>Ga0209499_1000276_pt1 | contig 37865 bp, 53 predicted proteins | sample C_130208_EF_Meta_FD_187306 | JGI IMG/M metagenome (GOLD analysis project Ga0209499, IMG submission 187306) | Freshwater microbial communities from Lake Croche, Canada to study carbon cycling - C_130208_EF_MetaG (SPAdes) (version 2) | ecosystem: Environmental > Aquatic > Freshwater > Lake... | reverse complement strand
GTACTGAGCACGCGAGGCGATGGGGTCATCCCCCACCCCCGCGAGCGGGTTGACGTGCCGTCCGGTCAGCGGGCGGGGTCGGTGTTCCATCCGCCGGGCTGATCCTGTGCCGTTCGCCGCCCGTGACAGGTGGCGCACATGGCACGCAAGTTTGCGAGGTCGTAACCTCTGGGGCCGAGTGGCCCTAGGCCGTCGATGTGGTCTACCACTGTCGCTATCTTTCCGCACTCAACACAGTAAGGCATGAGAGCCAAGACTCTACGACGAACGGGTAGCCACTGCCTGCCGTACCCACGGTCGGCGGCTGTGCCGCGTTGCCTGTCTGCTGCTGTTGCACATGCAGAGCAGCGACCTGATCTATCGACTATCGTTCCGCATCCTGAGCGTGAGCAGACGCGACCTGCACGCATGGCACGCACCTCACCTCTAGTTCAGTAGTGACATGGCTAGTCATGCCCTGACATTCAGCGCAGCGGTAGCCTGCTGAGCGTAGGGCGCGTAGGCGTAGGAGGGGGAAGGCGGCAGGGGTGTAGGCGGGGGTGTTGCCTGCCATGTGTACTCCCTGCCAGAGAAGGGCACGGGGCTACCATCTACCGGAGTGGGAGGTAACCCCGTGCTTAACCGGGCCGCACGTCTGCACACCCGGCGGTCTGTGCGTGAGGCGTGCCGCTGCTCCACGTCTATACGCTGGAGGCGAGTCGGTGAACGTCTCAATGGAAAGTCGTATCTCTTTCCATATATAGAAGGCGCCTGCCTGCCCACGCTTACCCTCGTAGAGGGCGTACATCCTCAGAGCCACACAGCGCCACGCTAAGCCACTGACCTAGGTAGGGTGCCCATCTATCCAGTGTCTAGCGTTAGGCGTCTGGTGTGTCGATGTGTTGGCGCTGGAGCAGGTCTGCTCTGTGGTCAGAGATGAGGCGCCACCCGCGTGCCAGTAGCGTCGGCTCATGGGTACGGAAGTGGTGAGCGCAGAAGGCGAGCAGGGCTAAGCCGCGTGCCGTCTGGACGTACGCCTCTGCTGAGCAGGAGTCGCACCGCTCCGCGTAGGTCTGCACCTAGACCCCGACCTCTCCACGGGCAACAGCGCGGGCACGGCGTGAGCCGATATGCACGACGCGGATACGGTCAGGATAGAACGACCTCCACTGCTCATAGCCTTTCTTCCCGCCCAGTACGTCGATCCATTCAGTCGTGTCAGTAGTGATGTGGCGCATGAACTTGAACCGGCCCCGCTCGCCCTTGATGCTGAGGGCGGTGCCCTTCTCAATCTTGCGCCCGTTCGCGGCGGTCATCGTGTCAGTCTCCGACCATCCCGGCGTGAGCACAGGGCGGGTCTTGGCTTTCTTAGTTGACTTCATCGTCTGAACCTTTCGTCGGAGTTGCGGTGCTTACCTTCAGAGAGCGCCGGGGCGGCGCCCACTGCCCAACACAGCCGCTAGGCGTTTAGTGCGTCTCGCTGTAAAACTCTCCGGCCCACAGCGCGTAGAGGCGTACCAGTTCGGCGACGGCATTCTTACGCGTATCGTCGTAGATAGTGCTGGAGTAGGCGCTGCGGCTGTAGTTTGATCGACCGGCCCACGCGCCGTAGTAGCCGCTACCAGTTTCTGAGCGGCGCCATACGCGGCCCACGTTTATGCCATTAACGTAGACAATGTACTCCGCGTCGTCTCCGAATTCGCTCACGTTGCTAGACAACTTGACGACGGCGGCGGTGCTTGCGGTGGTATTCATGCGGTCACCTCTAGGGCAACCTTAGAAGAGTGGAGGGCGGCTACTGTGCCGTCCGTAAGTAGAACGACAGAGCCGGTACGCAAGCCTAAGCGGCGTACATTCTCCGCCGCCTCCACTACGCGCCCTAGGTGCAGGAAGCGAGTACCTGTAACGATATTCCCGGTGGGGATGTAGATGCGGTCTGTGACGTTCATCTGGACTCCTGTAGTGGTAGGTGATGTGCTCATATGGAGAACGTACTCGCGTTAGACGACTCGCGCAAGTGTCTAGACGGTAGGTTCACTCTCTTGGTCTAACAGCGTGTTCACCGAATTAGCGACCCGCTCCGCCTCTTCAAACGACCGCGAGTAGTAGAACTGCTCCCCCTCTATCGGGTGCGTCCACGTCACCGTCCATCCCATCTGTAGCCCCGCAGAACGCACCACAGCGCGCGCAGGACGCGAGGCGGCGGTCATGCGGTCACCGCGCACGCGTTACGGTAAGCCACCGTGTCGCGGGACATGTGTCCATGTTCGCTGCCCTTGAACTCATCCGTCAGAGCCTCGTACTGATTCGCGTAGGCAACGGCAAGACGCTTACTGTTCGTCCATGATTCAGCAGCGATGCTCAGGTCAACAGCGAACACGGTGACGTAGTAGCCGCCGCTGTGCTCTGGCCGACGCTGAATGACGTACGAGCAGGTCTCGCCGCGTGCGTACGAACGGTTCCAGCCTAGGTCGCTCTTCTCAAACTTTAGACGGTTCACGGTAACTCCCTTAGTGGTAGGTGAAGTGCTCATGTAGAGAACGTATACCCGCCAGACGACTAGCGCAAGTGTCTAGACGCGCTAGTCGCCCGAATGGTCTAACGGGCATACGCGCACGCCACACAGCGGAACGCTCCGTCTGCCCCGCGCACTAGCGTGCCCATCTCCTCCCCGCACTGAGCGCACTCAGCGGGAGGGAGCGGCGCTGCCGGATCGACGGTGCCGTGAGTTTGGCGGACGTTCAGAGAGTCGCTCGCCTGCTCGCGTGCTTTGCGGCGAATCAGTTTCGCGTAACTGTGAGCGTTCCCGTACCCGCGTAGGCTTACCTTATTGAACTGGCCCGCGCTGTCCGTCCATGACACCTGATACATAGCGCCATAGCGGCCCAGAGGGGCGCCTACCTTCACTACCGACACCTTTAGGCTCATGCGGTCACCTCCCCGCTCCAGACGTAGTACGCGGTAGCGTGCGTGCCGTGCTCATTCTTGGCGAATGCAACGGCGATGCCGCGCCCCTCTGATCGGCGAGCAGACTCGTACGCCTTCCTAGCGTCGTAGAACACACGTTCGCGCTTCCAGTTCTCACCCTCGCGCTCAATTTCGGCAAACGTGAGACTCTTGAACTGAAGGTCGTAGTCGATACTCATGCTGACACCTCCACGTTACTCGCGGCGGTGTAGACCATCTCACCGTCAGCGGTGCGGATACCTACACGCGTCTTATCCCATGAATCCTTACCGACCCACACGATAGTGCCGGTCGTGCCTACGGGCACCTTCCGGCCCTTGACGACGGTCACCGTCTGGCCCTTGACCAGTTCACCAGAGGCGAGCAGTTCGGCGCGGTGAGCGGCGTACCATGCGGCCCGCTCAGGGTCGCAGTCGTGGCCCTTGCTCCAGCAGGCCACCTTACGGGTCACATCGCCACGCGTGACGATATTGAGGATACGTCCCGTCTCCGTCTTGGCGACCTCAAGGCCGCACCCGTCACAGGTGCCGATCTTGGCGGCGTCGTGGTGATTCTGGCCGAGGCAGGGTGCGTAGCGGGCAGCGTCGCCCGTGTGGGCGGTGAAACCCTTAGCGGTCACAGTACTCATGGTAACTCCTGTAGTGGTAGGTGAAGTGCTCATGGGGAGAATCTATACCCGCCAGACGACTAGCGCAAGTGTCTAGACGCGCTAGTCGCCCGAATGGTCTAAGCCGGGTAGATGTACCCGCCGCACGGGCAGTCCCACTCGCCGTACTGTTCGATCCATTTAGTCGTCGTGTAGATGATGAAACCGCACCGGCCACACGCGCACTTCCGCATCCGCCCCTTACCGGCGCCAGCGGCGGGCGCCTTCAATGCGCCATGCTCATAGGTGCCCAGTTTCAGGGCGATAGCGGCGAGACGTAGAGCCAACGCGGCGTTCACCGTCGTGGCCGTCATCTTGCCCTCTAAGCCGAGAGCGGTAGCGAGGGTACGGAAGTAGCCCTTGTGGCCTGACTTGCAGTCATCGACAGCGTGTACCAGTTCATGCGTGAGGGTGGCGAGGATGTGGGCCGGATCGTTAAGCACTGGTGAGATGAACACCTGAGCCACCTTGTCCGATGCGAGCGAGGTCGGCCAACATTCGCCGATCCTGCCCGTCTTGCGACCCGACCCACCGGGCCACCCGCAGGAGACGCGGACTGCCGGGATGGTGGCGCCCTGCTCCACGAACAGGGGGCGGAGCGCCTCCACCGCTGCCGCTAGCCACTCGTCACGCGTGGCATAGCGGGCGGCCTTGCGGGCGGTCATCGGGCACCGTCCCAGATGGTGCTAGTGACAATTACTAGGTGTTCTGACCGCTTCTCGTAATCCCATCCAGCAGCATTAAGCGCGTCTACCACAGCGTCTACTACCGCCGTCTGGCAGTAGATGAATACTGACTTACCTGTGGAAGTGCAGCGTGTCGTCTTAGCAGGTATACCGGCGGCGCGTAGGCGGGCGGCTACCTTTGGGCCGGTCGCTGTGTTATTGCTCATGGTGACTCCCTTGTCGGTGGTAGGTGAAGTGCTCATGTAGAGAACGTAGCACCCGTTAGACGACTAACGCAAGCGTCTAGACACACCATGTCCCCCGTTTGGTCTAATAAATGTTTTTAGGCATCAAACACTAATTTACTCCCGCCAGACGACTAGCGCAAGTATCTAAGCCGAATGACACCCGAACGGCGTACTACCCGCCCCCTACCACAAGGGCGAGCAGCACGCCGAGTCTGGAGATACCGCCGGACGTAATGCTCCGGCAGGATCAGTAACACCGCGACCGCGATCAGCCATGCCGCCGGGGTCGGCTTAACCTTCAACTCTGAACCGCCACGCGTCGCCGATCTTGTCGCATGTTGTACAACTTTCTACCGACTCTTCAGCAGCGACACCATAGTGAGGGCAATTAGAGAAATGTGTATAGATCATCGGTAAACCCCTTCACCTTTCGGCACTGGTAAGACTCCGCCCGCATCACGAAACCGTGACCGTAGACGCGTGAAGTCGTTCAGCGCATCAGTACCGGCCACTGCGAGCGCATGCAGAATTTCACGCGCCTCATCGACAATCTGGTCAGCCACATGCACGCCCTCAGACTCGAAAACTTCTAACAGTTCCTCCGCCCTCTCAGACAGGAGGTACGCTGCCGCCGCCGCCGTGACGAGACGATTCGACACGTTACGGAACGCCTGCGCGAGCGACTCAAACAGGATGAACGGATCAGTCGCCGGAGTGATCGACAGTAACTGAGTATCTGCTGCCGCCGCCCACCATCGGGCACGCATCGCATCAGTGTCTAAACGCTCCACGGTCGCGTCCACATCTTCTAGCCGCGTCCACAAAGAGAACCGTTCGCGGTCAATCCGCGCCCGCTCAAAGTAGGCCGCATGAGCCGCCAGACGGAACGCGGACGTATGCGCCGGACACCGTGATGGCAACACACCGGGCTGCCCCGATGTCACCTGATGCACCGTCCCCGCCGGACAGTCACCACACACATAGTTACGCGCAGGGCGACGCTTACGACACAACTCATTACAGAACAGGCGCGGGCGCCCCGGCCCCTCACTGTCGGGCAGTAGCGCCGCGCAGGTGAGGCAGGTTCGGGTCGCATTCATTCGGTGGCCTTCTCATTGAAGGCGAACAGCGGGACGGTGCCGTCTTGCATGTCGGCGGCGTTCAACATTCCGGCGGCGAAACTGCGAGCACCTCGCGGGGTGAGCACGATCAGTCCGTCACCTGTCGGTGTCGTGAATCCGAGGCCAACAGCGCCCATGTTCTGGTAGCGGGCGCGGAGTACATAGGTGAGGCCGACGCCCCCTTCTAGTGGGCAGATGCTGCCGATGGTGACTACGGCGCCCTTGTCGGATACTTCCAGTAGGTCGGGATCGTAGGTGCCGCGTAGTACGTCGAAGGCGACAGCGATCCGCTGCCGGAAGGTGAGCGGGACTAGTTCGGTGTCTGCATGGTAAGTCGTGTCGTCCATGTCTGCTCCTAGGTGTGAGGTGTGGTCACTAGGAGAGAGCGCCCGCCGGGGTGAGTCTGCCCAGACGATCTAGGAGCAGTGAATAAGCGGCAATATGACGGACATCAGATTCTGAGTCCCTATCTCTATTGCTTGTACAGTTTTATAAATAAACATGCACTCTAATGAGATAGGGGCGCGTTTGAGGATGTCCGTCATAGTTCCGTTTATTCGGAGGGCTGAACCGTACCCATTTCGGTACGGTTGTGACACGACCTACCGCCACACCGTCACGATTCGGCGGTTACCGGACGCGGCGCGACCTGATACCACCGCTGATACCAGATGTTCAGCGATACGTTCCCGGCATTCGCGGACACTTCCCGGCGTCTCCCCCAGTTCGGCGAACAGGTCGGCGACAGTCATCCCCGCCGAGACGCGACGGTTCACGATGGTCGGCCCTTTCGCGGCGAGTAGTTCGCGTTCATCGCGTAGCGCGTTTAGACGCTCCAGCAGTCCGGCCATGTCGGCGCCGGGACGTGTCAACTCGTCGGCGGTCGCCCGTAAGCCTGACTCCACCGCCGCGAGCCGGTGCGAGTGCTCCGGCGCCGTTTCGGTGATCGTGTAGTAGACCTCTTCATAGCCGTAGCGGGCAAGAAAGTCGCCGACTACTTCTGACTCTGCGAGTCCACACTGAATCTCTACACGCCCCACACATCCTGTTTCGGTGGGGCACCGGTACGTCGCGTAACGGCTCCGGTTCGTCGCGTATAGAACATGTCCACAGTTCGCACAGGTGAGCACGCCGGACAGTAGATAGTCGGCGCGAGCACGGCGGCGCTGTTTGGTCGGTGTTAGTCGTGCGACGAGTTGTCGATGTGTTTCCGTGTCGATGATCGGCGGCCAGTAGACGGCGGGAGTTCCATCGCTGCTTAGTACGTCGCGGCCCTGCTCTTTCTGGTAGCCCAAGAGGACGGTGTTCATTAAGACGACGCGTAACGATGCGCTCGTCCATGTTGGAGCGGTGCGCGGTACTGAACCGTGCGCTCCGATCAGTTGAACAGCAGAGTAGAGAGTTCCCCCTGCTATGACGTGAGCAGCAGCAGAGCGGATATGTGCTGCCTCCTCTGGTACAACGTCTAGCCCGCGTCCTGCGCCCGACGCGTGCGGCACGGTGCGATATCCGTAGGGCACTCTGCCGCCCGGGTAGCGTCCGGCGCTGATGGTTCCGGCGCGGCCTGCTGCTGTTCGTTCGCTGATCGTCTTGGCTTCCATCTCTGCGAATGCGGCGAGGATGGTGGCGGTGAACTTTCCGCCGGGTGTTGTCATGTCTAGCGATTCGGCGACGCTGACGAGGGCGACACCGTTGCGATCACACTCTTCAGCGAATGCGAGGAAGTCCAGTGTGTCGCGGGCGAGGCGATCTACTTTGGACACGATGAGTACGTCGATCTGGCCGAACAGGTTTCGTACATCGCGGAGGCCGGAGCGGTCTAGTCGTTCCCCTTTACTGCTGCCGCTCACGTCTAGGTCGCGTATGACGGTGGACACGTTCCAGCCGCGAGCGGCGGCATAGTTGCGGCCTATCTCTTCCTGTCGTTCGGGGCTAGTCGATGGGTCGGCGGCACCCCGGTAGGAGGAGAGGCGGACGTACAGGGCGGCTTTCACACTTTTAGGTTACTACGCCTGCACGAACTTACCTAACAGTGTAGATGGGTAGCGGGACGGCTGTAGGCGCTCTCTACGGGTGTTCCCGATGTCTACCTTGAGGAGTTCCCATGTATCCAGATTCTGCCCCGCTGCTAGGTCTGATCGGTCGGAAAGGTTCGGGGAAAGATTTCACCGCTAACGCTCTGATCAGGCAGATCGGTTTCACCCGGTTAGCGTTCGCTGATCGTGTCCGCGAGTTTGTGTTAGATGCTGATCCGTTTGTCGGGCATGGCTCTTTGCGTGTGTCTGATCTTGTCGCGTCGGTCGGATGGGATCGGGCGAAAGTTCACCCCGAGATTCGTCGGGCCTTGCAGACGTGCGGCATGGCGGCGCGTGCCCTTGATGCAAACGTGTGGTTACGTCCTGTGATGGAGGCCGCCGCAGACTTCCGAACTTTAGGTATGCCGGTGGTGATCACTGATGTACGGATGCACGCTGAGGTGCAAGCGATCCGCGATGCGGGCGGCATCTTTGTGGAGGTGCGCCGCGACGGGTTGACGACAGATACGGCAGATGCTCACATTACGGAAGCGTTAGCCCAAACGGGTGCATTATCAGAGTTGTGTTCCTACACGGTTTATAACGACCCTTCAGGCGCAGGCGTTCAAAGATTCCTTAATCGGCTCTTAACTGACCTTGATCTGTAGTTAGCGTTAGACGCCCCACGGCTGTACTCTAGGAACATGAACACACTAGAGAAAACCGCGAGAAAGGTAGTCCCCCTCATTCGGGGCGGACTAGCGGGGGAAACACACGACTACCGGGAGGCGGCGCGAATCGTTGTCGATACTCGCGCCCGCCATTTCACCGGCAACGATGGAGAGCCTGACTATCTAGGCCGCTCCTACGCATACCGTCAATGGATCGGCAGTATCTACGGTGAGGCGGCGCCACGCGCTGAACGGAACAGGGTTGCCGCCGCGATGCGGTATCACGTCGGTGAAGTGTTGCGCGAATATTTGGACGCCGCCGATGTGACACGTCTAGGGCTACGTCCTACGACGGCTGTGGAAGAGGCCGTGAAGAATCGGAGCGAACGTAGCGTCGTCCTGTCGGCAGTGTTCGGCGATGCGAGTAGTCCTGATCCGGCGAAAGCGGCGACGGCGGCGCGAGTGCTGCTGGATCGTATAGACCTAGACGGTGCTGATCTTCTCACTCTGCAAGTTGTCGATGTGATGATCGAAGCGGCAGCGGTGCGGGTGAAAGAGTTGCAGCAAGTCTTAGCCCGTAAACGTGGGTAGTAGGTAACGTCCCGGCCCTCTCTGTTGGTGTCTAACTCACCTACACAGAGAGGCTAGTCGATGACTCAGCCCAAAATTCCGACTCTCCAGCGCGGCGGTTCGCGTTACTACATTCACCCTAAGACCGGCGACAAAGTTCCCGGCGTTACCAGTGTTCTAGGCATGTTGCCGAAACCATTTCTGAAGGCGTGGGCGTCGAAAGTTGTCGCCGAAACTGCGGTAGCGATGGCCCCGTCACTCGTCCAGATGTCGGCTAGTGATCCTGCCGGTGCTATCGACTATTTGAAACGTGCGCCGGGACGTAGCACGCAAGGCGCCGCCGATATTGGTACGGCAGCACATAGCGTCTTTGAGGCGATGAGTCTAGGCGAGTCGGTCGGCCAGTTATCAGAGGCTCTCCTCCCATTTCAGAAACACTTCCAAGACTTCCTAGATACGGTTCAGCCGACGTATCTACGAACGGAAGAGACAGTGTGGTCTGAGACTCACGGCTACGCCGGATCGTTCGATGCGTTCGCCGAGATTCAAGGGCAACGCTGTTGGGTTGACAATAAGACAACTAAGTCCGGTGTTCATGCGGAGGTGGCTCTACAACTTTCCGCCTACAAGAATGCGGACTACATGCTGGACGGCGATACGGGAGAGCAGTTACTCCAGCCACAGGCTGATCGTGGCGTCGTCGTGCATGTGCGACCTGAAGGATGGGCACTCTATGAGGTGCCTGTCACCGATGAAGTGTTCGCCCACTTCCTAGACTTGCGGCGCGTGTTCACTTGGGACACCACAACGTCGAAGGCTGTCGTCGGCAAGCCTGTCGCTAAGGGTGCCGCCACTCTCTAAGCATCAACAGAAACGCCCTCACCTGTTACCGGGTGGGGGCTTTTTTGTTTGCACATCGGCGGGCAGGTATGCGACCCCCGGCCCTCTCTCTAGATGTCCCCTAAGAGAGAGGAGCGCAACCTAATGGCGCTCAATGTGTTTGGAGATTCACCGGCAAGTATCGTCAACTTCTCAGAGACGCTAAGCGGCGGCGATGATTTCCGTCTCGCCGAAAATATTGGAGAGTCACTCATCATTACGGTGAGCGGCCCGAAAGAGGTCACGACCTCATACGGCGTTAAGACGGCTATCGAATGCCCCGAAATTATTCGGGTAAGTGACGGCGCAAAGTTCACTAGCGTTCTGATCTTCAATGCCGCACCTGTCGATCAGTTGCGGAGCAGCGCCGGACAGAAGGTGCTCGTCACTGTTGACGCTTACGAAACTAAGCAGGGCGGGAAGGCGCCACGATTCGCCGCACCGAGCGAGGCGGTACAGAAGGCCGCTGCTGCTCTGAGTGAGGCGGCGGAGAAGGCGCCGTTCTGATGGGCGCTGTCGTTCTGATCGTTGCGCTCACGTTCGCATTCGTTGGCCTATTTCGTCTCATCAAGTGGGGATGGAATTGGCTACGCATCGACGTGAGTGGAGCGTTCGATATTGAGCCGGAGGATGAGGCATACATTCACGGCGTATTCATCCCTAAGAGTCAGAAGTAAACGCGTGGCCCCCGGCGCCTCAATGTCGGGGGCTTACGCCTTTCTAGAGACAGGACAGCGCGGTGCGTATCTGGCATAAGCAGGACGGGCACTGGACAGAAGTACGCGGCCCCGCCGACCTACAAGGTGCCACAGGTTACCTGCGGATAGAGGGCCGCGAGTCAGGCCGAGAAGTTGCGCGATGGGCAGTAGCCATCGGCGTATTCGTTGTGCAAGGCGGAGAGATTCGGAGATTAGACAGTGAGTGACTTGGCGACAGTGCAAGTGATCGACGGTGAACCGTACGTCCATATCCGCGAGTTCTGCGAACACTTGAAAGTGTGCGCCGACAGTGTGGACGCCTTCTGCGATCAGGATAATCCGGTGGCGCGGGCCGTGTCGATGACACTGGAACAGACACGCGACAACCTGTTAACGATGTGGGCACGCCATGTCTAATCCGGCGAAAGCACGCGGCACCCGGTGGGAGACAGCCGTACTCGCCTACCTCCGCGAACGTCTAGACGCCCGCGCCTATAAGCCACGGCAAGAGGGTCACAAAGATGTGGGCGACATTCACGCCGCCGATGCCGTGTGGCAGGCGAAAGACTGGAAGTCATGGGAAGCAGCGATGCGTGAAGGGTTAGACGGCGCTGTCCTGCAAGCCGAGCACGCGGGACGCCCGTACGGGATCGCTGTCGTGAAACGTATTCGCCGCCCAGTCGGTGAGGCGTACGCGGTGATGAGACTCGCCGACCTTGTAACGCTCCTACAGAAACTTGAACCGTAGCGGGTAGATGTTCCTCCCCCGGCGCTCTCTGACTATGACACTTCACGCGCCTAGGAGGCACCATGACCGAGTTCGCTACATTCCTCACCCGACTATCTGCAACACCTGAAGGTGATGGATGGGTCGCCCGGTGCCCCGCTCATGCTGATACTCACGCCTCACTACGCATCGACGCGGGAGAGCGTGATCGTCTGCTGTTGAACTGTCGCGCCGGGTGCAAGTTCCCTGCCGTCATCACAGCACTAGGGTTCCGGTCTGCTGCTGAACTGCCGAGCACAAAAGGCGCTCCGGTGAAAGTGAAAGCAGCACACCTACCCGCATCGGTGAGTGATGTGGCCGCGCTCGCATGGGAACTGGAGGGATACCACTACGCCCTTACCAGTACCGGCGGGCTAGGTGCTGCTTACGCATTCGACTATGCGCGTAACCGTTTCGGCTTGACCGATCACGACATTGACCGTCTGAAGATCGGCTACTCAGGGCCAGTAGATACCGACACTGCAACAGGTCACCTTGTCATCCCATTTCTAGATGAAGAGGGTATGGCGCGGGGCTACCAGATGCGTGCTCTAGACCCGACTGATCCTGTGCGCTGGAGGTCGGCGAAGAATACGGAGTCCGGCGCCGCATGGTCTAAGGTCGCCTACTTTGAAGGCAACGGCGCAGGCGATGAAGTCATCATCTGCGAAGGGCCATCCGATGCGCTCACCGCTGTTGCCGCCGGATATACCGCTGTTGCGGTGCGCGGTGCGGCTCTCGCCGACGCCTCCGATACGGTCGCTGATCTAGTTCGCATGATCGGTAGCCGGTGGGCTGTCATTGTTGGCGATGATGATCCGGCGGGCCGCGAGTTCGCGGAACGCGTACGGTTCGCTATCACCGACAACGGCGGGAAGGCGTGCCTACTTCAGCCGGAAGCAGCAGACGTAAACGATTGGCGTCTAAACGCTCCCGACCTGTTCAGTGCCGCACTTGATACGGCGGTCGCTGCTGCTGTTACGGCGGCACAGACCGGCGCTGATGTGCGTGTCAGTTACGCCGACGTTTCTACCTTCTCCGATCTTGGACAGGCGCGACGAGTGCTCGCACATATTCGGGCAACAGGTAGCGACGTACGGTACACGCCGGAGGCCGGATTCTTCCTGCTAGATCGTGGCGTATGGCGTCCTGACGCGTTAGACACAACACGCACACTCGCACAGGCCGCCGCCTCCCAAGTGTTCCGCGATGCGGTGAACGCTCCCGACGATCCGACGCGTAACCGGATCAACAAGTGGGGGATTCATGTGTCCAGTTCTCGCGGTCTAGATGCGGCATTGAAAGAGTTAGGCGCACTCGCCGGAGTCGCTGTCGATATCAACTCATTCGACGCACACGAACACTTGCTCGCGGTGACGAACGGTGTCGTCAATCTACGAACCGGCGTCCTGCTCCCACCGAGCGCGGACTACCTACTCACTCGCCGGGTGAATGTTGCCTACGATCCGACAGCCACTGCACCACGGTGGACACAGTTCCTCAGTGAAGTGTTCCCCAGTGATCCGGCACTACCCGAGTTCATGCAGAGGCTCATCGGTTACGGGATCACCGGGAGCACATCCGAACAATGTTTCGCCGTGTTCTACGGGACAGGGGCGAACGGTAAATCGGTTCTCACTGACGTACTGACACGGGTCTTTCGTGAACACACAACGACGACACCGTTCAGCACTTTTGAAGATCGGTCTAGCGGCGGTATCCCTAACGATATTGCGGCACTGAAAGGTGCGCGGCTAGTGATGGCGAGCGAGGGAGAGAGTGGGCGCCCGATGGCTGAGGCGATCCTGAAACGTGTCACGGGGCGCGACATGATCTCCGCCCGTTTCATGCGGCGCGAGTTTTTTGAGTTCGCTCCGACATTCCTGCTGATGCTCGCCACGAACTACCGACCCCAGTTCAAGGGTCAAGATGAAGGGCTGTGGAGGCGCGTCAAGTTAGTCCCGTTCAATCGTTATTTCGCGGCCCATGAGCGCGATCATCGACTAGCGGAGACGCTGCTTGCAGAGGAGTCCGCCGGGATTCTTGCATGGGCTGTTGCCGGTGCTGTCACATGGTACGCCGATGGTTTAGGTGATCCGCCGACCGTTGTCGATGGGACACGCGAATATCGGGAAACGTCCGACGCGCTCGCCGGATTCATCGGGACGAGCGACGGTGATGATTATGCCGTCACAGGTGATCCGACCGATTTCGTTCTAGGACAAACACTGTGGGAAGCGTACTGCGAATGGACAGACGCTGAAGGTCTACAAACGCGTGAGAAGTGGACGCGTAAGACGTTCTGGTCAGCACTGGAAGAGCGCGGCGCTAGTCGCCATAAGCGCACCGCCGGAGTCGTATTCACCGGAGTACGGAAGGCAAGCATCTTGCGGGCAGGCTACCCGGCTGAGGGCCAGAACATCACTGATAGTCCGATCCGATTCTAAGGCGGTGCGCGATGGCTTTACATCTCATGTTCGATATCGGCCCGGTGCATCTTGCATTCACGGTCGGCGATAAATGGTGGGGCGCTGCCACCGATGACAGCGACGACGAGGAGACAGAAAGCGTCGATGAATCTGTCATCGCTGAACTGCTCCGGCTAGGTGCTGAAACTCAGATATTCGGATTCAGTTCCGACCCTGCATTCAGGGATAAAACAGGTTGGGAGGACGAGGAATGATTACACAGACACACACCATCGGCGGACAGACCTGCACCATCGTGACGCCACAGACAGACGCCGACCTCGCAGGGTTCGCGGCATTCCTCCGCTCCGCCCAGCGGGTCGCTGTCGATACGGAAACTACCGGGCTGAACATTTACAGTCCCGGTCATGGCGTGCGTATCGTCCAGTTCGGTACACGCGAGGTCGCATGGAACATTCGTGTAGATCGGTTCGCATGGGTAATCCGCGACGCTCTGAAGTTAGATCGTGAATGGATCATGCAGAACGCGAACTATGACATTCAGGTACTCGCACATCACGGGCTAGCCGATGCAGAGATGCTGTGGGCACGCGTGACAGATACGCGAATCCTCGCGCACCTGTTAGACCCGCGTACGCGCAGTGAAGGCGGCATCGGTCATGGGTTGAAAGCACTCGCCGAGGTATACGTCGATCCGGCGGCCCCTGACACTTCCGCCGGACTAGCGAAGGTGTTCGCGTCGATGGGTCAGACACTCGCGTCAGGGTGGGCCGCTATCGACATTGAAGAGCCGACCTACACCCTGTACGCCGGACTCGATGTGATCTATACGCGACGCCTCCACGATGAACTAGCGGGACTCATTAACGGGATCGAACGTCTCGCCGAACTGGCAAAGTTTGAGCACCGGCTAGCCGCTCTCATCTCGCAAGTAGAGACGACGGGGATACGTCTAGACGTTCCCTACACTCAGAACCTGCGGGCGCAACTGTTCAAAGATGCCCAGTCCTACAGTGCCACCGCCCGCTATTTCGGTGTGTCGAATGTGAACAGTACCGCCCAAGTGGCGGAGGCTCTCACTGCAATGGGCGAGACGCTAGATGAACGTACGCCGAGCGGTGCTGTGAAAGTTGATCGCGCCGTACTCTTATCACTCGCTGATCTTGATCGTGACTGGAAACCGTTAGGCACCCGGCTACCTAATCCGCTCGCCGCTGCTGTCGTACAGGCTAAGCGAGCCGGGAAGTATGCGGTCACCTATGCCGATGGGTTCCTAGAGGTCGCCGACGATGCCGGACGTATCCATCCGAGCATAAACACGTTAGGCGCACGCACGGCGCGAATGAGCGTTAGTCGTCCAGCGTTGCAACAGTTGCCCGCCGGGGACTGGCAGATACGGCGAGCCATTCTGGCAGAGCCGGGAGAGGTGTTCGTCTCTGTTGACTTCTCCTCTGTAGAGGTGCGCGTACTTGCTGCCCTCTGCGGTGATCCGACGCTACGCGCCGCTATCGCCGCCGGAGGTGACCTGCATGCACAGACAGCGCGGGCCATCTTTGGCGAGGGCTACACGAAACGGCACCGGCAACTCGCTAAGGGTGTCGTGTTTGGTCGCTGCTACGGCGGCGGTGCGGCAACGATCAGCCGACAGACCGGCGCACCGTTAGCCGATGTGACTGACGCTATTCGCGCATTCGATACGACCTTCCCCGGTGTAGCGAAATGGGCGAGCGCCCTGCAACGACGCGCAGAGTTTGGGGCGCGTGAAGTGGTCACCCCGGCAGGACGACACCTGCCATTAGACAAAGACCGTCTATACGCGGCGACGAACTATGTCGTCCAGTCCACGGCCCGCGACCTGATGGCGCAAGCCGTTGTCGATCTAGCCGACCGTGGCCTGATCGGCGCGTTACGGATGGTGATCCATGACGAGGCACTACTCAGTGCGCCCGTGAAAGAGGCGCAGGAGATGGCCCGTGAAGTACAGGCCGTAATGACAAGCACCTTCAACGGTGTGCCTATAGAGGCAGATGCAGAGATCGCTACCGGCTCATCGTGGGGCCACCTTTACGGCGCCCCCGCCGACAACCTACAGGAGACAGCATGAGCAGCAGGGCGAACGGATTAGCGACAGCCGCCGATGTGGCCGCGACGTGTCTACGACTACTGGAACTGCTCCAAGAGGCACGCGCTGCTGAATGGGCTAAGTCTCCGACCATCGACTATTGGGCATCGGATCGGACGAGCGGCACCCGCGAGCGCACCGATACGACGACCGATATCGCACTAGATGAGGATCGTCTCCGGCTACGTCAGAGGACGACCGAGGTAGACGCATCGCTCCGCGTCGCCTGTGACCGTCTGGACTATGCGCTACGCCCGTACCGTGGTTTCAATGCGTAAGACGACTAACGGGAGACTAGTGCGCGGATCGCTCAACTGGAGAATGTCGGGTGCATTCTCTGAGGGTGGCGGCCCAGCGGCGTACCGGGCATTATCCGCCGAACTGCAACCTACGAAAGCGGGCTGTCTGGAGTGGGTACGGTCGCAGAATGGGCACGGCTACGGGCGGCATTCTGTCCACGCGGACACGTTCGGCGTAGCAGCGGCGGGGAACTGGCATGTCCACCGTTTGGCCTATTGGCTCTATCACGGTGAACTGCACCACGCCGAATCTGTCCACCACATCTGCGGTAATCGGACGTGTGCAAATATCGAACATTTACAACTGATCAGCCAACGGGAGAACGCGGCAGAGATGTTGGAACGTAAAGCATACAGAGGAAAAATAGATGAACTGGAAGCGGAAGTCTTGCGTCTCCGAATCCTCCTATATCGGCGACAGTCGGACATGCCGTCCGCTATGGGCCATCTAGGTGACTTGGCGCGTCAAACGTCTAACGCTGTCTTTAGCCGTGTAAGGTAGGTCCTGTTACAGATTGTTTATCTTCTGTTACTACAGGTAATGTGCGACCTACCTAGTTACTCACCAGTAACTAGGCCCAAGATGAGTGAGGGCGACCCCCTCTCTCGAAAGCAGGTTTGAGCATTGTCACCTGATGACATGCACACCGAGGCCGTACGCATCCTTGAATCCGGCACCATCGCCGATCTACTTCTATGGGTTGATACCCCTTAGAAGTTCGTCTAGACCCGTTAGACGACTCACGCTAAACACCTACCACTGGAGGAAACATGTCCCATCTACCACGCATCCCCGACGCCGCCGCAGAGGGCGCCCTGATCGCTGCTGCACAGAACGGTGACCATGCGGCCACCGAACAGTTACTCGCCGCCTACGACAATGCTGCACGCGCTGCCGCGAACCGATTCGGGAGCACACTGGACGCGGAGGACGCCCTCCAGACAGCGCGGCTAGGAATCCTCACCGCCATAGCCGCCTACGATCCGGCCAAGTATGACCGACTGGCCGCCATCGTGATCGGCTACATGTTAGAAGAGTTGACCGGGGCCGCATCCAGCGCCGGACATATTCAGATACCAGCCCGCACCCTAACCCGCTATTGGGCGATCCTTCGCGCCTGCGATGGAGACGTGAATCGTTCCTCCATCTCTGCTCAAGAACATGGGATGACGCGTGAGACGTTTAGCGCCATTCACGCGGCTGTCACGCGGGAAGAGTTGCCGTTAGGGCTAGCCGAACCGGCAGACACGAACGACCTCTACGACTCCATCGACGATCAGGTGATGAGCCGTCAAGCACTAGGAGCGATGGACGACACACAACGTCGCGTCGTGCGACTGGCCTACGCGTTCGACTCCTACCGGCCACTGAGCGACGGCGAAATATCGGAGGAAGTTGAGATGTCCCGCTCCGCCGTGCAACGGGCGCGGACGAGTGGTCTAGACGCCGCCCGCAAGTCGCTAGGGATCAGCGAATGAGGCGGGCAGGGAAGGCCGCGCAGGCGCTCTCTACCGATAGCCCACAACTACAGGAGGAGAACATCATGCACAGCACTGAGGAACACACCGGCGTACCGTACGACTACGCCACATTCGATGAACGCGACGTGATGGACGAGAACGACGCCGCCGCCTACGAACGTCTCCTAGGGTATGAGCCGCGCCCCGGCGTCAAGCGCGGCGGTGCCCGATGACGACCGCTGAACTGATCACCTCAGTACCGAGCGGTGACGGTGTGCATGTCGTGAACACATGGACGCTGTACGACAAAGATCGTCCGGCACGAGTGACTGTCATCACCGCCGTGAAAGGATGCGAAACCTGTTCCCGCTCCCCGTTCGTCTTGCACGATAACTGTCTCTACCGTGGCCGGTCGATGGGACATAGTGCTACGCACTGCACCGCCGACGCCTGCTACTAGCACCGTCTAAACGACGAATAGCCCCCGACCCTTCCGCCAGTAGCGGGAGAGTGCGGGGGCTTTCGTTATTACGAGTTACGGGCCGAGCCATCGAATCTGAAAGAATGCTTTCGTGCCGGTAGCCGCTGCTGTGACGAGTCCAGCCTGAGACGTGAGCGCGAGAATCGTCACCGAGTCACTCGCCGCGAGCCGCATGATCCGCGTGATGGTCGGCGTATAGACACCGGCAATAGGCGAACCGATCTGGACGTGAGCATCATCAACTGTCGTACCGGCGATAGCGATAGAGACGCGGACTGTCTGGCCTGATGTGACGCTCGCTTGCCATCCCGCCGAGATCATATAAATCCCGGCGACCGGGGCGACGACTGCTGCCGTATTACCGGCGACGTGCATCCCGTACGCGTCGTCCACTTCCGTATCGAACGTGAGAGCGTATTGCGTAGAGGCGAGAGTCAGTGTCTGAGTCGTGCCGCTCTTCAGATTACAGTAGGGCGGCGATGCGAGATAGGAAAGATTATCTCTGATATGGGTATTGAACAGGGCCGCTGTCAGCGCATCAAGTGACGCCCATGTGCGCGGTGTTGTCCATGCCATGAGTTAGCCCTCTCAGTCGGTGCTAGGTGTCGCCGGGAGTTCTACAGGCGCCGGGAGTGCTACAGGTGCCGGGAGGAGCGAGGCACTATTCGGGTCGCCGATGAACAGGGCGATAGATGACTTGAGAATCATCAGCGCCGCCGGGATCGCGGCCAGTGCTGCCGCCTTCACTGCCGACACGTCGGTCAGGTCAGCGGTGATCAGCAGCGACAACAAAGTGACAGCGTAAGTAGCGGCGACGCGCTCTGCCATGTCGATGAGGAAAGTTTTAGAAATGGTCACAGGTGCTCCTATTCATGGCCGGATAACCGGCGTTCAAGTTCAGATATTTTGATTCGTAGATGGGCGATCTCGTCGCGGGCCGCATCTAACTCCGCCCGCACCGTCTCAAAGACGAGCAGCACCGTAGCCACCGCATCGCCCGCCGCATCGACAGCGAGGCTAGAGGTGGACGCCCGATTCTTGGCCCGATCTTTCACATAGCCGATGAGTGCTACGAGCGTCCCTGATGCGAGGGCTGATAGTTCGATGATCTCTAGGAGTGTCACGCATTACCTCCACCCGGTGCCCGAGGGCGTCTAGACGGTGCGAGATACATAGCGCGAGCCATCGAACACAGAGCCAACAGGGCGCACGTTCCGACAGAAGTCCACAGGCGCGGGTTGACGGTCGCCCCCGGAAGTACGACGATGAGCAGCGCCACTAGCCCCGTCGCTAAGACCGTATGCCCGAACCGTGCCAGTGCTGCCGCTTTCGCTGTCGCTGGACGAAACAGTCCCGCGAGTACACAGACGCTCCCGACCACGATCCAGACGCCGTACACATGGAGCAGCAGGTTAGAGGTAGCGTCGGCGATCTCCGGCGGATAGCCGTCACTCGTAATATCTTCCAGCCCGACGAGGCCGAGAGTGAGAGCGACAACGATCTCGTAGGGACGGCGTAGAAGTGTTTCTCTAAACACCACGCACCGCCTCTCTACTTCAATGTGTAACGAGTGAATGCGGCGAGTAGTCCCGCCTCTGCGCTAGCGCCGTTCTGCTTAACCCATCCGGCGGGGTATTCCGACCAGTCGAATACGACACCGCCGGTAGCGTCTAGACGAAATCCCCAGTCCAGCCATCGCGTGAAATTGTTACTAATCACGGCGACATATGCGAGCGCCTTCACCGGGTCAAGCATCGCCCGCATATCAGCAGCGGGGCCGAACGTGACACGAATCGACGGTAGGTGCGTGGAGTTGACCTGCCAGAGTCCCCAGTCTGACGGCGGCTGTTCCATCGTCGGATCATGTGTACCCGCCGGGTACTGCATCTGTGAATCACAGCCGCTCTCACGAACAGCGATGCACCACAGGACACGCTGAACAGCGGGCGATAGTTTACGGGCCGGATTCGCTAGCCACGCTTTAACTGCTGCCTCACCTTTCAGCACACCCGCTACCGGCGCGGGCTTAGGTAGCGGCTGTCCTGTGCTCTGCAAGTGTTGGAGGTGCAACTGATGAGCAGACAACGGGGCAGGCTTAGGAGCCGGGGCGGGCTTAGGTAGCGGCTGTCCCGTGTTCACTAAGTGCGCGAGATGCGCGGCATGAGGTGACAACACCGGGAGCGGTTGTCCTGTGCTCTGCAAGTGTTGTAGGTGCGCCTGATGCGGTGACAACGGGGCAGGAGCCGCACCCCGCGTACCATCGGGGCGGATACCTAACTTACGGATCACACGGTCTACGTCAGCCTGAGAAGTACCCGGCTTAAGCGCCCAGTGCATACTATCGAAATACCTAGGATTACCGTAATCTCCACCGAGGTCGCTCGCTGCACCCCAGATGAAAATCTCATACCGAGCCTTGATGACGCGAGCAGCGGCACTCTTCGCACCGACCCACCAGTCATAGGTACTCGTCCCCTGAGCACCTTCCGCTGATGCGCGGATATCCATCGCCACCCCGGCGGCGTGATCTGAGTAGGACGAACTCGCTCGCGCAATTCTGTAGTCATATGCGTCTACATCGCCGCTACCCGTGAGCGGATGAATCGTCGCGTGATAATCCAACGCGAGAGAAATGAACAGCGGCGCAACAGAGGCGCGACCATAGAACACACAGGGCGTGCCGGGTATCTTCGCATGAGTTAGACGCGAGTCATCCCATGCCGGATTATCGAGCACCTGCCAGCCGTTAATTGACGTAGCCATTATTTAGTTGTCCCGCTTCCTATAGGCCGAGTTTGATATTCGTATCCAGTTGCGCCGCCGCGTTATCTAGCACGGGCACCGTGAACGGTAACGCTGGAGAAGTGCCGAGCGTCACCGTGAAATTGTTTGCGTCGATATGCCACTCCACCGAATCGACAAACAGAGTCGCCGTCGATGCTGCTGCCTCTGCGGGCAGATTCGTCACCGCAACCTGTGAGCCGATAGTCAGAGCGGCGAGCGCATTGAACGAACCGCCCGCACTAACGAACGCGAGCACGTTCACCTGTAACTGATCTATTTTGGGAGTTGGTGTAGCGCGTGCGGTGACGAGCCATGCTGCTAGTTCGTAAGCGTTCGTCCAACGGTTTGACCATGTTGTCGCGGTGACGGACTGCTGCCCGTTCGCTGTGATAGAGGTCTGATCGCGCACCGCAATTTCGCTACCGTTCACCTGAGCGACGGTCGCCTCATTACATAAGCCTTGAGTGTTGAAGTCGGCGAGGGTCGCCATTTCTGCGAGCATCGTCCGCGCATCGAATGTCACCGCCGGAGTCGCTACATACTTATAGCCCGCGTCGCGCAACGTGAGCACGCCGAGCGGTGAGGCGTAGATGATCCCGCCGCAGGTAGTCACAGCACCATCTACGGCGTCTAGAAACTTCTGCGCCCGTACATCAGTGATCGACTGGAGTACCTCTGTCTGCGGTTGCGTGATGATCGACGCGACTCGCGCACTCGTCGTCTTTTGCATGGCGAGCAGCGCGAGACGCTGGAAACGTGCCGACGCGTCTAGCGCGTTATCGACGCCGTAGCGCCCAGTCCATCCGACCGACAGCCAGTTTTGGTTAATGATCTCTGCTTGCGTGAGAGTACGAGTGTGGATAGTGAAGTCTGCAATAGTGACCGACGTAGCCCCTATCTGGCCGCCCGCCCCCAGATTCAGCACATAGAACGCTGCAAACGGATTGACGACCGCCGCTCCGGCCCCCGCTACAGACCCGGCGGCGACACTATTCACATACAGCGTGGTAGTTCGTGTTCCCGCTGATACTGACTGAATGACATCTAACTTCACCCACGCTCCGGCGTAGACTAGAACACTGCTGAGAATGTTTGGCGCGACGACACCGCCAGACGCCCATTCAACCTTAGCCGTAAAGTCCGTTCCGGTAAGGCCGTTATAAACTAAGTCAATGGCAAAGTAGTTCGTATCGAATACGTCCGACGTGCAGTTAATGACATTAACTACCTCTCCGACCGTCGGAGTCGTGTTAACGCGTACCCATATGGAGAAGGATAGTTGTGTTGTGGCTGTACACGGCAGGGTGCTATTTCTAGATGAGAGGCCGTCTGTGAGAGGGGCGCCGGGTTTCGTGATTCGCGTCGCCGCCGTACCGTTCCATAACGTATCCGCGAGGAACGTGTTCACGTCGCTATCTGCGGAACGCGTGTAAGAGAGTATGCGCTGCCCTGTCAGCGCGTCAGCGGCATACCCTAACGCCCCATCATTGAGTGGCAGATAGACCGCCGGAGCACTAGCCCGAATATCAGCGTCTAACAGTTCACGCATCGTCAAGCCGCCGACTGCTGCCATCGAATCATTCGCGGTTACCTGCGTGACACCGTACGAGCCGGAGTCGCGGGTCACCTTGTAGTCAGAGATCGCCCCTGTCCAGATGGTTTGTGCCGTGCCGCCCGGTGGCGTTACCTTCCACTGCACAGGTCGGCCAAGTGTGACAGCAGCAGTACGCACAGGAGTGTAGGCGCCTGCCGGATTCTTCAAAGTGAATGATGCTTGCCCCACGTCGGCGCGTGTCGATTCGGGGGCGCGTCCATGCTTGAGAGAGATACCCCGACCCGCGAGAACGTCTGCGGAAACATTCGTGTAGGTCGGGGTATCAGTTAGGGGGCCGTTAGTGGCTGTCCAGTCGATACCACAGTTGAAGGTGAAGTCTTTCAGTGTGTAGGTCGGCACTGTCGGCGCTCTCTCTCAATGGTTAGGCAAGTCCGAGTGTCAAGCCGCCCTGTGTGCGCTTAAGTCGGAGGAGACCCTGCTGGATGTCTTTACTGTCTAGACGCAAGATGACCGGCTTCCCGTCGTTCGCCACATGCAACGTCACCACGGTAGGAGCGGCGACACTGGAACGTGAACGCGTCGGGCCGGTGAGGTCACGCTGCGCGGCGCGTACTTCACGCTGTGCTGCCGCAATAGTGGAATAATCGGTGACGAGTCCGCCGATACTGGTAGACGCTGTTCCGATGCGGCTCTGTGCCCGGTTCGCTCGCCCAACAATGTTGCGGCCACCGGCTAACAGTGCGGAGGCTTGCGCCCCGCCGCTATCAACTCCGGCGGCGGCAAGTTGTCCGAGCGTGTCACCGTTTAGACCCATCCTGCGGAGTCGTGCCAGTGTGCTAGAAAACTTCTCCATCGCTGCGGCCCGTGCTGCCATGTCGGCAACAATGTTGGAGCCGGTGACTGCTGTCTTGGCCGCATCTTTGTTCGCCGCATTAGAGGCAACCTGCGCCGCCGTTAACACATCTTGCGCGGAGGCGAGAGCGGCCATCGCGGACGGTGATCCGCCGGTCGCCATAGCGACGCGACGTGCATCATTCAAGGCGGTCTGTGCATCGGCTAACGCTTTCGTCGCCGCCGCTGCTGTCTGTAGTGATTGCGTGTGCGCGTTCACATCAAACGACATACCACCGGCTAACGATGAGGCAGTACTTTTTATGGAGGACTGTCTCTGATCTAGTGCAGACTGTAAGTCTGTCTTAGCAGTGGCGAGGCGCTTCTCTTTCCGTTTCCGTACGGCGCTCTTGCTGCCCGCTTTCAAGCCGACGACGCCGCCCTGTGCGAGTCGTTGCGCGTTCATGGCGAGCAGTGTCGCTACACCATACTTGCCCACTGCTGCCGCATTGAGAACAAACTCTCCAGCACTGAGCAGCGCCGGAACTTTATCCTCTTTAGGGCCGCCGGGGCCATTGACCGGGCCGCCCGTTGCATAGTGGAAACGGTCACCCGTGAACAGGCCACCTGTCGCGCCCGCAGAAGTGCCAGACGACCGCCACGGGCCGGGGCGAGCGGCGTTCCCCCACCCATTGGAGGATACGGTCTCATTCACTGTCCGCAGTACTGTCGTGACGACGGCTGTCGTACCGTTCAGCGCATCGGCTTGAGCCTTAAGTCCGGCTACGGCGGATGATGCCGCGTCAACACCTGACGCCTTAATTGTGGTTACGACATCCTTCGGAACGAGACCGTACGCCGTGGCGAGACGGTTAGCCGCCACTTTATTAAGTCCTGCGGCTTCCGCCGATGCCACGAACTTGCCGCGAGCGATAGTCATCTGATCGCCGATGTACGCAGTAGAGATACCGGCAGTCTTGTACGCGTCTGCCGCACTCAGTGCGCTAGTGACGATCCCTTGAAGTGCTGCCGCATTATCGCGGCCCTTCTGAGTTGTGAGGTCTAACTTGCGAGAATGATTGGTGACCGTTTCGCCGTTCTGCTTAATCGTTGCGGTCGCCTGATCGTAGGACGCATTCATCGCGGCGGTCGCTGTATCAGCCGTCAACTGCTTACCGACGAGACCATCTAGAGAAGTCTTCAGATTATCGGTCGCCGTCTTGAGACCTTCCATCGCCTGCTTTGCGATAGTGGCACTGAGACCTGTCGTCTTGATGTTCCCCGCCGCACCGACCGACACCGTTCCGGCCTGCTCAACAGCACCGGCATAGATCGGTAAGAGCGCCGACAGACCTGACACGTCGCCGCCTGCATCGGTGACACTTTGCTGAATCGCTTTGAACGCCGACTCTGCACCCTTAGCGTTACCGCTCGTAATCATGTTACCGAGCGCCTGATCAACTTGGCCCAGTTGTGCGATGACGCGGGCGCGGCCTTCTCCGCCTGTATTCGACAGATGACCGATAGAACCTACGAGGTCTTCGATGCGCTGCTGTACGCCGGGGTGTTGCAAGTGTTCGATCTCTTGACCGATGCCATGCAAGCCGAGACCGAATGCGCCCAAGTTGATGCCCGCTGCTTGACGCCCTGCGACGCCAAGTTTCAACAGTGAGCCGGTCAACTGATCCGCCGGGACAGTGGCCCCGAACATCCAGTCGCCGATGGGTTGCGTGACGATACCAGCGATAGTTGCACCGACCGCCGCTAAGCCCGCCGCGACGCCGAGACTCTTCACGGCACTACCGTTTAGACCCTTTAGTGCGGTAGCCGTTGCCGCAATTTTAGGAATAAGGATTAGGAGGCCGACGCCTAGAACGACAGCGGCCATCGCTACGTTTCTGATCTCTGGAGGTAGCGAGTTGAAACTGCCGAGCATGCTCGTAGCCATGCCCGTAACTTGCGCCATCGGGCCGATAAGGTCGGCGCCCATCTTCTCTTTAGCGTTATCCCACTCAGCATTAAGAGTCTTCTGACTATTGGCTAATCCATCTGCCGTATTCTTGTAATCGCCGTTCGCTACTGCTCCTGCTTTGAGGATCAGCGAATAGGAGGCGAGGGCTTTCTCTGCTGGAGTGAGTGCGCCCTTCACTGACTTAGTGAGGCCGAGCGCGAATGCTTCCTGCTTCAAGCCTGCCGCATCTAGGACGATGCCGTACTGACGGAGTGGCCGTTCCATCCCGACGAGTCCCGACTGGATCGCGCCGAGAGCCTGCTCCGGTGACGTGTTATGTAGAGAGGCCAAGTCGGCGGCGAGTTGAACCATCCGCATAGACATTCCGGCGGCCTTATCGCTAACGATACCCATCCCTACAAACAGGTTGCCGTAAGTTGCTGCCGCCTCCACCGCCGTACGCGATGACATACCCATAGACCGGGCAGACGTCTCCCCCCACGTCTTAACTTTCTCTGATGAGTCGCCGAAAATAACTTTCACTTTGTTTTGAGTTTCGGCCATATCTGACGCGGCCTTAATGCTCTGTTTGGCGAGCACTACGAGACCTGCTCCGGCCACCATCGCACCGCGAGAGATGTTCGTCCATGCCATCGTTTGGGTCGCTTGCGCCTTATCGACAGCACTCTTCAAGGCCAGTGTAGACATGGCGGCGCGTTGCATCCCTGACGTGAAGTTAGCGATATCAGCCTTCAGGACTACGGATACGGTACGGTCAGCCACGGGCCACACTCCAGACGTTTAGACGGGCGGGATGTCCCGCTCCACAGTGGTAAACAGACCTGCCATTGCACCATCACGAACGGTGCCGTCGCTGCTGTTCGCATTAGCGAACCGGCGCGTTTCACGTTCCACCGCCGCACACGCATGACAGCGCGTTAGGTGAACGTCGTAGGCGTATTCGTTGGCAGGGTTCATCGACTCTTTAACAGATTGACCACAGCCGCCGCACTTCTCCGCGTCGATCAGTGTCAGCGCCACAGCAGTATCCCGATCCTCATCAGTCCACAACGGTTCGCCGGGAGCGGGCCACCCTCCACCGTAAAAGATGGAGGGAGGCACACCCCACGCCCGAGCCGTCTGTGCTTCTAAGAGTAGGAGCGGATCACTGTTGAGGCGCGTTCGCTGAAAGGGACACCCGCCTGCCCTTCATTCACTGTGAACGCTGCCCCGAACAGTGCGTCGCGTTGCCCTTCGGCGAGCACTTCAAACAGTCTCTCTACGTCAGGGATCGACATGACAGGATCGGCAGATGCTGCCGCGATGAGAGCCACCGGATACGTTTCAATGTTGAACGCTTCCGAGTGACCTTCTCGCCCAACATGCGCCGCCTTCAGAGCACGGTAGGCACGATCACCGAGAGCGCGGAACGTGAAGTCCGTGGACGAGGCACGCATCATCTCTTCGATGTCGCGCACTTTCTTAGCCGCTTCTGCTTGAGGTGCTGCCAACGAATCGGATAAACCGTCGCGGGTCACTGCCTCAAGTTCGGTAGAGGCTTGCTCATGTTGTGCTGCAAGATCGCCACGCAAACACAGAGAGATCGTGTGCTCTCGTAGTTTCGCGGTAGCGATGATGTCGTTAATATCTGCCATGTCGAATCCTTCCGCAGTAGTTCAGTTATTAGGCTGTGGTCGCTGAGTCAACAGCAGGGCCAGTCTTGAAAAAGTCGCAGGCAAACTTCTCGACCTCGTTGGCTGAGCGTTCCTGCTTCTGACGGTTGCTCGCGGTCACAGGGAATACGCGAACCTTCTGCGAGGTCGCCCATGCTGTCGAACTGGCGATAGAGGTGCGCTCCACGATGAAACCGGAAGGGCGTCCCGAGAGTGTCGTCCACGGTGCAGACGCATCACCCTGATGCTTGAACGTGATAGCGATGTCATCACTACGACGACCGGGCACGAACGTATTGTCCGTCGAGTTCAGGACAGAGGTGTCTACCTTGTCATCTGAGGTACTGATCTTGTAACCGTCAGGGGTGACGAACGTTTCAAGGGCGATGCCCGCGTTCAATTCTGCAACGGTCGGGGCGGCGGTGTTAGCGATGGAGGTAACCCACGAAATGCGGATATTACCGTCCATAAGAATGTCAGCCACTGTAACTCCTAATTAGTTTGTGGTGCGTCGTCAGCATCGGCGTCTGCCGACGTTGCGGGGGCAGATGGTTCCGCCGCCGGTTTAACAGGTGCCGTAACTTTCGTTACTGCTTCAGGGACGGGGACGAGGAGAGCGTCTAGACGTGCCTGCTCTTCACTGTCGAATGTGTCCTGCTCTTCATCAGTGCGAATCGGATCACGCTGCATTGAGGTGGGGCCAACACATGTCCAGCCGCGTGCCTCATGTGATGGCACCGACTCAACAGCGACGACGCCACGCGCACCATTTAGTGCCGCGTTCTCAATGACTACATAGTCGTAACTCATCGTGAAATGGCACCCGCCGTCACTGAGGTGATCGCCGAGTAGGTGATCGTTGCGACACCTGTCGTAGCGATAGCACCGAGCGGGAGCGGGATCAGTTTCGTCTGTGCTGCCGTAATCGACACCGGAACGATGGTGCCCGCATTACCTGACGGGGTTGCCCCGGCGTCAGAGATGGAGACCGTGATCGTAGAACCTGATCCGTTCAACACTTGGAGGAATACGTTCGGGCTTGAATAGGACACCGTGTCGGTCAGATTGGCCGCCGTCATAGTGGGCGCAAGTCCTACGCTAGTAATTTGTTGCACGCTAATGAGCGCCATGAATGCTCCTAAAGGTAGGCACGTTTATGCGGAGGAACGAATCGTCCACCGCGACGTGGCATAGAAAAGTGGTTCGGCTAGTGCGTCATCACGTCGCACTGACTGGGGCGGCTGTTCTGAATAGATCGGACGCACCGAGCGTCCCGCTACCGCAGGGGTAGCCCTCCATAAAGAGACCACAACTTTGTCAGAGAGCCATTCGGCTTGTTCTGACGTACCACCGACACAGGTCGTCTGGAAGTCCACACGCAAGTCTGCCGCGTCTATCAGGTTAGAAGTCCCGACGATGGCAGGGGCCGCATGTAATACGACATAGGGGGCGGTAGCGGTACGAGGTGCTTCACCGCGATATGTGGTGACACCTTGTGACGTGAGATAACTGATGACCGCCTGAACGTGTGCCGAGGCACTAGCCGGAATAGCCAAGGAAGATACTCCCGTCGATATAACCCACGGCGCAGGGCCGGGGTTGACTGTGACAGCCGCGTAGGCCGTTTGAAGATGCCCCGGCTTAATTTCGCCGACAGCAGTAGAGAGCGGGACGGGCAGCGGAGCCGCAGAGATTAGTCGAGCCGTTTCTTGAGAACTTCATAGAGGGCAATAACAGTGCGTGGCTCTTCAGCATCTAACGCATGTTTGCCCTGATTACCGGGGGCGTTATGGACTGAGCCGTATTCGATCAGGTTGCCCAGTGCTCCCTGTCGTGCGCCTTTATCGGGGCCGATCTCCGCCGCGAGCGGGCCTTTCAAGTCGTAAGAAATGGAGTAAGGGTAGGCGGGTGTGAAGGCGCCGCCGACAGATGCTCGCCAGTCATTCTTGATATTCAGAGCGCCTTTACTGATGACGGCGCTCACTTCCGCCGACACTTCAGCGGCTACCTCTAGATCATGTTTCAAGTCGTCTAGTCCGTACATCACTCCACCTCTTCCAGAATGTAGCGGCGTGCTGATGCGGTGGAGCCGACGATCTCAGAAACCACCGAGTATGCCTGAGCATTCAGACGCGGATCAGTTGAAGTCACCGCCACTAGATCGCCCATGCTTAGGACGAGAGAGGCAGCAGCAGACCACGGCAATGTCATACGCGGTCGCGCACGTTCACGCTCTAGTGGTTCGGTCGGAACATCGACAGGTGTTACTACTTCGACACGGCACGCGCCCGTGTACAGAGTGGCAGTGGATGACGGGTAGAGACCTGTTGTCGTATTCAATGGCCCCGGCGTAACTCGCGTAACGACACATGTGTCGATGCACAACATTTCGTGTGCGGCGCGGGCGATGGTGACGAGTTCTGATAGCGGCGTCACGATCCGACCGAGCCTAGGGTAGACCACCCTGTACCGTACGCTCCGGCACCGATTGACCCGCCACCGATTGACCCGGCACTGATGCGGTACTTCGACAGGAGCACTTTCTCCGCGTGCGACAACTTGCGACTAGCGATCATGTCGTCAGTACCTGACAGAGTTTCTTGATAGTCGCCGATGACGCGAGTACGAATGCCGCGAGGGTTGTCGTATAAACGTCCCGCGATGCTGAGCGTGACTGCTTTCACGTCGGCGGGGACAGCGGAGTAGCCCGCCGTGTAAGTGACAACGGCACGCGGAGCCGCCGCGAATGTGAAGAATACGGAAGGGATCGCGGCCACGTCAATGGCCGGTGTCGCACCATCCCACGCGTAATCCGTACCATCTACGAGTGTCTTGCCATAAATGGCGATGGAGGTCACCGCCGTGACCGGGCGCTGAGGTATCCGCACACGATAGCCACGCGGCCCGCCGAGGACGGGAAGAGAGACAGAGGTGTATGTCTGCGCGGTCAACTGTTGCCCGCAATGTGTCCGCACCATCGCCGACGCGCTCGTCACCGCGAGAGCAGAAGAGGTCGCGTCTAAGGTGCGCTGGAGATACGCGGCCAGTTCCGCTGTCGTGACTAGATCAGCCATAGCGTGACCCCTTTCTGAAGAGACAGTGAACGGCGACGACTACCGGGGTTACCAGTAGCCGCCGCCGTTACAACTACGAGACGGTTACGTCAGCAGTGACGAGAGCCGAGGGACGGATCACCTTAGTGCCGTACACATGCAGACCCTTAATGCCATCTGCGAAACGCTTCTCCATGCGGAACGCTTCCACCTTCAGAATCTGATCAGCGTAGGCGAGTCCCATCGGGTGACCGGCACTGACGATAGTTCCGGTGCTCGCTCCGGCGGCGCAGTTGTTCGACACATAGATGTCGAAACCGAGGGCGCGACCGACGATACCGTTACGCAGACCCTGATCAGTTCCGGCGAGGTTCGCATTCACGAACCGATTGTCGATCAGGAACTTGCCGTACAGTTCAGGATGAACGACGACCCAGCGACCATCTACCGGGACATTGTTCTTAGTCATCTTGACCCAGATGTCCTTCAGCAGACTGAATGCGAGATCGGCAGATGAGACAGCAGTTGCGCCGAGTTTGTTACCGGCGAGAGTGTTGGCCTTGATCTCAGCAGCGACAACACCATCGGCGACGTTACGCAACGCGTACGCGGCCTGAACGGCGGCCTGATCCAGAACGACACCGGCAGACTGCACCTTATCCAGATCATCGACCTCGAAAGCAAAGTACTTCTGCTGGTCAATGGTGAGCGAGGTCGTCGCATCGGTGAGAGCCTGCACCGTGATATCCGTATCCTTCGTGAACGAATTCACGGTCGGGTCGGATACGTTCGTGATCTTCACTGAAGTACCGGCGCTCTGAATCTGACCTTCATACGTGCGGTTAGCGACGTTTGGGCCTGCAAAGACGAGACTATTCTTCAATGAGTCAAGCAGGGTCGCCGACCATAGGGTCGGCTGAAAATTGCTAATAGCCATTAGTTATTGACTCCTGTCAATGTTGGGGGATTAGGAGCGGATTCCGAGCAGGTCGTTAAACCGGCCCTCTGACTTAGCCTTGACAATTGCCTCTGTAGACATGCCCGCCAAGTCCGCTTCTGAGAGTTGAGAGATACCGCCCGCAGGCTTAGCGCCTTGAGTCGGATCAGGTGCCGGAGTTCCCCGGCGTGCTGCCGTCGCGGCTAGCAGTTTCTCTGCCTGTGCTCTCACAGTTTCTTCATCCCCTGCGGATAGAAACTCTGTAAGTTCATTCGGCAAGCCGACCTCAGCCGCTACGCGCAACTTGATCGCTTCAGACTTCAACACAGACGCTTCCGCCTCTGCATCTTTCAAACGGTCGGCGAGACGTTCAGTCTCGCTCTTATCCCTATCCTCAATCTCTTTGAGACGAGCAGAGAGTTCCGCTGTCTGCTTATCAGCAGCACGACGGGCGCGACGTTCCGCATCGAGAGCACGCTTACCGCCCTCGCCTAGCGAATCTTCCTCGCCCGTAAGCGGGGCAGGAGTTGTCGGCTCATCAGCGGCGGGTGTTACCTCAACAGGTGCGGCAACGTCGGTAGGTGTAACGGGTTCCATGAGTGCTCCTCATCGCAAGGCGAATAACCCTGCCCGCATCGTGCGGACAAGGTGTGTTTAGACGGTGTTACTTAGTAGAGAACGTCCCCGCTGCTAGGTACGAGATGCGCCCACTCAGGGGCGCCCGTAGTGCCGGGATATAGCCGATCCAATGCGATGGCTACCGATACAGGATCGGACGGGTCGCATGGATAGTCAGGGCCGGTCGGCGTCAAGGGGAAGTCATCATCTTGGACGAGTTCCAGCATGAGCGCAGACACGGCGTACGCATCACCTGACAGGTGAGAGCCGAACGTATCCGGTTCAGCCCGCCATGTGATGACGACCCCACTAGGGAGCGTCGCGGTGAATGAGTTAGAAACCACTTAGCACCCCTAGGATGAATGAGCGGAGTTCATCATCGAAACCTAGTTCGATGGCGGCATCTGTAGTACCGACGAAATGGCGCGAGCCTGAGAGTAGAGACTCAACACCTGTAGTGAACACTTCGCGTGATTGTGTCCACGCTGCTTGCCCTCTTCTATTGTAATCCTTACCCGTATAGTTCTCACGCCACGGGCCGGGGAAATACATTTCCCGTTCCATACCTTTACCGAGACTCTCCACCGTTTCGGAGGTGCGGCGGCTTTCAATGAACGCCCACTCTGCCTCTTTCAGACCGGCGATAACTTCCTCCATAGAGTGACCTACCTCATGGACAGCCGTAGCCTCCGCCGAACTACCGTATATTCCGATCTGGTCAACACCTCGCACCGTGCCTCCGATGCGAATCGTCGCGCCATTGTCAGCGTTGTAGCCGCGAATATCCCGACCGTACTTCACGTCGATACGACCGATACCGTCATGGACAGCAGTGTTCCATTCTGACGGATACGAGCCGAACGCGTAGTCCAGTAGATCGTGAGCGACACCGCTCTTCACGCTATAACCGGGGAAGCGTCCCCCGCCCATTTCGCGTATTTCACTGAGAATCTTCAGCGTCTCTTCACGTTGCAGCCGCGCATAATCTCCAGCAGAACATAAGCCGCGCCCGTACTTGATAGCCTCTTTCACTTTCGATACTTCTACGATCATGTCCTTCTGTGCGGCACGGGCCGCCATATTTCTCTCTGTCGCCGGATCGCGTAGTACGTCGATCACCGAGTGAGGCCACCCGCGCCGGTCGCAACGTGCTAGAAGTTCAGCATCAGGTAGGGCGCGTGCTGCTGCCCACCCGCCATCAGTGAGAGAAATGATGCGAGCGTGCTCCGCTAAGTCTTTCGCCGTTATGTCGAATCCTTGCGCCTTCGCATCAGCGACAGCCGTCCGTATCGCGGGTAGTTCGTCATACTTGGCGATAGCCGCTGTCATCGCGTCGTAACGTGCGATAGCCGACGTATCAAAGGTCAGACCCTCCGATACGACGCGAGCCTGAATGCGCCTGTCCAGTTCAGTAGACAGCACATCTCCGGCGCGGATCGTTGCCGCCAGATGTTCAGCAGCGGTAGCCGAATCGTAGGGGGCATCTTTTGCTATGTGTGCTACACGGTTCGTCAGGTATGAGCCGGAGTCACTGAGTAGCGCATCTAGTGCGGCCTTCACGTTCTCCTGCCCGAACACTTCAACTTGCGAGACGAGATCATCAAGCCCTAGACCTAGATGATCGAATCGTCGCCGCGTCTCCGCCGGTAACGACGCCCACAGTTTCTCTGCGCTCAACCCGTTTGGTAGTGCCGCAACGACAGACGGTAGATCGCGTTCTAGTTGCGCCTGTGTGTCTATCATCAGTTTGAGATCATCCGGTATGTAACTGATCTTCCCGAATGCGTGACGATCAGCCGGTACACCGTCTATTTCAGTACGCCACGACTCTTGCCATGTCTTAGGCACAACAGTGATGCGCCCCGCTGCCGCGTCGATCTTCGCCCAGTCCCACGGCTTACCCGGTGTGAATGGTTGCGGTGTGAATATGCGCGACACCATGTAGCCGTGCTGTGCTAGCAGTTGTCGAAACTTCTCTTTATCGCCACCGGCTAGGCGCATAATGTCGCCGACACCTAGCGTCGTGGGAGTGCCACGCATCCGGCGTCCGCCGATAGCCTTCTGGCCGTATATGTAGCCCTTTTTACCGCCCTTATAGATACCGGCGATAGTGGTCGATTGTGAGGCGTTAATCACGCGGCCCATGTCGGCACCGTTACGGATCGCTTCCGCTGCTGCTAAGCCGAACTGCTTGTCCTGTTCCGCCCGCGACAGTGCCGCGAAATAGCCTTCCGGTGAGAACAGCGCCGGAGCACCTGTCGTATCTGCTGCCTCTATCGGAACGTGAATACAGTCGCAGTACGGATGCCGCAAGAATCCGGCATTCCAGTGATACCACTTGCCCGCGAGGACGACGCAACGATCACAGGATGGCGGGGTGAGTTGTCTAAAGTATCCGCCGAACTTCGGGTGGGCGCCGATTGCTGCCGCTTCCGCGTTACGCGATGCGAGCGCCGTCTCATTCCCGCCGAGCAGCACAGCACGACCGAGAGCCGCGCTCTGTGCTTCCACCCGGTTACGTCCTGCTGCCATGTCGGCAACCTGTTGCAGTAGACCTTGATAGAGAGCACTCTTCAAAGAGCCGCCCGCGTCAGTAAGTCCAGCGAATGCGCGAGCGTCAACAGTGAGCGGTGAGCCGTCTAGACCGGCGTCTAGTGCGACTGAATCCACATAGTCCCCGGCTGTTTGTGCTGCCGCGAACTGGCCCACCGAGATGGTCTGCGCGAGTTCCTCGCCGACACCGCCAGTCCAGAAGTCGCCCGCCGGATCAGCGGTGCCGATCTTCTGCTTCCAGATGTGTTGTACGCGTTGCGCGGTGCCTTTCGCTAATGCTGCCGAGCGACGATAGTAGGCGTCGGCGATATTTGAACTAGCCACGCCGCCTCCTCACAGTTACGGGCCAGTGACCGGCGGCTTACCTCCGACGAGAGACGAGAAGTCTCCGGCCAGAACGCGAGCAGCGGCGCTAGAGTCTTGTAACTCCATGCGGTCGATCTGCTCAACTGAGTAACCCAAGTCTTCGCGTACTTGACGTAGCGGAACGACTCCGGCGGTGAACAGTTTCACAGCCGCATCGGCTTTCTGTGCGATGGTCGGCGTAGCCGGATCACGCCAGATAGTTTCCATACGTTCAGTACCAGTCACGTCGATACCTTGCACCTGTAGCGCAAGACGTAGCACCGCTTCCCATGCCTCACCGAATGCACGCTGTCGGCGTTCGGCACGTTTCACTAGACGCGATTCAGCCGAGCGGATCGCATCAGCAGACGCCGGGTTATCGGTCGTCATGCCGAGCGCGTGCGGCGGTAAGCCTGCCATCGCGGCGACCATCTTGGACAGTGTGTTCAAAGTGTCGTGAAAGTTCGATAGGTTCGCTTCCGGGAATTGACCCATCGAAACTTCAGCGGGTGACCCTTGCGCCGCCCAGACACGACCGGCGATGCGTGACCATTCACTGATCGTGTTGCCATCGGGGTCTTCAAAGTCCTCCGGCCCCATCCCGACGACCCAACGGCGTGGCATGGCGTGATACTCCGCACTGACCATCATGTCGGTAGCGATCTTGCATGCCGCATCAGAGAGCGGGAGCACGTCGGCGAGTTCACTCGTACCCCACGGGGCCAAGATGCGCGGACGGTTCACTAGCGGGACGACAGGGACGACGCCGAGGTTATGGTTATCGACGTGGTACTCCGCTACGTCGCGGGCGTCGCGTACCTTCAGGTAGTAGTGAGTTGAGTCAGCCAAGTAGAGCGTGGCGAACTCGTCTAGCGTCTCAGTGTCTTTCCAATATTTGAGAGCAGCGCGAACGGTGCGCGTACGCGGATCGAAAGAGCACGCAACCTGTGACGCTGATTCGACAGTGATGACGGGCGGGCCGCCATTGTCGCCCGCGCCGACGATGACGAATGCGCGACCGAGTGCGAGCGCGTCGATGTGTGCCTGTTGTGAAAACTCGTCTAGACCGTTCGACTGCCAGATATCCCACAGAGACGAATCGGCCACTGAACTATTCAGTCGGAAACCTTCTACGTCTAGACGCTCTTCCAGAGAGTCCACCACTAGACGCGGCCAGTTCACTACCACCGACGTGATACGCGGTGCGAGTTCGCGGATCAGTTCCGGCGCCATGTAGGTGAGCGGCTGAGTACCCTCGTAGTAGCGGCTCAACAAAGTCAGCGACGACGAATCAGAGAGCACCTTATTCCAGAGGCGGACTCGCCATTCGTCGGGCGTAAATAGCGTAGACACATAGCCTCCCTAAAGGCGTGAAGTTAGAGCACGATCATCCGGCCACGGTGTCGCGGCTTATCTAGACCGGCGGCTACCACATCGCCCGCCGCCTCATGGGCGAGAGCATCTGCGATTACCGCGTCGATCTTCTGATGTTGGGCAGGCTTACCGATGACAACACCGCCGGGACGCCGCACTCTGCGGGCGTTACGAATATGGAGAGCCATCGTCTCGTCACCGTCGTGCGTTAACGCGCCGGTAGCGATATCAGTCTTGAGTCGTTCCAGTGCTGCCGACATTTGTCGGGCACGATACGTCGGCCACACGATGACACGTTTCGATCCGTAACGGTTCGTCCACGCGTCTAGTTCGGACTGCCACAGTTCAGGGTCAGCATAGATACGGATCACGTCGTAACGGTCGAACAGTTCACCGATAGCGGCCTGCACAGATTCGCGGGGTACTTCTCCGGCGTAATCTTCAGGACGCCAGTGCGTCAACATTCCATCAGCGAACCGGGGCGTAAACGCGAACGGTACACCGTCAGGAGTGTCTAACCATCGGGCACGAATCGCGGTGTGATCGTCATACATTGACCCATCGAAACCGAGCACGATACGCGCACCATCAGGGACAGTCAGGTCAGAGCGTGCGAGCACGTCCCACTGTTCCGGTTCGTCAAGCCACGCATCAGAACCGACGACGATCCGGTTACCGAAAAAGCGTTCGGCCTGCGCTGGATCATTGACGAGTAGTTCTGTCGCTTCCGCTTCGATAGCGTCTAGGTCTACCCACGGCGACCCGGCATACACGAACTTATGAATACGGCGCCGCTCCTGCTTATTGCGATATGACAGGTGACCGGGTGCGCGAACATGATCGACGTAAACATCTCCGGCAGTGCTCGCCGCTTCCGTCGTACGTTGTGCTACAGAGTTCTCTGACGGATCGTAAGCGTTCGTCGTCTCAACAGACCGCCCGCCCATACCGGCCAGACCGCGCCGCTGAGTTTCGGCGACCTTAACCATGCCCGAGGTCTTAGTCCAGATGCCAGTCTCATCCTGAACTACGAATGTGACGCGCTGCCCCAGACGTGACCGGGCCGAACTAGTAACGGTGTCTATACGCCCTCCGCCGGGTAGACGGATGAACGCCTCCCCAGTCTTTGGGATCACTTCAGTGAGTGGCCCCTTCTCAATCATGGGGCGTAGTGCGGCGTAGATGTTGTCCGTCTGCTCTTCTGATGTGGCGGTGACCTGAATGAGAGGAGTCGGCCACGGCGTCCCCATCGGTTCGCCCGTCTCATACTCGTAAACCCATCCGCACGCACAGCCGTTGTCTTTGCAGACGTACAGTTCATGTCCTGCCGCCCACCCGTCGAACAGGGCAGGGCCGACACCTTCTAGACAGACCTGCGCTGCTGTGAGCGGGCCTTTACCGGCCTTCTGCGGACGGATCAACAGGGAACGGCGGAACGTGAACGCCGGAGCGAACTGTCCGCGCTTTGCTTCCGCTCGCACGTCGTAATGATTCGCTAGGAAAGTTAACTGCCACGGTGGGAGAGAGAACGGTAACCCCTGATCGAATCCATCAGGGATCACACAGTGCGCTTCAATCCATGCGAGAGCCACTAGGAGAGGACGCTGAGCCACTGGACAACCTTCCTAGCAGCATCGCGCTACCGTTTAGTCTGACCCTGCCGCCTTCAAACGTGAGCGCAGGTCAGTTACCACGCCCGCACCCTGTCCCGCCGCCGTAGAGCGGCCTGACCGTGTGGTGGCGTGAGTCTCCACCGGAGCAGCGGGGAGCCGCCACCGTAGGGAGTGCATACCGGGGATTGTGATACCGAGCGCGTCAGCCATTTGCCGTACGAGGGTTGACAGTGCGGCGGGAGAGTCGGGGCGTTCTGCCTCAGCCCATCGACGCGTGTACAGGCCGACCTGATCTTCCATTGTGTATAGACGCCATGCGAACGCCTGCGGTAGCGCCCATAGGCGTACCCATATTTCTAGTTCGCGGGGTGTCGGTGCGGGGAGGGGGAAGTCGGGGGCCGGGTCGGTGATGGTGGCGGGCAGGAGGAGCCAGTCTCCATCCGTTGCCCGCTCACGGCGTAGGGCTGTGGGGTCGGGGGCAGGCCCAGAGCGTGTGCGTGCGCCGCCCTTAGGCATCGTGCCTCCTCAGAAGTTTTGAACCTGACCGATTTCTGGGCGATC
>Ga0209499_1000275_pt1 | contig 37907 bp, 32 predicted proteins | sample C_130208_EF_Meta_FD_187306 | JGI IMG/M metagenome (GOLD analysis project Ga0209499, IMG submission 187306) | Freshwater microbial communities from Lake Croche, Canada to study carbon cycling - C_130208_EF_MetaG (SPAdes) (version 2) | ecosystem: Environmental > Aquatic > Freshwater > Lake... | reverse complement strand
TTTTTATTCTTTTTTTTTATTGAAAGGCAAATTTACACTATTAGTTTAAAATACAATAATGCATTTAAAAACTATGAAATGAATTGTTGAATTACAATTTAGCAACGCTATCTAATTCTCGTTTCAAAGGTTTCATTCGACTCATAAATCGAGGTAGATTTTTTCTATCCATAGGCTGAGAATTGGGCAATTTTAGCTTTAACGCGTCCACTTGCACCCCATTTTTCCAGAATCTATAACACACATGAGGTCCAGTTGCAAGTCCTGTACTTCCCACTTTTCCAATTATGCTTCCTTGACTTATTCGTTGTCCCTTTCTAACCAATATTTTTGACATGTGTAAATATTGTGTCGAATAGATTTTGTCGTGTTTGACTTTTACAAAATTTCCATTTCCAGCCGTGTATCCCGTTTGTTCTACAACTCCTGCTGCTGTTGTCATAATTGGTGTTCCTGTTGGTGCTGCATAATCGGTTCCTTTATGTGCTTTCCAAATAAGTTGTACCGGATGAAATCTGTTTTGTGTAAAATGAGACGTAATATTAACAAATTTAAGAGGTGCTTTTAGGAAAAAATTCTTCAGGGCTTTTCCTTCATCATCATAATAATCAAGTTTTCCGGAAGATTGATTTTGGGCAAATGGAAAGGCGTAAATTAATTTTCCTTTATACTCAAAAAAGGCTGCTTTTAAACTGTCAACACCATCATAAATAGTATCGTCAATATATCTTTCGGTAAAAGTGATACCAAACTTATCTCCTTTTTTTAACTTGAAAAAGTCAATTGACCAAGCATACACTTTTGTCAAATTATTGGCCAAAGCGGGATCAACTCCTTGTTTATTTAATGCTTCCGACAAGGAACCATCTAGTTTCCCCGTAATTGTTCTTTGTTTAATCCGAATGGGTCTAGTTTTTTTATGAACTAGAATGGTATCTCTCAAATCAATAATATAATAATTTACCTGATCCGGTTGGTATATAACAACTTGAAGTTTTTTATATCGGTCTTTTGATCTTAATAAGGTAAAGGGTTTTCCTATTCTGATAGTTCTAATATTAAAACTGTCTTTTACTTTTTCTAAAATATCATAAACAGGTTTGTTTCCTAGATTTTGACTTTCTAAAATACCGCCAAAAGTATCGCCTCTTTGAATCGTATCGTTAACTATATTAAAATCATTCGATTTAAATCCAAATTGCTCTATTTGAGTCCCTATTTTTTGATCTGGAATAACACTTTCCGTTTCCGTTTGTTTACAAGAGAAAAATGTAATTACAACTAGAATTAGGAGGCAAGCTTTTTTCAAAGTGATTGTATTCTGCATTTTATATTATTATTTTCCAAATTAAAAAAACCTATAATTTGGTATCCAAAATTAATTTATTATTCAACAGCCCTTGTCATAAAGGGATATTTTAATCCTTTGAAATTTTCTAAATCGGCCTTGATTGATCCAACTACAAGATTAGCTTTTATTCGGACAGGCAATCTGTTTTCGTCGTCTGAAATCCAAACTGTTACACTTTCTTCTTCTTTAAAAATACGACCTGACTGAACTAATGGTCGAAAAATCATGGTCGAAACAACTCCAAATTTAGTTGTAATATCTTCACGACCTAAATATTTTAACCTAAATTTAGTAGTTTCATCATCCATAAACATATCAATAGTAATGGATTCTCCAATGTTTATTTTATCAATATTAGGGTAATTCCTCAAATAATAAAAGGAAGATAAAATGTCCTGAACGTTTTTGGGAACGATTATTTTTTTTTCGGTTTTATATTTATAGTCTTTTACTAGAACTTTATTTTCTTGTGAATCAAAAAAACCTTCTTGATTTTTAGTGTAACCCCCTTCGTTTATCTTTCTAACAAATTGATACGGATTACTAGTTTCTTTGTCAATATAGCTTTCATATAGATCATTTACTTTGAAAAAAAATCGCGACATACCCGAAGTATATCCTCTGCCAATAACGTGGAACACTTTTTTATTGTTTATGCTCGCCTCTTTCACTTCTAAAGTAGCAAAACCAGCATTTATAAACCCATAATGAATTCGAAATCTAAACCATTCTCCGACATCGAAGGTATTACCTCTTTGAGAATCAAAACTAACTGTAGTTACAAAAAGAAGTAGTATAATTATTTTTTTCATTGGTTCCTTTAAATATCAATTATTTCTGCGAATACAAATTTTATACCAAATGTATTAAAACAAAAAAACTCAGTCAAATAATGACTGAGTTTTTATGCTATTAACTAACCAAAAAACTATAAATTATGAAATTTATATAAAAATCAGAAGGAAACCACCCCTTCTTTTTTTCTTTTACAAAGATAATTAACAGTCCAAGAATATTTTAGGTAAAAACAAAGTTTAACAAAACATTTACATAGGCTCACAGTGATTTGCGTTTATTTTTTCACTTTGTATAAAAAAAAGTGGTTTTTTTAACATAACTCGTAAAAAATAAAAAAACAAGCTAAAATATAAAAGTAAATTTTAACATAAAACACACTAATTCCATAAATAGAATAGCTGAAAATACCCATTAATTGCGATAACAATAGTGTTTCAAGTTCAAAATATATTTTGGAGGCCTTTATTTGGAGATTAAATTTATTAAGACTTCTTCAAATTTTAAATCTGAATTAAAACCAAAATCCAACACTAACCCAAGTATATCCATTAGCCGTTTCTGGAGACCAGGAATGTTTAATTTCGACAGGCCCTAATATGGTTTCAAGTCCATATCCAATTGCATAACCCGAATATTTTGGGATTGAGATCCAATCTGTAGTTTGAAAGAGGTCATTCTGTATATTGGCGAAATTTGCAGAAAAATTCAAATGGTTTTTTTTATAAAATTCACAGTCAAATGTTGCCGTAGTTTTAATAAAACTATTGGACACTAGACTTAAAAAATCATAGCCATAAAAAGGTTTGAAATTATTCATAGATTTATAGCCATAGCCCCCCAAAACAAAATCGAAAAAGGAAATATTGGACCCTCCTAAAGAAGCTCCAGCCTCAGCTTGGAATTTCAAGGTGACTTTATTAAAAATAGTTTTGGCGATCCCAAAATCAGCTTTTACAATAGAAAATGGATTGAACTTATTGGTGTAATTTGAAGACATTAAATACGTTTGCATATCTCCTGAAAAATACCAACCTTTTCTAGGGAAGTACTTATTGTCAAAAGAATCATATTTCATATATCCAAACACACTTATATAATTACTGTTATCTATTGTTGGGTTTAAACTTGCCAATGTTTCTGATTTAATTTTCAAAAATTTAAGTTCTGCTCCTGTTCCTATTAAAAATTTTTGTGCAAACACGGTCTGAAAATAAGCTTGATTGGTTAAATCCGAAAAATCAATATTAATCGAACTTATACCCAAAGCTCCTAAATTTAAACTACTAATTTCTTTGTTTACATTTTTATTAAATTGATTATAAATGGATTTAAAACCAAAACTCCAATAAAAACCGTTATCAATATAATAGTCCAAATTATATCGGGCATTATCACCAAGAATTACATCTAACGAGGCAATGTCATTTTTAAAAAAAGTCTTTTTCTGTGTTAGATTCACCAGAATTCCACTTTTAAATAAATCGTCATAATGCAATCCAAATTTCAAAAAAGTCCTATTCGTATTTTCTGCCAAACTTAATTTTAAATCGTCTTTTGAATTATTATCCTCTAAGGAATAATTTATCAAACTAAAATTCTGTGTGGCATTTAGATTGTCAATTCCTTTTATCAAATCTCCATAACTAATTTTCGACCCTTCGTCAAAAGCCAATTTGCCCTTTATATAAGAACGAGTATAGTTTTTTAATTTATTTATACTTATGTTATTTATATGAAGGCTATCAATAGGGTTTATTAAATGATTTTGTTTGAATTCTTCCTTATGTCCGTATTTTTCTAACTGCTCATAAACCACAAATGCGGCTTCTTCGCCTTTTCTTATAATACTTTGCCCTTTATCAAACGAAATTATGCTGAACTCTTTAATGTCGGGTTTTATATAAATATCGGTGTCTTTTATTTTTTGCTTCATCTTTTCTATTGATTGTAAAGCATTTATTTGACCTAAAATTTTAGTAGCTTCTTTTAGTTCGCTTCTATCCAATAAACCATCTTGAACATCGACTCCAATAATAATATCCGCTCCCATTTTTCTAACGGCTTCTATCGGATAATTATCCGAAACTCCTCCATCAACAAGTAACTTTCCATCAAATTCCACAGGCGAAAATAAAGACGGAAACGCTGAACTTGCAATCATGGCATGCGCCAAATTTCCTTTATTCAAAATAACCTCTTCACCAGTTTCAATATTGGTACCAACACACAAAAATGGAATTTTAAATTGCATAAAATCTCTTTCATGTCGAACACTTCTGGTAATGGAACTCAAAACATTATAATTATACATCCCTTTTGATAATGCTTCTGGAATTCCTATTTTAAATTTATTAAACGGTAAGGCGAAAGCATATAATTCGTCATTCCTTTTTTCATAGAAATTTTTAGAAGAACGTGGAATAAAATCTTTAATTAATTCGTCAAAATTGGTTACTTTAAAAATAGAATCAATTTGAGTAGCGCTATATCCTATGGCATAAAGTCCGCCTACAACTGCGCCCATACTGGTTCCGCCTATATAATCAATCTTAACTCCTGCTTGTTCTATTACTTTCAAAACACCAATGTGCGCAAATCCTTTTGCACCACCACCGCTAAGTACCAGCCCAATTTTAGGACGTTTTATAGTGTCTTGTGAAAAAGAAGACAGAAAAGTAAAAAAAAGAAAAACGAATACTAAACCCTTTTTCATTTCGATTGGTTTTATATTTTGTAAAAGTCGGTAATTTTTTTTGCTTTTGATACTCCAATAACATCAGAAATTTCCTTTTCTGTTGCCAGTTTTAATCTTTTAACACTTTTGAAGTGTTGAATCAAGGAAAGCATTGTTTTTTCGCCAATTCCAGGAATGCTTTCCACTGAAGAATTTAATGCTGCTTTACTTCTTTTGTCTCTGTGAAATGTTATTCCAAATCGGTGCGCTTCATTTCGTAATTGCTGAATCACTTTCAGCGTTTCCGATTTTTTATCTAAATATAAAGGAATCGAATCGCCGGGATAAAACAATTCTTCCAGCCTTTTTGCGATTCCAATAATAGCAATTTTACCGCGCAAACCTAATGCATCAATACTTTTCAATGCCGATGAAAGTTGTCCTTTTCCGCCATCGATGATTATGAGTTGCGGCAAAGGTTCTTTTTCCTCCAATAATCGTTTGTATCTTCGATAAACCACTTCTTCCATCGATGCAAAATCATCAGGACCCACAACGGTTTTTATATTAAAATGACGGTAGTCTTTTTTGCTTGGTTTTCCATCTTTAAAAACCACGCAAGCGGCCACGGGATTGGTTCCTTGAATATTCGAATTATCAAAACATTCGATATGCCGTGGTTCTACCGACAAACGCAAATCCTTTTGCATTTGTGCCATAATTCGGTTCGAATGTCTTTCTGGATCTACAATTTGAAGCTGTTTCAATTGTTCGATTCGGTAAAACTTAGCATTCCGAATCGACAAGTCCAAAATTTGCTTTTTATCTCCTAACTGGGGAACGGTAACTTTTATATTTTCGCCCAATTCTACCTCAAAAGGAACAATAATTTCTCTCGAAAGCAACTGAAAACGTTCCCGCAATTCGATAATGGCGAGTTCTAATAACTCTTCGTCGGTTTCGTCCAATTTCTTTTTAATCTCCATCGTGTGCGAACGAATAATCGAACCGTGAGAAATTTGCAAGAAGTTTACAAAGGCGGCAGTTTCGTCAGAAACAATCGAAAAGACATCAATATTGGTTATTTTTGGATTGATAATAGTCGAACGCGATTGGTAATTTTCGAGAATTTCTATCTTTTCTTTAATTTTTTGAGCTTCTTCAAAATGCATATCCCGGGCCAAATCGGTCATTACTTTTCTAAAATCCTTCATGCTTTCCTTAAAATTTCCTTTCAGAATTTCCCGAATAGCATCCACTTGCTTTTGGTAATTTTCTAAAGATTCTAATCCCTCGCAAGGCCCTTTGCAATTGCCGATATGATATTCCAAACAAACCTTAAATTTGTCGTTTTCGATATTCGATTTACTTAAATCGAAATTACAAGTTCGCAGCGGATATAATTCTCGAATTAACTCCAAAATAGTGCTTACTGTCTTGAAACTCGTATAAGGCCCAAAATATTCCGAACCATCCTTAATGACTCTTCTGGTAGAAAAAATTCTGGAAAAAGGTTCTTTTTTTATACAAATCCAAGGATACGTTTTATCGTCACGCAACAACACATTATACCGGGGTTGAAGCGTTTTTATTAGATTATTTTCCAACAAAAGCGCATCGGTTTCTGTGGGAACGACGATGTGTTTTATGGTTACAATTTTCTTAACCAGTACGTTCGTTTTAGCCGTATCGTGAATTTTATTAAAATAAGAAGCCACTCGCTTTTTAAGATTTTTGGCTTTGCCAACATACAAAATTTTCCCTTCTTTATCGTAATATTGATATACGCCGGGACCGTCTGGCAAAGTTTGGACTTGAAGTTCGAGAGATGGGATATTCATAAAAACAAAGTTAATCTGAAAAACATCAAATTCCAAATCAAGAAAATGAGTAATTATCCTATTTATAAAATTACCTTTGATAAAAAAAACGAAGTATGCTGTACTGGAAAAAATTATCACAAGAAGAACGAAAAGAGAGAATACAAAATGCATTAGAGGAAAATGTGAATTTTTCTAAAGACGCTTCTCTGGGTTATCCCGCTTCAAAATTGGACGGAAAAGTATTTTATGATGACGCTCCTTTTTTGAAAGATGCTCCAACATTACAAACTTATGTCGCTAATCCTAACCACATTGGATGCCATACTTTGGGAACTTCCGAAAAAGCATTTAAAGGCACGCAAGCAATCGAGCGCGAAGTTTTGAATGTTCTTGCGGTGGATGTTTTTAAAGCAGAACCGAATTTATTTGACGGTTATATTTCACCTGGTGGAACCGAAGCTAACATTCAAGCCATTTGGATGTATCGCAACTTTTTTATGCATCAGAAGAACGCTAAATTAGACGAAATAGCCATTTTGGCTTCCGAAGATACCCATTATTCTATTCCAAAAGCAGCTAATGTTTTAATGTTAGATTGGTTGAAAATTCCTGTTTCTTTCGAAAAAAGAGAAATCGACAAAGTGGCTTTGGAAAACGAAATTATTAAAGCGAAGCAAAACGGGAAAAAATATTTTATTGCTGTTGCCAATATGGGAACAACCATGTTTGGATCGGTGGACAATCCAGATGATTATACCAGCCTTTTAGAAAAACAAGAAGTCGAATACAAACTCCATATTGACGGTGCTTACGGCGGTTTTGTATATCCTTTTAGCAATCAAGAATCTACCATAAATTTTAGTAATCCAAAAATAAGTTCCATCACAATCGATGCTCATAAAATGCTACAATCGCCTTATGGAACTGGCGTTTTTATCTGTAGAAAAGGGCTAATTGAAAATGTTTTGACCAAGGAAGCCCAATATGTCGAAGGAATGGATTTAACTATTTGCGGAAGTCGCTCTGGCGCAAATGCAGTAGCTGTTTGGATGATTTTATTTACCTATGGGCCTTTTGGTTGGTACGAAAAAGTAAGTGTTTTACAAATGAGAACCGAATTTTTATGTACTGAATTAGACAAACTAAATATCAAATATTTCAGAGAACCGTTTATGAATATTGTTACCATTCATTCTGAATTTATCCCAGAGGAAATTGCCGAAAAATTTGATTTGGTTCCCGAAAGTCATGATAAAAACAACGAATGGTACAAAGTGGTACTTATGGATCATGTGGAAGTGCAGCATTTAAAGGCTTTTATCAACGAATTGAAAACTATGATTCATGCTTAAAAAGGATTTAAGACAAAAGTATAAAACCAAAAGACAAGAGCTGAACGAAGTCGAAATCGAAGACTTAAGTTTGGCTATTGCCAATAAAGTTCTAACGCTTCCTATTTGGGACAAAAGCTATTTTCATATTTTTCTTCCAATAGCGGAACACAAAGAAGTCAATACAGAATATATTTTGCATCTCCTTTCTGGGAAAGACAAGGAAATCGTGATTTCGAAAAGTGATTTTGCAAGCCGAAATATGACTCATTTTCTATTGACGGATAACACCAAAATCAAGAAAAACGAATATAATATTCCAGAACCTGTAGATGGACTAGAAGTTCCAACCCATAAAATCGATGTGGTTTTTGTACCGCTTTTAGCTTTTGACCAAACGGGACATCGCGCAGGTTACGGTAAAGGATTTTATGACAAGTTTCTATCGGAATGCAAACCAGAAACCATCAAAATTGGACTTTCATTCTATGAAGCCGAAAAACGTATTGCTGATATTTTTGAAAGTGATGTGAAGCTAAACTATTGCGTAACGCCAAATGAAGTGTATAAATTTTAGCAAATTAAATTCAATCAACAGATTATTTTTTGACTCGCAACAACAATTTCTAATGACTGTGATGAAACGCTTTCTTGTTGAAAAACAATAAAATACCAACCCCAGTCGAAATAGACATATCGGCAATATTAAAAATTGCATTGAAGAATTTAAAGTGATGTCCTCCCCAAATAGGCAACCATTCTGGCCAGTTTCCTTCGAATAATGGAAAATAAAGCATATCTACCACTCTCCCATGAAACCAGGTTCCGTAAGGATTACTAGAAAATAAAGTGGCCAAATGACCATAGCTGTCATCAAAAATAACCCCATAAAAAACAGAGTCAATAATATTTCCAAAAGCACCTGCAAGAATTAAGGAAATGGCAACAATTAAGTAATTAGAACTGTGTTTTCTTTCGACTGAATCCCACAACCAATATCCAATTCCAGAAACCGCAACCAATCTAAAAATAGTAAGAAACAATTTTCCGTAAATCCCAGGAATAACAGTTCCCCAAGCCATTCCTTCGTTTTCAATCAATAAGATTTTAAACCATTTTGCAACATCAATTTGACCTCCTTCACCATAAATGAAATTGGTTTTGATATATATTTTTGAGATTTGGTCTATAATTAATATGATAAAAACTATCAGGTAAGCTTTTCGTAAAGTCATTTTATGAAATTTCATTGGCGCAAAAATACTATTATTTTCTAAAAAAAACGCCCCAAAAGGAGCGTTAATTCTTTATTTTAAAGGTGTTATCGTTGCAAGTTTTTAGCTTCGATACTCATTGTAGCGTGAGGAACAATTAATAATCTGTCTTTATTGATTAATTTTCCAGTTACTTTACAAACACCGTACGTTTTGTTTTCTACACGGAAAAGTGCATTTTTCAAATCACGAATAAACTTTTCTTGACGAATCGCTAATTGCGAATTGGCTTCCTTAGACATAGTTTCGCTTCCTTCTTCAAAGGCTTTGAATGTTGGCGATGTATCGTCGGTACCGTTATTTAAATCGTTCATATAAGCACTTTTTATCAAATCTAAATCTGATTGTGCCTTGTTTATTTTTTTAATAATTAATTCCTTGAACTCCGCTAAATCAGCGTCTGAGTATCTTGCTACTTCGTCTGTCATTTTCTAATTATTTTGTAATTGCTAATTTAGTTTTTATATCGTCAAATTCTATTTCTGTTCCATTGCTTATACTTTCTTCGAAAACCAACATTTCAGTTAAAGTTTCTGATTTTATATAAGCTTCATTAGCTTTAACCGCTTTTTCTAAAGCTGTATTTTTTTGCAAATGTACTTTAATTTTATCAGTTACTTCAAATCCTGAATCTTTTCTTATGTTCTGAATTCTGTTCACTAATTCTCTTGCAATTCCTTCTAATTTTAATTCTTCGGAAATTATTATGTCAAGGGCAACCGTTATTCCGTTTGAGTTGGCTACTAACCAGCCTTCAATATCTTGAGAAGCAATTTCCACATCTTCCAATGTTAAAATTATGGAATTTTCTGCAATAACCAACGAAAGGCTTCCTTCACGCTCCAATTGATTGATTTGACCTTGCGTTAAGGCTTGTATTCCCTTAGAAATCAAGTTAATATCCTTTCCAAAACGGGGTCCAAGTGCTTTAAAATTAGGCTTGATTTGTTTTACCAAAATCCCTGAAGCATCGTCCAAAAATACGATTTCTTTCACGTTTACTTCCGCTTTTATCAGGTCAGAAACCGCTTCAATTTCGACACGTTGATTCTCGTCAAGTACTGGTATCATTATCTTTTGCAAAGGTTGACGTACTTTAATCATTTCCTTTTTTCGAAGTGATAATACTAATGACGAAATCGTCTGTGCTTTCTGCATTTTGCTCTCCAACGATTTATCAACAAAGTTTCCAACATATTTTGGAAATTCGGCTAAATGTACACTTTCAAAATTTTCTGATGCTGTAGCCTGTGTTAAGTCTCTATAAAGTTTATCCATAAAGAACGGTGCTATTGGCGCGCCCAACTTACTTATGGTCAATAAACAGGTGTATAAAGTTTGATAAGCCGCGATTTTATCTTGTGCATATTCGCCTTTCCAGAAGCGACGACGACACAAACGAACGTACCAATTACTTAGGTTTTCTTGCAAAAATTCAGATATGGCGCGCGCTGCTTTTGTTGGCTCATAATCGGCGTAAGCTTCATCAACCACTTTTATTAAGGTATTCAATTCTGAAATAATCCATTGGTCAATTTCAGGTCTTTCGCTTAACGGAATTTCCTCCTCAGCATATTTGAAATTATCAATATTGGCATACAAACAGAAAAATGAATAGGTATTGTACAAGGTTCCGAAGAATTTTCGACGAACCTCAGCAATTCCTTCTAAATCGAATTTTAAATTATCCCATGGATTCGCGTTCGAAATCATATACCAACGCGTAGCATCAGGACCATATTCGTTTAATGTATCAAAAGGATCGGCTGCATTACCAAGACGTTTCGACATTTTTTGTCCGTTTTTGTCCAATACCAAACCGTTTGAAACTACATTTTTATAAGCAACTTTATCAAAAACCAAGGTTCCAATGGCGTGTAACGTATAAAACCAACCGCGTGTTTGATCCACTCCTTCGGCAATAAAATCAGCAGGGAAATCTTTGTTTTCGTCAATTTTATCTTTGTTTTCAAAAGGATAATGCCATTGTGCATAAGGCATGGCGCCAGAATCAAACCAAACATCAATTAAATCGGATTCGCGTTTCATCTCTTTTCCAGAGGCAGAAACTAAAGTAATTTCGTCCACAACATTTTTATGCAAATCAACCAAATCGTAATTGGCTTCGCTCATATTTCCTATTTCAAACCCTTCGAAAGGATTCGATTTTTGGAAACCTGCAGCAATCGCTTTCTCCGTTTCGTTGTATAATTCTTCCACAGAACCAATCAGAATTTCTTCGGTTCCATCTTCGGTTCTCCAAATTGGCAATGGAATTCCCCAAAAACGAGACCGTGATAAATTCCAGTCGTTGGCGTTTTTTAACCAATTCCCAAAACGCCCTTCTCCTGTTGCTTTTGGTTTCCAGTTGATGGTTTCGTTCAAGTCGAACATTCTGTCGCGAACTTTCGTGATTTCTATGAACCAAGAATCCAAAGGATAATACAAAATAGGCGTGTCCGTTCTCCAACAATGTGGATAACTGTGCACATATTTCTCTACTTTAAAGGCTTTATTTTCTTCTTTTAACTGTATGGCAATTTCCACATCGGCAGAACGCTCTGGTGCTTCGCCTTCGGTGTAATATTCGTTTTTAACGTATTTTCCAGAATAACTTCCTAAACCATCAATGAATTTTCCTTGCAAATTTACTAATGGAACTGGATTTCCGTTTTCGTCTAAAACCAACATTGGCGGTACTTCTGGTGAAGCTTCTTTAGCCACTTTCGCATCATCTGCTCCAAAAGTTGGCGCAGTGTGCACAATTCCAGTTCCATCTTCTGTGGTAACAAAATCTCCAGCAATAACTCTAAAAGCATTTTCTGGATTTTGATACGGCAACGCAAATTGCATCAATTGCTCGTAACGAATTCCAACTAAATCAGCGCCTTTGCATTCGGCAAGAACCTGAAATGGAATTTTCTTATCGCCTGCTTTGAAATTTTCAAAATCGACAGATTCGGTACTTGCAAAAAACCCCTTAGCGAATTGTTTTCCAACTAAATTTTTAGCCAAAATTACATTCGAAGGCAGAAAAGTATATTGATTAAATGTTTTTACTAAAACATAATCTATTCTAGGCCCAACAGTTAAGGCTGTGTTTGAAGGTAAAGTCCAAGGCGTTGTTGTCCAAGCTAAAATGTGTATGTCTCCAAATTCCTGAAGAAAACTTGGTAATGTTTCAGATTTTGCTTTGAACTGCGCTACCACCGTCGTATCCGTTACATCTCTATAGCTTCCCGGTTGGTTCACTTCATGCGACGATAATCCTGTTCCTGCTTTTGGCGAATACGGCTGAATGGTGTACCCTTTGTACATCAAATCCTTGTTGTAGATTTGTTTCAAAATCCACCAAACCGATTCCATATATTTGGATTTATAGGTCACATACGGATCTTGCATATCGACCCAATAGCCCATTTTTTCGGTCAAATCGTTCCACACATCCGTATAACGCATAACGGTTTTCTTGCAGGCTTCGTTATATTCTTCTACAGAAATGGACTTTCCGATATCTTCTTTTGTAATTCCTAATTCTTTCTCAGTTCCTAATTCTACTGGTAACCCGTGTGTATCCCAACCTGCTTTTCGCTTTACTTGAAACCCTTTTTGGGTTTTATAACGGCAAAAAATATCCTTAATAGCACGCGCCATCACGTGATGAATTCCCGGCAATCCATTTGCCGAAGGCGGTCCCTCGAAAAATACGAAAGGTGGGTTTCCTTCGCGAGTCGTTACACTTTTCTCAAATATGTTTTCTTTCTTCCAAAAATCAAGTACTTCCGACGCCACAGTTGGTAAGTCAAGTCCCTTGTATTCAGTAAATTTAGTGCTCATTTTATCCTTTTCTTTAATCGTGGTGCGAAAGTAATAAAATTATGTTGAATGTCGAAAGTCAAAGCTCGAAAGTTGTTCGGACGACGCTTTTTTTATTAGCTTAACCATCTTTACGAATGAAATTCCTCGCGATCCTAAATTAGAAAATGCAGAATGAGACAATCTCAAGTCGGAAACCTAATCTTTATAAGAAACTATCAACAGTTCACGAACAATGTTTCGTTATTTTATATGCCTTTTTTAAATTTGTAACTCGCTCATTTATATATTCGGCCACTTCTTCCCTGTTTTATTGTCCGCAGATATAATTTGTTCTACCGAAAACTTTTGAAATCAATTTTGCGATTCTTGTATTTGCAAGCTTTGTAATTATTATAGGGATAATGGAATAACATGGTCTTTCTTTCCTAAAATAATTAACAGCAGATTAGGTGGTTTTTTTAAAGTTAATCAAACCATTTGTCTTTGTGCTTGCTAAATATTCTATAAACTACTCGAGAATTTTAGAAACTATTTCTTCAACTGAAATCGTTCGCATAGCATTTTCATATCCTGCCACTTTTTTATTTCCATACACCGAAGTGGGCAATTTTGGAAACAAATTTCTATCCGAAACCAATGCGTTTTCTAGTGGCTGATTAAAAGGAGAAAATCCTGCAAAAGGATGCGTCGCTCCCCAAAGCGTAATCACTTTTATACCCAACATGGCCGCAATATGAGCATTTCCAGAATCCATCGAAAGCATAATATCTAAGTTGCTTATGAGTTGTAATTCCTGTTTAAAGTTTATTTTGCCTGCACAATTAATAACGTTTTCTTTGTCTTTAGAAAGGGAATCTAACAATTCAATTTCTTTTTTTCCGCCTCCAAAAAGCAAGATTTTATAGTTTTTATTTTCGGCTAATTTGTCGATTACTTCCTGCATTAAATCTAGCGGATAAACCTTAGAATCATATTGTGCAAATGGTGCAATTCCTATCCATTTTTGATTTTTTTCTCCCGATAAAAAAACCGTTTCGTCATCTAAAACTTGTTTTGGCGGAAAAACAGGATTCGACAAATCTATCGAAAAACCGAGTTGCTCAAACACGCTGGAATGTCTTTCGAACATCGTAGGCAAGTGTTTGAAAATTTTGTTTTCGGCTCGCGTCAAAGCTTCTTTTTCGGCTCTGCCTTTGTCAACGGTTGCTGTTTTTATTCCGCTTATAGAAAATAGGGTTCGGATAATTTTAGAGCGCAAAACGTTATGCAAATCTGCAATCTCCGTAATTCCATTTGATTTCAAATCTTTATACAACCGAAATAATCCCAATAATCCCTTGTGCCTATGATTAACATGGGCGGAAAAGAAAGTAACATTTGGAATGTTTTTAAAAATGGGCTTATAAAACACTCTTGAAACTACCGTGATTTTTACAGTGGGATTTTGCAAGACAAAAGCCCTTAAAACAGGAGCCGTCATGGCGACATCTCCCATTGCAGAAAGTCTTATTACGGCTATATGTTGGATTTTGTTTGACAAATTAAACTTGTCGAAAATTATTTCTTATTTTGGTACAAAACCGGATTCAAATCATCATCATTGTACATTTTCATTTGTTTGTACACTTTCATGAATTTATCGCCCCTTTCGATGTCATTTAATAAATCATCAATTGCAGTAGAAAGATCGGTTCTTTGCTCTAAAAGGATGTTTAATTTTGCTTGACATTTATCGCGGTGTTCCTCTGAAGCTTCCGCACGGTTTGCTTCTTCGTTCATGTGATAAATTTTTAAAGCTAAAATAGACAATCTATCAAATGCCCAAGCTGGACTTTCCGAATTGATTTTGGCTCCATCTTTTACTGCAACATGGCTGTGTTTTTGGAGAAAATAACTGTCAATATATTCCACCATATCCGTACGTTCTTGATTAGAAGCGTCAATTCTTCGTTTCAAAGTTAGTGCCGCTACGGGGTCAATATTAGGATCCCGAATGATGTCTTCAAAATGCCATTGCACGGTATCAATCCAATTTTTATGAAACAACAAATGCTCAAATTTATCTTTTGGGAAAGGATTGTTAATTGGTTGATCCACATTATCAAATAAATGATAATCTTGAATACTTTGTTCAAATACGGAATAAGCTAATTTTGAAAACATATATTTATTAATTGAATTACAAAGATACTTTTAATACTTTTACTATGAAACTTTAACCTTTAAAAAACATTGCTATGAAAATACATTATTTATCAGAGGGGAATAGTGTTCTCAATCACTTTCTGGGTCAAATTAGAAATGTGAATGTGCAACAAGATAGCATGCGTTTTAGAAGAAATATTGAACGCATTGGCGAAGTGATGGCCTATGAATTAAGCAAAGATTTACAGTATGAAAATATCGATATTCAAACACCGCTGGGTGTAAAAAAAACAACCAAAATAGAACAAAAACTGGTATTATGTTCCATTCTTAGAGCGGGATTACCGCTTCATTTGGGGTTTTTAAATTATTTTGACGATGCCGAAAACGGTTTTGTTTCGGCTTATAGACACCATCCTAATAATGATGATTATTTTGATATTTTAGTTGAATATCAAGCCGTGGCAGATTTAGAAAATAAGACCTTAATTTTAATAGATCCCATGCTGGCAACAGGACAATCCATTGTGGCTGTATTTAATAAATTGATGCAAAAAGGACAGCCGAAAGAAATTCATATCGCTGTAATTATTGCTGCTCCCGAAGGAATTGCTCATCTTGAAGAGCATCTCCCCGATTCCTGTCATCTTTGGGTTGGCGCTTTGGACGAAAAATTGAACGAAAAGAAATATATTATTCCAGGGATTGGCGATGCTGGAGATTTAGCCTTCGGAAATAAATTATAACTGAGAGAAGAACGCAAATAAACTACAAGCAATAAGAACAAAAAGTGTTATTTCCTGTTTTAATTTTTCTTGCTTCATTTCTATATGAGCCGTTGCCATTATCGACAAAGGCGCAAAAGTAAAAAGGAGTAAATCATTGCTTTTATTAGAAGAAACAACAAAAATTAAGACTCCAATAATTAGTGAAATAATAATTGTTTTATAAGATGAATGCAATATTAAAGGCCTATGTGGAAATGTTACTACCATCGATCCAACAAAAAACAAAGTAACAGTCGTAAATATGGACAAAGCCAAATTTTGATAATTATTGACAAAATAATCCATTTTTAAATTGGCAACGGCATTTAAATTTACATAATCTATTGCGCTTTCATTAAAAATTGTTGTGTAAAGTGCAAAAATAATTCCAACGATGAAAAAGGCGATAAAAGGCACTATCCAATTTCTATAATCTCTAAATGCATGAATAATTATAGACACAAACACCAATGAAATAAAAAGAATACACCAAAAATGGAATAAAGAAGCTATAAAAATCCAAAGAGAGGCATCAAATATTTTTTCTTTTGACGCTTTTAAGGATTGCATCGAGATCAATCGTCTTATGGCTAATAAAACAAAAAAATTGGCGATAACTAAGTTCGTGTTGTTTAATATTGAAGGGAAGAAAAGTACAAATAAAAAGTAAAAAAGTATTGTGTAACTACTGTCTTTACTCAATCCGTTCCGTTTAGTAATGAAATCTGTAATGAAAATAGAAGCAATCAAAACAAAAAATAAACCCACTTTTTTAAAGATTAAAAAAGGGGAATTAGTCCAAGATAAATCTTGAAATTGGTAAATTAAAAAGAAAACCAGCATTAAAAACACAACCAAAATCAAATTAATTGGTGTAGATTTTCTAAAAACACTTGTTATCATAAGGATATTTTATACTTTTGTGACTGTAAATATAATACTTGTACAAAGATGAAAGCATTTTTTGAAGGAATTCAGTGGTTATTTGAAAACATTTTTTTTGCTCTACACAATTTTCTAAGAACTTTAGAACTTAAAAGTTGGTTTGCTGCTAACACAATAAATTGGATTTTTATGATTATTTGTGCCAGCGCAATGGTTTATTGGATTAAACAATTGAAATTACACAAAGACAACGGAGAAGAAAACCAAGATACAACGGCTCATTCTTTCTTAAAGTAAGTCGAAGCCAATATCTTTTCTAAAATACATCTTATCAAAATGTAGCTTGTCTATGTTTTGATAAGATTTTTTTATGGCCTCTTGAAAGTCATCGCCATAAGATGTCACTGCCAAAACTCTACCTCCATTAGTTACCACATTTCCATTATCTAGTTTAGTCCCAGCATGAAAAACGATAGAATCGGCAATATTTTCAATTCCTGAAATAACCATTCCTTTATCAAAATCTTCCGGATAACCACCAGAAACCAACATTACTGTTGTAGCACTTCTTTCGTCAATTTCAAGTGAAATTTCATCCAGTTTTTCATTGGCAACAGCTAAAAATAATTCCACTAAATCCGATTTTAATCTTGGAATTACTACTTCGGTTTCAGGATCGCCCATTCTCACATTGTATTCAATCACAATTGGTTCGTTGTTTACATTTATCAATCCAATAAAAACAAAACCTTTGTATTCGATTCCGTCTTTCTGAAACCCTTCGATTGTTGGTTTAACGATGCGTGTTTCGATTTTTTCCATCAAAACAGCATCTACATAAGAAACCGGAGAAATAGCTCCCATTCCGCCTGTATTTAAACCCGTGTCGCCTTCGCCAATGCGTTTGTAATCTTTAGCGGTTGGTAAAATTTTATAATTTTTACCGTCTGTCAAAACAAAGCAACTCAATTCTATTCCGTCCAAAAACTCTTCGATAACTACTTTTGAACTAGCAGCGCCAAATTTCTGGTGTACCAACATATTTCTTAATTCGTCTTGGGCTTCCGCCAAATCCTGAATTATCAAAACACCTTTTCCAGCAGCCAATCCATCGGCTTTTAGAACATAAGGAGGATTTAAAGCTTCTAGAAAAGCACAGCCATTTTCGACTGTTTCAGCTGTAAAACTATCATAAGCTGCGGTTGGAATATTATGTTTGATCAGAAATTCTTTTGCAAATTCCTTACTTCCTTCTAATTGCGCTCCAACTTTAGAGGGCCCAATAACTGGAATATGTTGTAAACTTTCGTCATTTTTAAAGAAATCAAATATCCCTTTTACCAAAGGATCTTCAGGACCAACAACTACCATTTCTACTTTTTCACGAATTACAAATGCTTTTAAGGCATCAAAATCCGTTGGATTAATAGCAACATTATTTGCAATTAATGCCGTTCCAGCATTTCCTGGCGCTACAAAAAGTGTGTCGCAAAGCGGACTTTGAATCATTTTCCAAGCAAATGCATGTTCTCTTCCTCCTGAACCCAATAGTAAAATTGTCATTGTGTATTTATTAATTATGAACCGCAAAAATAATTGCTTTTAAACTTAAAAAATAATTAATTCTTAAAAAGTTGTTGTTTCTTGATATATAAGTTGTTGGTAAATATTATTTTTGGTAAAATATATTCTCAAAAATGTTACCACTTTTCGATTTATCGCTCCAATTAAATGGTTTTCCAATAAAGAAAGCCGAAGCCGAATTGCGAAAAATTGTAGCGCTTTCCAAAAAAGAACAGGAAGTTTTTTTGGAAAATAAAAAAATTGAAATTGTAAATTTTCATTTGCAAAACAATCCGTTTTATCAGAAATTGACAGGTTTGAAATCCTTCGAGAATTGGAATGATTTGACTATTCTGAATAAAAAAAATCTCCAAAAACCTTTGCAAGAAAGGCTCTCAAAAGGATATTCTTCCAAAAATACTTATGTCAATAAAACTTCCGGTTCTAGTGGCGCTCCTTTTGTTTTTGCCAAAGACAATTATTCGCACGCCATGACTTGGGCTTCAAATATACACCGATTTGGTTGGTACGGAATTGATTTCAACACTTCCTTACAAGCGCGGTTTTATGGTATTCCATTGGATTTTATAGGTAATAAAAAAGAGCGAATTAAAGATTTTTTGGGGAATCGTTATCGGTTTCCAATTTTCGATTTATCAGATACTGTTTTAGAAGAGTTTCTTAAAAAATTTAAGAAAAAAAAGTTCGATTATATCAACGGTTATACCAGTTCGATTGTCTTGTTTGCTAAATTTTTGCAGCAAAAAAACATCGTTCTTAAAACTATTTGTCCTACTTTAAAAGTGTGTGTGGTTACTTCAGAAATGCTTTTTGAAAAGGACAAAATCGTAATGGAAAAACAATTTGGAGTTCCTGTTATAAATGAATACGGAGCTTCGGAACTCGATTTGATCGCTTTTGAAAATCCAGAAGGCGAATGGCAAGTCAATTCGGAAACGCTATTTGTAGAAATTTTGGATGATGAAAACAATGTTTTGCCTTACGGAAAAGAAGGCCGAATTGTAATCACTTCTTTGTTTAACAAAGCGCATCCTTTTATTCGATACGACATTGGCGACATTGGGATTTTGGACCCGAAAAGCACTTTAAAAAAGCCTATTTTAAAAAAATTAATTGGTCGCACGAATGATGTTGCCATTTTACCAAGCGGAAAAAAAGCGCCAGGATTAACGTTTTATTATGTAACCAAAAGCATTATTGAAGACGACGGAAACGTAAAAGAATTCATTATCAAACAAACCAAAATCGACACTTTTGAAATTGAATACGTAAGCGAAACCGAATTAAATTTGGAACAAATAAAGAAAATTGAAGAAGCCATTTCTTTGTATCTTGAAAGCGGTTTGAATTTTACCTTTATCAGAAAAGAAAAACTCGAGCGAACGAATCGCGGCAAATTAAAACAGTTTAAATCGATGGTTTAATCGTCTTGATATACCTTGGTTTTATTAGCAATTGTGTGAATAAAAAACCAATCATACAAACTAAAGAAACTAAAAAATTATACCCGTGAAAGCTTCTATAAACCGCGAAATTATGCTTCAATAAATCCGTTTTTGAAGCTGAAATAGAATTTTTTCGAATTCTATAAAAGGCTAAACTCTCTGGAATTGGTTGCGCGTTTTTGATTTTTTTAAGAACCGTAAGCCACATCATCCAATCTTGTCGTTTTCTGGTCGAAGAAATAGCAATTTTTCCAAAATAATCAACATCATAAATACCGGTCAGATTCCCAACATAATTACAAAAAAACAAATGCGAATAAGATAGATTTCTTGGTGCTTCAACACTTTTATTAATTGGATTTCCTTCCTCATCGATACATTCATAGAAAGAAAAAGTAAAAGGTAATTGATTGGTTGTTAGATAATCAATCTGTTTTTCTAGCTTTGTTGGTTTCCATAAATCATCCGAATCAAGAAAGGCAATATATTTTCCTTTGCTTTTTGATAAGGCTAAATTACGAGCAATTCCAGTTCCAGAATTTTTTTCGAGTTGAAAAAAATGAATTCTTTTGTCTCCAAAAGCAATTTCTTTAATAATTGACATTGTATTATCGGAGGAGCAATCATCTGCAATAATCATTTCCCAATTCGTATAGGTTTGATTTTGTACTGATTTTATGGTTTCTCTAATAAATTTTTCGGAATTAAAACTCGGCGTTATTATGGATACCAAAGGATTTTCAATATTAAAATGCTTTTTCATCTCCTTTTATAATGCTAAAAATGGTGTTGAAGATGATTTTAATATCTAATAAAATAGACCAATTTTCCATATAAAAAATATCGTATTTTACTCTATTAATGATGTCTTCCTCTTTTTCTACTTCCCCTCGAAACCCTTTAGTTTGCGCTAATCCAGTAATTCCTGGTTTAACAAAATGACGTACCATAAATTTGTCCACTTTAGCTGCGTACAAATTGGTAACACTAACCATGTGTGGTCTAGGGCCTACAACGGACATGTCTCCAAATATAACATTGAAAAATTGAGGCAACTCGTCAATGCTTGTCTTCCGAATAAATTTTCCCACTTTGGTGATGCGAATGTCGTTTTTTGAAGCTAGATCTATGTCTGCTTTATCATTCAACTCCATAGAACGGAATTTATAACAATTGAACTCTTTATAATTCAATCCATTTCTTTTCTGAATAAAAAATAAAGGTCCTTTTGATTCCCATTTTATTATAATGGCTAATATGGGTGTTAACCAAGACAGTAAACCGATAATAATTATTGAAGAAAAAATGATGTCAAAAAAACGTTTAATGAATTTATTTAGGGTTTCATCCTGTAAAATATCTCTTAAAGTAATAACCGGAATATAATCATAGTATTCAAACTTAACACTTCTTGAAAGCACTTGCTTTTCGGTAGGAATAAATTTTAATGTTACTAAATTATTATCTGCAAAATTAATGATGGCTATTACTTCCTCTTCTGATAAATCAGCCATAGAACAATAAATTTCATCCATTTTTCGGTTTAAAACAAAGGAGAGGCATTCATCAATTCTTTGCTCTTTTTTGCCTTCCAAATTAAAAATATTAACTAAACGGTAGCCATAATCGGGGTTTTCAGTAAAAAAATGGCGTAGTGGAGCAATACTTTCGTCGTTCCCCATTAATACAATTCTTCTGTTATTTCCCCCAAATAAAACCCTGAATTTTCGAAGAAAATAATAAACAAACAACTTAATTATTAGGACAAGAACAATGACTAAAGTGGTAAAAAGAACAACTCTTTTTTGATTGGCTAATTCAGAATAATATAATTCTAAAGCAAGGCAAAATAGTGTAAAAACAATCCATTGCTTTAAAGCGCAATTTAAAATAGCGATTAACTTCGTATAACGATATACTTCGTAAAAACCCAAATATGTGGCAAAGCTAAACCAAGAAACACTTATTATTAGGGAGTAAAAAACTTCGTTAGTGTGAAATGGAACGATATAAAAAGCCAATACGTTGATGATGATTAAATCAATCAAGTACGAAAAAGGGCGAATATAGCCTGAATATCTTCCCGTTTTTGTTTTCACTAGTTCATATACTTAGAGAAATCTTTGTGCTCTTCTTTTAAGAGCTCCTCTGTTGATAACGACTTGAAATAGTCGTAGGTTATTTTCATTCCTGCTTCTCTTCCCACTTTGGCGGTCCAGCCTAAAATTTCCTTTGCTTTTGTAGTGTCTGGACGGCGTTGCAAAGGATCATTTATGGGCAACGGATGATAAACCACTTTTTGGGTGGTTCCAGTAAGTTTTATAATTTCGTCTGCGAAATCCTTAATCGTGATTTCGTCTGGATTTCCAATATTTACAGGAAAAACATAATCAGAATGTAATAATCTAAAAATTCCTTCTACTTGATCGTCCACATAACAAAAAGAACGCGTTTGCATTCCGTCGCCAAAAATGGTTAAATCTTCGCCACGAAGCGCTTGCCCAATAAAGGCTGGAATAACTCGCCCGTCATTGAGTCGCATTCTAGGTCCATAAGTGTTAAAAATTCTAACAATTCTGGTTTCCACACCATGAAAAGTATGGTATGCCATGGTAATGGATTCCTGAAAACGTTTTGCTTCATCATAAACGCCGCGAGGCCCTATTGTATTTACGTTTCCATAATATTCTTCGGTTTGTGGATGAACTAATGGGTCTCCATAAACTTCTGATGTAGAAGCAATAAGGATTCTAGCTTTTTTTACTCTTGCCAATCCTAAAAGATTATGCGTTCCTAATGAGCCTACTTTTAAGGTTTGAATAGGAATTTTTAAATAATCTATCGGACTTGCTGGCGATGCAAAATGAAGTATATAATCTACTTTTCCTGGAACGTGAACGAATTTTGTAATATCATGATGATAAAATTCGAAGTTTTCCAATTTGAATAAATGTTCAATATTTTTTAAATCTCCTGTAATAAGATTGTCCATTCCTATAACAAAATAGCCTTCTTTTATAAAACGATCACAAAGATGCGAACCTAGAAATCCTGCTGCTCCGGTAATTAATATTCTTTTCATTTTCTTATTTATGTTTGCAATATAAAAAAAACAAGTGCTAATTTACAATAGAAATTGTCTTTTTTGTTTAAAAATTATTTGATATTATTTCTAAAAATACCCTATTTAAAAGGGATTTCATAAGATTCTATTTAATTATTTTACATTAAAATCTGTTCCAATATTTTAATTGTAATCAAATACGTTGGTTTTACTCCCGAAGTTCCCAAACCTCCAGAAGCTAATGTACTTCCCGTTTCCAATGGATTATCCGAAGCATAATAAGCATATCTAACTTTAACATTATGCGGAATACTTTTTCTAATTTTCGAAGCCGATTGAATGGCTTTTTGATAATAAGAACCCTCCATTTCTAAACCAATAACGCCCCAAGTCGATTCGTGAAAGAATTTTAATAAATCTCTGTTTTGCAAAGAAGTTCCAAGCACCGTCACCATTGGCCCAGCAAAAACAGCGATGTCATTATTTTCGAACATTTCTGCCGTTAATTCATTTTGAAAGAAATAATTATCCGCAGTCCCTTCATTTATGTGGGCTGTCGGAATCATTATATCGCCTTTTCCGCCTTCAAGAATTCCTGCTTTTCCCATTATAGAAACCGATTCTACATCGAGCAAATTGCTGTATTTCTTAAAAGGTTTTAATAATTCATCAATAGTTTCATAAGCTTGTTCGCCAAAGGCATAATCCATAACGATTATAACCGGTTTTTTATTGCCAAGTTGTGCTTTTGGAAAGGCCGATTTATTCCAATCGATTTTTGAAGTATCAAATATTTGAACATCTATATTCGTTCCAGATTCGTCAGGAAGCGAAATCATTCCGTGAATTTTTGCAAATTCAGCCACTTTATTTCGGAGTTCATTTGCTCCAGATTTGCTTAATTCTTCATAAATAAAAAGATCCGATTTGTCTTTAAATTTCATTTTTAAAACAGAAGTGGCAAAAATCGAATTCATCACAGAGTGCATATTGGCACTGATAACATGAATTGGTCTGTCTAGTAAGTCATTTTCTTTAAGGACTTCTTTGATGTTTGTTGCCCAAATTTCGCCGTGAATATGATGCCCCAATCGTTCTCTTAAAATAGGACTAAAGGTTATGGTTCTTTTATTATCATCAACAACTTCTTCAATGGCTAATTTTCCCAACCAATAAATAACATGTAAAAAACGATCAGGCGCTACTTCCGATCCAAAGTCATCATAAATATCTAAAACCTCAATAAAGGTTCTTCCGAGAATATTGGCGGCATGCGAAACTGCTTTTTCTCTTTCTATTTGGGTGAGTTTTTTCTTTTGAGAAACGGCTAGCTCGAGTTTTTGCCAATCGCGGGAAACTTCTCCTGCATCGTCTAATAAAACTCTACTTTTGATTTTATGGGATTCTATGAAAATGAAAGTCAAATGCGTCAAAATATCATAAATATCCGAACGTCCACGGGTAATTTCGACATTCATTTGTTCCTCGTCGATGCGGTAACAATTTCTTCTCCTTTTAGGAGGTACAATTGCCTGAAAATGGGATTTTGAATAGCCTTCATCGGAAGTTAAATTGATAAATCGACATTCCTCAATTCCTATTGGAAGCCGCTCAATTACATATAAAAGTCCGCTTAATTCTACTTTTTCCTCGGCTATATTTCCGTAAATTTCTGGTCGTAATGATAGTAATGCTTCTCGCAAAGTTTCTCCTGAAACTCCCATTGGTTTATAAAAACCACGATTGAATAAATGGCGCATTGTAATGTACATTTTTTCAATTGCGGCCGAAGATTCTTGAGCTCTGGATCTCGAAATATTTTTAATTTCTCTCATTGCTTTATTTTCTTCTTGTAAATATATGGTTTTAATAATGAATAAGTAAATCCACGATTTTTCTATCATTACTCAGCCTCGGAATCTTATTTTGTCCTCCCAATTTTCCTATCGATTTCATGTAATCCTGAAACCCATTTTTTACTACTTTGGAAATCACCACTTTTCTCAACACATTTCCCATAATCAAATCATCATAGTACATGTTTTGTTTGCGCATTGCGTTGTCTAATGCTTCCGCAAAAGAATCTAAATTTTCTGGTTCGTTTTCGAACTCAATAAACCATTCATGATATGGCAAACCGTCGGCTGGACTAATCTGTGGTGCAACGGTAAATTCGTTAATTCGAATCGTGGTTTCGGTTGTGGCTTCCTGCAAAGCACTTTCTACTTCCTTACCAATAACATGTTCGCCAAAAGCCGAAATATAATGCTTGATCCTTCCCGAAACAATTACGCGGTACGGTTTTAAACTCGTAAACTGAACGGTGTCGCCAATATTATATCCCCAAAGTCCCGCGTTGGTGGAAATAATCAGCACATAATTAACGTCTAATTCTACTTCGCCAATGTTAAATCTTCTTGGTTTTTCGGTATAAAAATCATCGGATTTTATAAATTCATAAAAAATTCCCGCATTCAATAACAGCAACATTCCTTTTTCCTTTTGAGAATCTTGGTAGGCAAAAAACCCTTCCGAAGCAGGAAATAATTCGATAGCGTCCACTTTTCGTCCAATCAAATTTTCGAATTTAGCGCGATAAGGTTCATAATTTACACCGCCATAAATAAACAAATTGAAGTTTTTGAAAATTTCGCCAACAGGCTTCCCTCCTTTTTGTTGCAGTTTTTCAAAATACATTAGCACCCAAGACGGAATTCCAGAAATCACAGTCATATCTTGGTCGAAAGTTTCTTCTACAATAGCATTTACTTTGGTTTCCCAATCTTCAATGCAATTGGTTTCCCAAGAAGGCATTCGATTTTTTTGCAAATATTTCGGTATAAAATGTGCCGAAATCCCTGATAATCTTCCTAGTTTTATTCCGTTTTTTTCTTCTAAAACGGGACTTCCTTGAAGAAAAATCATTTTTCCATCGACAAAATCAGCTTTTCCTGTTTCGTGAATATAAAGCAAAATAGCATTTCGTGCGGCTTCGATATGAAAGGGCATGGATTCCTTTGTAAGTGGAATGTATTTTGCGCCAGATGTAGTTCCCGAAGTTTTAGCAAAATAAAGTGGTTTGCCTTTCCATAAAACATTCTCTTCCCCTTTTACGACTCTTTCCACGTATGGTTTTAAAGCCTCGTAATCACGAATTGGGACGTTTTTAGCGAAGTCGGCAACGGTTTTTATTTGATTGAAATGATGGTCTAAGCCAAAGCTGGTGTTTTTGGCTTGACGAATTAAATCTTCGAAAACTTTGCGCTGCGTTTCTATAGGATTTGTTGCCCAAACTTGCGTTTTGCGATAGATTTCTTTTGCGAAAATTTTAGCAAAAAAAAGTTTTAATGACATTTATTTGGCGTTTTAGTGTGTTTTTGACTTGCTTTTAGAAAGATTCGTCTTGGTGGTTTTTTCCTCTTTAGCTACCTGATCTCTTAACTCCAATTCTTCATTTGTTGGAGATAAATCGGCTTTTGATGGCAATTCGCTTTCGGCAAGAATAGAATCTTTGTTGAATTTTGCATATTCTAAATCGCCTGTTAACACTTTTTTAATTGCTTTTAAATAAGCGTCGTTTCGCTTTAATGCATTGGTCAAAGAATCTGATTTTAAAGCCAATTCTGTAGCATCCTTTTTTAATTTTGAAGACGAATATCCCGGAATAAATTCACGCAAAGGAGTGAAAGCAATTATATAAGTAGTAAATGTTATCAATAAAAAGGCGCCAATTGTAACCGAAATAAAAACATTCGTCAAGTTTAATTTAAAGGAAAAAATTTCTTCAAAAGTATCTTCATTCAAAATAACCAATCGGTTTTTTAAGAATAATTTATTAAGGAGTATTCTTCTTGTGAGCCTCTTTTCAGACATATTTTAAGTTTATGTTACAAATATAATAATTAATGTGTTGGAATCAACCGCCTATTTTCACAATGATTTTTAGGCAACTGATTTGATTTTACGAAATTTTTAACGCTTTTGAAACTAAATAATTAAGCATAAATCATTTCGGATAAAGTATTTCTATATACCTTTGTATTTAGAGTTATTACAAATTTGCTACGGCAATAAATTATTTTAATCATGGGAAGATTAGGCATCACAGAAATCCTTGTTATATTAGCAGTTGTTTTATTACTTTTTGGAGGTAAAAAAATTCCAGAATTAATGAAAGGTTTAGGAAGCGGAATTAAAGAATTCAAAAACGCAGCCAAAGACGACCAACCAGCGGATAAAAAAGAAGGTGAAACTAAAGAATAAATATCTTTATTTTCAACGGTATAAAAAATTCCAAACCCAATAATTTTTTATGGGATTTGGAATTTTTTTTAAATAATCATCGTCAATTGGATCCGTTTTCTGTCTTCGTCAACTTCTGTAACTTTCACTTGAACGTGTTGGTGTAATTTTACCACTTCATTTACATCGCTCACAAAACCCGCTTTGAGTTGAGAAATATGAACCAAGCCACTTTCCTTGATTCCAACATCCACAAAGCAACCAAAATTGGTAATATTATTCACAATTCCAGGCAAAATCATTCCTGTTCTTAAGTCTTTTATTGATTTTACATTCGCATCAAATTCAAAAACTTTTGCCGATTTTCTTGGGTCTAAACCTGGTTTTTCAAGCTCTTTTATAATGTCTTTTAATCCCAATAATCCTATTTCGGAAGTAATGTAATTCTCGGGTTTTATTAAGGCTGTTTTTTCTTTATTGGCAATCAAATCGTGCACCGTCAATTTCAAATCTTTTGCCATTTTCTCCACAATTCTGTAAGCTTCAGGATGAACCGCCGAATTATCCAAAGGGTTTCGGGCATTCGAAATTCGAATAAAAGCAACGCCTTGTTGATACGCTTTTTCTCCTAATCTCGGTACTTTTTTAAGTTGTTTTCTGTCTTCAAAAGGACCATTCTCGGAACGATACTGAACAATATTTTCAGCTAATTTTTCCCCAATTCCACTCACATAACTCAACAAATGTTTACTCGCTGTATTGATATTTATTCCCACCGAATTCACACAGCGAATCACTGTTGTATCTAATTCTTCCTTTAATTTGGTTTGATCCACATCGTGTTGGTATTGGCCTACGCCAATGGCTTTAGGGTCAATTTTTACCAATTCTGCCAACGGATCCGAAAGGCGTCTCCCAATAGAAACGGAACCTCGCACCGTAACATCATAATTTGGAAATTCGTCTCTAGCAATTTTTGAAGCCGAGTAAATCGATGCTCCAGCTTCAGAAACTATGAAAACTTGAACGGGTTTATCAAACGCGATTTTTTTAATAAAAAATTCTGTCTCTCTTGAAGCGGTTCCGTTTCCAATAGAAATGGCATCAATTTTATAGGAATTCACCATCGACCGGATTTTTTTCATCGCCATCACATCTTCTTTTTGAGGTGCGTGCGGATAAATGGTTTCGTTGTATAATAAATCGCCTTTTTCATCCAAACAAACCACTTTGCAGCCGCTTCGAAATCCAGGATCAATGGCTAAAATTCGCTTTTCTCCCAATGGTGGCGCCAACAATAATTGGCTTAAATTATTAGCAAAAACCTGAATAGAATTCGCGTCTGCTTTCGCTTTTGCTTCTTGCAAAGCTTCGTTTGAAATGGCTGGATTCAGCAATCTTTTGAAACTATCCTGAATCGCTAATTGCAAATGTGGTGTAGTATCGTTATTCTTTTTTATGATTAATTCATCGATAATCTCTAATGCTTCAGCACCTGAATTTTCCGAATCGACTTCTACTTTTAGCTTTACAAAACCTTCGTTTTCGGCACGAAGCATCGCTAATAATCGGTGTGATGGTGCCTTGGATAAATTTTCCGACCAATCGAAATACTGATTGAATTTTTGTGCTTTTTCGTCTTCTTTTTTTGTTTTTACTACTTTGGTTGTGATGCTTGCTTTTCTTTGGTACAAACGACGCAACTGCTTCCGAACATAAATATTTTCGTTTATCCATTCGGCAATAATGTCCCGTGCGCCTTGCAACGCATCCTCTTCATTAACCACATTTGCATTCAAATATTGAGTCGAAATAAAATCGATAGCATCATTATTTTGCGCCATTATTATTTTTGCCAAAGGCTCTAATCCATTTTCTCTTGCCATATCTGCCTTGGTTTTCTTTTTCTTTTTAAAAGGCAAATAGAAATCTTCTAACTCCTGCAAATCAAAACTCAGTTTGATTTTTTTTTCTAATTCTGGCGAAAGCATTTTTTGCTCTTCAATCGATTTTAAAATCGCATCTTTTCGCTTTACAATCACCTCATATTCCTTCTGAAACTTGGCTATATTTTCTATGAAAACCTCGTCAAGATTCCCGGTTTGGTCTTTTCGATACCGAGAAATAAACGGAATCGTGCAGTCTTCCTGCAACAATTGAATGGTTTTTTGAATGTTTATTGCCGAAGTAGCAACGAATTTTGAAATGAATTCTATATTGGTCATTTTGATGTGTTTTTAATGTTGATTTTAATCGAAAACTAAGTTATAAATTCTAAATAATTTCCCTTGTTTATAACTTTAAAGAAGCTTCTGGATATGCTTTTGAATACTTTTATAAATTTTAAAAACAATCCATAAAACGTAATTAAGTCAGTGTGTTGACTAAATTAATGTTAATTCAGTCAGTACGTTGACTGAATTAACATTAATTTGGTCAACAGGCTAATTATTTTCTTATAAAGAAGTTAATCTTGAACTATAAAATCCATGGTGTCTTCCTTGTTAAATTCAGGTTGAATATTAACGTGATTGATTTGGAATTTATCAAACAAAACATGTTCCACTTTGTGAAGTATTTCATTAAATTCAGACATCTTTATATCGTCTATACAATCGAGATGCGCTTCAAGATGAAGTTCATCGTCGTTAAGATACCAAACATGAATATGGTGTAATTTTTTAACACCTGAAATAGTGTGAACCTCTTTAATAATTTGGTTAATATCAATATGATTGGGCGTAAAAAGCATCAACATTTGAGTAGATTTTTTTAATAAATCAACTCCAACGACTATCAAATAAATAGCAATGATTAAAGTCATTACACTATCAACCCAGTACCAGTGGAAATATTTCATCAATATTCCACCTATTAATACCGCAACCGAAGCCATCATATCTGTGAACAAATGCAAATATGCCGATTTCATATTCAGGTTTTTATCGGCATCATTTTTTAACATCAAAGCAGATAAACCATTAACAATAATCCCTAAAATCGAAAGCCAAATAACTAATTCGGAAGCGATTTTTTGAGGATTAAAAAAACGTTCAGTTGCTCCATAAATTAAAAACATGGCCACAATAATTAAAGTCGTGGCGTTTACAAAAGCGGCAATAAGTTCGGCTCTTTTATATCCAAAAGTTTGATTTATAGAAGCTTCTTTTCTTGATAATTTATGGGCAATGTAACTAAAAAGTAAAGAAAGAACATCGGAAAAATTATGTAATGCATCCGAAATTAAAGCTAAACTTCCTGATAATAAACCACCAATAACTTGGGCTATTGTAATTACAAGGTTTAAAACTATCGAAAATAATAAATTTTTACCTTGTACTCCGTGATTGTGAGAATGACCGTGAGAATGATTGTGTCCCAAAATAAATTAACAGCTAATTTTATTAACTCTTGTTTGGTGTCTTCCTCCTTCAAATTCTGTTGTTAAGAAAGTTTCTACCATTTCCATTGCTTGATTTATAGAAGTATAACGCGCTGGAATACTTATAATATTGGCATCATTATGCTGACGAGCCAAAGCTGCAATTTCTTTTATCCAACATAAAGCGGCACGAACTTTTGGGTGTTTATTAACCGTCATTGCAATTCCGTTTCCGCTTCCGCAAATAACAATTCCAAAATCAGCTTTTCCTTCCGATACATCTTTTGCAACAGCATGACCAAAATCAGGATAATCAACACTATCAACCGTGTCGGTTCCGTAATTTTTTACTTCATAGCCTTTTGCTTCAAGCATGGCTACAATTGCTTTTTTGTAATCTGGTCCAGCGTGATCGTTTCCTATAGATATTCTCATTTTAATTTTATTATTAATTTATAAATGCAAATTTACTGAAAGAAATGAGGATTAGTAAAAAAATCAACCTTAATATGTATCTAGCTTATATTGAATTATATAGATTATTAAAATTAATATTAATTAAAAATAACAGCTAAAAAAAGGATTAAACACACCTAAATTGTTAATTAATTGTAATGTTAATAGTTTTTCTTAAATCATTGAAAATCAGTTAACCTTAACTTAACATTGGATGTTTATAACTTTACATAGAAATTTAGAAGTTTTTCTAGTTTGTATTATATAAAACAGTAATCCAAAACCGGGATGAGATAAACTAATTTAGTTAGCTGAATTTTTATAAAAGTTATTGATATAAAATAATACCATTGTTAACAAAAACTAAAAATTACTTATTTACAAAGCAAATCATTTTTCAATTGTTAACCAATGTTAATTACTATTTATAAATAGCTAAAAAACATGATATTGATTAAAAAAAAGGATGTTGATAAGTCAATATAAAAAAGATTAAGTTCTAAAAATCCTATTTTTAAATAAAGTTATTGCCACTATTAACACGCTATAATAACCACCAAGAATTAATTTAAATTTAAATTTTCTTTTTGTTGTATTTAATATATGTTGACAACTTTCGTAAATAATAAGAAAAAATAAATTCAATTATTTTACAATATTTAAATTGGTTTTTAATTGATCCAATATTTCTTGAACTCTAATAAAATCATTCGGATTAATTTTTAATTTAATTCCTCCCAGAGCATTCGAATAAAAAGGAGCAATGGATGACATAGTTTCGTTTTCGAAATAATATGGAATTTCTTCTTGATCTAAAATATGTTTTAATACCACAATTTCGTGTGAATAATTAAATATTGCAATTGTTTTAAATTCTTCCATTTTTAATGTTTTTATAAAGATACAAAAGTTATTATTTATTTAAATCTATACATCAACTACGGTACACTGAATACAATTTCGTAATTTTAGACTTTTTAAGAAACCATTTATGAGCAAGAAACTAAGAAACCCGGTAAAAAAAGAGAAAGATTTCTCAGATAAAATTATAAAAATATTGGCTCAAAATGCAAATAAAGCATTTAACTACAAACAAATAGCAGCTATTTTAGATTTAGATGATACTAAAAGTAGAAACGAAATTATAAGAGATTTAAAAATTTTAGCTTCCCAAAATAAAATTATAGAAACAGAACCTGGAAAATATCTTATTAAAGCTATGAGCCAAGATTATTATGAAGGAACTATCGATATGACAGGTCGAAAAACGGCTTATTTTGTTTGTTCAGAATTAGAAGAAGATGTATTTATTCCGACTAATAATTTAAATAGAGCTTTAGATAAAGATATTGTAAAAGTCTATATTTATAATAGAAGAAAGGGTAGAAGACCTGAAGGTGAAGTAATTGAAGTTGTAGAAAGAAAAAAAACAGACTTTGTTGGGGTAATTGATATTCAAAAGAATTTTGCTTTTGTATCGACTGCAAACCCTAAAATGTATACTGATATTTTTATTCCAAAAGATAAATTAGGCGAAGCGGAACAAGGTGATGTTGTTTTAGTTCATATTGAAGATTGGCCAAAAAAAGCAGATAGTCCCTTTGGAACTGTTATTAAAGTTCTTGGTAAACCTGGAGAACACGATACCGAAATTCATGCAATTTTAGCGGAATATGGTTTACCTTCTGAATTTCCAGTAGAAGTAGAGGTTTATGCTCAAAAAATTGATACTACAATCAATGAATCAGAGATTAAAAACCGCCGAGATATGCGGGATACTTTAACTTTTACGATTGATCCAAAAGATGCTAAAGATTTTGATGATGCTTTATCTTTCAAAAAATTAGAAAATGGAAATTATGAAATAGGAATTCATATTGCAGATGTTTCTCATTATTTACAAGAAGGAACAATCCTGGATGATGAAGCCTATCAACGTGCTACTTCGGTATATTTAGTGGATAGAGTAGTGCCAATGTTACCCGAAGTTTTATCTAATTTTGCATGTTCATTAAGACCAAGAGAAGAAAAATATACTTTTTCGGCAATATTCGAAATCACTGAAAAAACACAAGTTGTGAATCAATGGTTTGGTAGAACTGTAATTTTTTCTGATCAACGTTTTTCTTATGAAGAAACGCAACATATCATAGAAACTAAAGGAGATATAATACCAGAGGAAATTTCGATTTCGGGACAATCCTATCAAGTTTCAGAAGAAATCGTAAATGCAACCTTAAAATTAGATCAATTAGCGAAAATTTTTCGAAAAGATAGAATGAATAATGGCGCTATTTCTTTTGATAAAGTAGAAGTTAAATTCAATTTAGATAATCAAGGAGAACCAGAAGGTGTTTATTTTAAAATATCGAAAGATGCTAATCATTTGATTGAAGAATTTATGCTTTTGGCCAATAAAAAAGTGGCGGAATATATTGGAAAACAGAAGAAAACCTTCATTTATAGAATTCACGATGAACCAAATGAAGATAAATTAATTGCAATGCAAACTGTAATTGCTAAATTTGGTTATAAAATAGATTTTAGAAATAAAGGTGATATTTCTAAATCATTAAATGCTTTATTAAATGATGTTGCTGGTAAAAAAGAACAAAATTTAATTGATACTTTAGCTATTAGAACCATGAGTAAAGCAAAATATTCAACAGATAATATTGGACATTACGGATTAGCATTCGATTATTATAGCCATTTTACTTCTCCAATTCGTCGTTATCCAGATGTAATGGTGCATCGATTATTACAGTTTTATCTAGATGGAGGAAAGTCTGTTGATGTAGAAAAATACGAAGCCAAGTGTTTACATTCTTCTACAATGGAAGGTTTAGCAACTAATGCCGAACGGGATTCTATAAAATATATGCAGGTAAAATACATGCAGAATCATAATGATCAAGAATTTTTAGGAGTAATTTCTGGAGTAACTGAATGGGGAATTTTCGTTGAAATTATAGAAAACAAATGCGAAGGAATGGTGAGAATAAGAGAGATAAAAGATGATTATTATACTTTCGATGAGAAACAATATGCACTGGTTGGCGCTACAACAAAAGCTTTATTACAATTAGGAGATGAAATTTACGTTAAAGTAAAAAATGCCGATTTAGTTAAAAAACAATTGGATTTTAATTTTATAAGAAGAAATCAATAAATTATAAAAATGAAAAAAGGAATCGCTTTAGTATTTATATTATTATCACAAATAGTTGCTGCTCAAGTAACAAGAGATCTTGGAGATTTTGATGAAGTGAAAGTATTTGACAAACTAAATGTAAAACTAATTTCAGCCTCTGAAAACAAAATAGTTATTACAGGAAACAGAGAAAATGAAGTTGAAGTAGTTACTAAAAATGGGGAGTTAAAACTAAGAATGCCTTTTCCACAACTATTAGCAGGAGAAGATATTTCTATTGAACTCTATTATAAAAATATAGAAGGGATTGAAGCTAGTGAAGGATCTCATGTTTCTAGTGATGCACCCTTTAAACAAACACAAATAAATATTAATGCTAAATCAGGAGCTGATATTAATGTAGATTTAGATGTTGCGAAAGCTAGTATAAGAGCTGTTTCTGGAGGAATTATCAAATTATCAGGTAATGCCATTAATCAAGATGTTATTATTGCTTCAGGAGGGATTTTAAATGCGGAAGAACTTCATACTTCTCAAACCACCGTAACTGTTTCTGCAGGGGGAAGTGCGAATGTTTACGCCACATTATTAGTAGATGCAAAAGTAAATGCGGGTGGTTCCATAATTATTTATGGTAAACCAAAGCATATAAACCAAAAAAAAATTATTGGAGGAACTATTACAGAAAAGTAATAGTTGTTGAATTATAATATAATTTATTTTAAATGATAAACGACATTTTATCTGGTATTCCTTGGGGAATTTTTTTAAGTTTTATGATTGGACCTGTTTTTTTTATATTGCTAGAAACTAGTATTATAAAAGGATTTAGAGCCGCTTTAGTTTTTGATTTAGGAGTTATTTTAGGGGATATTGTTTTTATAGCAATTGCTTATTTAGGAAGTTATAGATTAATTCAAAGCTTAAATGATAATTCTGCATTATTTATGTTAGGAGGAATACTGATGCTTTCTTATGGACTTATTTCTTATATCAGTCTAAAAAAAGAAAAGAAAATTGACACAAAAGTTATTGACAATGAGATTATTAAAAAAAATTATACTGGTCTTTTTATAAAAGGATTTTTTTTAAATATTATTAATATTGGTGTTCTTGGATTTTGGTTGGCTATTATTATTTCGGTTGGACCAAAATTAGAAATGCAACCTTCGAGAATGATGACTTTTTTCGCAACCGTAATTTTAACTTATGTGTTAGTTGATTGTATTAAAATAGTATTAGCAAAGCAATTAAAATCAAAAATGACTCCAACAAATATTCTTAAAATTAAGAAAGGAATAAGTATTGTTTTAATGGTTTTCGGAATAGTTTTAATTACGCAAGGTTGGTTTCCAAATGAAAAAGAGAAGATTAAAAATGTTTTAGAAAGGATTGATAAATAGAGTTTATAAAAAACATTATAAATATTCGAAATGTTTTATGTAGTTGTAACTAATTTTAACTAATAAAAGATTAATAATTTTTAAAAAAGTAAAAAGTAATGCAAAGAATATCTCTTATTTTAATTATATTATTCATGGTTTATGGTTGCGCAGGAACTATAAATACAGTAAAATCTTCAGAACAAATCACTAAAAATTATAAAAAAGCTTATATAATTTCTACAGATAATTCTCAATACATTCAATTTAAATTTGGTATTATTACTCCTTTCTTATACATAATACCTTCGGATGATCCAGCTGTAAAGCATGATATAATTGGAACCACGGCCGATGTTATAAAAAAAGAGCTTGAAAAGAATGGTATTACAGCAGAAATTGGAAAAAAAGAAGATACTCCTGAAGGCTTCGATTTGATTGTACAATATTATGATACTTGGAGATGGGATTTTAAAAAAATACTTGACAAGCTTGAAATTGTTTTTATAACACCTGAAGGGAATAAAGTTATTGCAAAATCAACTTATAACATTTATAAAAATAAGGAACTGCACAATTTTCCGACTCCTGAAAAAGAAGTGCCACAAATGATAAAAGAATTACTCACAAAATAAAAAAAAGAGACACATTTCTGTATCTCTTTTAGAGGCATCGTCCGGATTCGAACCGGAGTAGGAGCTTTTGCAGAGCCCAGCCTAGCCGCTCGGCCACGACGCCATTATTGAACGGATGGCAAAAGTAACTAAAAACTTTAAAGTTTAAAAGCTTAAAGTTCAAAAAGTTTTAAAAATTCGTAATTCGTAATTTCAAAGTCCTAATTTTTTATTTTCTAGATTCTTCCATTTCGATTGTAACCGCTTCAACATCACCACCAATAGGAGGATTTAATTTTGAAACCCCTAATTTCACATATGAAATAGTGGCCACTTCTTTCAACACCCTTCGAATGATTCTTTGGGCAACATGTTCTAACAAATTAGATCTTATTGCCATTTCTTCGACCACAATTTGGTTCAAAAGCACATAATCTATGGTATCTTTTAAATCATCCGATAATGAACATTTATTTAAATTCGTCTTCACTTCTAAATCTACCGAATAATCGGAGCCAATTTTTCCTTCCTCAATCAAACAACCGTGATAGGAATAAGTTCGTATGTTTTTTAGTTTTATAGTGCCCATAATTTTAATATTCAGTTTGTAATTAGTTAAATAAAACAGCATCTATTAGCTATCTGTCTATAATCTATCGTCTAAATTTTTATCTTTGCTAAAATTAAACAAAATTATGTCAACCGAAGAGAAATCACTTCATTTTATAGAACAAATCATTGAAGATAGCTTAGCAAGCGGTTTTCCTCAAGATAAATTACGTTTTCGTTTTCCGCCAGAGCCAAATGGTTATTTACACATTGGCCATGCCAAATCCATTTGCTTGAATTTTGGTTTAGGATTACGCTATAATGCACCAGTAAATTTGCGTTTTGACGATACAAATCCTGCCAAAGAAGAGCAAGAATATGTTGATGCTATCAAAGAAGATTTGCAATGGTTGGGTTTTGAATGGGCTGAAGAACGTTACGCTTCTGATTATTTTCAGCAATTGTATGATTGGGCAGTTCTTATGATTTCCAACGGAAAAGCATATGTTGACAGTCAATCTTCTGAAGATATGGCAGCTCAAAAAGGAAGTCCTACGCAAGTTGGAGTTGACGGTCCTTATAGAAATCGTTCGGTAGAAGAAAATTTAACTCTTTTCGAAGCCATGAAAAACGGAGATTTTCCAGAAGGAAGTCATGTTTTGCGTGCCAAAATTGATATGGCTTCGACTAATATGTTAATGCGTGATCCATTGATGTACCGTATTTTACATCGTCATCATCATAGAACAGGAGACAGTTGGAAAATCTATCCAATGTATGATTTTGCTCATGGCGAAAGTGATTATATCGAGCAAGTTTCGCATTCCATTTGCACCTTAGAATTTGTGATGCATAAAGAATTATACAATTGGTTTTTAGATCAAATTTTCGATGATAAGAAAGTAAAACCTAGCCAATTTGAATTTGCTCGTTTGAACTTGAATTATACTGTAATGAGCAAGCGAAAACTATTGCAATTGGTTCAAGAAAAGATAGTTAATGGTTGGGATGATCCTAGAATGCCGACAATTTCGGGATTGAGAAGAAGAGGGTATACAGCTAATTCTATTCGAAAATTTTGTGATATTATAGGTGTTGCCAAACGTGAAAATGTGATTGATGTTTCGCTTTTGGAATTTTGCTTACGCGAAGATTTAAACAAAACTGC
>Ga0209499_1000274_pt1 | contig 37917 bp, 39 predicted proteins | sample C_130208_EF_Meta_FD_187306 | JGI IMG/M metagenome (GOLD analysis project Ga0209499, IMG submission 187306) | Freshwater microbial communities from Lake Croche, Canada to study carbon cycling - C_130208_EF_MetaG (SPAdes) (version 2) | ecosystem: Environmental > Aquatic > Freshwater > Lake... | reverse complement strand
CTCGGCGACTCCAGCTACGAACTCGCCACCCTCGACAACCAGCTGATAGGCGCGTGTCACTTCCCTCTCTCCGCGCTCAACCAACTGCGCCGCGATCTCGTCGCCCAACTCGAGAGTGGCCAAGGAGCGCCGGCTTCAGCCAGTCGGCCACCCATCACCACCACCCACCGGGACCTCCTTCCCGCCCAGCTCGCCGCGATCTCCCCCCCCGCCGCGCACCTCTCGGTGCTCTGCCGCGCCTTGGACCAACTCGGTGCCGCACTCGAGGCCGGCGTGGCCACCGTGTACTGCGACTTCGAGGACCCGCGCCGGTTCAAGGACGCCGTCGCCCTCTTCAAATCCAAAATCCAAAATCCTCAATCCAAAATCTTCCTCGCCACCCCGCGCATCCTCAAACCCGGGGAAACCGGCTACCTCAAGCTGATCGAGGCCGCTGAGCCCGACGGCCTGCTGCTGCGCAACCTCGCCGCGCTCGAATACTACAAGCATCGTGGCGACCTGCTAAAGGCCGGCGATTTCTCGCTCAACGTGGCCAACCCCGTCACCGCGCGCCTGCTGATGGAAAGCGCGGGACTCGACTATCTAACCGTCTCCTACGACCTCAACATCGGCCAGGTGCTCGACCTGCTGCGCGCCGCGCCGCCCGCTTGGTTCGAGCTCACGCTCCACCAGCACATGCCGATGTTTCACATGGAGCACTGCGTGTTCTGCGCGTTTCTGAGCACCGGCACCAGCGTCAAGGACTGCGGCCGGCCCTGCGAATCCCACGTCGTCCACCTGCGCGACCGCGTCGGCCTGCTCCACCGGCTGCAGGCCGACGTCGGCTGCCGCAACACCCTCTTCAATGGCAAGGCCCAAACCGGCGCGCGCTTCTTCGAGAGCCTGCGGGCCGCCGGACTCGGCCGGTTCCGCGTCGAGCTCCTCGACGAGGACGCAGCCACCACCACCCAGACGCTCCGCGCCTATCAGGACTTGCTGGTCGGCGCGGCGGACGCCACCAGTCTGTTAGATCGGGTCCAGGCTCTGGAAAAACTCGGGGTGACCGAGGGCACGCTGCTGGAGAAATGAAGCAGCAGAGGGATCCAGAACGTCAGGTAGCGCGGCCTCAATGAAGCCGGACCTACGGGGTGAGATTGGCAATTCGTTCAAACCTTTTCAAATCAGCGTTCATTTGCCGTTGGCCATTTGCCTCCGGCTATTTTCACTGCGTGCCGGTTCGGCTTCCCTCAGCTTGTGCCCCTCTGCGGTTCCCATTCTCTTTCTAGGATCCATGCCCCGTTCCGACCTCGATCCATGCCGCGAAGCGGCCCCTGCTTCCGTCTTGCCAGGGCCGCGGGATTGGCGCATCACTTGCGTCTGTCACGATCATGAACAAAGTCCTCATCATTGGAGCCGGCGGAGTCGGCAATGTCGTTGTCCACAAGTGCGCCATGGTGCCCGAGGTTTTCGGGGAGATCACCCTGGCGTCGCGCACGCTGGGGAAGTGCGAGGCGATCGCCACCGCGGTGTTCGAGCGGACTGGGCGGCGCATCGCCACGGCGCAGGTGGATGCGGACAACCCGGCGGAAACCGCGGCGCTGATCCGCCAGACCGGCGCGAAGTTGCTGATCAACGTGGCGCTGCCCTACCAGGATTTGAAGCTGATGGAGGCGTGTCTGGCCGCGGGCTGCGACTATTTGGACACGGCCAATTACGAGCCCAAGGAGGTGGCGAAGTTCGAGTATTCGTGGCAATGGGCGTATCAGGAACGATTCGCGCAAGCCGGATTGTCGGCGTTGCTCGGCTCGGGATTCGACCCCGGAGTGACCAATGTATTCACCTCTTGGGCGCTCAAGCACCATTTTGACGTGATCCACACCCTCGACATCATCGATGTCAATGGCGGCAACCACGGCAAGGCGTTTGCCACCAATTTCAACCCGGAAATCAATATCCGCGAGGTCACCGCCGCCTGCCGCCACTACGAAAACGGCGCGTTCGTCGAGACGCCCGCGATGTCGCAGCACCAGGAATTCACCTGCCCGGCGGGCGTGGGGACCTACGAAATCTACCGGATGTATCACGAGGAACTCGAATCACTGGTCAAACACCTCCCGGAAATCCGCCGCGCTCAATTCTGGATGTCGTTCTCGCCCAACTACTTGAAGCACCTCGAAGTGCTTGGCAACGTCGGCATGACGCGGATCGATCCGGTCATGTTTCATGGAGTGGAAATCGTGCCGCTGCAATTTCTCAAGGCGGTGTTGCCAGACCCCGGGGATCTCGGCAAGTCCACCACGGGGCGCACCTGTATCGGCAACGTCATCACCGGCCTCCAAGGCGGGCATTTCAAGGCGATCTACGTTTATAACATCTGTGACCACGAGGCCTGCTTCGCGGAAGTCGGGTCGCAGGCGATTTCCTACACCACCGGGGTGCCCACCATGATCGGCGCCAAGCAGATGCTCGCCGGATCGTGGCACAAACCCGGCGTCTGGAACATCGAACAGCACGATCCGGATGCCTTTATGGCCGACCTCAACGCCCACGGCCTGCCGTGGCAGTGCGTCGAGCTCACCCGCGAGCAGGCTGAGGCCTTCCAGGTTCTCTGAAAGCACCGTGGTGACAAAGTCAGGCCGAATTCTGCGAGTTTCAGCTTGTCAGTGCCCAACCGGCATTCCATCTTGGCTCGATGATTCGCTTGAAAAGCCCGCCACTGCCATGGATTTTGGCATGCTGGGTGCCGTCGCCGGCACTGGGTTGGGCGGTGGGTTCTACGATGGACGCGCCCGCCATGATTGTTAGCTGCCGGACCATCGGTTGACTCGCCAGAACATGATAGATTCCACAGAACGGTTGGTCTGCCACCTACAACAAAGCAGGCAGGGATCGGATGCGCCCCTCTGCGCCATTGATACGGAAGCGGACAGTCTGCACCGTTATCGCGAGTCCTTGTGTTTGATTCAATTCGCGGTGCGCGGCGAGTGCGTGCTCATCGACCCGTTGGCCATTGAGGACCTCTCGCCGCTCGGAGAATATCTGGCCGAAGCCACGGTGTGGATGCATGGCGCGGATTACGACATGACCATGTTCAAGCGCCAGTTCGCGGCGCTGCCCGCCCGGGTCTATGACACCCAGATTGGCGCGCGCTTGCTCGGTGCCCGCCGCTTCGGCCTGGGCGATCTCGTCAGCCAGTATTTCGGGGTCGATCTGTCGAAAACCTCGCAAAAGGCGGACTGGGGGAAGCGCCCGCTTTCGCCCAAGATGATCGAGTATGCCCTCAATGACGTGCATTACCTGCTGGAAATGGGCGACATGATCGTTGCCGGCCTGCAGGAGCGCGGGCGCTACGACTGGTTCGAGGAAAGCTGCGTCGCGGCTCGCCAGAAGGTCCTGGATCGCGACGACACCAAAGAGGAAAACTGGCGCATTCAGGGCTCGGGCAAGCTCGATCGCTTCGGGTTGGTGTGTCTACACGCCCTGTGGAAGTGGCGCGATGCCGAAGCCAAGGCTTGGGATCGGCCGTCCTTCATGGTGTCCACCAACAGCCAGCTGCTGGAATGGAGCACCGACTTGGCCAGTGGCAGCAACATTTCCCTGTCCCATCATTTCCGTCCGGACCGGGTCAAACGCTTTCGCGCCGCCGTGGCCGCGGTCGAATCCCTGCCTGAAAAGGACTGGCCGGAACGCCAGCCCACCAAGCGCCGCAAGCGCGACCGCGATTTCGAACGCAAAGTCGAGACCTTCATCCAAGCGCGCGAGCAAGCCGCCGCCAAACTCGACATCGAAGGCTCATTGATCGCCCCCCGTGCGGTCTTGGAAGCCCTGGCAGCAGGCGAGGCCCAGCCCGCGGACGCGCTTCTCCGCTGGCAGTGCCAATGCCTCGGTTTGAGCGACTGATTCTTGAAGAAGTTGCTTGTTTCCAGAGGCCGGATTTTAGAGTCTTCGTGTGCCTATGTCCGAGCTTCCCCACGAGTCCCAACAAGCCCCTACCAAGGTCGCTTCCGAGCAGCTCTACGATGCCGCCCAGATTGATAAACTGGAAGGTCTGGAGGCGGTGCGCAAGCGCCCCGGGATGTATATCGGCGACCCCGACGAACGCGGTCTCCACCACTGCGTGTTCGAGGTGCTCGACAACTCGATTGACGAGCACCTGGCTGGCTACTGTTCGCGCATCAAGGTGGCCATTCATGTCGATGGCTCGGTCTCCATCGCCGATAACGGCCGCGGCATCCCGGTGGACATGCACCCGAAATTCGGCATGCCCGCCGTCGAACTCGTCCTGACCAATCTGCACGCCGGCGGGAAATTCGGCCAGGGTGCCTACAAATATTCCGGCGGCCTGCACGGCGTCGGGGCCAAGTGCGTCAATGCCCTGGCCGATTGGTTCCGCGCGGACATCATGCGCAACGGCAAGGTCCACCGCATCGGTTTCCAACGCGGCAAGACCACCGAACCACTGCACGTCGTGGGCGAGGTCGACCCGAACAAAACCGGCACCACGATCACCTTCTTTCCGGACGCGACGATCTTCGTCGATACCATCGAATTCAAATTCGACCGGCTCGCCGCCCGCTTGCGCGAGCTCGCGTTCCTTAACCCCGGCCTGATCATCGACCTCGAGGACGAGCGGCCGGAATCTGCCAAGAAAACCACCTTCTACTACGCCAAGGGCATCGAGGAGTTCGTCGTCCAGCTCGGCGAAAACAAGACCGTCATTCACGATGATCCGGTCGTTCTTAACGGCAAGCGCCAGATCGAGCTCGATTATGACGGCAAAAAAACCACCGACGACGTGTTTGCCGACGTGGTGTTCCAATACAACGATTCCTACAACGATCAGATCCTGTGCTTTGCCAACTCGATCCCCAACGGCGACGGCGGCACCCACCTCACCGGCTTTCGCACCGCGCTGACCCGCGGCATCAACCAATACGCGAAGGTCAACAAGATCCTCAAGGACAAGGACCCCGCGCTCTCCGGCGACGATGTCCGTGAGGGCCTGGTGTGCGTGATCTCGGTGAAGATGCCCAACCCGCGCTTCAGCTCGCAGACCAAGGACAAGCTGGTCAACACCGAGATCGAAGGCGTCATCTCGTCCATCGTGTATGAGGGCATCATGCAGTATTTCGATGAAAACCCGGCACTCGCCCGCAAGGTCATCGAAAAATCCGTCAATGCCGCCCGCGCCCGCGAAGCCGCCCGCAAGGCGCGCGAAACCGTGCGCAAATCCGCACTGTTTGGCGGCGGCCTGCCCGGCAAGCTGGCCGACTGTTCGGAGCGCGATCCCGCGAAATCCGAGCTTTATATTGTCGAAGGTGACTCAGCCGGTGGCTCGGCCAAACAAGGGCGCGACCGCCGCACCCAGGCGATCCTGCCGCTGCGCGGCAAGATCCTCAATGTCGAAAAAGCCCGCCTCCACCGCGCGCTCCAAAACCGCGAAATCCAAAACCTCATCACCGCCATCGGTGCCGGCATCGGCGATGGCGAGCAGGACGGCTCGTTCAATATCGACAAGGTCCGCTATCACAAGGTCGTCATCATGACCGACGCCGACGTCGACGGCTCGCACATCCGCACCCTGCTGCTGACGTTTTTCTGCCGCCACATGCCGCAATTGGTCAAACGCGGCTACCTCTACATCGCCCAACCGCCGCTCTATCTGGTCAGCCGCAAAAAACGCCAGGAATACGTCCAGGACAACGACCAGCTCAACAAGATCCTCATCGACCTCGGTGCCGGCGAAGTCGAACTGCGCACCCACGACCAATCCCGCATCTTCACTGCCGACGAGCTCAAGGTGATCCTTGAAAACCTGTCCTCCCTGTCGCGCTTCACCAACTCCATCGAGGGCAACGGCGGCAATTTCAAGCTCTACCTCGCCGCCCGCCACAACGGAGTCCTGCCCGAATACATGGTGCGCGTGCGCATCGGCAACGACGAGAGCGTCCTCTACTTCGCCGACGAGGTGGCCCTGCGCGCCTACGCCTCGGCCAACCGCGACCTCCGCCTGTTCGACGAGGTTCTCACCGATGAGGAAACCGCCGCCAACTCCGGCCCGTCGCGCCGTGCCAACCTGCACGAACTCCACGAGTCCCACGCCATCGCCCGCATCTTCTCGCGCCTCACCGAATGCGGCATCGATACCACGGTGTTCTTCAATGACGACGTGCCCTTGTTTGAGGTCGTTGAAGGCGAGGGAGACAAACAGAAAGCCACACCGGTGTTCGCGGTGCCCGAAATCCTCGGCAAGGTGCTCGAAATCGCCAGCCGCGGCGTCCAAATCAAGCGCTTCAAGGGCCTCGGCGAAATGAACGCCAAACAGCTCTTCGAAACCACCATGGACCCCGCCGTCCGCCAGTTCCTGCGCGTGCGCCTTGACGAGGACAACGCTGTCGAAGCCGACAAGATGTTCGACGTGCTCATGGGCGACGTCGTCGAACCGCGCAAACGTTTCATCGAAGACAATGCGCTCAACGTGCGCAATCTGGACGTGTAATACATTGCAAGACCCCGCAATACAAGTACCTTGCACGCCATGAGCACCACCCTTTCCGTCCGCCTCCCCGATAGCCTCTCCAGCCGGCTGGCCTCGGCGGCCATCGAGACCGAGCGCAGCAAATCCTACCTTCTGCAAAAGGCGCTGGAATACTATCTGGAAGATGTGGCGGATTTGCAGATCGCCAATGACCGCCTGCGCTCGGCAGAGCCTGAGATTGAACTCGATGCGGCCATCCGCGCCCTCCAAGCGTGAAGATTGTTTTCAAGAAACCTGTGTTGAAGGAGCTCAGGCGCCTCGGGGCCGCTGAAGCCCTGCGCGTGGCCGTGGCCATTGCCGAGGAACTCAGCGACCTACCCCAGCGCCACAAGCCCCTAGTCGGCCCGCTCGCCGGGTTGCGGCGCCTGCGCGTGGGAGACGTCCGGGTGGTCTTTGCCATCCTCAACGCCCCGGAGCGTGTTGTCATTTTACGCGTGAGTCACCGCAAGGATGTTTACGACTCGCCCATGCCCGATCCCGAAGACTGATTCCATTTCATTTTCCCCATGTCCGAAGAACACATCAAGCCCATCAACGTCGCCGAGGAACTTTCCCAATCGTTCCTGGAATACTCGATGTCGGTGATCATCTCGCGCGCGCTGCCGGATGTCAGGGACGGCCTCAAGCCGTCCCAGCGCCGCGTGCTCTATGCCATGCGCCAGCTCGGCGTCACCCCCGGCAAACCGCACGTCAAGTGCGCCCGCATCGTCGGCGAAACCATGGGTAACTTCCACCCGCACGGCGACTCGTCGATCTACTCGACGCTCGTCAACATGGGCCAGCCGTGGTCGATGCGCGACATGCTGGTGGATGGCCAGGGGAACTTCGGCTCGGTGGAAGGCGACGGTGCCGCGTCCATGCGATACACCGAGGCCCGGCTGCACCACCTGGGCATGGCGATGATGGAGGACCTCGACAAGGACACGGTGGATTTCCAGCCGAACTATGACGGCTCCCAGAACGAGCCGACCGTCCTGCCGTCCGCCTTCCCTAACTTCCTGGTCAACGGCGGCACCGGCATCGCCGTGGGCATGGCCACCAACCTCGCCCCACACAACCTCGGCGAAGTCGTCGATGCCATCTGCGCCCAAATCGACAACTCGGACATCACCCTGACCGAGTTGATGCAGTATATCAAAGGCCCGGACTTCCCCGTGCCCTGCGAGATCCGCGGCATCCGCGGCATCGAGGAATACTTCCGCACCGGCCGCGGCTCGATGCGCCTGCGCGGCAAAATGGAGATCGAGGAAAACGCCGCCGGCCGGTCGTTTATCATCATCCGCGGCGTGCCGTATGGCGTCAACCGCGCGACCCTCCAGGAGCGCATCGCCGAACTGGTCAACGAAAAGACCCTCACCGGCATCTCCGGGATGCGCGACCTCTCAGCCGAGGACACCCACATCGAAATCGAGCTCAAGCGCGACGCCCGCCCGCAGGTGATCATGGCCCAGCTGTTCAAGCTGACTTCCATGGAGACGTCCTTCAGCGTCAACATGCTCGCCATCCACAAGAGCCGCCCGAAGCAGTTCTCGCTCCAGGAGGCCATCGACGCCTACATCGAACACCGCCGCGAGGTGGTCATCCGCCGGACCCGTTACTTGTTAGGCAAGGCCGAGGAGCGCGCCGAGCTCCTGGAAGCGTTCCTGCTCGCCCTCGGCCACCTGGACGACTTCATCAAGATCATCCGCTCGTCGAAAAACCGCGACGAAGCCCGCGAGCGCCTCGCCGCCTATCATTTCCCGCTGGCCACCGCCGAGGGCCTCGGCATCCTGATCCGCTCGCAGCCGTCGGTGACCGGTGACACTTATGTCTTCAGCGAGCGCCAGGTCAACGCGATCCTGGAGCTCCGGCTCTATCAGCTAACCGGCATGGAGCGCGACAAGGTCAAGGCCGAATACGACGGGGTGCTGGCCGACATCCTCGACCTGCTGGACATCCTGGCGCGCGAGCAGCGCGTGCTCACCATCATCAAGGACGAGCTGCGCGCCATCAAGGACCGCTTCGCCACCCCGCGCCAGTGCCCCATCGTCGCCGAAGTTGGCGAGATCGCCATGGAAGACCTCATCGCCAACGACGCGATGATCGTCACGCTCTCGCACCGCGGTTATATCAAGCGTACGCCCTCCTCCGAATACCGCGTCCAGGGGCGCGGCGGCAAGGGCCTCAAAGGCATGGAAACCCGCGCCACCGGCAAGGACGAGGCGGACGATTTCATTGAGCATCTGTTCAGCGTCCAGGCGCACGACTACCTGTTGTTTTTCACCAACACCGGACGCATGTATGTCGAGCGCGTCTATGAACTCCCGGAAGGCTCGCGCACCGCAATGGGCCGCAGCATCCAAAACGTGCTCAACCTCAAACCCGAGGAAAAAATCGCCGCGCTGCTGCGCCTCGAACGCACCGTGGACGAGGCCGGCAACGACATCACCTTCCGCGAGGAAGCCGGCTTCGTGTTTTTCGCCACGCGCAGCGGCAAGGTCAAGAAGACCGCCGTCAACGATTTCCGCAACTACCGCAAGGACGGCATCATCGCCATCAACCTGGAGGAAAACAACGAACTCATCGGCGTGCGCCTCACTTCCGGCTCCGATGAAATCATCCTCGTCACCCACCAAGGCATGAGCCTGCGCTTCCACGAAGACGACACCCGCGCGCTGGGCCGCGGAACCGCCGGCGTCATGGGCATCCGCCCAGCCGAGGACGATTTCGTCATCGGCCTGGCACTGGTGACGCCGGAGTGCACCCTGTTAGTCGCGGCCGAGAACGGCATCGGCAAGCGCACCGCCTTCGAGGATTACCGCCAGCAATCGCGCGGCGGCAAGGGCATCATCACCATGAAGGTCACCGATAAAACCGGCCCCGTGGTCGGAGCGGTCACCGTGACCACCGCCGACGAGCTCATGCTCATGACCTCCAGCGGCCAAAGCATCCGGATCCGCGCCGCCGAAGTGCGCGAAACCGGCCGCAACGCCCAAGGGGTCAAACTTCTTACCCTCAAGGAGGGCGAGAAACTCCAGGATATCTCCATCGTCATCCCCGATGGCGATGACGCCGATGGGGCTCCATCTGACGGAGCGCCGGCTTCAGCCGGCGAAGAGGAAACTGCTGAAACGCCATCGATGAGGAGCGACGACACTCCTGTCGTCGTGCGGCAGGACAATCCATGAATGTGAGACCCAGGCGCGCTCCTAGGGTCGATTCTTTCTCACGCACCACAAAAGGGTGCGTGCCTCCTGATCGCGCGCCGGCTCTATCACGATCCCACCGTGAGCGCACGCGGCGGAGTCGCGGTTTTGCGTTTCGGCAGAAACGGCTGCACCAGCGACTCCTCGAAATCAAAGACCTCGGAGAAATCCTCAGGGCGGTCGGTGTCCTGTTTGCCAAAGACCTGTTCGTCAATGAGCAGAAACACCATGTCGCCCACGTCCTGACATTTGCGCACGCCCCACTCGGTCATCAGGGTCGAGGCCATTGGCCCGAATTGATCGAGCGAGAAATCCCGGAACCCTGTCAGCAACTCGGGACCGCTGACGTGGCGTGGCTGGCCACCATTGGTTTCGGCGATGCGCTTGAGGGTGAAATCCAACGCCTCCTTGAGGAAAAAGTAAGCCTGCGGGTCAAAGCGTTGGTCGCGTTTCAAAATGGCAACGACGGATTGTTCGAATTGCATGGCTTGCATGTGCCTCAAGTTGCAGCAGGAACCGTGGCGTGTCAAAGCGCATCGCCTGAAAAGGGAGGCCGGCGATTCGGCGATTCGGTGATTCAGTCAGAATATCCAGAGCGAAAGCAAAGCACCTAGCAATGATCCTTTCCCACTTACTGAGACTCCGAAACACCGGGCCGCGCGGCGGCTACCGAAACACCGGCCATCACACCAACCCGTCGAGGCGGGCCTGTTTCCAATAGGCGTATTCTGAGCGGTTGAAGTCGATATACTCCGGGGACAAGTCGCTGGAATACATCGTGTAATCGGCCTCGCCCTGGTTGAGGTTGATGAGGATCTCGAATTCGGGCGCGGCGACGATGGCGCGCAGTTCCTCTAACGGCGTTTCGGCTTGCAGGCCGCCCAGGCACGCGGCCTTGCCGCCGAGGTGGATGTCCACCAACTCTTCGCGGATGCGGGCCTGCGAGTAGCCCACCGCATGGATGATGCGGCCCCAGTTCGGGTCGCCGCCATTCCACGACGCTTTCACCAACGCCGATTTGCAGACGGCTTCCGCCACCTTTTTGGCGTCCAGATAGGTGCGCGCACCCTGCACGCGCACGGTGACAAACTTGGTGACGCGTTCGCCATCGCGGACCACCGCCTTGGCCAGTTCCAGCATGAGCCAGCGCAGCGCCTGGCGCAATTGGCGGCAGCGTTTGCCGTTGCGGCGGATTGGCGGCATGCCCGACGCGCCGTTGGCCAGCACCAGCACGGTATCGTTGGTGGACATGTCGCCATCGATGGTGATGCGGTTGAAACTGTCCTCGACGCATTCCAGCACGCTTTTGCGCAAGACGTCGCTTGGAATGTTGGCGTCGGTGGTGATGAAGCACAGCATGGTGGCCATGCTGGGGGAAATCATCCCCGCGCCCTTGACGCAGCCGCCCATGCGCACCCGGTGCTCGCCCAGATCAAACGAAATCGCGATCTCTTTGGCATGGGTGTCGCTGGTGATGATCGCCGCGGCCACGTCGGGACCATTTTTCGGGCCCAGCCCGGCCAGCAGTGCGGGGTAGTTCGGGGTCACGCGCATCATTGGCATGGGCAGCCCGATCACGCCGGTGGAAGCGACCCCAACCTGGCCGCGCTTAAGACCTAACGGTTTGGCGACCGCGTCGCACATCGCGTTGGCGTCATGGATGCCGTGGACGCCGGTGCAGGCATTGGCGTTGCCGGAGTTGGCGATGATGGCGCGCAGATCGCCCTTGCGCAGGTTGGCTTGCGAAACGCGCACCGGGGCGGCTTTCACCCGGTTGGTGGTGAACGCCCCGGCCGAGCTGCACGGCTGTTCGGAGTAAATCAGCGCCAGATCCAGCCGCGCAGCGGCCGGATTCTTGATCCCGCAACTCACCGCGCTGGTCAGAAATCCGGCGGGCGCGCCAACACCTCCTTTGAGGCGGGTAAAGGGGAAATCCATGGTTCGTGCGGGAAGGAAGCGCAACGTGGGCTGCTCCTACCAATTTTGCAATCCATGAATCGCAGCCAGCCCGAACATCGCGTTGAAGCTTTGCACGGCTTGGCCGCCGGCCCCTTTGCCCAGGTTGTCCTCGGCGCTCAGCAGCAACACCCGCCCGGTGCGCGCGTCGTGTTGCCAGCCGATGTCGATGAAGTTGGTGCGTGTCACGTTCTTGGTGTCGGCAAAGCCGCCCCTCCCTAATAACCGCACGAACGGCTGGTTGGCATAGGCGCTTTCCAACGCCGCGCCCACCGCCTCCGGTGCCACCCCCGCGCGCAGCTTGGCGGTGGTGGTGGTGAGGATGCCGGCATTGACCGGAATCAGGTGCGGAATGAAGCTGATGACCACGGCCTCTCCGGCGGCCAGGCTGAGTTCCTGCTCGATTTCCGCGAGGTGGCGGTGTCGCGGCACGCCGTAGGCCCGCGCGCTTTCATGGCACTCACAGAACAACAGCGAGAGGTCCGGCTTGCGCCCCGCCCCGCTCACCCCGCTCATCGAGTTGGCCACGATGGTCGTGGGGTCTAGCAGGTTGGCCCGCAACAGCGGCAACAGTGGCAGCAGAATGCTCGTCGGATAACAACCCGGCGAGGCCACCAGCCGCGCCGCGCGGATTTCCTCCGCCCGCACCTCCGGCAACCCGTACACCGCCTCACCTAACAAATCCGGCGCCGGATGCGCGGACCCGTAGTAATCCGCATACACCGCCGCATCGTGCAGTCGGAAATCCGCACTCAGGTCGATCACGCGCAACCCCCGCTCTAACAAGGCGCGGGCGATCTCCGCCGCCACCCCGTGCGGCAGCGCCAGAAACGCCGCCTGCGCGCCCGTCGCCGCAATCGCGTCCGGGTCGGGCGCGATGAACGTGAGCTGCGCACCCGCCACCTTGCAAAACCGCGGAAACACCGCCGCCAGCGCCTTGCCGGCCTCCTGCCGCGACGTCGCGGCCACCAGTTCCACACCCGGATGGCCCAAGAGCAGCCGCAGCAATTCCATGCCGGTGTAGCCACTGGCGCCGACGATGGCGGTTTTGATTCGATTCATGCACCGCAGGACATCGCATGCTTTTCCGTGCTTGCCAATCCGCATTTCCCCTGTTTGGCTTCGTACCCGTTCACGGAACGGGCTGTAGCGCAGTCTGGTAGCGCACCTGCCTGGGGGGCAGGGGGTCGTGGGTTCGAATCCCGCCAGCCCGACCACTCTAAATCAAGGAAAAGCCCTAGTTTCTAGGGATTTTTCATGTGGGTGATCAAAGCGCCCTCTCCGCCGCTCCCCGTCTTTCTCCGCGATGCGGCGAACACACGGTGCGGATTTGGTAATTATTTCTGGCATCCTAAGCATTCGTCTTTTTGTGGTGATCTGACGTGGTGTGGACAGACGTCTTCGTCACTGCTAGATCCTGAGCGTAGCAAATCCCAAGGTTGTATTGGGCATCGGCATATCCTAGCTCGGCGGCCTTGCGCCATCCGGCGACCTGAGCGGCGGATGGATGCTCTTCTCCATGCACGGTCGGGCAGCACAGGCAAAACAGGACAGCAAGCACGGGAAGCAGGCACCGGGGGAGGCGATTGGACCTGATGGGAATCTAGCGGTCTGGCTGGCGGCCTGTAAAAACCAATCGGCGGAGAGGATGGAGAGAAATCCCCGACTGCGCGAAGTCTCCGCTTCGCGGATTGACTTTCCAAGCTTCGCTCCACACTGGCCACCAATGCCTAAACCCGACTCAAAACAAATACCACCCACACGAACACGACACACAATCTTTCTCACCTCAATCACCCAACCCGATCCGGCGGCAGCGCTCTAGGCGTTCAAGAATTGGGGCTGCGCCCCAATGCCCTCCGCGTCGAGCACTGGGCCGTCGCCTCAAAAACGTCCCGCCGACGCGCCAGCGGCGGCGGGACAAATTGAGGACGCTTACGATGGATCTGAGCGGCGCGGTCAACATCCACTGCCCAGCGGGAAGGATTTGGATGGGAGCGGGCACCGCAGGGAATGGGAGGCGCGATTCGAGGGTCAGGAGCCATTGGCGGGCGCGGGGATGCTGGGCCGCCGCGTCTTGAAGTGCGCCTCCATCGAAGTGAGAATCTTGTCTTGAATGATTGGGTTGATTTGGACTTCCATTAAGCCCGAGATGTATCGTATTTGGATCTATATCAAGTCCAAATTCGGCACCGCTAATAAGTCGCAATGCGCTGATTACAAGTGCTCACCACTCAACGTTTTGCTGGCGGGCGGCTTCGTAGAGGACGATGGCAATCGCGGTGGACAGGTTGAGGCTGCGGGTGCCACCGGGGGCCATCGGGATGCGCAGGGCGTGCGCGCCGGCGGCGGCCACGAGGTCCTCGGGGAGGCCGCGGGTTTCCTTGCCGAAGACCAGATAGTCGCCGGGCCGGAACGCGGCCTGCCACGGGGTGGCGGCCGCCTTGGTGCTCAGAAACCAAAATCCGGCGGCCGGGTCGGCAGCCTGGCGCAACTCGTCGAACGACTGCCAGACGCGCAAGTGGACGTTGTGCCAATAATCCAGGCCGGTGCGTCGGACATGTTTGTCATCGAGGGAAAACCCGAGCGGTTCGACCAGGTGGAGAGTCGAGTTGGTGGCGAGGGCCAGGCGGCCGGCGGCACCGGCGTTGTGCGGGATCTCCGGTTCGATGAGGACGATGTGAAACATGCCGGTGGCTTAAGCGGACGGTTCGGTGCGGCGGGCCATGGTGATCGAGAGTCCGAGCGCACCGAGGAACAGGAAATAACAGGCGAGCAGCTCAAGGTAGCTCTTGCAGATCCGCGGGATGTTCGGCGCAAAGGCGGGCCCCAGCGCCGCCTGCCAGAAGGCGTCCCTGCCGATCACCCGGTTAAACACATAGATGATGAGCAGCGCCGCCCCGATCAGGCCGGAACCGGCATGGTTGCCCAGATGGGCGAAAAAATGCAGCATGATGCGCCGGTGGCGCAGCGTTGTGATCAAGGTCACCAGCAAGATCAGCCCGACCACCCAGGCCTCGGGGAAATGCCAGCCGAGAATCCCGGATAAGAAATCCTCGATCTCGCCGACACACGCCGCCAGCAGCGCCAGCGCCAGGATCCGGCACACCGGCCGGTAGCTGCCTGCGTGCGGCGCTGCCCCGAGCATCACTGCGGCCGCCGCCGCCAACAGGCCCGCCTGCAGCAGCTCGACCGTGCCGCGCTCGATCGGCACCGACGGCCGATTGGGCAGCCATGCGGGCAGCAGGATGGCCACCGACCCGCAGCAGATCAGGAACACCCGCACCAGAGTCCGCGACCCCAACGGGTTTCTCAGGGGCTGGGGCGGAGCATCGAACAGCATGCGGTTGATCTAAGGCTTTGCCTCCTGCAGCGCAAGACCGATGGCGCGGTTGTTTCGGCCAATACGTACGATTAAGCTCAGAACGAAGAGATTACGAACCACAGATGAACGGGATAGACGCAGATGAAGAGGGATTTTTGATTTCATCTGTGTCTATCCTGTTCATTTGACTCATTATTCAGAATAACCAGTTCATCCATCTCGCTGCGCTCGGTTGTGGTTTAAAAATTCTTAAACTCTCAGCATTGAGCGTCCCACCTGTCGCGAGCGGGTGGCCCGAGGTGCCTGCGCCAAGGCTGATGGCGCGAATCTCCCCTTGTTTCCACGCGCACTCCGCCCCACGCTCCGGCCATGGAAAGTCACGAGTGGTTCGAAAATACCGATGAGGGCAAAGTCTATTACCGGGCCAATTACATCGGCGGCAAGTGGACGATCATGACCACCACCCAGAAGCGCGACCCAACCTGGACCGACGTCAAACCGGTCACCGAGCCGCTGTGGCGCGACCTGCGCGATATCGTCTGGAAAAAATACCAGCGCAAACGCTGCCCGTGGGAACGCGTCGCGGATCTCGACAAGCTGCTCGGCAACGAGCCACCCGCGAGGTGACGTTCATGAATTTGTAGCGGCGGTCTGCGACCGTCGCTGGCTTCAACCTTGTAGTCGCTGGCTGTCACGCAAGGGCCGCCCACTGACTCCGCAGCAGCTGACTGAGTGCGGCGGTCGCAAACCGCCGCTACATATATGAATCCGGCAATACCTGACCGGCATATGGCCAATCATCTGCACAGTGGCATAACCCGGCGCGCACGGGATTTTCCCGCACATATTTCCACTTCTCCGCATGCGACTCCTGGCTGCGCAACAAATGGTCGAAGAATCCTTTTTGCCAGTGCGGAGCCGCGATGGCGTGGCGTCGCCAATTTTTGGACAGGGCATTTTTGAGGGATTTCATCCAGTCGGACAACCCGATTCCCTCCGTGGTGGTGCAAACAAATAGATGCAGATGATCCGGCATTAGAACATATCTTCCAACCAGGGCGCCGCGACAACGCGCTTGATTGGAGAATGTTAGAAAGGCCTGGTGGGTGTCTTGGCAGGCGAGAAGCTTGACCCTCCCATGGGTACAGGCGGTGATGAAATACACTGGATTTTCAGCGAAAACCTCGTCGAGTTGCCCGAGCCGCTTCATCATGGAATCCTAGCAACCGACAGGAGATGTCTCAAGGTAATTGCCAGCGGCGGTCGCAGACCGACGCTGCTGAATTTGTAGCGGCGCTCTATGAGCGTCGCTGGTTCGTCTGCGATGGGCGCGGTCAGTGGCGCATTAGAACGAGTGCGACGGTCGCAGACCGCCGCTACAAATTTCCCAATCAGGCCAGCGCCAGCAGCTTGGCCTTGAGTTGGTCCTTGGTGACGTTGGCGCCGACGATCTGATCCTTGATCTCGCCGTTCTTGAAGAACAGCAGCAGCGGGATGGAGCGCACACCGTATTTCACAGCGAGGTCGCGGGCGTCGTCGATGTTGACCTTGCCGATTTTGGCCTGGGCGCCGAGTTCGGTGGAGACTTGATCGAGGACCGGCCCGAGCATTTTGCACGGTCCGCACCACTCAGCCCAGAAGTCCACCAGGACGGGCACGTTGGAGTCGATCACTTCGGATTGGAAATTTGCGTCGGTAAGGGTCAGAGCCATGTGCGAGAGCTTGGAACCCGCTGGCCGAAACGTCAAGAGCCGCCCTGCTGGAATTGCGGGGCGGCTCGTGGGTGGGGAAATAAGCGGGTGATGATTACAAGAGTTGCCACCAACCGTCACCATTCTTGGGATTGTCTTCGGCGCTGATCCAGAGATTGGCCAGCATCAGTTGGCAAATGAGCAGGATGACCGCAGCCGCCATGGCGACGCCGGCCAAAATCGTGACCAAGGGTGAGGTCGACACCTGATCCTCTTCTTCTTCCACCTTGAAGACGGTGGCCATCGAGGGTGCCGGCAAGGTGCCCATCGGCTGGACTGGAACCTGAAGTTGGACGGTGGCTTTAGGGAGGGTCGGGGCGCCGCCGGGGCGCATCGGGCCGGTGGCGGTCGAAGTCGCGAGACGGATCGTCGGCGCTGGCGCGGCCATGGGCGCACCTACCGCACGCAGCGGAACGGTCGGCGTGGGCGCTGGGGGGGCACCACCACCCGGCACGGGCGGACGCGTCGGCGGAGCCATGGGCACGGTGGCCGAAGGGACGGCGGGTGGCGCGTCGGCCGCCTTCAAGGTCACGCGAACGGTTTCCTTTTTGAGAGGCACGCTCGACGTTTGTTTGGACGGAATAGGTGGTTGATTTTCGTTTTCAGACATGCGCATGCAGGATTTTCAATACCTAACGCGCGGAGTAAGGCAAGTTCCCCCGCCACTGTCAAACCCCCAAGCGGAGATTTCTTTGGTTTTTTTTAATGCTCTTTGGCGCGCGCCGTGATTCCTATTGCGTAGCACCATGACCGCCGAAAAGACCGCCATCACCCCGACCCGCGCCCAGGATTTCCCCGAATGGTATCAGCAAGTCATCAAAGCCGCCGATCTGGCGGAAAACTCGGAGACGCGCGGCTGCATGGTCATCAAGCCGTGGGGCTACGGGATTTGGGAACTCATCCAACAGCAGCTCGACCGGAAATTCAAAGCCACCGGCCATCAGAACGCGTATTTTCCGTTGCTCATTCCGCTGTCGTATCTGGAAAAGGAAGCCGAGCACGCGGAAGGATTTGCCACCGAGTGCGCGGTGGTCACCCATCATCGGCTGGAAGTCGTCAAAGACCCGGTCACGGGCAAAACCAAGATGATTCCCGCCGGCGAGTTGGCCGAGCCGTATGTGATCCGCCCGACCTCCGAAACGATCATTGGGGCGGCCTTTGCCCGCTGGATCGAGTCCTACCGCGACCTGCCGTTGCTCATCAACCAGTGGGCCAACGTGATGCGCTGGGAAATGCGTCCGCGCTTGTTCCTGCGCACCGCCGAGTTCCTCTGGCAGGAAGGCCACACCGCCCATGAAACCCGCGACGAAGCCATCCATGAAACCCGCATGATCCACGGCCTCTACGAGCAATTCCTCAGCGACCACCTCGCCATCCCGGTCATCGCCGGCGAGAAAACCGAAAACGAACGCTTCCCCGGTGCCGACATGACTCTCACCGTCGAGGCCATGGTCCAGGACCGCAAAGCGATCCAGGCGGGCACCTCGCATTACCTCGGCCAGAATTTCTCCAAAGCCCAGAACATTGCCTTCGCCGGGCGCGACGGCCAGGTCCAACACGCCCACACCACTTCCTGGGGGGTTTCCACCCGCTTGATCGGCACGCTCATCATGGCGCACTCCGACGATGACGGCCTGGTCCTGCCGCCGCGCGTGGCCACCCAACAGATTGTCATCCTGCCCATCACCCCCAAGGACGACTCGCGCGCGGCCATCGTCGCCGCCTGCCACGCCCTGGCCGAATCCCTGCGCCAGCAAAACCATCACGGCGACCCCCTGCGCGTCCTCGTCGATACCCGCGACCTCAGCGGCGGCGTCAAAAAATGGGAGTGGACCAAAAAAGGCGTGCCGATCCGCATCGAGATCGGCCCGCGCGACCTCGAAACCAAAAAAGTTTGTGTCCAGCGCCGCGACCAGCCGGTGGCCGCCAAGGAGTTCACGCTCCAGGAGGATTTCATCCGCGACGCCACCGCCATCCTCGACGCCGTCCACCATACCCTGCTCGCCCGCGCCACCGCCTTGCGCGACGCCAACATCACCCCCTGCAACTCGCTCGACGCCTTCCACGCCCACTGGGCCCAGGACAACCCGGGCTGGCTCGCCACCGCCTGGGCCGGCACCCCGGAGCAGGAAGAGGAACTCTCCAAGCAGCACAAGATCACCATCCGCTGCATCCCCGTGGCCACCGCATCCCTGCCCGAACAGCTCGCCGCCGGCCCTAACGACACGTGTTTTCTAACCGGCGCGCCAGCCGCCACCCGCGCCCTCTGGGGCCGGAGCTACTGACGTACCGGCCGCATGAAAGCGGGTGGAAATCCCCTTGCCGGCGACGATGGCGGCGAGGCGTTCCGGGTGGCGGCCATGGGCGATGTGGGTTTCGATGCCGGCGTCCACGGCGAATTTGACCGCCGCGAGTTTGGAGGCCATGCCGCCCATAGAGAACCGGCCCTTGTCGTCGCGCACGTGGCGGAAGACTTGGTCGATCTCGGTGACTTCGGGAATCAGCTCGTTGGTTTCAGGATCGAGCAGGCCGTCCACGCTGGTGAGCAAGATCACGCGCTTGGCCCCGGCGAGTTGCGCCACCAGCACCGAGAGCATGTCGTTGTCGCCGAATTTCAACTCCTGAATGGCCACCGAATCGTTCTCGTTGATGATGGGCAAAATGCGCGGCTCGGCAAGCAAGCGGCCGAGCGTGTCAGAGACATACCCGGCGCGTTCCGGCGTGCCTAGGTCGGCGGCGGTGAGCAGGACCTGGGCGATGGTCACATCGAAGTTGGCAAACAGGCTGCTGTAGGTCTGCATCAAGCGCGCCTGGCCGACGGCCGCGCAGGCCTGGCGGGTGGCGATGTCCTGGGGATACTCGGCCAGTCCGAAGGCGGAAACGCCGGAGCCCACCGCGCCCGAGGACACGAACAAACAGCGGTGGCCAGCATCGATCAACCCCGCGATGGCCGCCACCAGATGCGCCAGCGCCGCACGGTCAAGCGTGCCATCGACGGATTTGGTCAGCACCCCGGTGCCGGCCTTAATGACAGTGAGATCTGAAGTCATGGGAATGATTGCGCCGTGCGGCGCGCCCCGGCATAGCGCGAATTCCACGGTTATGCCAGTGCAAGCTGGTGCCAAGCCCGATTTTGCCGGGGATGGAGTGATGCCGCTTCTCATTATTTCTTGGAAGTGGTATGACCAGGCCGCGCCGCGCGAATCTCGGCTTTCGCTCCTCCATTCGCATGCTAGGTTCCCCGCGAATGAACGCCACATCTGATACCGCCGATGCCGCCTTGCTGGGAGTTTTGCAGGAGGCCATGCCTTTCACCCGGCGACCGTTCGCCGATCTCGGGAAACGCTGCGGCCTAACCGAAGAGGAAACGCTGGCGTGCGTCACCGCCTTGAAAGCGGCCAAGGTGATCCGCCAGATCAGCGCGATTTTCGACACCCGCAGCCTCGGCTACGCCTCCAGCCTGGTGGCCGCCAAGATCGACCCGGAGCGGCTGGAGGCCGCCGTGGCGGTGATCAACTCGCACCCTGGAGTGAGCCACAACTACCTGCGCAACAATGAGTTCAACCTCTGGTACACCATCGCCGTGCCGCCCACGAGCCGCTTGGGCCTGGAAGGCACCGTGGACCTGCTGCATCGCCTATCAGGCGCGGAATCCACCCGCCTGCTGCCCACCTTGCGGTTGTTCAAGATCGGCGTGCGCTTCGATGTCGAGGGGTCCGCCCGTCCGGACGACCAGGCCGCCCCCGCCTACACCGAGGCCAACCGCCAAGAGGTTGGTCCTCTAACCGACAAGGAAATCGCCTTCGTGCGCGTGATGCAGCGCGACCTCGCGCCGGTGCCCGAGCCATTCGTGGCGGTGGCGGAGGAACTCGGCCTGCCGTTCGAGGAAGCGGCGCAAATGCACGAGCGCTTTCTAACCACCGGGCGGATGCGGCGCTTCGCCGCGGTGTTGCACCACCGCAAGGCAGGCTTCGGTGCCAACGCCATGGGTGTCTGGGCCGGCCCGGCGGATGATCCGGAAGCGTTGCGCCGTCTCGGGGAAACCATGGCCGGTTTCCGCGCGGTGAGCCACTGCTATCAGCGCCCGAGTTACCCGGAGTGGCCGTACAACCTCTTCACCATGGTCCACGGCAAGAGCGAGGCCGAATGCGAGCAAACTCTAACGGCCATCGCCGAGGCCACCGGCATCACCAACCGCCACGCGCTCTACTCCACCCACGAGTTCAAGAAGGTCCGCGTGCGCTACTTCACCGACGAGGAGATGAAGTGGGAGGCCGCGCAGGCCTGATCGTTTTCAAAGCCTGGGTGGCGCCGCCTCGATGAGGCCGCATGGCCAAACATGGAGAAGGTGGATGCCCAGGACCGAAGGGCGGGCTGGGCTGTGGCGGGTTTTTCGCATTCCTGTGGCGTGCGCAGACCGCCAGGGGTGGCGCGGCCTCGATGAGGCCGCAGGGCTCGCGGTTCTGGCCCACTCTCCGCCGTGAGAGCTAAAAAGTGACAGGCTCCTTGACAGGGCGTTAATATCTGTCAAACTATTTGTCATGCAAACGAATGTCAGCACTCTTCTGCGCGAATTCCCCAAAGTGAAGCGTGCGGCGTTGCGCGGTGAACGGGTGGTGATCAAGACCCGCGAAGGCAACCTCGTGATCTTGGCAGAGTCTCCGCCGGAGCGCCATCTGCTTGGCTCGATGCGTGGAACCTTCATCGAAAGCGAAGCCGACCCAAGTGTTCCGACACTGCCGGAAACCGCCTGGAAACCCTCACTATGAAACTCATCTTGGATACCCACGCCCTGGTTTGGGCGGCCGAGGACAGCTCGAGACTGGGCAAGGCCGCGCGGCAAGCCCTCTGCAACCTCACCCGCGATGACCTCGGCGTGAGCGCCTTGAGTTTGTTGGAACTGGCCATGTTGGTCTCCAAGGGAAGATTGCGGGTCTGCAACGACGATGGAGCCAAGGCCATCGCGGACCTCGCGTCACGGGTGACCGTCGTCCCTTTGGAGGCGGAGATCGCGTGGGGGGCGATGACATTAGGGCTGCCGCAGTCCGACCCCTTTGATCGGGTGATCGTCGCCACGGCAAGGCACCTCGGGCTGCCCTTGGTGACCAAGGACCGTTTGATTCGCAAAGCACGCCTAGTCGCAACGATCTGGTAAATGGGCCCTCGCGGGTTCACATCGGATGGGTGCGGTGCATGAACCGTGTCTTGGGCCCGCCTGCACAGGCGGAAATATCGGCGGTCCGTGCCGGAGCGCCCTACCAGTCGCCTCGTTCCCTCAGCGCGCCGGGCAAACCAGCGGCGGTCGCAGACCGCCGCTACAGGGAAACTTCAATCGTCCTCGTCCTTGGAGCCCTTGACGCGGACCTTGCCGCGCAGTTTGGCTTCGATGAAGCCGTCGAGGTCGCCGTCCATGACGTCCTGGATGCTGCCGGATTCCTCGCCGGTGCGCAGGTCGAGGACTTTCTGATAGGGCTGGAAGACGTAGGAGCGGATCTGGTTGCCCCATGAAACGTCGCCCTTTTCACCGTAGGCGCGGTCGGCCTCTGCCTTTTGTTTGTCCTCCTCGATGGTGTAGAGCTTGGCTTTGAGGATCTCAAAGGCGAGTTCGCGGTTCTGGCCCTGAGTGCGCGCGGCGGTCGAGCGGATCAGGATGCCGGAGGGCAGGTGGCGCAGAATGACGGCGGTTTCCACCTTGTTGACGTTCTGGCCGCCCTTGCCGCCGGAGCGGGTGGTGGTGATCTCGATGTCCTTCTCGTTGATCTCGATGTTGATCTCCTTGGACACCTCCGGGGTCGCGTCGATGGACGCGAAGGACGTGTGGCGCTTGGCGTTGGAGTCGAAGGGCGAGATCCTAACAAGCCGGTGGACGCCGCGCTCATTCTTGAGAAACCCGTAGGCATAGTCGCCGGTGATTTTCAGGGTGGCGGTGCGCAGGCCGGCTTCATCGCCATCCTGCCAGTCCAAGGTTTCCACGGTGTAGCCCTTGCGCTCGGCCCAGCGGGTATACATCCGGTGGAGCATCTGCGCCCAGTCGCACGCCTCGGTGCCGCCCGCCCCTGCGGAAATCACCAGGAAACACGGGGAAATATCGCTCGGCTGGTCGAGCAGGGTGAGCAATTCGTACGAGCGGATGTCGTTTTCCAGGCCCTTGGCATTTTCCAGCGCCTCGCGCGCCAGCTCGGCGTCGTCGAACTCCTTGGCCAGCGACACCCCTTCGTCGATGTCCGCCACCCGCGATTCGAGCTTCAAAAACGCCTCGAGCTTTTTCTTCAGGCCCGCGGCTTTCGAGCTGATGGACTTCGCCTTGTCCGCGTCATTCCAGAACTCGGGCGCGCCCATCGCCTCCTCCAGGGTATTGATTTGGTTGGTGAGGGTCGGGACGTCAAAGATACCTCCTGAGTTTCGACAGGCGGCTTTTCAGGCCGTCCGTATCGAGCGCCAGGAGGTCAGCGGTGGGAAGTGAGGACATGCGCCGGCAACAAACCCGATCCCGCCCCGCAAGGCAAGGCGGAAGAAACGACGGGGCGCAGCGCGGTGTCTAACGGAGCAGCGCCTGCAGCTCGTGGGTTTGGCGCGCGCCGGGCACGAACGGGCTGTTGTATCCTAACAAACGGTAGCCGGCAGCCCTGAGGTGCTGGCGGGCGAGGACCCCAGCCAGCGCCGCGCGCGCGGTGGCGATGACAGCGGGGTCGCGCGGCCCCTGCCAGGCATAACTGAGCGCGGCACGCGCGGGCACATCGCACACTTCCACCCGCGCGCCAGCCGCCCCGGTGGTGCCGACGTTGCGGGATGGATACAGAAACGCCATCTCCTCCATCGGCATCGCCTGGGGGGTGGACGCGTCGAGCTTCATCTCGACGGGTGCTGACATCGGGATGTCGTGTTGTTTGATGTGCTTGAACAGCCGCCAGAAGCCGCCATTCGGGCTGGCTGTGGTGGTGACGGCGGCGCGATAAGCCGGGTATTGTTTCCGCACCACCTGATTGAAGGGCCCGGGTTCTGGCCAACCCACGGGCAAGGGCGATTCGGCGGTGTAGTGCGGCGCTGTTTTAGAATTCGGTTTGGCCGGGTCATTGAACTGGGGCCCGGGCGCAGCCACGGCCGGCAGCACCGCCGCCGCCAACCCGGCGATCATCCTGATCGGATTTTTCATGCTGACAACCTCCGCTGGCGGCGGCGCCTCGCAAGGGGAATTTCGCGCGGGTTCGTGGCAGCGAGCATGCCGACTGATTGGGCGCCCGTCATGCGAGCCATGTGGGAAATCCGCGAATGATGCGGAGTGCGGGACGCCTGAGTCCGGGCGGGCGATGAGATCCACCCAAGCGCGAGGATCGACATCCGCCCGCGGATGGGTTTTGCTGCTGCAAATGATCGACGGCTCGCTGTTATTGCTGGGGGTCTCCGGCCCGGAACTCACGGTGGCGGAAGCGGCGTTGTTCCGCCGGCTCCAACCGGCGGGCTACATCCTGTTTTCGCGCAACATCGTCTCGCCGCAACAAACCCGCAAACTCACCGACGATCTGCGCAGCCTGTCCACGCCGCTGCCGATTCTTGCCATCGACCAGGAAGGCGGCCGGGTGACGCGGACCAAGGAGATCGCTCCGACCGCGCCGTCAGCCCCGGCACTGGCCTCCTGCCGCCACATGGGCAAAATCGCCGATGCCGGGGTGCTCACCGGCGAGCTGCTCAATCTGCTAGGGTTCAACCTGAACCTCGCCCCGGTGCTCGACCTCGACCATTTTCCCGAAATCCAAAACTCGCTGCGCGGCCGCTGCTGGGGGCGCGACCCGCAACGCGTCATTGATTACGCCGGCCATTGGAACCGCTGGCTGCGCAAACGCTCGATCACCAGCTGCGCCAAACATTTCCCGGCCGGCGGCCGCGCGCTTTCCGACCCGCACCACGAGCTGCCGTCGTGCCCGGCCACGCTGGCCGAGTTGCTGCGCGAGGATGTGATCCCCTACACCGCCCTGATGCCCGAACTCGATGCCGTCATGCTCGGCCACGTCGAGTTCCCTAACATCGACGCGGACTTCCCCGCCTCGCTCTCGCCGCGCATCGTGCGCCGCTTCCTGCGCGACCAGCTCGGATTCGAGCGGCACCTCGTTCTAACCGACGACCTCGACATGGGCGCCATCACCCGGCGCTACGGCCGCGGCGAGGACGTCAAGCTTGCCATCGGGGCCGGCAACGACCTGGCGCTGATCTGCCACCGCACCGACACCGCGGAGGACGCCGCGCGCGCCATCGCGGATCTGCCGCGCCGGATCACCGCCGAAGCCGCCGAACGCGTCGAGCGATTCCGTGAGAAGAAAATCCACCCGCCGCGGGCGTGGTCGGACAAGAAGTGGAGCGCCACCTGCGCGGCCCTGGCCAAGCTCGCCGCCGAGATCCCCGAGCCGGCCGAGCCCGAATCTAACAGTCCGGTGGCGGATTATTGAGCAACGGTCACAGGTGGCGCTGCACCGCCGGGGCAGCAAGTCAATGGTGTGTGAAAGGACCGTCCAAGGTCGGTCTTGCGGGCTTTTCCTGGAAGCCTGCTTTCACTTCTCCTTGGCGTGCGCTCTCGGCGAGAGCGCGCCACCTAGGGTCCCGGGGCCGGGTCACTTGGCGAGCAACCAGGCGATGTGGGGCGTGTACAGGTCGGGCTCTAACAAGAACGAATCATGACCCTTGTCGGAATGCACGATGATGTGCATGACATCGACCTTGGCGGTTTCGAGGTGCTTGACCAGTTCGGCCTGTTCTTCCGGATAGAAGCAGAAGTCCGAGTCGATGGAAAAAACCAGCCAGCGCTGGCCCGCAATCCTCGCGCGTTCGAACAGATCGGCGGGGGTTTGCGCGTCGCCCTCCTCGGTGGCGTCGTAGCGCGACCACAGATCGATGATGCGCAGATAGGTGTTGGCGTCGAAGCGGCGCACAAACTTTTTGCCCTGATGGAGCATATAACTCTGGAACTGGTCGCGCACCCGATACCATGCGAGCACATCGTCGGGCTGGACCACATCCTGGCGCGCGCGGCGCTCGATGGAATCCAGGTGGACAAAGGTCTTGTGGGAAATCATGCGGGCCAGCGCCAAGCCGTAGAGCGGCGCCTCGGCTCCATAATAATCGCCGGCGTTGAAGTACGGATCGTTCTCGATGGCGAGGATTTGCTCGAACAAAATCAGCCGGTTGAGCACGGTGGTTTTAAAACCCGAGGCGATGGCGATCACATTGCGCACCCGCTCGGGAAAGCGGGTGGCGAAGGTCAGCGCAATGAGTCCGCCCACCGACGGGCCGACCACCGCGTGCAGCGCATGGATCCCCAGCTTGTCTAACAGGTAACTGAGCACCTCGACCTGGTCGGCGGCGGTCACGGCGGGAAACGCCGAGCCCCAGGGCTGGCCCGTGCCGGGATTCTCGGAGGCCGGGCCGGTGCTGCCATAACAGCCACCCAGATAGTTCGCACACAGGATGAAATATTTGTCGGTATCGAGCGCCTTGCCGGGGCCGATCATATCCTCCCACCAGCCCTCGTGCAGCTCCGGTTGCCACAATTCGCCGGTGCCCTCGATGGCAGGATTGAACCCGGCAGCGTGGTGCGATCCGGAGAGCGCGTGGAACAGCAGGATCGCGTTCGACTGGTCCGCGTTGAGCTCGCCCCAAGATTCATAGGCGATTTTCACTCCCGGCAACCACCCGCCCGCGCGCAGGCGCAGCGGGTTGGCGGGGCTGCCGGTTTCAAAAAAATGGGTGCGGGTCTCGGCGGACATGGGCGCAGCGTAGTGGCCGGAGGCCCGCCGCGCAAGCCGCCGTGCAAGCGCGGAAATCCTCGTGCCTAGTGGATCACCCTGAAAAACGCCATGGAGGACCACGGATGACGCGGGTTTTCGGTTTTTCAGCGGCGGAAATCCCCGGAATAGTGCGCGCCAGCACGCCGTGGATGCGGTCGAGGCAGCCTGCCGCAACACCCCGGTCAAGGCCCACCTGCTGGGCGACGAGTACCACCTGGTCTATTCGGTGACCGGCCGGTGGCTTTCGCCCGCGGGGCTGCCGCTGCATGTCGGTGGGATCCTGGCCAACGTGGCAAGGACCATGGGAATGATTGGGCCGCGCCGTGCTGCGCCCTGAGCACGCTCGATGGCTGCCCGAAAAAACTCTTCAGCATCACCGCTGGCACATCGGGCACCAATAGGTGGCGCGCTGGCCGAGCACGGCGTGGCGGATGGCCGTGCCGCACTCCCGGCACGGTTCGCCCTGGCGGCCATACACAAACAACCGCTGCTTGAAATACCCGGGTTGGCCGTCGGATTGGAGAAAGTCGCGCAGGGTGGTGCCGCCTGCAGCGATCGCTTCGGATAGAACGGCGCGGGTCGCCGCCACCAGTCGGGTGAGGCGCGGCCGGGAAACCCGCTGGGCGGGCGCTTGCGGGCGGATGCCCGCGCGGAACAAGGCCTCGGAGGCGTAGATGTTACCCACGCCCACCACCACCTTGGCGTCCATGATGACGAGCTTGATGGCCACCGCGCGCTTGGCACAGGCAGCCGCCAACTGGTCGGCGGTGAAATCCCCATCTAACGGCTCAGGCCCGAGTTTGGCTAACAACGGATGCTCCAGCGGCTCGCCGGTGACGCGCAGCACCAACCCAAAGCGCCGCGGGTCATGGAAGCGCAACTGCTTGCCATTGGCCAGCGTGAGGGCGAGGTGGTCGTGGGCGCGCCACGGCTGGGACGGCTCGGCCAGTCGCAGGCTGCCGGACATCCCGAGGTGGATCAGCAGCGTGCTGCCGTCATCGATGGCCAGCAGCAGATATTTGGCGCGCCGCTTGACGCTCGTGACGCGCCGCCCCTCGATGGCCGGGAGCGCGGGCGAAACCGGTTGGCGCAGGTCGCGGCGGCGCACGATCACCGCGGCCACGCGCACGCCGCGCAGATGCGGTTCGATGCCGCGGCGGGTGGTTTCAACTTCGGGGAGCTCGGGCATGGGGTGGTCTAACGGAAAACAAACCGGCAGATGGCCAGCACATGGCAGACGCTGCCGCCCAGCACGAACAAATGCCAGATCGCGTGGTTGAATGGCAGCCGGCGCCAGGCGAAGAACCCCACGCCCAGAGAATAGGCCAGCCCGCCCGCCACCAGCCAACCGATGCCCGCGGCGGGCATCACGCGCAGCAGCGGGCCGAAGGCGAACACGATGAGCCACCCCATGAACAGATAGAGCGCGGTCGAAATCCAATGATCTTTTTGGCCCCTCCACAGCATTTTCATCAGCACCCCGCCGAGCGCCATCGCCCACACCGCGCCGAACAACGACCATCCCCAAGCGCCCTTCAAGGTGATCAGGGTGATCGGGGTGTAGGAGCCCGCGATCAACAGGTAAATGCAGGCGTGATCGAGCGCCTGGAAGCGCCCCTTCCACCGCGGCGAGGTGAAAAAGTGATAGAGCGTGGACGACGCGTACAACAACACCAGGGACATCCCGAAGACCGCCGCCGAGATCACTTTGAGGGCATCCCCGGCGGACAGCATCAGCATGAGCCCCAGCGCCACGATGCTGAACACCACCCCCACGCCATGGGTCACCAAGCTGGCGACCTCCTCACGGTGGGAGTCGCACAACAGCGAACGATCTAGGGCATCGCGAGTCATCTGGAGGTGCTGGTCCATCGCGCAGGATCACCCGTTTGTCCAGCCGGGCTTTGCCGCAGGGCAATCGACACGCGGATCAGAGGTCGCGGAGGGGGGCGCGGAGTGTTTTTGGGGAAGCCCTCCTGCACCCGGAGCGGTCCGGCGGCATTCATCTTCTATCCACACTCAGCGTTCGCTCTGCGGCCTCCGCACCTTCCGCGTTTCGATCCTGCCATCCAAGAAAAACCCGCGTCTGTGCTTGAAAATTCGGGCCGCACCCGCCAAAGCAAGGCCGTGACTCAGGCCTTCATTCTTGGCGCCGGGCTCGGCACCCGCTTGCGACCGCTCACCGGGCGCTTGCCCAAGCCGCTGGTGCCGTTGTTCCACCGCCCGCTCGCCGCCTGGGCGCTGGATGCGTGCCTGCGCGCCGGCATCCGCCGCTTCGCCATCAACACCCACCACTTGCCGGAAGCCTGGCTGGAATTTGGCGACCCGCCGTTGGCCGACTGGCCCGCGCGCGCCGGATCTAACGGCCAGGCCGCCGCCCTGAGGTCCTGGGAGGGCTGCGAGGTTGCCTTGTTTCCCGAGCCGCTGCTGCTCGAAACCGGCGGCGGCTTGCAAAACATCGCCGCTTGGACCGGCAACGACCCGCTACTGGTCCATAACGGCGATGTTTTCTCCACCCTGCCCTTGGAGCGGCTCATCGCCGCGCATGCAGCCTCCGGCCTGCCCGTGACCCTCGCGCTGCGCTCACGCGGCCACGCCCCCCACATCGCGCTGGATGCCGCGCAGACCCGAGTCACCGACATCCGCGGTCGCCTCGGCCGAGCCGAGGGCAGCCACGTGTTTACCGGCATCTACTGTGTGAGCCCCGCCTTGCGCGAGTTGCTCCCCGCCGGCGAAAAAGTCTCGGTTATTCCCGCGTTGCTCACCCTCGCCGAGCAAGGGCAACTCGGCGCGATCGTGCTCGATGAGGGCGACTGGCTCGATCTGGGCGAGCGCGAGTCCTATCTGTTAGCCCACCGCCAGCTCCAACTCGGCCCGGCGATCCACCCGCTGGCCATGATCGAAGCCGGTGCCATCGTCGCCAACTCCAGTGTCGGTCCCGGGGCGCTCATCGAGGCCGGGGCGAGCGTGTGCGACTCGGTGGTGTGGGCCGCTGGCCACGTCGCTAGCGACGCCGTGATTGAGGGCTGCATCGTGTATTCCGGGCAAACGGTGCATGGCACCCACCGCGACGAGGATCTGTGAGCTTGGCGCGCGGCGGGGGAATGGCTAGGATCGACAAAACCGCCATGAATCGCGAATCACCCGATGGGAGTTATGAGAAGAATGGGAATCATGATTCCCACGCCTCCCATCATTCTCATTCTTCCCCAGATCCCGGCCGCGTCCTGCCCCCGCGCGGCGACTACCAAACGCTGCTGTCGGTTTTCAAAAAGCCGAGTTTGTTTATGACATCACCTTCCGCTTTGCCCACAAGTATCTCGCCAAAGGCGACCGCACCATCGACCAGATGATCCAGCCGGCACGCTCCGGCAAACAAAATATCCTGGAAGGCAGCAAGGCCGCGCAAACATCCAAGGAAACCGAAATCAAACTCACCAACGTCGGCCGCGCCAGTCTGGAGGAACTGCTCGCCGACTCCCGTGATGACCTCCGCGTGCGTGATCACGAGATTTGGAACAAAGACTCCAAAGAGGCCCGCTTCGTCCGTCAGCTTGGCCGCAAGACTCCGCACACCTATGAGATCGATCGCGCGTTCGTCGAGACCCGGCCGCCCGCGATCATCGCCAACATCGCGCTCTGCCTCATCCACCCGACGAACTACCTCTTCGATCAGCCGCTGCGCACCTTGGAGCGCGAGTTCCTCCAGCAGGGCGACCTGCGCGAACGCATGACCCGCGTGCGCTTGGCAAACCGCCGAAAAAATGAGAGTCATGGAGAATCATGAATCCCATCTGCGGTGGGGGCGCGTCATTGGGAAATATGGGAGTCATGACCGCCCCCCCTACTTCCTGCCGAACCCCTGGACCGTGAGCCACGAGGCGCAGTCGCGCGTCCAATCCATCCACCTGCTCGGGTCATACTTGCGGCTGCCCAAGCCAAGGCCATGGGCACCTTTTTCGTAGATATGCAAATCGAAGCGCACGCCTGCCCGGCGCAGGGCGCAGGCGAAGTCCAGGGTGTTTTCCACTTTCACGCCCCCGTCCTCCCAGGTGTGCCACAGGAAACACGGCGGCGTCTGCGGCGTGACCTGCAGTTCGTTGGACAGCGACTTGACCACCTCCGCGGACGGATCTTTTCCTAACAGGTTTATTTTCGATCCCTGATGGGTGTTCGGACCCATGGTGATGACCGGGTAACACAAAATCCCCAGATCTGGGCGCGAACTTTGGCGCTCGACGGCATCGACCGCAGTGGCTGAGCCCGCATCAAAATGGGTGAGCAAGGTCGAGGCCAGGTGCCCGCCGGCCGACGAGCCCATGATGCCGACCCGCTGGGGATCGACTTGCCACTCGGTGGCCCGGGCGCGCACCAGACGCACGGCGCGGGCGGCGTCGTTGAGCATCACCGGATGGCGGTAGCCCGCGCTGCCAAGGCGATAGTTGAGCACCAAACCCGCGATCCCCTGGGTGTTGAGCCAGCGTGCGTAAGCCTGGCCTTCATGATCGGCGAGTCCGCCGTAGCCGCCGCCGGGACAAATCACCACCGCCGCGCCGGTGGCCAATTCGGGTTTGGCCAGATACGGGGTGAGCGTCGGAATATCCTTGGCGGCGTTGCCCAACGCGCCGGGGGCCGCGACCGGCCAGAGCGGAATGGCTTGGGGTTCCTGGGCCAGAGCCTGAAAAGTAGTTGCCAGAGCAAGCGTCATGACGGTGAGGATTTGCATGCACTGAAGCCTAATCCCACGCCGCACATCTTGTAAAGGAGGACGGATCATCGAGCGGTCACGACTTTTTTCCACTTGCGACGCGCACCTTCCGAGATTGAACTCCTGCCGATGGTTCATTGGTGGAAAAACTGGCGGGGTCGATTCGCCGCTGCGGTGTTGGGGGTTTGCGGGATCACGGCCGGGGGGGCTGTGGCTCAACCCGTGCAAGTGAATCTGGCGGATGGCTTTGATTTCCCGGTCGGCAAGCCCAATGCCGAGGGCTACTACCAGTCGCGAGGCCTTCGCCTGCGCCTGCCCCCGCACTTTGGTGAGGATTGGAACGGGCGCGGCGGCGGCGATACCGACTATGGCGATCCGATCTACGCCATCGCCGATGGCATCGTCACCTTCGCCGACAACGTCCACGTCGGCTGGGGTAACGTCATCCTCACCCGCCATGCCTACCGCGATGCGGCCACCGGCCAGGTGAAATTCATCGACACCCTCAACGGCCACCTCGCCAAAATCATGGTCACCCGCGGCCAAATCGTCAAACGCGGCCAGCAAATCGGCACCCTGGGCAACAACTTCGGCATGTATCCCGCCCACCTCCATTTTGAAATGCGCCACGACATCACCATCGGCATGCAGCGCAACAACGCGCCCGCCGACATGACCCACTGGGCCGACCCCAGCGCGTTCATCAACCAACACCGCAGCCTCAAGCACGAGTGGCGCGGGGTGGCAGTGCCAACCGGAACCTATCAGGACTACCTCGGCTGCAAGGGCCTGTAGCGGCGAGCACCGGGCGCCGCACTCTTTTCACACCGCGACTTTTCCCGCAGGGGAAAAGTCGTCATCGACTGCCGCGACCAGCTAGCCTCAGCCGCCCGTCCGGAACACCAGATCGATGCCGCGATGCTTCCAGGCTTTGGTGATATCCGCGGCGAGTTGGTCGAAGTTGCGCCCGTCTAACAAGAACGCGAGCGCGTCCTCGCCTTTTTTTCCGTCGCGCAGCGCCGTCAGGAAAGCCTTGACGCGCTTGCCGTCGCCCGCCCCGTCCATCTGCAGGAAGTAATACGTGATGAGCAAGCCACAGCCATAACTCATTTGGGTATCCTTGACGAAGTTGGCGTAGTCCTGCAGCATGAAGGCCTTCAAATTGTCCAGCTTGATGTCCTTGCCAAGCGACCGGCCGCCGGTGTTCTTGGTGCCGTAGCCGGTGACGTAGGCGACGATGTCGCTGTGGTGGTTGCGCACGTTGAACCCGCCGGACCGATACGGGGTCACCGCGACGTATTCTGCCAGGCCTTCGGTGAACCAGCCCATGCCGCCGGGGGCGAAGTAGCTGCTAGGCGTGAGTTGGTGAGTCAGTTCGTGGGGCAGGGTCTTGCTGCTTTTGTCCCGGTCCAACATGTAGCTGCTGCCCACGGGCCTTACACCCAGGCTGGTGAGCGGCACCAGCACCGCGGCCTGGTGGCCGATGAAAACCCCGGAAGTGCGCTGCGGCCCGCCGGCCGTCACGTAATCATTGAAGTTTTCAAACAGGAAAATCTGGAGCTTGCCGTCGGTTTTTTGGCCGCCGTCGAGGCCCAGCGGCAGAGTGCGGCAAAACAAGTGGGTCGCCTCAAACATGACGGCGAAGCCTTTGACCACCGCCTTGGCCAGCCGCACGTCACAGGTGTAGCGGTAGTGGGAGCTCTCATAGACGAAGCGTTTTTTTTCCACGTTCTCCTCGACGACCGTGATGCCCGGGTCATCGCCGAACTTGATGTGCTCAGGCCACGGCTTGGCAAAGTTGGGGCCCGCCGCGGTGGGCGGCCCGTCGGCGCTTTGGCGGTGAGCGTAGTCGGCGTCCGCGGTGCTGAGTTTGGCCAGGGCCAGCGGCACCTTGCGGCCGTCCTTGAGTTCGAGAATGACCGACTCCCCATCCAGGCGGATCATCCTTGCTTCGATGGTGCGGTTCTGGAGATCCGTCCAGGAGCGCATCTCGGCCGCCTGCGCGATTCCGGCCAACAGCACAGCATGCAGCAATAAGCGTGGGGCACTCATAAATCAATAGGTCACGGGATAGCCGAGCGACCGCCGCAAGTCGAGCGAAAGAACCAGACCGGGCCGCATGCGGGGGGCGGGAAATGATTGGCAAAGACGCGCCGGGCGCCATGCTCGCGGCGCACTCATGGCCAGCCGCTCCCGAATTGACATGACCCCGTGGCTGGCCTCGAGCCGGCGACTTACCACCGCCTTGGGCGGGCTGGAATTCGCGGCCCCGGTGGCCTGCGTTTACCGCCCGCTCGAATACGCCTGGCAACCGTATCTGCGATATCTGGAAAAATTTGGCCAGGGCCCCAAGCGCGTGCTGTTTCTCGGGATGAATCCGGGCCCCTACGGCATGGTCCAAACCGGCGTGCCCTTCGGCGAGGTGGCCGCCGTGCGCGATTGGATGGGCATCGACGAACCGGTGGGCCAACCCGCCGCGCAACACCCCAAACGCCCGGTCCTGGGATTCGCTTGCCCGCGTTCGGAAGTCAGCGGCCGCCGCTTGTGGGGCCTGTTCGCGCAACGCTTCGGCACCGCCGAGGCTTTCTTCCAAGACCACTTCGTGCTCAACTATTGCCCGCTGGTGTGGATGAGCGCGACCGGTTCCAATCTAACACCCGAGCAACTGCCGGCCGCGCAAATGGCCGCGGTGGAACAAGCCTGTCTCGAGCACCTCGCAGAGGTGATCGCCCGCTTGCGCCCGGCGTTCCTGATCGGCGTGGGCGGCTTCGCCGAGGAACGCCTGCGCCGCGCCGCCCCGCCAGGTGCCAGCACCGCGCGCATCGGCCGCATCCTGCATCCCTCGCCCGCCTCGCCTGCCGCCAATCGTGGCTGGGCGGAAGCCGCCAGCCGCCAACTCGCGGAGCTCGGCGTCTGGTAGCCGCAGGCGAACCAACTATGCCACAGACGAATCATCGAGGATTCCGATCAACCCCGCCGCGGTGGGAAGCCCGCTTGAAAAAATACAGCAATGCGGGAATCATGCTTTCATGAAAGCCACCTTGGATCTTCCCGATGACCTTTACCGCCGCGTCAAGGCCCGCAGCGCCATGGAAGGCCGCCCGGTGCGATCGGTGGCGGTGCAGCTCTTTCAAAACTGGCTGGACGCCCCCCCGTCCGCATCCCTCACGACCGCCACGGTGACACCCGCGCCATCCGCCCGCAAACCCACCCGGTTTGACAAGGCTCCCTGGCTGGCCATCTCTGCCAAACACATCAAACACGGCATGAGCCACGAGATGGACGAAATCCGCGCCGCCATCGCCAGGAGTTGGGCCGCTGAGACCGCGAAAAAACTCCCCGCCACCCTGGTCCTCCCCACTTCTTGAAGCGCCCGCCGTGTTGTTAGATCGCGCATGCCGCGGCCGGTTCGTGCGGAAAATCAGCGCGGGACGGCCACCTTGCCGCCGTCGCGCGCGCTTTGATAGATCGCCTCGATCACGGCGACGGCCTTGCGGGCCTCGCTGGCGGAGGTGGCCGGTTGGCGGCCGTGGCGGATGGCGGCGCCGATTTCCTCGAAGTTGCGCTGGTGCTGCAGGAACCGGATCGCGGCCGGGTCGTTGGCACCGAGGCCGGTGGCGGAGTTTTTCATCAGGCTGGCGCGGATTTGCCCATCCCCGGGTTGTTCGTCCTGGAAGTCCCAGACCTCGAACGCTTCGTCTGCTAGAAAGACCGAGCCCGCCGTGCCGGCGAGTTGGACGCGGGCCGGATGGCCGGTCTTGGACCAGGCGCAGGTGGTGCCTTCGATGACACCGCGCGCGCCATTTTCAAATTCGACGAGAGCCACCGCGCTGTCCTCGACCTCGATGCCGGTGTGGGCGAGGCAGGCGGTGGCGGCCTGGACGGATCTAACGGGACCGGCGAGGTGGATCAAGGCGTCGATGGTGTGGATGGCCTGGTTCATGAGCACGCCGCCGCCGTCGAGCGCCCAGGTGCCGCGCCACGCGGCGGAGTCGTAGTAGGCCTGGTCGCGGAACCATTTGACATAACACGAGGCGGAGGTCAGTTGGCCCAGGCGGCCCGCTGCGGCGGCGGTTTTGAAGGCGGCCATGGCCGGGGTGAAGCGGCGGTTGAGAACGGAAGACAGGGATTTGCCGGCGGTTGCGGCGGCGGCAATCATCTGGTCGATGCGAGCGGTGGTGATTTCCAAGGGCTTCTCGACGATCACATGTTTGCCGGCAGCGAGCGCCGCGAGCGCCGGTTCGGAATGCGCGCCGGAGGGCGTGCAGATGGTGACGATGTCGAGCTCGGGGTCGGCGAGAAATTCCGCGAAGTCGTCAAACGCGCGGATGCCATGCGCGGCGGCGAGGGTGGCGGCACCTTCGGCGCGATGGTTGAACACCGAGTGCAGCGTGCCGCCGTCCATGGCGGCAATGGCCTGGGCGTGAATGCGGGCAATCATGCCGCTGCCGATGATGCCGAAGTTCATGGCCGCAGCATGGCGGGAGAAAATCCGCCGGGCAAGCATGGGCTTGCGCATGCCACTCGATGCGCAAACATCAGAGTGATTGGATCGTGAGGGCGGCCACCAGCTACTAGAAAAACCCCCGCCCCGCGGGTTCCCACGGAACCCGCAAAGAGCACCGCCCATCTCGACCTCCCCAAGGCCGCGCTCGTCGCGCTGCCGAACCTGAAACTCTGCACCGAGACCATTTCCCTGCGCCTGCCCGCCACCCCGCTCTATTCCATCAAGATCGAGGCCCACACACGCGACGTGCCCTACCAATCGCTCATCAAAATGACCCTCGCAGATCACTTCCAACCCCACCCCGCGGCTTCCTGATGCAACGACTTCGCTCCCCACTGCCGCGCATGGCACCCGCCCACAGCCATATCCATCACGTTGGAAACTCCCCGCATCGACCATTCGTGGCGAGTGATCCCATCTCTCGAAATTAAAGCGACATGCTGGCCGCGCGAACTGAGGGGCTGGGGGCTGGGAAGAGACGAAATCGAGGCACTCTTTCTTCGATCTCCCCCGGCCCCTGGGTTGTCATCGCGTCTCATCATTTGTTGGAAGTGGTATGAAATCCATCCACCAACCCTCTCCAACAGCCATCCGCAAGGACCCGAGAAGCCGCCGCATTGGGTCCAATGCTTGTTAGTCGGGACTGGCCCCGTCGACGAATACATCGGCATCTTTCGGATTCTTCCGGTGTATCGATTTGATCCTACCGATAGGCTCGGTACTCGCGTTTATGTTTCCACCGTCACGGGCAGCGTCACCCGACTGACTGACGATGAAAAACAGTGGGAGGCCAATGTCTTTATCTTTGTCCACAAGTTCGGATTCATCCCCAACAAGGGCCTGCGGGACTGGAGCCTCGTCGCCGTCACAGGCAGTACTTTCGCGGTTTCATTACTGGGTGTGCTGCTGTTTTTCTTAACTCAGCCACGCCGCAAACCGCCAAAACCTGATCAGGCGGGATAAAAATGCCGTCGAAGGGGGCAGGCTTGAATTCTGCGCGCAGGGCTTGACTCGCTTTTAAAGCGATTGTAGTGGTGTCGAAGTCATTACGCATCCTGGTAACATCAACAATCCGACCCATGGAAAACATACGTCTTATCCTGCAAGTCATCGTGGCGCTTGGTATCCTCAATGTTTGGCTCCTACGTTATGGCAAGAATACCCCGTATCGAGGCGGTAAAGCACCAAACTTGCGCAAGGAGTTTGCCACTTACGGCTTGCCATTTCCGGTGATGTGCCTGGTTGGAGTAACGAAGGTGGGACTTGCCGTGGCACTCTTGGTCGGCATTTGGTTTCCCGTTTTGGTTCAGCCTGCGGCGATTGGAATGGCAGTGCTGATGCTCGGGGCGTTCGGAATGCACTTGAAGGTGAGCGATCCGTTTGCCAAAGCCGTTCCATCTTTGATGGTGTTGGCAATGTGCCTAGGGATCGTCTTTCTATGAGTGGAATGCGGCGACACACAGGTAAGTGTTGAGCGCCATGTAGCCCAGTGCGGGCAGAGTTTTCAGAAAGCTGTCTTTGATTCTGATCCGGACGCCCGCTCCGAGCAGCATCAACAGCGCGAGTCCTGCGGCCGCCAATTGTCCAAGCCATGGCACTTGCTTGCCGGCCAGTAAGCCGCAGGCACCCATGAGTTGTAGCCATCCAACGAGATGCCGCTGGCGGGCTAACCCATAACGAGCGAACTCGCCGCGCATATAGCCGGAGACGGAGCATGAACTGCCAAAAGCGAAGAATGAAATCGCTGAGAACCAGAGGAGAAGAGATGTGGTCACGAGTTATTAGTCAAGCAGTGATTGCACGGCTTGGCAAGGCCCGCATTGCGCCATCAAGAATGACACCGGAATGAAATTACCGACCGGGATCATGAGCAAAGAAAGCCAAACACAATACATGGAGAGCATTCGGCGGCGATATTACCGCTAGGAATTTGCTTTTGAGGTGACTGCTAGGAATTTGCTTTTGAGGTGAGGGCCGTTGCAGGAGACGGAGGCCGGACCGAAGGGCGGGGGAAAAGGGGGCTGTCTTCACGCGTTTAACGCCCATTTCCGCGTGCGGTAGTGACGATACTTGAACAACATTGTTAAAGGCCAGGGGTCAGTCCTTTAAAATCGCAATTATGTTTGATAGACCGAATGTCCAGCCATCTCGTTCACTTTCCTGCCTTAGCGCATTCCGCGTCCAGCGCCCGC
>Ga0209499_1000273_pt1 | contig 38037 bp, 42 predicted proteins | sample C_130208_EF_Meta_FD_187306 | JGI IMG/M metagenome (GOLD analysis project Ga0209499, IMG submission 187306) | Freshwater microbial communities from Lake Croche, Canada to study carbon cycling - C_130208_EF_MetaG (SPAdes) (version 2) | ecosystem: Environmental > Aquatic > Freshwater > Lake... | reverse complement strand
AAAATGGTTATTGAATATGCCCAACTAATGTCAACCGCTCATCGTGTCCTTGATGGTGAAATGTACCTTGATAAGACAGCTAACAATCGTAGTATCAAAAGATGGCGATTGTTAGATGAACGTGAAACCAGATTAATGAAACCTACAATGATGAATCATCCATCTGCTCTTTGGCTGCGTCAGAGTGATAAAAACTATTTGTGGTTATATCAAATGTGGTGTGAATTGCTAAGTGAATTTACTTATCGTTACGGCAAAATTCATGCAACAGCACGGTTGATACCAGATTTAGCCAGAGTGCCTGATAATTGTCCTATTGGTGCATTTACTGGTCCCACTCCTGCGATGCCTGATGATTGTAAAGTTGCTGGTAATTCATTACAGTCATATCATAATTATTATGTGATGAAGAAAGAACATTTATGGTCTTGGAAAGGTAAAATAAATAGTAGAAAACAACCACAATGGTTTACTAAAATGATTGAACCTTCAACTATGAATACAATTAATGCCAACATATAATTTTATAGACACCGAAACTGGTGAGAAAATTGAAAAGATAATGACTTGGTCTAAGCGTGAGGAATTTATAAAAGAAAATCCACAATTAGATGTTGTTATCTTTGCACCAGCACTTGTATCATCAAGAGGCGGTACAAATGACCAAAAGGCTGGTGATGGATGGAAAGAAGTATTATCTAAAGTAGCAGAAAAACATCCTGGCTCGGCTGTAGGTGAAAGATATGGTAGAAAGTCAATCAAAGAAAGTAGGACTTCTCAAGTGGTTAAAAAACACGTTGACAGAATTACTAAAAGGTTGCAAAATAAAAAATGACTTTTAATCATGTTAAATTGCCCGCATTAGACTTTGAATTGGAATCAATCACAAGTGAATCTGGTAGAATTTATTTAACGCCATCTGGTTTTTCATATCCATCTGTAACCACAGTTCTTGGTTCTTTTTCTAAACAAGGCATACAAGAGTGGCGTGAAAGAGTTGGTGAAGAAGAAGCTAATAAGATATCTGGTCGTGCTTCTCGTAGAGGTGAAGCATTACATTTAGCTTGTGAAAAGTATTTACTGAACGAAATGACCGATATGAAATTGCGCTCAATGATGCCCAATATTAAAGAGTTATTTCTTCAATTAAAACCAGAGTTAGATAAGAATATTGGTAACATATATTCAATTGAACAACCACTTTATTCTGATAATTTAAAGATTGCAGGTCGTGTTGACTGTATTGCAGAATGGGATGGAAAGTTATCGGTAATTGACTTTAAAACTTCCACTAAAGAAAAGCTAGAAGGATACATTTTAAATTATTTTTTACAATGTACCGCATATGCCGAAATGTATGAAGAATTAACTGGTAAGCCAATTGAACAATTAGTTGTGGCAATTGCCGTAGAAGATGGTGGTTCTCAAATATTCGTTAGGCAAAAGAAACCATATTTGCCGCCATTAAAACAACATATTGATACTTACTACTTGACATTGTGAGTAATTTGATATATAATGGTTGTATTGTTGTATGAAGTTGAGTAAAAGTTGTTTTGGACGTGGGTTCGATTCCCACCACCTCCACCAAAAGCACACTACCGAACCGAGTTATCGGTAGCAAGGGTGTAGCCCGTAGTGTGCTTCTGATGGGGGTGCCAGGTTTCGACAGAGCGATGAGTAACAAAATGGACAGCACAGTAGGCGATGACTGTAAATCAAGCAAAAAAGATAAACGCAAACGATAATAAGTTCGTATTAGTAGCCTAAAAACTGCTTAGGGTTTGGTAAGTTCCTAGTAACAGAATACTTACCATTTTTATAAAAAAAGGAAATTATATGAAATTAGTATTCGCACTCGTAGCTACAGCTTTCGCCGTAACAGCATTTGCACAAGCACCTGCTAAGAAAGAAGAACCAAAGAAAGAATCTGCTAAACCTTCCGCACCTACTAAAGTTAAAGTTGCTAAGCCAACTGCTCCTGCAAAGAAAGTCGAAGCTAAAAAGTAATAATATAAGGCCTGTTGGGTTGCCTTCTCAGAAAACCCACACCAATTTTTGATATGATATGCCACTAATACTTGAACCAATTAAAGAATTAAAACAGATTGAAATTCAACCAACAGTAACCAAGGTTGAAAATTCTTCTGTTACTTCATATGAATTGTCATTTATTTTGGCAGTCGTGTTGTTAGTATTCATATTCAGGCAAGCAATATTCGGAATCTTAAAGTTTATATTTAAGTTAAGTTTAATTGTCTTTGCAGTCTATTGTTGGTACATAATTTATATACAATGAAAATCTACACCTCAAAATATCGTAATCATTGGGTAAGCCCTTATGTCATTTTAACAAAAATATGCTTTTGGGAAAAAGACAAGGATCGCATTTATAATCTCAATGATGAAACTAATAATTCTTATGAGTCTTTCGTTAAGATATTAAATCCTGTTTGTGTTGGTATACAAAAAATATTAGACCTCATTCATCCACGAATTACTTATATTAAAATTGACCGATGGGATACGTGGTCAATGGACTATACTTTGGCTGATATTATTTTACCAATGTTGAAACAGTTAAAAGAGCATAAACACGGTGCTCCTTGGACAGACGATGAGGATGTACCAGAATACCTACGCAGCGCTATGGCACAGCGTAAAGAATATGAATGGGATACCGATAGTTTACACTTCATGCGATGGGATTGGATTCTCGATGAAATGATTTGGGCATTTGAACAGAAGATTAAAGATGATGCAGAAGGAGAATTCTTTGACCATTCAAAATCCAATGGATTAGATCCATGGAACAAAGAATATGTTGGTCCTGAATGGGACAAAGAAAAATATGAAGTATGGCAGAACCGTAAACAAAATGGTTTTAGATTATTTGGTAAATATTATGAGGCTTTGTGGGATTAATGAAAAAGAACCTACAAGATTATGTTAAAATATATCACAACCATATTAGTGATGAGGTTTGTGATAAGACTACAGCAGAATTAGCTAATGCTGAATGGCATGAACACACCTTTGATGATTATGATGCTGGTCATAAGATTAAACTAAGTGGTAATAATGAATTATCTACATCCTATGAGAATGTTACCACAAAAGATATTCTAATGAAAAGTGTTTGGAGTGGTTTGCACAAATATATTTTAGAAGATTTACAGTTTAGTTGGTTCAATGGTTGGAATGGTTTTACAGGAATTAGATTCAATGAATATCAGCAAGATAAACAAATGGCAGAACATTGTGACCATATTGTTATCAATGAAGCAGGAACAAGAAAAGGTATTCCTGTTTTATCAATATTGGGTGTATTGAATGATGATTATGAAGGCGGTGAGTTTGTTATGTTTACCAATGAGGTTATTCCACTTAAAAAAGGTGACCTGATGATATTTCCTTCAATATTTTTATACCCACATTATGTCAAGCCTGTAACCAAAGGCGTTAGGAACACTTTTGTATCTTGGGCGTGGTAAAAAAACCTTATAAATAACATATCAGCACTACACACAACTCGCTGATACAACACACACAGGAGAATTACAATGTCTATGACACCTTACGAGATACGGCTAGAACTCTTAAAAATGGCCAAAGATATGCTTACCGATGACTATTATGGTCAACGTGAAATCATTTCAAATAGTTGGCAAACCGAAATCGAGTCAGCTCGATTAAAAGGCGAAACACCACCTTCACATCCAGGTTTTCCACAATTCCCAAACGAAGTAGAAATTATAAAGAAAGCGGAAGCTCTCAATGGTTTTGTATCTCAAACTCCAGCACCCGCTGAAGTGAAAACCAAGAAAGTATCTTAGTTGGGACGGGGAGGTAAAACTCTTCGGCAAAAAACACAGGAGAAAAAATTGCGAAGTAGACCAATACTTTTAAGTATTCTAATATCAGCATCAATTTTGTTTATCACACTAGTAGTAACTCAAGCGCAAGAAAGTAAATATAATTTACCTTTCGTTATCAAATATAATACAATATCAAAATCAGCACAGAAACAAGTTGACTGTTTAGCCGAAAACATTTACCACGAAGCAGCACATGAAAGTAAAGAAGGTAAAGTTGCCGTTGCGATGGTGACTTTAAATAGGTTAGCGTCCGGTAAGTATGGTGATGATGTATGTAATGTGGTTAAACAAAAAACAAATATCAACGGCTCAACTATTTGCCAATTTTCATGGGTATGTCAACCATATTCAACCGCAAAAAGCTTGACAAATATAAACAGTTTGTTGTATAATGATATCAGAGATTTGGCAGTTTATGTCTTTTACAATTATGATAGTATGAATGATGTTACCAAAGGCGCTACATACTATCATGCCGATTATGTTGATCCTCAATGGGGACTTCCTAAAACGACACAAATTGGCAGACATATTTTTTATAAACGTAGTTCTGATTTAGCAACGATGAATAAGGAAATAAAACCATGAGTGATATTAAATTTGGAAATTTAAAAACCGTAGTGATTGCAACAGGAGTTGTTATTGTATCCGCAATTATTGGTACAACATATTATAATGTTAATGATAGAATTTTAATGTCAAAGAATATAGATTCTGCGATTGTTAAAAGTGTTGACCCATTATCTGTAAGATGTTCTTTCGCAACACAAACAGATACTATTTGTGTAGCATATGCAGCTGCACAGGGCAACCAAAGTAGAAAATAAAATAAGGAACATATATTATGGCAGTTCAACAATTGAGTATTAATCAGATTTCAAATGAAGCAGACCAAAAGAAACTCTTAGATTGTTTGCGTGAATGTTCCGCATCTATGACAAGAATGGATGGCGAAAGAGATTATATTAAAGAATCTATTGCCAAGGTTTCAAAAGATTTACAGTTGCCAAAAAAGTTGGTTTCAAAATTGATTACAGTATATCATAAACAAAATTACGATGAGGAAGTGGCAACACATGAGCAGTTTGAAACCTTATATGAAACAATCGTTAAGTAATATTTTTATTGTAATTTCACTAACACTTTGCGCCATGGTTTTTGTGGTTCATACCGCAATAAACTATGGCCATAGTTTTGTGAAATACGATTGTCGTTTATTAATGGGTGGTTGGCACCCCGATGTTCCATCCAAAGTGATTGAAGAATGTCGCAAATTGAATTTTAAAATAAAACATAACATATAATGCCCACTAAAGTATAATGCCCACTAAAGATGAAATGGCCAAATTTGCGAAAGAAATTGACAAATTGGTCTCAGAAACAGATTATAATTATATTGAAGCGATTACAGAATTTTGTAAATCTACAGGATTAGAAATTGAGGTTGCAGCTACATTAGTAAACGCTAACCTTAAAGCTAAGATTGAAAGTGATGCAATGGATCGTAATTTATTAAAAAATAAAAGTCCTAGATTGCCTATATGACGGGTTATGAAGCCTTCTCACTATATCATACACTAAAATTACATTTCACCAGCAACAGTTACGATTACTTTAAGTATAATGGTAAATGCAATATTAGTATGGTTGCATTTGAGAATCGTAAAGACAAATACCACTTCTATAAGCTTTCCCGAAAGTATCCAAACAAAGAACAATTTATAAACTTTTTAATTGCCAATCTATTCGAAGATAGCAATTGTTGGGCAGGCACACTATTACAATCTGAGGCAGATGCCAGTTATTTGGCAAGACAGAAGGTGGTACAGTCATTGTCATATACCTTTGAGAATGATTGTAAAGTTATTTTCAATGATTGTAAAGATCCAAATGATGTATTGTCAACTAATGGAGACCATCCAAGACTTCTAACGATGGCCTTGCGTAGAGAGATAGCACCAGAAACTTTAATCGTCCTAAACGCAATCCTACAATTCTTGCCTATGTGGGATAACAGGATCGCCGACACAATTAGATGGCCAGACTACCGAATGAAACTTACCAAGTATGCCTCTTTTCTTCAGTTCGATGTGATAAAATACAAACTTATATTGAGAAAGATTATATTATGAAGTTATACCTTGACCTAGATGGCGTAATTGCCAATTTTGAAAAGCGGTATATTGAATTATTCGGTGAATCGCCAGGTTCATCACGGGATAGAAAAGAGTTTAGTAAAAACTGGACTACTTTTATTGAAGGTAAAAACTTTGAAACCTTAGATTGGTGGCCTGGTGGTCCCGAATTAATTTCTTATGTTCAGGAAAACTTTCCGCATGAGAATGTAGAAATTCTTACATCATCAGGCGGTAACAAGTACCATGATTTGGTGGCAGAACAAAAGAAAGTTTGGATTAAAACATTTAATCTTTCCGAAAAGTGGAAAGTGAATGTTGTAGCGGGCAGGAAATTAAAGGCGGAGTTTGCAACTCCAGATAGCATTTTGGTTGATGATACCTTGGATGTTATCGAAGCATTTAATAAAGCAGGAGGCATTGGTATTCATCACAAAGATGTAGGCAATACTATCATGTTGCTTGACATAATCTTGGACAAAGCACATAAATAAAATTATATTATGATACTGTGGACAAGAAGTTATATATTTTAATACATTTAATACGAGGTAATAAACATGAGTTCATTTGCAAATCTTAAGCGCAATCGTAGTTCTTTGGACAAACTAACTAAAGCGATTGAAGCTACCCAATCCGGTTCGACAGAATCCGGTTCAAAAGACGATACTCGCTTTTGGCAACCATCAGTAGATAAATCTGGCAACGGCATGGCTGTTGTTCGTTTTCTCCCAGCACCAGCAGTAGATGGTGATGATGCGTTACCATGGGTTCGCACATTCAGTCACGGCTTTCAGGGACCAGGCGGTTGGTTCATTGATAACTGCTTGACAACTTTAAATGATAAGTGTCCAGTATGCGAACACAATAATACATTGTGGAATTCTGGCATTGAAGCAAATAAAGAAATTGCTCGCAAACAAAAGCGTAAACTGACTTACATCGTTAATATTTTGGTTATTTCAGACCCAAGCAATCCTGAGAACGAAGGTCAAATCAAACTGTATAAGTTTGGTAAAAAGATTTTCGACAAGATTTCTGAAGCGATGAATCCAGAGTTTGCTGATGAAACACCAGTTAACCCATTTGATATGTGGGAAGGTGCCAACTTTAAGTTGAAAATTCGTAATGTAGAAGGTTATCGTAACTATGACAAGAGTGAATTTGCTGATGCAAGTCCCCTCTTTGAAGGTGATGATGCCAAACTTGAAGAATTGTGGAAAAAAGAGTTTTCTCTCAAAGAGTTTACAGAAAAGTCCCAATTCAAACCTTATGAACAACTGAAAGGTCGTTTAGATAAGGTTCTTGGTTTTGATGGAGTTGCACCTAAGACTAAGGCAGAAACTGCTGATATTAGTCCGTTTAAAGAAGAAGATGCTGCCATTTTAAATACGGCACCATCGCTTGGTGAAGATGATGATTTGGATTACTTCAAGTCTTTAGCTGAACAAGCATAAGAAACACCCATGCAAGTACCAGACCCCGCTTCGGCGGGGTCTTTTTTTATATTATTACAGGCCGCATTAACTCTCTATAAAAATCAGTATCATATGGTTGAGGCGAATAACCACCATTTGAACCGCCAGCAACATTATAATTGTTGGTAGTTGATGATGCTGGTGCTGAAGAAGAAGGACTTGTTTGAATTGGAGTTTTAGCTGCAGCTATTTCTGTTGAAGCTTTAGATAGTTTAATTCCTTTCATTGGAACAGAAGCAAATTGTGGTGTGGATCCTGGTTGTTTTATTAACGCTAAAGCATTTGCCATTCTTTTCTGACGATGAGCGCCACTGGACCTTTCATAATATTGGTCAAAAATAGCAGCGGCTTCGTCAGCTGAAGTAGCACCTTTTAATGCATTACCGGCTTTCTTTTCACTATTATTTAATTCCCAATTAACAAATTCCAATTGTTCTTTAAATCCAGCTTGTCGTATAGGTTTACCATATGTTTTTTGAAATAAATCTTGTCTATCTGAATGCCATTGAGCAATACCATAACCTTTGCCGCCATCGCCAATAGCATCTGTTCTTAAATTTGCACCAGATTCCGCTTGTAAATTTCCCACTATTCCTGCAGCTTGTTCTTGTGTCCAACCTTTACCAACAAAGAACTCCATAGCTTCTTTTGTTGTTCCTGTTTCACCAACTCCTTTAACATTACCAACAGAAACATCTGAACTCGAAGATGTTGGCGAAGTTGATTTTGAAATAAAATTTCCAGTTTTTGGATCAATTTGTTCCATCTGACCTGTACCACCAAAAGACTTAAATGAGTATTCGTATTCCGGTTTTGGTTCTTCTGTTGGTGAAGTATTTCCTTTTTCTTCTTTTAATTTTTGAGTTTCTTTATCTGACTTTTCCAATTCCGATTCTATTCCATTTGAACCAAAGAAATGGTCATATAATGAATAGATATCGTATGCTAAAAGCAAAGCTGAGGCTACACTTAATAGTGTTGATAAACCAGCGGAAAATGGAGCAGCGGCTAAACCGGCAAGAAAAGCTGAAATCTTTAAAGCGATAGGAACTCCAAGTCTTTTAACCACCAATGCAAAAATCTTCATCATCCAACCTTTCTTTGAAGCTTTATATGCAAAAGTTCTAAATTTTTCTAATATTTTACCAATAGGAAGGTCTTTAGCTGCAACCGCAGTTTTCATTCCACCAGCACCTTCTTTCACAAATCGTCCTCCAGCTCCCATTTTTTCATTTAAGGATACAGCACCACCAACTTTACTTGAGACCGTATCTTTTAATGCTCTACCAAAAGCCATATTAGCACCAACAATACCAAGTGTAGCTGCGCCGGCGGCTCCACCAAGTAATGATGAATTTTGTTGTGTTGGATTTGTTCCAGGAATACCAGTTTGTCCCGAACTTTCATTATCACCAGCAAAAGAATTACCAGCATAAGCACCAGCGCCAAGCATTGCTGCGATACCAGCAAACATTCCAAATTTTCCTCGGCCTTTTATTCCACCTTTCGGAACAGATTTATTACCTTTTAAACCAACTCCCGGTATTCCAAAAGACGCTGCCATTTTGATTGAAATAGCTTCCATAACTGCAGCAAGACCAATTACAGTTACTCTAAACAATGCAAACGCTGCAGCAACACCAGCTAAACCTATTAACATATTTTCACCAAAAGTTGATCCAAAGAAACCTTTTATAGCTCCAAAAACTTCAGACCTAAATTTTTCGTCTGTAAAAAAAGTTTTTATTGCTGAACCCAATAAAGATAAGGCACCAACAATTAGACCACCTTTAATTAAGGTGTTTATAAATGAACTTAATATTCCACCAAATCCTCCAGACAACAATTTAGATAACCAACCTTCTTCTTTGTTTTCATTTCCGCCCAATTTTGTTGGAGATTTTTTACCAAATTGTGCTTCATAAGAATTTTCTCTATCTTGAGACCGCATAAAAAATCTATCAGCTTTATCTCTCTGAGTACCACCATTCAATTTAACAAGTTTAACTATACCTTGCTTCATAACATTAATATCTCTACCAATTTGAGGCAAAGCGGTAGAGTTTTTTGCTGAAATACGAGAATTTATATTAATTTCTTCCAGTATAACACTTGATCCGGTATCTAAAGATGAAACCTTATTAGAAATATCTGAAGATTGTTTTTTAGTGGCAGAATAACCTTTACCAAAAATTTTTTGGCCAATAGCTCCACCCAAGGTGTTATCCGAAAATAAAGCATTACGGATGTCCAATTTTTCTCTGGCTCTTTTTCCTAATCCGGATATTGTGCCAGAAACTAAACCTTTTGATTTGTATTCTTGTTTTAGTATTTCTGCTAATCTGTTAGCCATCTAATTACCTTTGCATGGTTTTAATCTTTTCTTTTTCTTCTTCGAGATATCGCATTAGCATATTCACATAGATATCTCTTTCCCAAGGTAACATATTTTCTAATTCTGTCAAACTATACTTGTGATGTTGCATTAAAGCAAAGTTTGTTTGATAATAGTTACCTAAATTCTCATAACCAAGTGCTATACGAAAAAATTTTGAAGCCCTTCCAATTTAATTTTTTCTTCATAGCCACACTTATTGCATTTAAATTCCAAATCTTTTGAAAGTTTTGGCATATTGTCAAAAAATAATTTAATTTTTTCCAAATCTTTTGTTTGCAAACTTTCAACAAATTCTACTAATTCTGCATTTGATGTGTCTTTAGCATAATATAATTGTTCTTCATCGTAAATATAGTCAATGCATGAGACCGTCATTTCAATAATAACATCTGCTTGATTACTAATATCATATTTTTTAAGAATATCAAATGTGGGATATTTCATCATAATTCCCAATTTATCAGAAATGGCAATTTTATTATTTTCTTTTTTGTCAATTTCTGGTTTGATATCTAAAACATTAACATCAATTTCAACCAAGGCGTTACATTTATGTGTTCCTTCACCTTCAACATCTTTGATATCATTGTTACATTTGTATTTTAAATTAACAACTTCACTAATCGACCTAGCTCGAATATTTAAAAATAAATATTCAATGTCAAAAATAGGTAAATCATCAATTTTAATACTATCAGTAATGATACAATTATTCAATACTTGTTTTGTGGCATCAATAATAGCATCCATATCTTCACTCTCATTTGCCATTAAAAACAACTTTTCTTCTTTTACTGTAAATGGTCTAAATTTTACAATTTCTCCATTTGAAATCAATTTAACACTATAAATCGGCACATCAATTTTTGGTAACATATAATAACTCCATTAATTAAAAAATCTTATTTAAAATCCCCGCAGCACCATTTGATATGTTTTGTCCTGCATTATTAAACAATGTAGCTCCTTTTGCACCAAAGTATTCGGTGATAGCAGTAGCTACATCGTATTGTGAATCATATACGACACGATATTTTTGGTATGCAAAATTGACACTTAACCGATGAAAATTATCATCTTGCCAACTTAATGGTTGATTAGCAATTCCAACTGGATAAGCATCCATCAATTCAACCGCAAATATTTGGCCAACAAACTCGTCATATTGGACAATTTTAATGTTGGTCATATATCTTGAAGATTCACCTTTTGGAAATCTCAAGTTATTTGTATCTTGTGGCATAATAGCCTCAATCCACCTATCAAACAATTTCCTTTCATAGAAATCATTGGTACACAAAAAGGTTAAAGTTGTTTCTGTGTATTGTGTTTGATATGGAACTTTAAATGTTGGACCATAAACTTTAGCATCAGCTGTCAGTAAGTTTTTACCAGGCAATTCAGAAGCTTCACATTGTAACGCTAAGTATCTCGACATCGAAGCGTTTGTTGTTTTGCTCTGTTCATCTTTAGGTGAATTACCTAATATGTTGTTTACCGCATTTGAAATATCAGCAACAGCAGCATTTGGTAAATTAAGAATAGTTTCAAAGATTGAATTTGAAACATACTTATTAATATATGCTGGTATTGGAAGAACAACTTCGAACCTAGATGGCCTTGCTAAACCATCTTTTGCTTTTATGTTTGATAAAAATAATTGTAGTGATAATGGCATTACATTTTTTTCCTAGAATCAGCCCATACTCGATTTTTTGTTGTGCCTTGAAAATATTCATAGGGAATCAAGGCGGCAATATCCCACTCATCAGCAGAAATTTCTAAAAATCTGCTTTTAATTTGTTTATAAAGATACTTCTTAATACAAGGAGTACCTTCAAAAGCATTTGCTGCGTTTTTTAACATATCATAAGACAAATCAAACCTTGTATTCTCATCATACTTGTGGTTTGTTAAAAAAACACTTAATTTGTTTAACAAAAAGAACCGCTGCCTTGGACTGATATAATGTAAATTCAGTCCTAAAAAACCGTCTTGGTATCGTTCAATTGGTATAACCAATGGGAACCTATCGTAATATGGCAACATATCTTTTGTTTTAGGGTCATAGAAATAAAAATACATACGACCTATCATGGACTTATCTTTTGTTTTACCGTCTTTCATTAATGCGGCACGATTAGGAGATAAACTCTCAACTTTCGCTTTTAGCCAATCTCGAGCATCTTCGGTTCTAGGCGTAATGCCTGTCTTTTCTAATTCCTCTTTGATTCGCTGGATTAAGTAAGCCATGGTCTATTTATACTCATCCATTATTGCCTTGCTTTTGATGGAAAAGTTTTATAAGTATCGGTGTCCGGTTTTCAGTTAGATACCTAAATGCTTCTCCGTAAGAACCAGGAACTTCCATCCATGTTCCTGACAGAAGATATCCGCAGCTCTCCACTTTTCTTGGTTAACCGCATAGGTTGCCGCCTCCTGAATAAATCTCTTAGTTCTTTTCTTTTGAGCGGGCATCTTTGTTTGATTCTCTGGCTTTACCTCAATTACATAAGTCATTACCGACCCATCGTTTTGGCGCATTTTGGCAATAAAATCAGGAAAGTATTTGTGTTTTCGATTGTCTATTGGTGAAATGTATGGGATTGGAAGTTCTTCCGAGCACCACCAAATCACTTGCGGATGCTCGTCAAGCCACTTCATAACACGCACCTCCCAAGTCGACCTATAAACGATATTGGATGAGTCGCCATTATATTTTGCCGGGTTCTTGGGTTTAAACCAACCCTTATAAGTTTTGTTGCCGAATGTCATATAAATATGTAGTAAACATTTTAGGAATATCAAATGAGTCTTTTTACTCTCGGTAACATCAACTTCAGCGCTGGCGGAAAAATTAGGGGCCCTTTGGATGCATTAGCTGGTTCAAAATATGGCTTAAACACATTTAAATACCCATCAGATTTGGGTGCTTCTGATAAAGGCCATTATATGGTCATTTATATTAATGAACAAGTTAAAACACAATTTCCTGGCGCACAAGCTGTGGGTGATGAACCCGCTGTTATTGCAAATGCAAGGAAAATGAAAAATACTTATGGTGCAACAACACTAATGCAGGGATTAGGAACAATTGTTAACGGCGCTCAAACTATACCTGGCATTGGCCAAGCAGTGAGTACCTATGTTGGAAAACCTCTTGGTGCTCTTTTTAATGCTTCACAAAACAGCGATAATAAGCTTTTACAAGGAGTCAATTCAGTTGGAACAACTCTTTTAAAGATTCTTGATGAGGGTTTAGCTTCTACTGGAGAAACAGGCGGTATTGCAGGAGTAAGAACAATTCGCAGAATTACTGATACTGTAGCTTTGTATATGCCAGATTCTTTAGTTTTTAACACAAATCAAGCATATTCAAATCCTGATACCGGAGGAAGTCTTTTTCAAGCTGGAGTTTCAGGACTAAGTTCAGTTGTTGATTCAATAAAATCTGGTAAAACTCAGGCCGGAACAGCAGAAGATATTACAAGAAATTTATCACCTTTTTTTGCTAACTATGTAGCGCAATCAACCAATGCTGGTAAAGTTATATTTTCATCACTTTTTGGTGTAGTTCAAAATCCTATGTTGGAAATTTTATATTCATCTCCGTCACTCAGAGATTTTCAATTTGATTTTGTATTTTATCCAAGAGCTGAGGGTGAAGCTAGGGAAGTTCAAAACATTATTGATAGATTAAAATTTCATCAAGCTCCAGAAATTATGAAAGGAAGTGGAGGATATTTTTTAATACCGCCTTCTGAATTTGATATTAAATTTATGTATAACGGAAAACAAAATCCAAATATTCCAGAAATATCGACTTGCGTTTTAAAATCAATTAGTGTGAACTATGCACCCCATGGATTTTCTGCTTATGAAACTGAAGGTGAACCATTTCCTAATGTTGGTAGAACAGGTATGCCTGTTGCAATTCAAATGAGTTTAAATTTTACTGAAACTCAATATCTTACAAAAGATTATTATTCTTCTGCAGCCAATCCAATGCTTAGGGATACTGGAGCCGGAACAACAATCAATAGTTCTGGCCAAACAATTAATAATGATTATGCAATGGGAACTTAATTATGGCAAAATATTTTAAATACTTTCCAAAATCAATCTATTCAACAGATTCGGTACTGGTTGATGTCGTAACTAATATTGTTGCTCGTTATGCATTTCAACAATCTTTTAAAGATAATACATCTGTTTTTTATGATTATGATATACAAGATAGTGATACTCCAGAAATTATAGCATCAAAATTTTATAATTCACCTGAACGCCATTGGGTAGTTTTGATGATGAATAATATTGTTGACCCACAATTTGATTGGCCTTTAAAACAAGATACTCTTATAAAATATATTAATTCAAAATATAAATCTAGTGCAAACACTCAAGCTGGTCAAACTGGTTTACAATGGGCTCAATTAAATAATCATTCTTATTATAAAATTGAAACCAGAACAACTGGTTATAATAATACATCAATTGAAAAAAAATATGAAATAGATGCTAACACATACAATTCTCTTGCACCTACAACAACCAATGTTATTTTGGACAACGGTATAGCTATAACTATTACCATATCAAAAGATGTTAAATCATATTATTTTTATGAAGATGAAGAAAATGAAAAAAAGAGAACTATTAAACTTTTAAAACCAGAATTCGTTTATAGTATTGAACAAGAATTACAAAAGGTTTTTAGTCAATGAGTCTTGAATTACTCCAATCAACACAATTTAAAATACAAGAACTAACTCTTGTTACAAAGTTTGGCGATTTTGATATTTCTAATATATTTCAAGAATTGAATATTTTTGATAGTATTTTTATGCCTTGTATAAGAGGTAATATTGTTATACTAGATGCTGTTGGATTATCCAAAAAACTTCTTTTTGATGGTAGCGAATATATTAAAATAAGCATTTATAAAGATATTAATGATAAAGGAACATCAATCAGTAGAGCTTTTAGAATTTATAGGCAAAGTGATAGAAAAAATTCAAATCAAACTTCAGAAACATACATTTTATATTTCACTTCGGAAGAAAAAATATATTCTGAGCAACAAAAAATTAATCAATCATTTGTGGGCAATCACGATAAAATAGCTAAAAATATCCTTGCAGATTATTTAGCTGTTGATAGTTCTAAATTGGGTTGGATTGAAAAAACTCAAGGTGTGCATAATGTTGTTATGCCAAATATTTCTCCAATTGATTCGTTAAATTGGTTGACAAAGCGAGCTTTAAATTCTGAAAATTTGCCAAATATCATATTTTTTGAAAATAAGGCAGGATTCAATTTTGTTTCATTGTCAACCTTAATTAATTTACCGGCCGTATTTAATATAAATTTTCAACCAAAAAATATATCTCCAAATGTTGGTGAAGAATTTCTTGGCGCTAGAGATGTTAACGCTTTAGCACAATTTGATTTGATTGAAAATATTAAAAATGGTGTTTACGCTGGTAAGTTTATTGGTTTTGATACGATGACTAGGCAAATTAAAGTTGACCAAATTGATTATACAAGAACTTATAGCCAAGGAAAACATTTAAATCCAAAAATAAATATTAATGCTTCTTTAAATAGAAAAGGATTTAATAATCAGCAAATGTTTGATTCAAAAGTAACACTATATCCTTTTTTTTCAACAAGAGTTAAATCTCCGTATATAAATGCAAATGATTCAACAACAGCTAATATTATTGATGATACTCATAATTATATTTTGCAACGCAGAACAATATTGTTTAATTTGATGCAATCTAGGGTTCATATGACTTTACCTGGTAATTTTGGAATATCTTCTGGTTATAATTTATTTTTAAAAATGCCAGCCAGGCAAGTTGATGATGATACGCAAGAAGGTTTAGATAAAAGCCTTTATGGTAAATACCTAATTACTGCTACACGTCACATTATACAATACGATAAACACGAAACTATTGTAGAAGTTGCAACGGATTCTTCTAATAAACCATTTACTATGACACAAACAAATAGTATGAAAGAGGTTGTAAAAACATAATGAGTAATGATTTTGCTGGTAAAAATGGATTTATTTGGTGGGTTGGCGTGATTGAAAATCGAGTTGACCCTTTAGCTATTGGTCGTTGTCAGGTTAGAATTATTGGCTGGCATAGTGATAATTCTGTCAAACTACCAACTAAAGATTTGCCGTGGGCTCAAGCTATGATTCCTTTAAATAATTCTAAAAACTTTTCTTCACCAAGAAATGGTGAATGGGTAGTTGGATTTTTTCTTGATGGTGAATCAGGCCAACAACCTATTATGATGGGAGTTATTCCAGGTATTCAACCAGTTAGACCTCCACCTGTATTACCATCTGCTGTGCATTATGATGAGATGGGCAATGTAATTGGTGTATATTAAGGAATTAAAATGACAACATCAACAATGTTAGTAAATGGAAATGATAATACCGCAGTAGTAAATAAAGCATTTGATGACTTGTGGACAGCAGCATCTTCTGCAAAATCAATTATACTAACTGATGGATCCGAGTTAACAAACAATGGTTATAATAAAAACCAATTCCAAGAATGGTTTGGAAAAAATGGATATAGCATTGAAACAACTTTGTTTGATGGTAAAACCGGCACAGAAATTTTAGAAGCTTCGGTTGCTAGTCAACTTGGGTATGATAAAATTCCTGAGCCAAAATTAGCAACTGTAACTTCTGATGGAACAGAACAAAATGCTCCAAAAGTTATTAATACGGGTGATGCACCAGTATTAGGTGGACCAACAAATACTCCACAATCAGCCACAGGTGATATTAAAAATACCAATATTGCGGCAACAAATAATACAGTATCACACGCTTGCGACACAACAATTTATATTAGACAGAAAGTTAATTTGGCTCAGATGGCCAAGCCTATTATAGATACCATTAGAAAAGCTATTGCTGATATTATTGAATTTTTTGGAGTAACTCCAGGACCAAGTGGTTTTGTTGATAACATTACAGCGATTGCTAAAAAACTTAAAGAAGCAATTAAATTTTTAAAGAAAGTTCAAGCAACAGTTGGTGATTATATTAAAGTTATTACGGAAATTAAAGCAGTTATCGAATACATTTTATCTTTGCCTGCTGAATTGTTGAAACATTTTATGAAATGCTTAGCTGAAGCTTATGCTGAGTTAAAGAACCAATTTCTTCAAGTTGTAAAACAAGCTTCGGATGCGGGTTCGACCAACGCATTTGATGATGTATTGAAAGCTTCAAAAGATTTAATTCAATCAACTGGAGATTTAATTAAAGAGGCAACAGTAACAGTAGGTGTTATTGCTGTTTCACCAATTGCAGCAATAGCTCAACCTACAACCGCAGAAGAAAAAGCAAAAGCAAAAGCAACAGTAGATGGTGCTTTTTTAGATTTTACCGGTCCACCTAAAGTATATAAGAAAGCTTAAAATATAATGGCTACACTTCCACCAAATCCCGCTAAATTTGCAATTGATGAACCGCCTTCAAAGGCTGCACCAAAGTATCCATATAATGATGTAAAGCAAACAGAAAGTGGACATATGCAGGAGTTTGATGATACTCCTGGTGCCGAACGTATAAGAACCTACCATAAGTCTGGTTCATTTTCTGAAATTGGTCCTGACGGTACTGAAGTCCATAAAATTGTTGGTGATGGTTATGAAATTGTTGCCAAAAACAAAAAGGTTTATGTTACTGGATTTTGTAGTGTTACAATTGAAGGCGATTCTGCTTTAGAAGTTAAAGGTAATTGCTACCAAAGAATTAAAGGTGACTTTAAACAAGTAGTAGAAGGAAATTATGACCTGAGTGTTGTAGGTGATACAAACATCACAACAGGAAAAGACATGGACATAGGAACTGTAAATCCAACTGATGGTGAAATTACGCTATTAGCTGGAGATAGTTTTGTTATCAAAAGTAATTTGGATGTGCGTGGTAAAATTACAGGAGATAAAATTCACTCAACTGGCGCAGTTACCGCAGGAACAGGTATTCACGCTGGCATTCCTGGTTCTTTGAATGCTTATGCTGGTATTTCAACACTAGGTTCAATTTCAGCTGGAGTTGCTGCACCTCCACAAATTCCCGGTCATGTAACCGCAACAGTATTGGTTACAGGCCCAGCAGTTGTAGGTTCTGTAATTACCTATGGTAGTATATTGATGGATCCAATGGGTGGTGCACCATTGATTAGAACTTTCTACGATGTTCATACCCATGTTGTTCCACATCCAACTGGCGGAGTAACAACATCAACCGTGCCAGTACCGCAAATGCCTTTACCTTGAGAGAGAAATTATTATGTCAGTTTTTAATAGATTAGGATTAAATTTTCCAACACAAAGATTTGGTGATGCAGCAAAATTAAGTGATGGTGCAAAAAATACTTTAAATTTAATTTCTGATAATACGCCAAAATTAGATACTTGGCAAAAAACAGATTTAGCAGCTGGTCCAGTTAATCGAACAACATATTTTCAAAATCGTGCAGCTGGTTACTGCACGACAATTACTGTTAGCGCTCAAAGCATCTATGCTAGTGCCAATTTGGTTAAAAATTATAGTTTAATGTCGGCTGCAACAGGATTAATTACAGCTTCATCAGCCTTTAAATCACATACCGACAACTTATCTGGTGTGGTTGTAGTAACTAATGCAAATGTTCCATCATACGATACTGCATCATCAATTGGTCAACAGTCTATGATGACTTTAACCAGAACTGATGGTGAGCAGTCAGATACTACTCCAATTTTGGGAGCATTTACAAGCTTGTTTATCCAAGACATTTTGGCAGCAAATGCTACTGTATTATCTGGCCAAGGAACTGGTTATGCTGCTAGTATTGTAACAACAGAAAATACCGATTCTAACGGAAATGTAACTATTGAATATAGCACAACTTACACTCCAACGCAAACCACAGATATAGAAAGTTATGTAATTAGTACCACTTCCGTGTTAGATACAAGACGAACACATGACTGGACATTTTGGCAAAACTCAATTCAAGTAGCCAAAGACCTAGGATTCCTATCACAATTCAATAATATGGGTGGAACGAACACGTACCTTGTTAATAATGTTTGTGGAACAGATAGTTTAAAAGCTAAATTAGCTTCGGCAAATACCGCATAAATAAGACATGGCCACAATAACAACTCAATCGACTAGAGAATATAGCGACTTGGACTTGAATTTTACGATTCATCCAGTTAAAAAAGACATCAATAGAAACCTTGGTCCTATAGCTGTCATAAATTCAATAAAGAATTTAATTTTAACCAATCACTATGAACGGCCATTTAGGCCAGAAATTGGTTCAAATATTCGCAGGTTGTTGTTTGAAAATCTTGACCCAATTGTTGCCGCTTCAATGGAACAAGAGATACTTCAAACAATTGAAAACTATGAGCCTAGAGCCAGAGTAAAAAGAACTATTGTAACCGCAGATTATGACAACAATGGGTTTAAGGTATACTTAGAATTTTATATTGTTAATCAAACCCAACCCATTACTATTAATTTTTTCCTAGAACGGATTCGATAAATGTCCACAGCTCGTTTAGAAGTTTCTGACCTTGATTTTGATTTAATCAAGAATAATTTAAAAACATATTTAAAACAACAAAGTCAATTTCAAGACTATGATTTTGAAGGGTCTGGTCTTAGCGTTCTTTTAGATATTTTAGCTTATAATACTCATTATAATGCCTATTATTTAAATATGGTTGCCAATGAATCGTTTATGGATACCGCATTGTTGCGTGATTCTGTGGTTTCTCATGCTAAAATGTTGAACTATACTCCATATTCGGTTACAGCACCAAGAGCGATTGTTAATATAACTGTTGAATCCGGTTCGAATACGCCAGCAACACTAACAATTCCAAAAGGATTTAGCTTCAGTTCCAATTTAATTGACGATATATCATATGGTTTTGTTACATTACAAGAATATACCGCAACAAAATCTGGAACACAATTTATTTTTGAAAATGTTTCAATTTATGAAGGCCAACTAATAAATTATAATTTTAATTATACTAAAAATTCTAATCCAAAATCTATTTTTGTTTTACCAGACAATAATGTTGACATTTCTACAATTAATGTTATAGTAACCGATAATCCAGGAAGCAGCGCAACACAAGTTTACAATAAAGTTACCGATATTTTGGATATATCTTCAATATCTCCTGTTTACTTTATTCAAGAAAGTAGAAAAGGAAACTATGAAATTTATTTTGGTGATGGCGTAGTTGGTAAAAAACTTCTTGATGGCTCAGTTGTTTCTGTTTCTTATTTGGTAACATCTGGCGAAACTGCTAACAAAGCTAATGCATTTAAAACAAATTCTGCAATTAGTGGTTATAGCTTAATAACAACTTCTGTTACTGATGTTGCCGCTGGTGGAACAAATCGTGAATCTGTTGATTCAATTAAGTATTCTGCTGCAGCTCAATATACCACACAAAATCGTTTAGTTACATTTAAAGATTATGAATCGTATATTAAAAATCAATATCCAAGCATAGATTCATTATCTGTTTGGGGTGGAGAAGATGAGGTTCCTAAAGTTTTTGGTAAAGTTTATATTGCTTTAAAACCAAAAACAAATTATTATATTTCAGAAGCAGAAAAACAAAGAATTATTTCAGAAATTATTAATCCAAAAGCTATTGTTTCTGTTGCGGCTGAAATTCGTAATGCCGAGTATTTGTATTTAATTGTTGAACCTTCAGTTCAATATGATCCAAAGAAAACAACGTTATCTAGGGAAGCTATTATTACAGGTATTCGTAATGCAATTTTAAGTTACAAAACTCAGTATTTGGATAGATTTGCAGCAACATTTGTTTTGTCAAAATTACAAGATGCAATTGATGCTGTTGATTCTAACTCAATTATTGGTTCAGAATTAACTATTAGAGCTCAACGCCGTTTTCAACCACAAATTGGTACTTCAGCCAGTTATAATGTCAAATTTGATATTCCTTTGCACCGTGGTACAATTACAAATAAATTAACCTCAACAACATTTGACGTTTATGATATGACAGGTGTTCGCAGAACCGCTTTATTTGAAGAATCTCCACAGGCTTACACAGGAATTTCTAAACTTTCAATCAATAATCCAGGCACAGGTTATACATCGACACCAATAGTAACAATCAATGGTGACGGAACTGGTGCTACAGCAGAAGCTGTTGTTGTTAATGGTAGAATTCAAAGTATTAATATTACCAATCGTGGTATTGATTACACTCGTGCAACTGTAACTATTTCATCTGGTGGTGGTTATGGTGCTGAAGCTATTGCAGTAATTGATGCAAGAGTTGGCACATTACGAACAATCTACTACGATAGCTTAGCACAAAGACAAATTATTAATTCTAACGCTGGTACAATTTATTATGATACTGGTTTAATTGAAATTAATGACATTAGATTTTTATCCATTTCATCATCAGATAGTTTAATTCGAATGACAATTGAATCTGAAAAGGGAATAATTCAATCACTTAGAAATACAATTATTACAATTGATGAGAATGATCCAACATCAATTGTTACATCATTAACACAAAACAGTAAATCATAATGACCGATTTAAAAACATCGTTACTGGTTAGTCGCCAGGTACCGGAGTTTGTCCGAGAAGAATATCCAAATTTTATTGCTTTTTTGGAAGCATACTATGAATTTTTGGAAAATAAACAGGGCTCAAAAAAGAATGATTTAGTTAATCAATCAAAAGATATACGGTATATTTCTGATGTTGATTCTTCCGTTGATGATTTTACTAGTAACTTTTTTAACACATTTGCTGCTTTATTGCCAGCAGATGTTTCTGTTGATAAAGCAATTTTACTCAAACATATATTGCCTTTATATCTTGCTAAAGGTAATGAAAAATCATTTAAACTTTTATTCAGGCTTCTTTTCAATGAAGAAGTGGAAGTTATTCAACCAAAAACAAATGTTCTTAAAGCATCTGATGGTCAATGGTTAATTGAAAATGCATTTAGAATAGAACAAACTATTCACAGCATTTATACTGGTACGGGTTCTAATACAACATTTAAATTAGCACAACAGGTTGATATTGGAGATATTGTTGTTAAAGTAGATGGAGTATTAAAAACTGCTACAACAGATTATTTGATTCGTAAAGAATCAAGAAAATTAATATTTACCACCGCTCCAGCAAACAATACTAGAATTACCGTTTTATATAATAATTTTGATTTTGCTTTATTGACAAACAGAAAAGTAACAGGTGCAACATCTGGCACTACAGCACTTATTGAACGAGTTTCTCAAAAAACAGTTAGTGGTGTTCCAACTTACGAATTGTATATTAATAAAAAAACTTTGGTTGGAGAGTTCACAACTGGTGAAATTGCCAATGTTTATATTATTGATGCTGATGATGCTTCATTAATTAAACTTGAAATTTATGGACTATCCATTCTTAAAACAATTAATATTATAAGTGGCGGTGCAAGTTATAATGTAGGAGATGCTGTAATAGTTACTGGTGGCAATCCAACAAGAGATGCGACTGCGTATGTTGCAGAAGTATTTTCTGGCTTTATTAATCAAATTCGAGTATATGCTGGCGGCGCAGGATTTAAAACTGGTTCAAATGTTTATGTTGTTGGTACTGGTGCAGGTTCTTTAACAATGGCTATTGACGCTGTTGATGTGTCTGGTAAAAATACAGCTAATAGTTTTGTTGTCAATACTGATAAAATTGGTGACTATAATAGTGTATTGATTTCTGCTAGTAATTATGGATTTCCAAAATCTGTTGTAACTGAAAATGTTAATTCACGAATTGTTGATGCGTTAACACTCTCTGCTATAACATCTATTGGCGCAATTACCAATGTGGCAATTTTATTTGCTAATGCAGCTTTCAATTATGTTCCAACATTAAATGCCGACTCTGCACCATATGATGCTAATGGTTCAACACAATACGTGTTAAGTTTAGGTTCAATCGGCAGATTAGCAATTAATACGGGTGGTGAAAACTATCAAATTGGTGATGAGATTCAAATTAGAGAAACTCAACCAATGCAAGTTGGTGTTGGTGCTGCAGCTGCGGTAAAAAATGTTTCTTCGACTGGTGCAATCACTAAGGTTGAACTACAACCAGGAAGAATTCGTGGTACAGCAAATACTTTTGGAACAACAAATGTAACTGTTATTGGTACAAATACAATATTTCAAGATGATTTAAAAGTTGGTGATTACATTATGATTAATAATGAATCTCGCTACATTAACGCTATCTCATCAAACACTTCATTGAATGTTAATGTTAATTTTCAATATTCAACCACCGACAAATATGTTGGTAAATATTATGACTACCCAATTGGTGGTCAAAACTATAATGCAAGTTATTTACCATCAGTAACGATTATATCTAAGACTGGTGCTAACGCTAATGTATCAGTTTTTTCATTAATGGGTGATGGTGAAAATTTATATGCAACCTCTGATACAAATCCTGGTTCAATTCTAAAGATTCGTATTAGTGATGCTGGATCAGGATACGATTATGTTCCTCAGATTGATTTAACCAAATCTGGTGATAAAAGTGCGTTGGCTAATGGTACAATTGAATCGAGTTACACCACATTCTCTGGTCGATGGACAACATCAGATAGTATTCTTTCTGCTGCGGAAAGAGTTGTTCAAGGTAGAGAATATTATGTTGATTACTCATATGTTCTTTCATCAGCTGTTGAGTTTACAAAATTTAAAGAAGTATTTAAGAATTTAATTCACCCATCAGGTTTCATTAGTTACGCTGAATATAACATTAATGAAATTGTTTTGGCTAACAATATTACAAGAACTGCACTATCTGTTGCTAACACAATTTCTGGTACAGTCAATGTTGTTTCTGGTAGTGTATATGTTGACGGCACAGGAACTAAATTTGGTAATGTTGCAAGCGTTACAATTACTGTCGGCACTCAAATTGCGGTTAATTCAGAAATTAGAATCATTAGCTCAGTCATAAGTAATACGAATGTCCGAATTTCTTCTGCTTGGACACAATCAGCCAATGACCAAACGATGGTAGTATTATAAAAATGTTACATAAATAGATTACTAAACTATGGCAAATTATTATACCTCCAAAAAACTCAGCTTCAATAATGCTGAGCAATTCAAAGAATCGTTCTATGAACCAGAGCCAACTACAATTGGTTATGTGTTCATTGGTAACCATGTTCCTTATGCTAACGAAGCTTCTCCTAATTCAATAGTTGATTCTGTATCTGATGAAAAATCAGTATGGGACAATCTCTTTGCAGCTAAAAAGATTACTGGTAATGATGTAGAATTAGTTGTTCCTCGTGTAAATTGGACTTCAACTACAAAATACAAGCAGTTTGATGATAGAATTTCAGTTGATGATTTGATGACTGGTAATACCACATTAAATGTTAAACCAATGTATGTTTTTACATCTGGCAGAAATGTCTATAAGTGTTTATCAAATAACGCATCTGCTAACTCCACAGTAGAACCAACAGGTGATTACACTACGGCAAATGGAACAATTCAAACTGCTGATGGTTATGTTTGGAAATATATGTATAATGTTAAGCCTTCCAATAGGTTCTTAACAACAGATTGGGTTCCATCACCAGTTTCAACAAATAAATTAGATTATAATGTTAGTCTTACTGGCCCGGTTGATGGCGAAATAACTACTATTATTATTACAAATGCAGGTTCGGGATATGCTAATCCAGTTATTAATGCCACATCATTTGGTACAGGTGTAACTACAATCAGTTTAGCCAATACAACAAATGTAGCCGCCAATATGACGGTTTCTGGTACTGGTATTGCTACTGGAACTCTGGTTTCTTCAATTGATGTTATTAATAGTAGAATTACTATTTCTACACCAACCGCATCAAATGGTGGTGGTACAGGAAATAATGTAACCTTTACAACACGGGTTTACATTCAAGGTGATGGCTCTGGTTTAATTGCTAGTGCCAATATTGCAAACAGTTCTATTGCTAAAATAACAGTATCCTCAGTTGGTACTGGTTATTCATATGCTAATGCAACAATTTATGGTTCAGGAACAGGCGCAAACACTCGTGTGGTCCTAAGTCCAAAATTTGGTCATGGATACAATCCAGCTAAAGAATTGGATGCAACCAATGTTATGGTTTCAGAAAGAATTGGTGTTGTTGATTCCACAGAAGGTGGTTTAATCTCAACCAGCACATCATTTAGACAATACGGACTCCTTAGGGATCCATATAAATACGGGCAGACCTCACAAGTAAATAGTGCAAATTCAAATACTGTTATATCCCAGACAACGAATTTAACTTTAGTTGCTGGTTCAGATTTTGAATTAAATGAATTTGTATATCAAGGAACATCAACTTCTGATACCAGTTTTTCTGGTTATGTCAATTCACAGACTTCCAACGAGGTTAGGTTGACAAGAGTTAAAGGAACTGTATCTGTTGGCGGTACATTAACTGGTGCAAATTCAGGTTTTACCAGAACAGTTGTTAAAAGATATGATCCAGAATTTCAGCCATATACCGGCGACATTCTGTATGTAGAAAACATCACAAAAGTTCAAAGAGCAGATGGTCAAGCAGAAAATCTTAAATTTGTTATTAGATTCTAAGGAAAATATTTAATGTCGTTAAATACTAATTTTAATGTCAATCCATACTATGATGATTTTGATGAAGATAAGAAATTTCTTCGTCTATTATTCAAACCTGGCTACGCAGTTCAGGCTCGTGAATTAACACAATTACAAACTATTCTTCAAAACCAAGTTCAAAAATTTGGTAATAACATTTTCAAAAATGGTTCTTTAGTAACTGGTGGTCAAACATTTATTCAAGATGCTACATATTTAAAACTTGATACCGATTATGCAGGCGCTGCCGTTTCAGTAAATACTTTTATTGGAATGTCAGTAACAAATTCAACCGCAACTAAGCGTGGTGAAGTTGTAGCTGTTTATGATTATAGTGCTGGATCTGGTGATCCAAAAACACTTTTAGTAAAACAAATTTACGGCGATCCATTTGCATCATCTGAAACAATTCAAACTGTTGAAACTGCACCAGCTTATGCTAATATTTCCACATCTGGTGTAGGCACAGGTCAAATTTTCTCTGTCAATGAAGGTGTATTTTATTACGATGGTTTTTTTATTAAAAATGATGCTCAAACAATTGCAACATCAAAATATAGCAATACAACCGCAAATGCAAGAATTGGTTTTGAAATTGTAGAATCTGTTGTTAATTATACACAAGACACTTCATTATTAGATCCTGCTCAAGATGCTTCAAACTTTCAAGCACCAGGTTCAGACCGTTATAAAATTGTTTTAACACTATCAGCAAGAACATTAGATTCTGTTGATGATACTCAATTTATTGAACTTGCTCGTGTTGAGCAAGGCGTATTAACTTACATAAACAAATATCCTTTATATGCAGTTTTAGAAGATACTCTTGCTCGTAGAACTTATGATGAGTCTGGCAATTATACTGTTCGGCCATTCAAACTATCATTAGAAACTAGTGCTGCTAATACCGCTAAAGCAAATGTTATTTTATCTCCAGGTAAAGCATATGTTTATGGCTACGAATATGAAACAATTGCACCAACAACTATTTCATTTAATAAACCAAGAACAACCGATTCAGTATTGAATAAGAGAATTTCAGCTGATTATGGTTATTATGTTTATTCAAATACTCATTATGGTACATTACCAATCAACAGTTTACAAACAGTAGATTTACATTGTGTTTCTAATTCTGTAATCAATGTAAGTTCGACTGGTGCAATTAGTAATACTAAGATTGGTACTGCCAGAATTAAAACTCTTGAATTTGAAACAGCTGCAAATACTTCAAATTCTGCAACATATCAATATAGAACATATCTTTTTGATGTGAATGTTGGCTCAGTTTTAGGCGGTAATTGTAATAATGGTATTGCGGTAACAAATACTTCATACATTCAAATTGCAAATACATTATCTGGTAGCGCATTATATTCTACCGCAAATAATGCTTATATTGGTTCTAAATTCCGTATTACTGCTGGGCCAGGTACAGGTGAAAAACCAAAAACTATTGTTAATTACAATGGCGCAACACAAACCATTCAATTATCTGCACCATTTTCTGCAAATGTAAATAGCGCATCATCATGGGCAATTGATTTTGAATTTGGTGCTGTTGAGTCCATGGTTGTTACAAGTGGCACAACTCTTGTTTCTGCAGCTGACATTGATCCTGCTTCTAAAGATTTAGCAACAGTATATGATGCAACTTATATTGCTGATACAAAATTAGAACCATTAATCTTTCCACTTGGCCAAGATTATATAGCACCAAGCACAATTGCCGACATATCTTTCTCTTATAAGAGATTGTATTCGTCACAGGCATTTGCCGCTTCTGTTTCTCCAGCACTTTCAGTTGGTACTGGTGAAAGTGTTTCTGCTGCAACAAGCACATCATCAAAAAGTGAGAAATATCAAATTGCTGTAACCGCATCCGGTACTTCTCCTTATAAAGTTGGCCAAATCATTTCTTCTGATTTATTTACAGTCGATACTGGTACTCGTAAAATTACAGTTACCAATGCCAATAATATGACTGCTAATATTGTTGCAACTATTGATTCTTCAAATCCAACGGCAAAAACAAAAACTTATGTTACTGCCAATGCAACAATTCAAACAACGGGCGGAACAGACATTTTTGGTAATGGTGCAATCACATTGTATGCAACTCAAGGCCAAACCTTTATTGCAAATAGTTTCATTGTTAAAACTCCAGATTTAGCTCAATCATTGTTTGTTTCTGATGTTCAGAGTATTTCATCAGTTTTAGACTTTAATGGTTACAATGTTACACCTGCTAATACGGTTTATGCAACAGATATTACATCAAAATATACATTAGATAATGGCCAAAAAGATTCATATTATGACCATTCATCAATTAAATTAAAACCTGGATATTCTCCAGCTATTGGTCCAATTGCTGTTAAGTATAATCGTTTCAGTTCTTCTGGCGCTGGTTACTTTGATGTTGATTCTTATGGCGCCTATAACTACGGAACTATACCTGTTTATTCTTCTAAAGTTACCGGTAAGAATTATCAGTTAAGGGATTGCCTTGATTTTAGGCCTGTCCGTGCAACGCCAACAAGCACAGCGACAGCAAACACCGTCACATTTGATGTTGATTCAACCACGACTGGTCCTAAGGTTCCAGAAAATGGTTCCGACATTGTTTTGGACTATCAATATTATCTTCCTAGGGTAGATAAAGTTGCTTTAAATAAAAATCATACATTTGAAGTAATTCAAGGTATTCCTTCCCTAACTCCAGTTGAACCAAAAGATAAAGACGGGGCAATGACCTTGTATATTTTGCGTGAGCCTGCATATGTGGCAAACACTTCAGATATTACAGTTCAGTATATTGACAATAAACGCTATACAATGAAAGACATTGGTGGTATTGCTAAGCGTGTTGATAACTTAGAATACTATACTTCATTGTCTTTGTTGGAACAATCTGCTGTCAATAAACAAGATTTGACAATCCTTGATTCAACAAATTTACCACGATTCAAAAATGGTATTCTTGTTGATGCGTTTGCTGGTCACTCGGTTGCTGATGTGTCAAATAATGATTATAAAGCTGCTATTGATCCAAACATTAAAGAATTACGCCCATCATTTAACATTTCATCTTCATTGTTAACTTTTGATTCTGCTAATTCAGCAAACTATTTGAAGTCTGGTCCAATTGTTACGGCTAATGCTACTCATGTTGCATTTATTGACCAAAACAAATCCTCAAAAGTATATAACGTTAATCCATTCAATGTTATTAACTATTTGGGTAAAATTAATTTGGATCCGCCATCAGATGTTTGGATTGATACAAGCAGACAACCAGATGTTCTTGTTAATTTGCAAGGCGACAGAGATGCATGGAATTTAATTTTAGCATCAACATACAACTACGAATGGGGCGATTGGTCAACTTATTGGACAGGAACAACTGTTTCTGGTGCTCAAGCAAGTAATGCTTGGCTAGGTGGCGGTGGCGCTCTTGTTGCTTTTGGTACACAATATGTAACCACAACTTCAGCTCAAGCTCGTTCAGGTATTGCAACTAATGTCGTTGCATCCACAATTACTCAATCTTTGGGTAATAGAGTTATTGATGTGTCAATTATTCCTTACATGAGAAATCGTAATGTATTATTTACTGGTTCTGGTTTTAAACCAACCACAACATTATATGGTTTCTTTGATAATACCGATGTGAATAATAATATTGTTAGATTAAATAAGTTTATATTACAAAATAACAATTTACAATATCGCACACAAGTTGGCAATTTAGAAACTGTCACTATTCGTAATAATACAACAAACACTTCAAATGGCACCGCATTAATTGCTTTAACATCAAATAATGAAGCATTTATTGTTAGTGTCAATCCATCATCCGCCTTCAATATTGCAAGTGCTAATTTGATTGGTTCATCCACAGGAACAAGTGTTCGTATTAAAGGTTATGAACATTATACTGCAAATGCTTCAGCAGGCACAACAAATACTATTACATTAAGAATTGATGCTACTGGTGCAAACAACGTTACATCATATGTTGGTTCTCCAATTTACATCGTTTCAGGTACCGGCGCTGGTCAAAAATTAACAATTAGTGCATACGATACTGCAACAAGAATAGCTACACTTAATTCAAATTGGACTGTTATTCCTAATACAACATCTATCTACTCAATTGGAAATTTATCAACAACATTATCTGGTGATATTGCTGGTCTGTTCTATATTCCAAACGGTGTATTCCGTGTAGGTGAAAAACACTTTAGATTAATTGATAATCAAACTGGTGATATTCCTTCATCATCAACAAATGGTGATGCTTCATTCTATGCACAAGGTTTGTTACAGACAACTGAAAATACAATTATTTCAACAACTGTTCCTACAATTCAACGAGCTGCAGTAACAGATAGTCGTGTTGTAACTTCTACAACTTCAAGAACTGTTGTTACTGGTTATTATGACCCACTTGCACAGACATTCTTGGTATCACAAGCAAATTATCCTGATGGCATCTTTTTGAGTAAAGCTCGTTTCTGCTTTAAATCTAAAGATACAACTCAACCAATTACATTACAGATTCGCCCTACTGTAAATGGTTATCCATCATCATCTGTTGTTTTCCCTTATTCAACAGTAACATTAACTCCTGATAAGATTAAAACTTCAAATAGACCAAACTTAGACGATTTAACTACGGCTACAGATTTTGTATTTGATTCACCAATCTATATGCAACCGGGCGAATATGCGTTTGTTTTAATTACAAACTCATTAGGTTATGAAACTTATGCAGCTGAAATTGGAAAAGTTGATACAGTAAGTGGTAGACAGATATCAGAACAACCATACGGTGGCTCACTATTCTTATCACAAAACGGTTCAACTTGGGTAGCAGAACAAAATTCAGATTTGATGTTCCGATTGTATCGTTATACATTCAATACCGGAACAGTAACCGCTAAATTTAATGTTAATCTTCCTACTGCAAATACTCCGTATGACTTATTACATTTAATGTCATCTGAAGTAGTTTTAGGAAATACTTCAGTATCATACAAATTTGGCTCAGAAAAATCTATTGGTGGTATGGTCGATGAACAAGGAATTACTCCGTTTACTGACTATACTATGACTGATGGTTATGGTCGCAGAGTGTTGAATCCCACAACAGGCAATTCAACCTTAACTGTTACTGCAACAATGAACACCAATAATCCTGATATTTCTCCATTCTTGGATACATCACGCTATGGTGCTATCCTTGTAGAAAATATCATTAGTGATTTGCCATTAAGTAACTCTGCAATCGTATTGTCGAAAGGTGGTACTGGTTATTCAACGAATGCCAATGCGACCGTAACAATTACTGGTGGTGGCGGTTCAGGTGCAACTGCTTCGGCTGTTGTGACCAATAATGTGGTTACTTCAATATACTTGACAAATCCTGGTTCTGGTTATGAAACCTCACCAACATTTACTTTGACTGATGCTAATACAACACCAGGTTCTGGAGTTACAATTAGTTACAACGGCGAAGATTCTAAATCTGGTGGTAATGCTGATGCTCGCTATATTACTCGTAGAGTAACTCTTGCAGATGGCTTTGATTCTGGCGATTTGCGTGTTTATATAACTGCATATAAACCTTCTGGATCCAATATTCGTGTTTATTACAAATTATTATCAACATCCGATACTGATGAATTTGACAACAAAGGTTATCAATTGATGACACAATTAAGTAATGCTAACTTTGTGTCTAATAGTCCATCTGATTACCGTGAGATTGCTTATGCTCCAGGTTTTAATGGTACTGCAAACAATTCAGTATCTTATGTTTCTGGTTCAACTGCATATAACACATTTAGAACATTTGCTATTAAGATTGTTATGACTGGAACATCAACAACCGATGTGCCTAAGATTCGTGATTTCCGTTCTATTGCTTTACCGGCAGGTAGTTAATCATGTTTGCTAAAGTAAAAGACCACGACAACTTAATTAGAGATATGAACTCCAAGGCTGTTCTAAATACTGATAAAGATGGTTTGCGGAATTATCTCGAACAAAGAGATATAGCAAAGAAAGAATTGCTTGAAAAAACAGAAACTAAACAACGCTTAGCAAAAATAGAAGAAGAAATGGCAGAGATAAAATTCCTACTGCGTGAGATTGCTCAAGGGAGTTGCAAATAATGGCAATTACACAATTAACAACAGCCAATACCTTTCAACAATGGTTGATTGCAACTCAAGCATTAATCTCAACAGCTAATACGCTGACTGATGGTAATGGCACTTCGTTTATTGCTAACACTAAACTTGACATTTCTGGTAGTCAATCACAATTAAATGTCCGAAATAATGCTGGCATCAATACTTTATATGCAAATAATATTGTTATTAATAGCAACATTTCAACATTAAATGTTACTTCAAATGCTTCGATTGGTGGAGATGTTTTAATATCAGGTAACTTAGTTGTATCTGGTAATATTACCTTAGATACACTTGGGTTTGACGATTTAATAGTTAGTGGTTCTACGACTATTGCAAACACTTTATCTGTTGCAGGAAATACAACATTATCAAATGCAACAGTAACATATGGCAATTTTTCTACTGCCAATGTGACACTTTTAACAGGCTCTGCAAATACTGCTGTATATGCAAATATTACAACCGCACAAAGTTCTGCTACATCAGCAGGTGCTTATGGTAATACGGCATTTAATACCGCCAATGCGGCCTTTTTGGCTGCAAATAATGTTTCAGACCAAGCAGTTGCTTTTGCTATAGCACTAGGTTAATATAAATACATCAATAAAGAATAGAGGATCCATTAAATGGCAAACACTTTTAAAAATTATTTTCTGAAAAACGCTACCACATCAGCTGCCAATGTGTATGTTACACCTACAGCTACACAAACAACAATTATTGGTATGACGATTGGTAACACAACGGCATCTCCAATTAGTGCTAATGTGACTGTGGTATCTGCTGGCACAACATATTTCATGCTTCAAAACGCAACTATCTCCAACGGCGGTGCATTAGTACCAATCGGTGGTGACCAAAAGTTGGTTATGGAAGCTGGTGACTATATGCAGGTTCAAACATCAGCAACAAATTCAGCTGATGTAATCGTATCAGTATTGGAGATTGCATAAAATGTCTTATCTTGGCAACGTACCAGGTTTAACTAATTACACAGTTGCTGTTGAAAAATTCAGCGGTACTAGTTCCTGCACACAATTTCAACTAGCACAAAACATTTCTGATGCAAATGCAATTGATGTTCGTGTAAGTAGCGTTCCTCAGGATCCAACCACATCATACACATTGTCTGGTGGTTTAATTACATTTACAGAAGCACCTCCAACATCAAGTAATAATATCGTTGTTACCTACCGCAATACTGCGGTAATTACATATACTGATATTACAACAGCTCAAATCCGTGACGGCGCTATTACTGCTTCCAAATTAGCAGCTGGCGTTGGTGGTGATCCTGCTGCGGGTAATTATGCTAACGCAGCATTTACTCAAGCTAACTCTGCATTTACTCAAGCTAACTCTGCATTTAGTCTTGCAAACGGAACCGCAGTAATTGCTAATACCGACTATACTGGAGTGACAGTTTCCGCTGGCACATACGGTAGTGCTTCAGCTATCCCAAGTATTACTATTGCTGCTAATGGTCGTGTTACTGCCGTAACTACTGCCGCTGCAAGTTCTGACCCCCTACCAAATATTTTAATGTTATCAGGAATGTAAAAAATGACACAAGCATATAAAGTTTTAGGACAAATTAGTCCAACTGCAAATACTTTGTCGAATGTATATACAGTACCAGCATCAAACTCGGCTGTTATCTCGACAATCACTATTTGTAATCAAACGGCAACAAATGCCTCTTATTCAATCGCAGTCGCACCAGCTGGCGCCGCAGACAATGTAAGACATTACCTCATTCGTGGTGGTGTAGTTCCTGCAGCCGACTCAATTGGCGTAACACTCGGTATTACCGTTGGTGCTACCGACCAAGTTCGTGCTAACGCAAGCATTGCTAACATCTCTTTTAATATTTTTGGTTCTGAAATCTATTAAAGATGGCTATCAGAAGGTTAGGTAGGCCAGAAAACTACAATTTTCCAATTGGTTTAAATGTTGGCGGTTCACCACTCTCAGTTGAATATGTAATTGTTGCTGGCGGTGGTGCTGGCGGCGGTGGATATTATTCTGGTGCTGGTGGTGCTGGCGGCCTATTAAACGGAAGTTTAAATGTAACTAGAGGTCCAACATATACTGTTACTGTTGGTGGCGGAGGAGCTTCAAATTATAGTCCTGGTTCAAATTCTTTCTTTACAGGAGTAACTACTGCTGTTGGCGGCGGTGGTGGTGGATCAAATGCTAACGCAGGCACAGCTGGAGGCTCAGGTGGTGGTGGCGGAGGAAATCAATCTCCGGGAGCACAACCAGGAGGAGCAGGAACTCCAGGTCAAGGAAATAATGGCGGTTCTGGTGCTGTTACTGGTGGAGCTCAAGTTGCAGGTGGTGGTGGAGGCGGCGCAGGTGCTGCTGGAACAGCTGCAACAAATTATGCTCCGGGTGTTGGTGGTGGTAACGGCGGTATAGGAAGCAATTATTCCACATGGGCAACTGCTACAAGTAGTGGAAATAGTGGATATTATGCTGGCGGTGGAGGCGGAGGCGGTGTTGCTGGAGCTTCTCAAGGCACCGGCGGAACTGGTGGTGGAGGATCAGGATCATATAGTGATGCTGGATCCAACTATGTTGCCGCAGTAAGCGCTCAAACAAATACAGGCGGTGGCGGCGGTGCTGCACAATGGGGTGGTAGTGGCCAAGGAAATGCTGGTTTAGGCGGATCAGGAATAGTATTAATAAGATACTCTGGTTCACAAGACGCTGTTGGCGGTACCATCTATTCTTCAGGCGGTTATATATATCATAAGTTTACTGGTGACGGCACATTTGTAGCAAATAACGCAACATACAATATCAATTAAATATTATGGCAGATTACGAAAAGTCTTTCTCAACATCCAATTTTAGACCAACAGGATTTGGATATCCTGTGGGATTATCTGGTGCAACATCTAATACTTCGGTGGATTATTTGGTGGTTGCTGGCGGTGGAGCTGGTGGAGTTAATTCTGCCGGCGGTGGCGGCGCAGGCGGATATGTTTCTGGTACATCAACACTTAGTCTAAGCACTTCTTATACTGTTAGTGTTGGTGCTGGTGGTGTTGGAGCCGTAAACGGTGGTTCCCTCTCAACAAGTGGAGCTAATTCTTCTGTTACATCAATTACAACTGCAATTGGCGGAGGCCGTGGCGGCGCATATTATGGAGCTGCTGCATCTGGTGGTTCAGGCGGCGGCGGCGGTTATCCTCCATACCAAGCAGGAGCATCTGGAACTCCAGGTCAAGGATATGCTGGTGGTGGTCCAGCAGATATTTCAGGATTTGCCGGCGGTGGCGGTGCTGGAGCAATAGGTGGTAATGTATCTGGAGGCATATCTGGTAATGGTGGTATTGGATTAGCTTCATCAATTTCAGGTTCATCAGTAACTTATGCTGGCGGTGGTGGCGGCGGCAATGGAACTCCTGGCCAACAAGGAACTGGTGGAAATGGCGGAGGCGGCGCTGGTGCTTCTGGAAATAATCTCAACGGAACAAATGGCACAGCAAATCTTGGTGGTGGCGGCGGTGGCACAGGCGGCGGTGGCAATCCATATTACGGTGGTAATGGTGGCTCAGGCATTGTAATCATTCGTTATCTAGGCTCACAAGCTGCAACTGGCGGTACCGTAACTTCTTCTGGTGGCTACGCAATACATAGCTTTACTGGTGATGGCACATTTCAATTCAATTACTCCATCAATTAAATTAAATAATAAAGACACATGAAGAATACTCGACAATTTTCATTATTCAATGTTAGACCTGAAGGTTACACTTATCCTGCAGGATTAACTAGTGGTGCAACCGGCCCATTTTCAGTAGAATATTTAATGGTTGCTGGCGGTGGTGCTGGCGGAAATGCTTATTATGGCGGTGGCGGTGGTGCTGGTGGACTATTAAATGGTAGTAGCACAATAACTACTGGCACAGGATATGCAGTTACCGTTGGCGGTGGTGCTACATCAGGTTCTGGTCTTCGAGGATCAAACACAACATTTAATTCAATAACTTCCATTGGTGGTGGTGCTGGAGGGTTTTCAGGATCTCCTTCTAGTGGTGGTTCAGGTGGCGGTGGCGGTGGTTCTTCGAGTGGCGGTGGATCTGGTGGTCCAGGAACTCCAGGCCAAGGAAATAATGGTGGTGCTGGAATAACTGGAACTCCGGGTGCTCAACAAACTGGCGGTGGAGGCGGTGGCGCAGGTGGTGCTGGAGGTGCTTCGGTTAGTTCTGGCCAAGGTGGTTCAGCTGGTGTTGGTGCTAACTATTCTACTTGGGCTACTGCTACATCTTCAGGCGATAGTGGTTATTATGCTGGTGGCGGCGGTGGAGGTTCATGGGGTGTCGGCTCACAAGTTCCTGGTGGAACTGGTGGCGGAGGAACAGGAGATTATGCTCCCGCAGCTGGACCATACTATCCAGGTTCAGCGGGATCCGCACTCACAGGCGGAGGCGGCGGTGCTGCACAATGGAATCCATTTGTAGCTAACGGATATGCAGGTGGCTCAGGTATTGCAATTATTCGATATACTGGTTCACAACTTGCAACGGGCGGAACAATAGTTAGTTCAGGTGGTTATACCTATCATAAGTTTACTGGTGACGGCACATTTACTGCAAATAATACTGGTTATTTTATTAATTAATGAGAAAATAAATGGGATTCAAAAGATTAGCACGCCAAAAAGGATATGATTATCCAATTGGATTAAATATAGCTGGATTAGCAGTGGAATATTTGGTAGCTGCTGGTGGCGGTGGTGGAGGCGCCAATATTGGCGGCGGAGGAGGTGCTGGAGGTTATTTAACCGGCACACTATCTTTACTTTCATCTACTGCTTATACAATAACAGTTGGAGGCGGAGGTAACGGTTCATCTTCTCTTTCATCAAGAGGAGCAAATGGTTCAAGTTCAATATTGAGTGGATCTGGAATAACAACTGTCACCTCTACTGGTGGCGGCGGAGCCGGATCATCATCAGGAAATCCAGGACAAGCATCTAACAACGGCGTAATTGGTGGTTCAGGCGGCGGTGGTGCTTATGGATCTGCTACTACACCAGGAACAGGAGGACCAGGAACATCTTCTCCTTTGCAAGGCTATGGTGGTGGAACAGGTAATGTAGCCAATGGATGGGCCGGCGGTGGCGGCGGATCCAGTTCTGTTGGTGTTGATGCCTCTGCTGCAAATCCTGGTCGAGGTGATGGCGGTAATGCTACCGCATCAAGTATTACTGGTGCATCCGTATCATATGCAGGTGGTGGTGGTGGAGGTAGTAATTCTGGCAATGCTGGTTTAGGAAAAGGTAACGGTGGTAATGGCGGTTATCAATCAAATACAGTTCCTGCAACAAATGCTTCACCTAATACTGGCTCTGGCGGCGGTGGTGGTGCAGGTAATTCAGGAAATGGAGCTAACGGGGGCTCAGGTATCGTAATTATTCGTTATACTGGTTCACAAGCTGCAACTGGTGGTACTATAACTACTTCGAGTGGATATACTATCCACACCTTTACTGGTGATGGCACATTTACATCTAATACATCCTACTCCATCAATTAATTAAAACGAACATAAATAGACCATTAAAACAAAAGGTTAATATATGGCATTAAATAGAATCAACGCAGACTCAATCGCAGACGGAACAGTTGTTGCCTCTGATATTGCAGACGGTACAATTACCGCAGCTAAATTTGCTACACTCTCTGCTAACGTAGTATCAACAGCAAACTTTAATGCTGCAAATTTCATCGCAACTAACGATGTGTTTGCTGGCACACAAGACGGCCCACAATTAGGTGGTGCAACAAATCCAATTATTGCGGCTATTGGTAATACTAATAATTACATTCAGAATTACATTATCAATTATTCAAATACAGCTAATGCTTCTGCTGACTATGTTGCTTATCCAAATAATGGTTCAGATGCGAATGGTTGGATTGATATAGGTATTACATCAAATACCTTTAATCAAGCAGCCTATAACATAACTGGTCGTAATGAAGGTTACTTGTTTATGTCTGCACCAACAGGTTCAAACACATCAGGCAACTTAGTATTAGGTACCGATTCAACAGGTACAAACAACGCAATTGAATTCTATACTGGTGGTTTTGGCCAAGGTAAAACATTACCAAAAATGAGAATTGCTAACAATGGTGTTACAATCGCTAACTTAATTATTGGAACCGGAAAT
>Ga0209499_1000271_pt1 | contig 38158 bp, 46 predicted proteins | sample C_130208_EF_Meta_FD_187306 | JGI IMG/M metagenome (GOLD analysis project Ga0209499, IMG submission 187306) | Freshwater microbial communities from Lake Croche, Canada to study carbon cycling - C_130208_EF_MetaG (SPAdes) (version 2) | ecosystem: Environmental > Aquatic > Freshwater > Lake... | reverse complement strand
TACGTCGTTTTACAAAAGATTGGTAAAGCCCAAATTAAAAGCGTTCCCGATGCTCAGGTTATCGAAACCCTAACAGCGACCGGGGCAGCTTAATTCCTGATTTACTTATTTCTGCAGCAGGCCAATAGTGATCGCCTGGCCTGCTTGAGCACTGGCAAATTCGGATAAGTCACCTAGTATTTCGCGCCCAGTTTTAGTATCCAGCCATAGTGGGGAGGCTACAGTACCCGCCCAACGGTAGTGATAACCGCCAGATTTAGCCGCTACCCAAATCTCATGCAAAGGGGGCTGGGTGTTGACTACTATTACGCTGCGATCTCTGAAACGAATATTGATCACGTTTCCACCCTGGCGCTCTACATCCAGATCGAGGTCTAGTGCATCGTCTGCAGCCTCTAGGGCTACTTCTATCGACTCCAATAAATTACTACCCAACTGATGAAATTGCTTATCGTCAATGGTTTCTACAGTTAAATTGCTTGGCTTCATATTAGAGTCCTGCATGCTATATTCAATCATTCGTTTTAGAGACATTCATGATAGCGATTCTTAAAAGAACTCTTGGTATTGGCCTTCTAATATCCCTTGTTGGATGTGGGGTTAGAGGTCCCTTATATTTGCCAAATGTGCCCCCAGCACCTAGTCCTCCTGCTGAGCCAGAACCTAAAGGCAAGCTCTATCCACCCCAAAGCCCTGTTACAACTAATCCATCACCGGCCAAGCAATGACAAGTAAAGCGATTCCACTCCCCGACTTAGCTGGATTTACAGAGCGAAATGGTGCTTGGTATGCAGAGGAAATCCCTTTGTCAGATTTGGCAAAAGAATTTGGTACTCCACTTTATGTGTACAGCAAAAAAGCATTAACTGAAGCTTATCAGGCCTACGATAAAGCTTGCGTAGATTCTTCCGGCAAAAGACGAGCTCGCGTTCACTATGCGATGAAGGCAAATAGCAACTTAGCAGTAATTGATTGCTTTAAAAAATTAGGCTCTGGCTTTGACTTAGTCAGCGGCGGTGAATTAGCGCGCGCCCTTACTGTTGGCGCAGATCCAAAAAGTTTAGTGTTTGCAGGTGTTGGTAAATCTGCTCATGAAATTGCGCAGGCCTTAAAAGCTGGCGTTAAGTGCATCAACGTAGAATCGATTGCTGAGCTCCATCAAATTAATCGGGTTGCCACTAAGCTCAATTGCCGCGCCCCAGTTTCTTTGCGCGTGAATCCCGATGTCGATGCGCAAACGCATCCTTATATTTCTACTGGATTAAAGGGCAATAAATTTGGTATCGCCTATCACGAGGTTTTAAAAACATATCGTGAAGCTGCATTACTGTCACAAATTGATGTGGTTGGTATTGATTGCCATATTGGCTCGCAAATCACCAACACGGCGCCCTATCTTGATGCGCTTGATAAAGTGCTTGAGCTAGTGACTCAATTGAAAAAAGAAGGTATTGAAATCCACCATCTTGATTTAGGTGGAGGTCTTGGTATTTCTTATGGCGACGACAATCCGCCTGATATTACGGAGTTCACTAACACCCTACTAAATCGTGTTGCTGAATGTGGCTTTGGGCACCTCGATATAGTCTTAGAGCCTGGTAGATCCTTAGTAGGTAATGCTGGCGTGCTCTTGACCCAAGTGGAATACATCAAGCCTGGAGCTGAGAAAAACTTTTGTATTGTGGATGCAGCAATGACAGAGTTGATGCGACCAGCGCTCTACGAGGCTTATCACGCGATCGTTCCAGTACAAACTAAGCAAGTTACAAGTTCGACTTATGACGTCGTCGGGCCCGTATGTGAATCTGGTGATTGGCTTGGAAAAGATCGTCAGCTTGCGGTTGAAGAAGGCGATCTGTTAGCCATTCTATCTGCCGGCGCCTATGGCTTTGTGATGGCATCTAATTACAACACCAGACCAAAACCTGCAGAGATCATGGTTGACGGTAAGAATGTATTTGTCATTCGTAAACGAGAAAACATTGCCGATCTCTTTGCTGGTGAAGCCACCTTGCCAGATTAAATTTAATTCATTTCTCTTGGTAAATTCTAAGTAATAAAAAACCCCGCTATATCAGCGGGGTTTTTGTTTGTACTTCAGCAAGAATTAATGCAAACCTGCCATGTAATCAGAAACAGCTTTCATCTCTTGATCAGAAAGTTTCGTAGCAATTGATGTCATCTGAGTACTATTTTTACGAGTACCTTCACGGAAATTAACTAACTGGTTGTAGGAATATTCAGCCCACTGCCCACCTTGACGTGGATATTGCGCAGGGATGCCTGCACCATTAGGGCTATGGCAGCCAGCGCAGGCTGGAACACCCTTCGATGCAATACCGCCACCATAAATACTCTTACCTAATGTAAGAGCATCTTTGTTTTGGGCAACGCCCTGAGATGGAGCCTGCTGAGACAGGAAAGTGCCGATATTGATCATATCCTGCTCATTTAAAGGCATAGACATGCCCATCATGATGGCATTGACCCTAGCGCCTTCTTTAAAGTTCTTCAACTGTTTTGCTGTGTATGCGGCATGTTGAGCAGATAACTTGGGCCAAGTAGCTACAGCACTCTGACCCTTGGGACCATGGCATGTAATACAGGCTACAACTCCGCGAGTTGCATCTCCAGCGTTATAGAGTGCTTCACCAGCAGCGACATCCACTTTTGGCTTAGCTGGAGCAGCAGCCTTGGCCTCTGCAGCTGGGGCCATAGGTGCTGGATCAGCGGCAAGAGCTTGGGGCGCAAGCCCGCTAAGAGCGAAAATAGACAGAACTGCAAAGCCAGCACGTAAGCTAGTTAATTTGGAGATTTGAGGGGTTTGACGCATTATGTTTACCTTGGCAAAAATTCTTAAAAATGTTTGGGCCCTTCTTTTTACAACTTTCACCCAGCATTATGAGATATTTATTGATTTTGCGTGATTTTACAATAGCTTCTGGACATGTCTAAACTCTTTCAAGCCCGCTTTGCGACCACAGTCAATGATACCCATTGCCTACCTGCCACTCCACTCCGAGAGGTAGCCTTTGCTGGGCGCTCCAATGCGGGTAAATCTAGCGCAATTAATGTGCTTTGCAACCAAAAACGCCTTGCTTTTGCCAGTAAAACGCCTGGGCGCACCCAACACATTAACTATTTTGGCCTTTTTGCAAAAGATGATCTCTTAGCCTATTTGGTGGATTTGCCTGGCTATGGCTATGCCGCCGTCAATCATGAGACCAAATACCACTGGAATGCCCTTCTCAGCGATTACCTGCAAGAGCGGGAGCAACTGGTTGGTATGGTGCTGATTGTGGACTCTAGGCGCGGTATTACCGAACTAGACGAGCAAATGATTCAGTGGTTCGTCCCAACCGGCAAACCCATTCATATTTTGCTAAGTAAGTGCGACAAACTCAATAAAAGCGAGTGTAAGCATGTCCTAGAAGCGGTACGCAAACAATTACAACAATACGATCCGGCGCTACCTGATGGCAATGGTGACTCCAAGAATCTTACGGCACAATTATTCTCAAGCACCAAGCGTATTGGTCTTGAAGAGGCCGACAATATTGTTATTCAATGGTTATTTGCAGCGGAGACTCAAGAAGATGAAATCACATGCTAACTCTACATTGAGCTTTCCGGCTCATCGCCCACGTCGCATGCGACGCGATGATTGGTCCCGTCGCCTCATGCAAGAAAATCAACTCAGCGCAAGCGACCTAATTTATCCAGTATTTTTACTCGAGGGTACAAATCAATCTCAAGCCGTTGCTTCTATGCCTGGGGTTAATCGCGTATCACTCGATTTACTTTTTAGCGTTGCTGAGGAATGTGTCTCTCTAGGCATTCCTGTGTTGGCAATCTTTCCGGTGATTGATGCATCTCTCAAAACACCTGACGGCAAAGAAGCGTTTAATCCGAATGGCTTAGTTCCAAACGCGGTGCGCGAGCTTAAGAAACGCTTTCCTAATTTAGGCATCATGACTGATGTAGCACTTGATCCTTATACAAGCCACGGTCAAGATGGCGTCTTGGATGATCAGGGTCGAATTCTGAATGATGAGACTGTAGCAATCTTAGTGCAACAAGCTGTTGCTCAAGCTCAAGCTGGTGTTGATATTGTTGCGCCATCAGACATGATGGATGGCCGTATCGGAAAAATTCGTGAAGTCTTAGAGCAAAAGAATCTGATTCATACCCGCATCATGGCTTATTCAGCTAAATATGCCTCAGCCTTTTATGGCCCATTTCGTGATGCAGTAGGCTCAGCAAAAAACTTAGGAAAGGCCGATAAAAAAACCTATCAAATGGATTGTGCCAATACTAACGAGGCTTTGCGGGAGGTTGCGCTCGATATTAGCGAAGGTGCTGATATGGTGATGGTCAAACCTGGCATGCCTTACCTAGACATCGTTCGCAGAGTGCGTGATGAATTTAACTACCCAACTTACGCCTATCAAGTGAGTGGTGAGTACGCCATGCTCAAAGCTGCCGCACAAAATGGCTGGCTTGATCATGATGCTGTGATGATGGAATCCTTGCTCGCCTTTAAGCGTGCCGGTGCCAATGGTATCTTGACCTATTTTGCACTTGAGGCTGCGCGCTTAATCAAAGCAAGCAAATAATCTGTACTGATTCAGTTTTAGGTAATTTAATTTCCTAGTACTTTTTTCAAGCGCTCAACAAAACGTTGTGGTGGCATATAACCAATTACCCGTTGATCCTTTAACTCTTCTGAATTGAAATTAAAGATCAAAATTCCAGGTGGGCCAAATAATCCAAAGCGTTTTAATAAAGCCTGATGCTCAGGACTATTCTTTGTTACATCCGCTTGTATCAAAATAAATTTCTGTAACTCTTGATTTACTTCAGGGTTAGCAAACGTGTTCACCTCCATCTCCTTGCAAGAGATGCACCAGTCTGCATAAAAATCCAAAAGTACTAGTTTCTTTTGTTCTTTTGCTTGGATTAAAAATTGGTCTAACTGCGCACTAGAGTCAATCACCGCAAAACTAGCTTTTCCAATCTGGTGTTGGCGCTGACCATTGGCCATCGTCTTGCCCGCATCACTATTGATACCTTGCAATAAGGGGGAAGCAATCCAGGCAGCGGTTGCGACCAACAAAACACCTAATGTTCTTTGCAACCAAATCATCCAAACACCGGTAGACGGAATCAAGATGCGAGCCTCAATGGCAATAAACAGGAGTGGTAATCCCATACCTAAAGCCATGACAAAAAGAAGTCCTGCCCCCAGAGTCATTGAACCTGTTTGAGCAATAAATGCGAGGACTCCAGCCAACGGAGCTGTAATGCAAGGGCTTGCGACTAATGTGGAGATTCCGCCCAAAGCAAAGGCACCCGCAAAGTTGCCCCCCTTGTGACGTCCTGCTAATTGATCTATTTTTTGCTGCCATGATTGGGGCATTCTGAGCTCGTATAGGCCAAATAGACTCCCTGATAAGGCCAATAGCAGCAATGCAAACCCAATCAGCGCTATAGGGCTTTGCAAAGCTCTCTGAACGCTGCCGCCTAAGGCAGCCATCAAGACCCCCGCTAATGCATAGACACAAGCCATTCCAAGTACATAGGCGGTCGCTAATAGACTTGCACGACCCTTAGTAATGGATTGCTTGCCCTGCGCTCCAAACACGATGCTCGACAAGATTGGCAACATTGGAAGAACGCAAGGCGTAAAAGCTAATGCCAGGCCCAAAATGAAGAATGCCAAGAATAGATATGTAGTGGGCGTGCTCTCTAAAAAACGACTAATGACATTCACATCATCACGCTCACGCCAAACGTCCATCAAACTCAATGCTGTTTTTGAATCCCTGCTTGCCTCAACCCCATCTAATACTTCAGGTATCGGCCTAGCTTTTACTCCGGGGCCTGAAAGTAAAAATTTCAGGGTCATTGGCGGATAACAAATCCCAGCTTCAGCGCATCCTTGTAATTCCAACTCCAGGTAGAGAGGCTTTCCTGCTTCTGCTTTTTTATTTAGCGTGAACAGAAAAGCCTGCTTATAAACCTGCATTTTCTTTTGAAAAGTTTCGTCATACTTTTCAATCCCAGCGGGGAGTGATGCCTTTACAATCCCTAATTTATTGGGCTTGGAGCCCATCTTGAAATGCAGTGATTCTTGATAGATGTAATAACCCTTGGCCGGAAAAATTTCCAGCTCAATGTCATTCGTATTTACCACCCATGTTGCTTCAGCCTGAAATGCTTGCTCAGGCGGGAGGAATTCCGGCGCTGCAAATACATTACCAATAACTACAAGCAATGCAGCAACTAGAGGAATAAATTTACTAAGGAATCTCATAGAACTACTTTACCTCGGACGATACCCATTTGCCATAATGCGCCTCATATTTTTCGGGTGCATATCCAATCACCTCAGGCAAATCATAAGGGTGATAACTTTTGATGAAACTAGAAATATCTGCCCATTTATCTGCAGTTGTTTTTGCTGACAGTAGAACTTCCTTACCTTCGCAAATCTTCCCATCCCACCGATAGATGGAATGCATGCCCTCTTGAATTTGTACGCAGGCAGCGAGCCGACCATTAATCAACTCATGAGCCATTTTCTTTGCATCCTCTAGTGATGCAAATGTAGTGACAACTATCAGTAACTCAGTAAATTTATCAGGGGTCATGACGTATTAATAACTGTATAAATGAAAAAAGCCAGACCGAAGCCTGGCTTTTATTCTGACTAAAGGGCTTAAGCCTCTTCAGCTACTGCTGTTTCTTCAACTTCTGGACGATCCACTAACTCAACCAAAGCCATTGGTGCATTGTCACCATGACGGAAGCCAAACTTCAAAATACGAAGGTAGCCACCTGGACGAGTTGCGTAACGTGGACCGAGCTCTATGAAGAGTTTGGTCACGATATCGCGATCGCGTGTGCGATTGAATGCTAAGCGACGGTTTGCTAAGTTATCTTTTTTACCCAAGGTAATCAAAGGCTCGACAACCATGCGCAATTCTTTTGCTTTTGGCAAAGTGGTTTTAATCACTTCGTGCTCCAAAAGAGAATTGGACATGTTGCGCAGCATCGCCAGGCGATGTGATGATGTTCTATTTAGTTTGCGTAAGCCGTTTCCGTGACGCATGGTGCTTCCTTTCTAATTATTTCTCGAGGTTAGCTGGAGGCCAGCTTTCGAGTTTCATGCCAAGACTTAAGCCACGAGCCGCCAATACATCTTTGATTTCGTTCAAAGACTTACGACCTAAATTAGGCGTCTTCAACAATTCATTCTCTGTACGTTGAATTAAGTCACCGATGTAGTAAATATTCTCAGCCTTCAAACAGTTTGCAGAGCGCACTGTGAGTTCGAGATCATCAACCGGACGCATCAACATTGGATCAACCATTGAAGAGCGGCTTGGCGCGAGATCACCAGAAACTTCGCTGCTTTCGAGGGCTGCGAATACAACTAACTGATCAACCAAAATGGTAGCTGCTTGACGAATTGCCTCCTCAGGAGACAACACACCGTTTGTTTCGATAGTCATTACGAGACGATCGAGGTCAGTACGTTGCTCAACACGGGCAGATTCAACAGCATAGCTAACACGGCTTACTGGGCTAAATGAGGCATCCAACACGATACGACCAATGATCTTGGTAGTTTCGTCATGGTATTGACGCATATTACCTGGCACATAGCCACGACCTTTTTCAACCTTGATCTGCATATCCAATTTGCCACCAGCTGACAAGTGGGCGATAACGTGATCAGGATTAATGATTTCTACATCATGTGGCAAGTCGATATCTTTTGCAGTAACAACGCCTGGGCCTTCTTTACGCAAATTGATGGTCACTTCATCACGTGACTGCAACTTAAATACGATACCTTTGAGGTTCAATAAAAGGTTAACTACATCCTCTTGAACGCCATCTAATGTGGAGTATTCATGAACAACACCAGCAATTGCTACTTCAGTTGGTGCATAACCAACCATTGAGGACAACAAAACACGACGTAATGCATTACCGAGTGTGTGGCCATAACCACGCTCGAACGGCTCCATAACAACCTTAGCTTGGTTGGCAGTAAGGGCTTCAACAGAAATAATTTTTGGCTTGAGCAAATTTGTTTGCATATTTTTCCTTGAGAGTGCCTAATTAGCGTGAATACAATTCGACGATCAAACTTTCATTAATTTCGCCGCTAATGTCTTCACGGTCAGGCACCTGCTTAAATGTTCCCTCCAGCTTCGCTGCATCGACTGATACCCAGCCAACTGCCGCCATCTGCTGAACTAAATTGAGTGATTCTGTAATACGTGTTTGCTTCTTCGCTTTTTCACGAATCGCAACTACATCACCAGGTTTAACCTGAATAGATGGAATATTTACTGGGCTACCATTGAGCAAAATTGCACAGTGGGAAACCAATTGACGCGCTTCAGCACGAGTAGAACCAAAGCCCATACGATAAACAACGTTATCAAGACGTGATTCCAACAACTGAAGCAATGTTGAACCAGTATTGCCCTTACGACGCTCAGCTTCAGCGAAATAACGACGGAACTGACGCTCTAAAATTCCGTACATACGCTTAACCTTTTGCTTTTCACGCAATTGATTACCGTAGTCAGATGTTCTTGAGCCAGATGTACGGCCATGTTGACCAGGCTTCGTATCTAACTTGCACTTGTCTGACAGGGCGCGACGGGCGCTCTTTAAAAATAAGTCGGTACCTTCCCGACGTGCTAATTTGGCCTTAGGCCCTAAGTAACGTGCCACGATGCTTTCCTTTCTTTGCCGCAGCCTTACGACTGACGGTGAGTTCACCCTTTAATTCAGATGAACAGTGGGCTTTAATAAAAAACTACTAAAACTGTTGTACTGCCAACGTCCAAGCTTAGATACGACGACGCTTAGGAGGACGGCAACCATTGTGTGGAACTGGAGTTACGTCTTGAATCTCTGTGATCTTGATCCCTAAAGAATTCAATGCACGAACTGCTGATTCACGACCTGGGCCTGGGCCCTTGATCTGAACTTCTAAGTTCTTGATTCCGCACTCAACTGCAGCTTTACCTGCTACTTCTGCCGCTACCTGAGCAGCAAAAGGTGTTGATTTACGTGAGCCCTTGAAGCCCTGGCCACCAGATGTTGCCCATGAAAGCGCATTACCTTGGCGATCAGTGATCGTAATAATGGTGTTGTTAAAAGAAGCGTGAACGTGTGCAATACCGTCAGCAACGTTCTTTTTAACCTTCTTGCGTGCACGCTGTGAAGCTGCAGAAGCGGATTGTTGTTTTGCCATGTCAATAAACTTTCTTGATTATTTCTTGAGTTGCACGCCAGACTTACGTGGGCCCTTACGGGTACGCGCGTTAGTCTTCGTACGTTGACCACGTACAGGCAAGCCCTTACGATGACGAACGCCGCGGTAGCAGCCTAAGTCCATCAAACGCTTGATGCTCATCGTTACTTCACGACGAAGGTCACCTTCAGTAATAAATTTACCTACTTCATCACGCAACTTTTCCAAGTCACCGTCAGTAAGATCTTTAACTTTTTTGTCGATAGCAACACCTGTGGTTTCACAAATTTTGCGAGCACGAGTTGTACCAATGCCAAAAATTGCTGTTAAACCGATAACAGTATGTTGATGATTTGGGATGTTTACCCCAGCGATACGTGCCATGAGATTTCCTCTTAATTAACCAGATCAGCCTTGACGCTGCTTATGACGTGCGTCTGAAGAACAGATCACGCGAACAACGCGTTTGCGCTTAATGATCTTGCAATTTCTGCAAATACACTTAACGGATGCTAAAACTTTCATAACTCACCTCTAAAAAAATAGGTACTACTTAATCTTTACTTCGCTCGGAAAATGATTCTGGCGCGTGTCAGGTCGTAAGGAGTCATCTCCACCGTCACCTTATCTCCCGGCAGGATGCGGATGTAATGCATCCTCATCTTTCCAGAAATGTGCCCTAGAACCACATGTCCGTTCTCTAGCTTCACGCGAAACATTGCGTTCGGCAAATTCTCAATAATTTCTCCCGCCATCTGAATTACATCGTCTTTAGACATTCAGTTAAGCGCCCATCTTAAAGTTAGCTTTTTTCATTAAAGAACCATACTGTTGTTGCATTACAAATGACTGGACTTGAGCCATGAAATCCATTGCAACAACGACAATAATCAACAATGAAGTACCGCCAAAATAAAATGGCACGTTGTACTTCAACACTAAGAATTCTGGTAACAAGCAAACCAAAACCATATAAATTGCACCAGCCAATGTCAAGCGAACCAAGATCTTGTCAATGTAGCGACCGGTCTGATCACCAGGACGAATACCGGGAACAAAGGCGCCGCTCTTTTTCAGATTATCCGCAGTGTCACGGCTGTTAAAAACCAGAGCTGTGTAAAAAAAGCAGAAGAAAATAATCGCTGCAGCATACAAGATTGTGTAAACCGGTTGGCCTGGAGCCAAAGTTGCTGCCAAATCTTTGATGACTTTGCTAAACATATTAGTTGGCTCGCCTGATGTAAACCAGCCAGCAATCGTTGCAGGGAACAAAATAATAGACGAAGCAAAAATTGGAGGAATAACGCCGGCCATATTTAACTTCAATGGGAAGTATGAAGATTGACCGCCATAAACCTTATTGCCAACTTGACGTTTTGCGTAGTTCACCAAAATACGGCGCTGACCACGCTCTACAAACACCACAAAATAAGTCACTGCAATACAGATCACCACGATCAGCAATGCGGACAGGATATTCATTGAACCGGTACGAACTAATTCAAGCAAGCTACCGATTGCAGTTGGCAGGCCAGAAACAATGCCGCCAAAAATAATGATGGAGATACCATTACCAAGACCACGCTCAGTAATTTGCTCGCCAAGCCACATCAGGAACATCGTCCCAGTAACTAAAGTCACTACTGTATTAAGTTCGAAGATCAGACCCGGATTAATAACCAAACCTGGTTGGGCTTGTAACGCAACTGAAATACCTAAAGCCTGGAATGTTGCCAAGAACACAGTGCCATAACGGGTGTACTGAGTAATCTTACGCTGCCCTGCTTGACCTTCTTTTTTCAAAGACTCCAAAGTAGGCACAACAATCGTCATCAACTGCATGATGATTGACGCAGAGATGTAGGGCATGATTCCCAAAGCAAAAACCGTGAAGCGGGATAGCGCACCACCTGAGAACAGGTTGAACATACCCAAAATACCGTCTTTTTGCCCTGCAAACAATTGTGCTAATTGGTCAGGATCAATACCTGGCACTGGAATGTGCGCACCCAAACGGAACACGAGCAATGCTAAAACCAGGAATACCAAGCGTTGACGTAATTCGCCAAACTTGTTTCCTGATTGAGCAATACTTGCTGCGTTGGAGGGTGCGAGTGCCATTATTTGCTAAAAACTAATTAAACCAAATCAACCAATTTGCCACCAGCTGCTTCAATAGCTGCTTTTGCACCTGCTGTCGCTGTAATACCCTTGAGGGTTACAGCAATAGTCAGTTCACCAGTCTTAATAACTTTTACTGAATTAATTTGCTCACCAGCAAAACCGTGGGCTCTCAAAACCAACAAGTCCACTTCCGGTAGATTGATTTTTGCTAAGTCGCTCAGAGTAATTTGACCAACATGACGACGTGTCAAAGACACGAAACCACGTTTTGGCAAACGACGATACATCGGCATCTGTCCGCCTTCGAATCCAACCTTATGGAATCCGCCTGAGCGTGACTTTTGACCTTTGTGACCACGACCAGCTGTTTTTCCAAGGCCAGAACCGATACCGCGACCTACGCGACGACGATTTTTATTGGAGCCTGCTGCGGGTTTGAGTGTATTGAGTTGCATATTCTTCGCCTATTTACTTGCTAGTTATTAACCAACGACTTTAACTAGATAAGAAACTTTATTAATCATTCCGCGAACAGCTGGCGTGTCTTCCAATTCTGAAACAGAATTGATGCGACGCAGGCCTAAGCCACGAACGGTTGCACGGTGGCTTTCGCGTGTGCCGATCAAGCTGCGTACTAATTGCAGTTTGACTTTAGAGTTAGTTGTTGTCATTTATAGATTCCTAATATTTGGTCTTAGCCGAGAATCTCTTCAACTGATTTACCGCGCTTAGCAGCAATTTCAGAAGGAGTGCTCATCTTGCTCAAGCCATCAATCGTTGCACGAACCATGTTGTAAGGGTTGGTTGAGCCAAGTGACTTGGCAACAACGTTAGTTACACCCATTACATCAAAAATTGCGCGCATTGGACCACCAGCGATAACGCCAGTACCGTCTTTAGCTGGAGAAATCATCACGCGTGATGCGCCATGCTTACCTATCACAGTATGTTGCAAAGTACCTTTACGTAAGGAAACTTTGATCATCTTGCGACGCGCTTCGTCCATTGCCTTTTGAACAGCAACTGGAACTTCTTTTGATTTGCCTTTGCCCATGCCGATACGACCATCGCCATCGCCAACTACAGTGAGTGCAGCGAAGCCGAGAATACGACCACCCTTAACCACTTTAGTTACGCGATTTACAGCGATCATCTTCTCGCGAAGACCATCATCACGATCTTCGTTTTGCATCTTGGTTTGCATTTTTGCCATGTCTTTTTCCTAAACCTTTTTAGAACTTCAGGCCGGCTTCGCGCGCAGCTTCAGCTAAGGCCTTAATACGGCCGTGGTAACGATGACCGGAACGATCAAAAGCAACATCAACAATGCCTGCCTTAACAGCACGCTCAGCAACTAACTTGCCGATTTGTTTAGCCGCTTCAGCGTTGCCGCCATTTTTGATTGCTTGGCGTAAATCTTTTTCCATTGTTGAAGCAGCTGCTACAACTTTGGTTCCGCATGGGCTATAAACCTGAGCAGAAATATGTGTGTTGCTTCGGATAACTGTTAAGCGATTTGCCAATGCTTCGGCAATGCGAATACGAGTCTGCCTAGCACGTCTTTGTCTGGATTCGTCTTTATTCATTTTCCTAATCTCGCTTACTTCTTCTTAGTTTCTTTCAGGTGTACAACCTCATCCACGTAGCGAACACCTTTGCCCTTGTATGGCTCTGGTGAACGGTATGCGCGAACTTCAGCGGCAACCTGGCCAACCTGCTGCTTGTTGAAACCTTTGATAATGATTTCAGTTTGAGTTGGGGTCTCAGCTTTTACACCCTTTGGCAGGTTGTAAATAATGTCGTGTGAGAAACCTAACTGCAATTTCAATGAATCGCCCTGGGCAGCAGCACGGTAACCAACGCCTACCAAGCTGAGCTTGCGCTCGAAGCCAGCAGTTACGCCAACAACCATGTTGTTTACCAAAGCGCGGGCTGTACCTGACTGTGCACCAGCTTCTGGTGTGTTGTTATTTAAAACAACTGTCAATACGCCGTCTTCTTGTTTCAAACCAACAGAAGGATGCAAGTTATGTGTCAAAGTGCCCAATGGGCCCTTAACAGTAATGTTTGCACCGTTGATGCTGATTTCAGCGCCCTTAGGGACTGGAATAGGTGATTTACCAACGCGGGACATATTTCTCTCCTTACGCGACGTAGCAAATAACTTCGCCACCAACGCCGTTTGCACGTGCTTTGCGGTCTGTCATTACGCCTTGTGGGGTTGAAATAATTGCAATACCCAAGCCATTCATTACCTCAGGAATGTCATGACGGCCTTTGTAGATACGTAGACTTGGTGTAGATACACGGTCAATACGCTCAATAACAGGACGGCCTGCATAGTATTTGAGTTCAATGTGTAGCACTGGCTTAGCTGCTTCACCTTTGATTTCAAAACTGTCGATATAACCTTCATCCTGCAAGACTTTTGCAATAGCTACTTTAACTTTTGACGACGGCATCAAGACTACGGGTTTCTGCACTGCTTGCGCATTGCGGATCCTTGTCAACATGTCGGCGATTGGATCGCTGATACTCATGAGTTCTCCTAATTCTTTCGCCGCTTACCAGCTGGCCTTGGTTAAACCGGGGATTTCGCCACGAAAGGCGATTTCACGAATTTTGCTACGCGCTAAACCAAACTTGCTGAATACACCGCGCGGACGACCGGTTAATGAACAACGATTTCTTTGACGAATCGGGCTTGCGTTACGTGGAAGTGCCTGTAGCTTCAAGCGAGCCTCATAGCGCTCTTCATCACTGCGTGATTGATCAGCGATGATTGCTTTGAGTTCTGCACGCTTTACAGCGTACTTCTCTACAGTTTTTGCGCGCTTATTCTCGCGCTCAATTAGGGATAGTTTTGCCACGTTAGCCTCTTAATTGCGGAAAGGGAATTTGAACGCTGCTAACAAAGCTTTTGCTTCTTCGTCAGTCTTAGCGGTCGTCGTAATACTAATGTTGAGACCACGGAGGGCATCAATTTTGTCGTATTCGATCTCAGGGAAAATGATTTGCTCTTTAACGCCGATGTTGTAGTTACCACGGCCGTCAAATGCCTTACCGGAAATTCCGCGGAAGTCACGTACGCGTGGCAAAGCAACAGTCACGAAACGGTCTAAGAATTCGTACATGCGTGCACCACGCAATGTCACCATGGCACCGATTGGGTAACCTTGACGAATTTTAAAACCAGCAATCGCTTTTTTAGCTTTTGTCACAACTGGCTTTTGACCTGCTACTTTAGTCAAATCACCAACTGCATTTTCGATAATTTTCTTGTCGTTCACTGCATCGCCCAGGCCCATATTCAGGGTTACCTTAGTGATACGTGGAACTTCCATGATTGATTTATAGCCAAACTTGGTCATTAAATCAGCAACAACTTTTGCTTGATAGTGTTCTTGAAAACGTGTGCTCATAATTTCTCCGTGCCCCTTATGCGCTTAAAGTTGCGCCAGTGGTTTTGAGGAAACGTTGCTTTTTACCGTCCACGAGTTTGATACCAACACGTGATGGTTTGCCGTTACCGTCAACCACAGCCACATTAGAAATGTGAACAGGCATCGTTTTGTCAATCATGCCGCCAGTAACACCGGCTGCTGGATTTGGCTTAACGCTCTTTTTGTAAATATTGACGCCTTCGATCACTAATTTGTTCTCGAGAACGGCTGTAACGGTTCCTTGCTTGCCCTTATCGCGGCCAGTCAACAGAACCACTGAATCACCTTTACGAATCTTTTTCATATCAGCCTCTTAAATAACTTCTGGGGCGAGAGAAACGATCTTCATGAACTTTTCAGTACGCAATTCGCGTGTGACTGGTCCAAAGATACGTGTGCCAATTGGCTCTAACTTAGCGTTGAGCAATACCGCAGCATTGCCATCGAACTTAATCAATGAGCCATCTGGGCGGCGAACACCTTTAGCAGTTCTCACCACTACGGCGTTGTAAATGTCACCTTTTTTTACACGGCCACGTGGAGCGGCGGACTTTACAGTCACCTTAATGACATCACCGATACTGGCGTAACGACGCTTAGAGCCGCCCAATACCTTGATGCACAAAACTTCACTGGCGCCTGTGTTATCAGCGACCTGTAATCTACTTTCGGTCTGAATCATTTTTTAATCCCCAACTTGTTAGCCAAAGGCAAACAGTCTTGGTTCCGTCTATGGGCTTTAACGAAAGCTAAAACCCGGAATTAATGAAAAAACACTGCTTCCCCAATAAAACCAGAGAAGCCTACTATAATACTACGTAAAACAGGGATTTGGCAATAGATTTCGCCAAAATCCCTAGTATTTCTTTAAATACCTTTGGACTCTTGCACTAACCGAGTTACCACCCAAGATTTAGTACGTGAAATTGGCCTAGATTCGGCAATTTCAACGGTATCACCCATCTTGTATTGACCAGCTTCGTCATGAGCGTGGTATTTTTTGGACTGTCCAACATATTTGCCATATAGCGCATGTTTAACTTGGCGCTCAACTAGCACAGTCACAGTTTTTTGCATTTTATCGCTAACGACACGACCCACTAGGGTGCGGCGCAAGGGTTTAGATAATTCTGTCATATCCCTTTTTCCTTATTTCTGTGCAGTTTTTTGAGTAATAAATGTCTTTACGCGAGCAATTTCACGCTTAGTCTTACCCAATTGGCTGGTATTGGTGAGTTGCTGAGTACCTTTTTGCATACGGAGTTTGAAGCTTGTCTTCAACAGCTCTGTTAATTCTGCGTTCAAGGCAACCAGGTCTTTGGATGCTAATTCTGTCTTTTTCATAATCTCTATCCCGATCAACCTAAGTGGCGAATCACGAAAGTGGTTTGTAATGGCAACTTAGCGGCAGCGAGCTTGAAAGCTTCGCGCGCCAATGTTTCATCAACTCCATCCATCTCGTACAATATCTTGCCTGGTTGAATTTCTGCTACGTAGTACTCTGGATTGCCTTTACCGTTACCCATACGTACTTCAGCTGGCTTTTGTGAAATTGGCTTATCTGGGAAAATACGAATCCAGATACGACCACCACGCTTAATGTGACGGGTCATTGCGCGACGTGCAGATTCAATCTGACGTGCAGTCAAACGACCACGACCAATAGCTTTCAATCCAAAGTCACCAAAGGCTACTGAACTACCGCGTGTTGCCACGCCGGTGTTACGTCCCTTTTGTTCCTTGCGATACTTACGACGCTTTGGTTGTAGCATGCTTACTCTCCTGACTTCTGCGCTTCAGCACTTGTGGCTTCAACGACTTTCGGTACACGCTTTACAGTTGGCTTAGCAGCAACCAATGGCTTGCTGTCAGCTGCTGGTTTGCGTGCGCTTGTTTTGGCTGGTGCACGACGTGGCTTCTTTTCATCAGCCGCTGGCTCTGCTGTTACAGCTGGAGCATCAGCGCCGCGACCTAATGTATCGCCTTTGTATACCCAAACTTTTACACCGATGATGCCGTAGGTTGTTTCCGCTTCTGATGTAGCGTAATCAATATCAGCCTTCAATGTATGAAGTGGAACACGACCTTCACGGTACCATTCGCGACGTGCGATTTCTGCACCGTTCAAACGACCAGAAGACATGATCTTGATTCCTTGAGCACCAAGGCGCATTGCATTTTGCATTGCACGCTTCATTGCACGACGGAACATGATGCGCTTCTCTAACTGCTGAGTAATAGAATCAGCAATTAATTGAGCGTCCACTTCAGGCTTACGAATTTCTTCGATATTCACGTGGACTGGAACACCCATACGCTTTTGGAGTTCACGACGGAGCACTTCAATATCTTCGCCTTTTTTACCAATCACTACACCTGGACGTGAGCTATAGATAGTAATACGTGCATTCTTTGCAGGACGCTCGATGATTACCTTGCTAACAGATGCATTCTTCAACTTCTTTTTCAAATAGATGCGGACATCTACGTCCTCTTTAAGCATCTTTGCAAAATCAGTATTGTTTGCATACCACTTCGATGTCCAATTCTTCGTTACCGAGAGTCGGAATCCGGTTGGGTTTATCTTTTGTCCCATATCTTCCCTTAGTTACTCAAGGTCACGGTGATGTGACATGTTTGTTTTTCGATTTGATTACCACGGCCCTTAGCACGTGCTGTGAAGCGCTTCAAGGAAGTACCCTTATCAACAATAATTGTTGAAACCTTGAGCTCATCAATATCAGCACCCTTATTGTGTTCAGCATTGGCCATTGCAGACTCAACCACTTTTTTCACAATGAAGGCAGCTTTCTTGGGGCTGAAATTCAAAATGTTCAATGCGCGTGCAATTGGCAAACCACGAATCTGATCAGCAACCAAACGTGTTTTTTGCGCAGAAATGCGGGCGCCTTTGTGAATAGCTTTAACTTCCATCATCATCCCCTTACTTCTTCGTTACTTTCTTGTCAGCAGCGTGACCTTTGAAAGTACGGGTCAAGGCAAATTCGCCTAATTTATGACCCACCATGTTTTCTGATACATATACCGGAACGTGTTGACGACCGTTATGTACAGCAATCGTCAGACCAATAAAGTCTGGGAGGATTGTTGAACGGCGCGACCAAGTTTTAATCGGCTTTTTGTCTTTGTTGGCTTGTGCGACTTCAACTTTATTTACTAAGCTGGCTTCGCAAAATGGGCCTTTTTTAGCTGAACGTGTCATATCTATTTATCCTTATCGCTTAACGTTTTTGACGACGTTGAACGATCATCGAAGTTGTACGCTTATTGCGACGTGTACGATAACCTTTGGTTGGTGTGCCCCATGGGGAGACAGGTACACGGCCTTCGCCAGTTCTACCTTCACCACCACCGTGTGGGTGATCTACTGGGTTCATTGCCACACCGCGAACAGTTGGGCGGATACCGCGCCAGCGATTTGCACCAGCTTTACCGATAACGCGCAAGCTGTGCTCTTCATTACCAACTTCACCAATAGTGGCACGGCACTCGATCAAAATACGACGTACTTCACCAGAGCGCAAGCGCACCTGAGCGTATACACCTTCACGAGCCAATAACACTGCAGAGCCACCAGCGGAACGTGCGATTTGAGCACCTTTACCTGGCAACATTTCTACACAGTGAATCGTGCTACCAACTGGAATATTGCGAATTGGCAAATTGTTACCAGACTTGATTGGGGCTTCAGAGCCACTCATCAATGGCTGACCAACTGTCATGCCTTTTGCAGCCAGAATATAGCGGCGCTCGCCATCAGCAAACACGATCAATGCAATATTTGCACTGCGGTTTGGATCGTATTCCAAGCGTTCTACTTTTGCTGGAATACCATCTTTGTCGTTGCGTTTGAAATCAACAACACGATAGTGATGCTTATGACCACCACCCTTATGACGGGTAGTGATGTGACCATTATTGTTACGACCTGCTTTTTGGAACTGTGGCTCTACTAACGCTGCAAAAGGTTTACCTTTATGCAGGTCAGGGTTTACCACCTTGACCATTGAGCGACGACCTGGTGAGGTCGGTTTTGTCTTCATCAAAGGCATGATTAATTCGCCTCCGCTTCAAAGTTAATTTCTTGACCTGGCTTCAAGCTAACGTAGGCCTTCTTAGTATGGTCACGACGACCTTCAAAACGGCCATAGCGCTTTGGCTTACCTTTTTGATTTACGATTTGAACAGAGTCAACTTGCACTTTAAAGAGCAACTCAACTGCTTGTTTCACATCGCTCTTATTGGCGTCGCGTGTAACTTGAAATACCACTTGTTCGTTTTTCTCTGCAACCATGGTTGCTTTTTCAGAGATAACCGGCCCAAGCAGAACCTTCATCAAGCTGTGATCGTTTTTACGGACTTGGCTCATTTCAGCAACTCCTCAATTTTTGCGATCGCTGCTTTGCTTACCAATACTTTTTTGTATTGAACTAAGGCTAATGGATCAGCGTGCTGTGGCTCACATACAGCAACCTTATGCAAGTTGCGTGATGCCAAGTACAAATTCTCGCTAACCTGATCAACGATGATCAAGACTGAATCCAGGCCCATTGCTTTAACTTTGTCAGCTAAAACCTTAGTCTTTGGAGCATCAAGAGTAAATTGGTCAACAACATTCAAACGACCTTCGCGAGCTAACTGAGACAAAATAGATCTCATACCAGCGCGGTACATTTTCTTGTTTACTTTTTGGCTGAAATTTTCTTCAGGTGAATTCGGGAATATACGACCACCTCCACGCCACAGCGGGGAAGAGCTCATACCAGCACGTGCACGACCAGTACCCTTTTGACGCCAAGGTTTTTTGGTTGTGTGCTTAACTTGCTCACGGTCTTTTTGTGCACGGTTACCGCTACGTGCATTTGCTTGGTAAGCCACAACAACTTGGTGTACCAATGCTTCGTTATATTCGCGCTCGAATACTTCTGGTGAGGCTTGAATGCCTGCGCCTAAAGTTCCGTTATCTTGGAGAAGCTTAAGTTCCATATTCGCTCTCCTTATTTCTTCTTCAACGGTGTCTTCACCGCTGGAGTAACAATCACTTTACCGCCTGGGGCACCTGGAATAGCGCCTTTAACCATGATGAGATTGCGTTCTGCATCAATGCGTGCGATGACTAAATTTTGTACAGTGCGTGTCTCGTCACCAAGGTGGCCAGTCATGCGCTTACCTGGGAAAACACGACCTGGATCTTGCGCCATACCGATAGAACCTGGCACGTTATGTGAACGTGAGTTACCGTGTGACGCGCGACCTGAAGCGAAGTGGTGACGCTTGATGGTACCGGCGTAGCCTTTACCAATCGTTACACCTTGTACGTCCACTTTTTGGCCAGCAGCAAATGCAGTGTCAGCAGGAATTACTTGTCCCGCTGCCATTTCTGCGATTTTTGCAGCATCTAATTGGAATTCGTTGAGACCGTTACCAGCCATCACACCCGCTTTGGCGAAGTGACCAGCCATTGCTTTGGTAACGCGAGTAGGTCTACGTGTGCCATGTGCTAACTGGATAGCATCATAGCCATCAGTTGCCTGGGTCTTGATTTGAGCGATTCTGTTGTCGCTCACGTCAATTACGGTGACAGGAATTGCTTCCCCTTCGTCCGTAAATAGACGGGTCATGCCGATCTTGCGACCGATTAAGCCTAAGCTCATATTCATGCTCCACGCCGACTTCGATTGGTCGGCAAAATTAATTTAAGTGATTTACAAGTAAAAGTACTTCTAAATCAATAAGTTACAACGATTTAATGCTGATTAACCCTAAATATCCGCCCAAATAATTGAGCGAAGCCTTAGATTCTATTCCGAAAATCCAGTCTTGGCAAGCGCAAAGACTGGAAATACTAAATTACTGCAACTTAATTTCGACGTCTACACCTGCTGGCAAGTCTAATTTCATCAAGGCATCAACAGTTTTCTCTGTAGGATCAACGATATCCATCAAACGCAGATGGGTACGAATCTCTAACTGGTCACGTGAAGTCTTATTTACGTGTGGTGAGCGCAAAATATCAAAACGCTCGATACGGGTTGGCAAAGGTACTGGACCCTTAACAACGGCACCAGTGCGCTTCGCTGTATCAACGATTTCAGCCGCAGACTGGTCGATCAAACGGTAATCAAATGCTTTAAGACGAATACGAATTTTTTGGTTTTGCATATTAATTCCAAAGAGCGTTGTGGTGCTGCCACGTTATATTTCTAAAGAGCTCGGTGACATCCGCAGCACGGACGTCACCGGTTAGCAAACCGCTAAATAATATTTACTTCTACCGCTTTAAATCTATTAAGCCAAAATCTTCGCAACCACACCGGCGCCAACAGTACGGCCACCTTCACGGATCGCAAAACGTAAACCTTCTTCCATCGCAATTGGTGCGATGAGTTTGACGGTAATCGTGACGTTATCACCAGGCATCACCATTTCTTTGTCTTTTGGCAACTCGATTGAACCCGTTACGTCCGTAGTACGGAAGTAAAACTGGGGACGATAGTTGTTAAAGAATGGTGTATGGCGGCCACCTTCATCTTTACCCAAGATATACACCTCGGCTGTAAAGTGAGTATGTGGGGTGATTGAACCTGGCTTAGCCAATACTTGGCCGCGCTCAACTTCTTCACGTTTTGTGCCGCGTAACAAGATACCAACGTTATCGCCTGCTTGACCTTGGTCGAGCAATTTACGGAACATTTCAACACCAGTACAAGTGGTCTTGAGGGTTGGCTTGATACCGATAATTTCAATCTCTTCACCAACTTTAACGATACCGCGCTCGATACGGCCTGTAACAACAGTACCGCGACCGGAGATAGAGAACACGTCCTCTACTGGCATCAAGAACGCACCATCAATAGCGCGCTCTGGAGTTGGGATGTAGGTATCTAATGCATCAGCCAATTTCATGATGGCTTCTTTACCCATGGGGCCTTCGTCGCCTTCAAGCGCTAACTTAGCAGAACCTTGAATGATGGGTGTGTCGTCGCCTGGGAAGTCATACTTAGATAAAAGCTCACGCACTTCCATTTCAACTAGCTCTAACAATTCAGCATCATCAACCATGTCGCATTTGTTCAAGAACACCACGATGTAAGGAACACCTACTTGGCGGGCCAAGAGGATGTGCTCACGCGTTTGTGGCATTGGGCCATCAGCTGCAGAGCAAACCAAAATAGCGCCGTCCATTTGAGCTGCGCCCGTAATCATGTTCTTTACGTAGTCAGCATGTCCTGGGCAATCAACGTGTGCGTAGTGACGGTTTGCTGTCTCGTACTCCACGTGCGCAGTATTGATCGTAATACCGCGTGCTTTTTCTTCTGGAGCAGCATCGATCTGATCGTATGCTTTTGCTTCGCCACCGAACTGCTTGGAGAGCACGGTTGCAATTGCTGCTGTCAGGGTGGTTTTACCGTGGTCAACGTGACCAATAGTGCCAACGTTTACGTGCGGTTTAGTCCGCTCAAACTTTTCTTTTGCCATTTTTTTGTCTGCCTTCTTAGCTAGTCAATATTCAAAATAATGTGGATAAATTACTTCGCTTTAGCAGCCATCACTGCTTCAGCAACGTTCTTAGGTGCTTCGGAATAATGCTTAAATTCCATGGTGTAGGTAGCGCGACCCTGGGTCAACGAGCGCAAGCCAGTTGAGTAACCAAACATCTCTGCCAATGGCACTTCAGCACGCACGATCTTGCCGCCCCCTGGAATGTCATCCATACCTTGCAAAATACCGCGACGTGATGAGAGGTCGCCCATTACGTTACCCATGAAATCTTCTGGTGTTTCAACTTCAACAGCCATCATTGGTTCAAGCAATACTGGTGATGCTTTACGCATACCGTCTTTGAATGCCATCGAGCCCGCCATCTTAAATGCGTTTTCGTTGGAGTCAACGTCATGGTATGAACCGAAGAACAATGTCGCTTTGATATCGACGACTGGATAGCCAGCCAAAATACCGGAGTTCAAAGTTTCGATAATTCCTTTTTCTACTGCAGGGATGTATTCACGTGGGACTACACCGCCCTTAATAGCGTCAACGAATTCAAAACCTTTACCTGGCGCCTGTGGCTCTAACTTCAGCACCACGTGACCATATTGACCGCGTCCGCCAGATTGCTTAACGAATTTACCTTCGATTTCTTCGCAAACCTTACGAATAGTTTCGCGATAAGCAACTTGTGGCTTACCAACAGTTGCTTCAACGCTAAATTCGCGCTTCATACGATCAACCAAAATTTCCAAGTGGAGCTCGCCCATACCGGAAATAATTGTTTGGCCAGACTCTTCATCTGTCTTCACGCGGAAAGAAGGATCTTCTTGTGCCAAGCGATTCAAAGCAAGGCCCATTTTCTCTTGATCAGCTTTAGTCTTTGGCTCAACCGCTTGTGAAATTACTGGCTCTGGGAATACCATGCGCTCCAAAATCACGATACCGTCTGGATCACACAATGTTTCGCCAGTAGTTGCGTCTTTTAGACCAACCGCAGCTGCGATATCGCCTGCAAATACTTCTTTAATTTCTTCGCGTTCGTTTGCATGCATCTGCAACAAACGACCAACACGCTCTTTCTTGCCCTTGATTGGGTTGTAGATCGTGTCACCAGATTTCATTACACCTGAGTAAACACGGAAGAAGATGAGCTGGCCAACAAATGGGTCAGTCATGATCTTAAATGCCAATGCTGAGAATTTCTCATCATCAGCTGCTCTACGTGTTGTAGGTGTGCCGTCTTCCAATTCACAAGGAACTGGTGGAACATCTAATGGTGAAGGCAGCAATTCAACTACTGCGTCCAACATCGCCTGAACACCTTTGTTTTTGAAAGCAGTTCCACACATCATTGGAATGATTTCATTGGCAATTGTGCGTTGACGCAATGCTGTTTTAATTTCTTCCTCGGTCAATGCGTCACCACCAAGGTATTTCTCCATCAACTCTTCTGAGCTTTCAGCAGCGGCTTCAAGCAACTTCTCGCGCCACTCTTCAGCAGATGCTTGCAATTCAACAGGAATTTCTTCGTAGGTAAATTTAGTACCTTGTGATTCCTCATCCCAATAGATGGCCTTCATTTTGACTAAGTCCACAACGCCTTTGAAGTTTTCTTCAGCGCCAATCGGAATCTGGATCAAGATAGGATTTGCTTTAAGGCGTAATTTCATCTGGTCGTAGACCTTGAAGAAATTAGCGCCAGTACGGTCCATCTTGTTTACGAATGCCAAACGCGGAACGTGGTACTTGTTAGCTTGACGCCAAACAGTTTCAGATTGTGGCTGCACACCACCTACCGCACAGTAAACCATGCAAGCGCCATCCAAAACGCGCATTGAACGCTCAACTTCAATGGTGAAGTCTACGTGTCCTGGGGTATCAATAATATTGATACGGTGCTCTGGGAAATTACCAGCCATGCCCTTCCAGAAGGTTGTAGTAGCAGCAGAAGTAATCGTGATACCACGCTCTTGCTCTTGCTCCATCCAGTCCATGGTTGCAGCGCCATCATGTACTTCACCAATTTTGTGATTAACACCGGTGTAGAACAAAACGCGTTCTGTTGTTGTTGTTTTGCCTGCGTCAATATGCGCAGAGATACCGATATTGCGGTATCTGTCGATAGGGGTTTTACGTGCCACTGTTGGTACCTTTTATTTACTGTGCGATTAGAAGCGGAAATGTGAGAAAGCTTTGTTAGCTTCTGCCATACGGTGAACTTCTTCACGCTTCTTCATTGCTCCGCCGCGACCTTCTGCAGCTTCTAATAATTCGTTGGCCAAACGTTGAGCCATGGATTTTTCACCGCGCTTTTTAGCGGCTTCGCGCACCCAGCGCATTGCCAAAGCTGAACGGCGTGATGGGCGAACTTCAACAGGAACCTGGTAGTTAGCGCCACCAACACGACGGCTCTTCACCTCAACCATTGGCTTAACGTTGCCCATAGCTGTTGAGAAAATTTCGAGTGGTTCTTTGTTTGCTTTTTTCTCGATGTGATCAAAGGCACCGTAAACGATACGCTCTGCAACCGATTTCTTGCCGTCCAACATCAGGACGTTCATGAATTTTGCTACTTCTACATTGCCGAATTTTGGATCAGGCAGGATTTCCCGTTTGGGAACTTCACGACGACGTGGCATAACTACTCCTTCAGTTCAGTTAGGGGTGGCCCACATGGATCACCCGCTCCGGTTGCCCTACTATTTAGCGATTGAAATACATCAACTTCTAAACGGAACAACCACTTACTTGTCTTTTGAGTCTGACAAACAATGACTTAATACAAAAAACTACTGCTTAATTATTAAAAATTAAGCAGCTTTCTTAGCGCGCTTAGCACCGTACTTGGAACGTGACTGCTTACGGTCTTTAACACCTTGTAAGTCAAGTGAGCCACGAACGATGTGGTAACGAACACCTGGCAAATCCTTTACACGACCACCGCGGATCAACACAACTGAGTGTTCCTGGAGGTTATGGCCTTCACCGCCAATGTATGAAATGACTTCAAAACCATTGGTTAAGCGAACTTTAGCTACTTTACGTAGAGCAGAGTTAGGCTTCTTAGGAGTGGTTGTGTACACACGTGTACATACACCACGGCGCTGCGGGCTGTTTTGCAGCGCAGGGCTCTTACTTTTAACGGTCAGCCGTGTTCTTGGCTTACGTAATAATTGATTAATTGTTGGCATAAAATAGCTCGGTTAGTACTTCTTTGTTGCTTTCTTCAAGAAAATCAATGACTTAGATAAATACTAGGTCAAAAAGACCGTCTTCTGAATCAGTAGAACTCAGCATTCTAGCTTGGCCAGCCTTTTCCGTCAACCAAATGGGGAAAAAACTGGCCATTTCTGGCCAGAATTACCAAATTAGCTTGGATCAGCCTCCCCAGCAGGAGCAATCACTTCAGCCTCTATTTCTACAGGCATATCAGCCATTGCTTCCTCTTCGGCGGCAATCATTTGAGCGCGATCACGCTCGAATTGCTCTCTGACCTTGCGTGCACGGCGATAAGCCAAGCCAGTACCTGCAGGGATCAGGCGACCAATAATGACGTTTTCCTTGAGGCCACGGAGTGTATCGGTCTTGCCCATAATCGCGGCTTCGGTCAATACACGGGTGGTTTCTTGGAAGGAAGCTGCTGAAATGAAGCTGTCTGTCGACAAGGATGCCTTAGTAATACCGAGCAACACATTCTCGAACTGAGCTGGGCGCTTACCTTGTGCAATCACAGCATCATTTGCGTCATACAACTTAGAACGCTCAACTTGCTCACCAGTGATGTAGGCAGTATCTCCGCCATCAGTAATTTGCACGCGACGCAACATTTGACGCACGATCACTTCAATGTGCTTGTCATTAATCTTCACGCCTTGCAAACGGTAAACGTCTTGAACTTCGTCCACGATGTAAATCGCCAACTCTTCAATACCTCTGAGTGTCAAGATATCGTGTGGATCGGCAGGGCCTTCCACAATCATCTCGCCCTTGTTCACAACTTGACCGTCATGAACGAGAACTTGTTTCTCTTTAGGAATCAAGAATTCATTAGCTTCGCCGTCCATATCGGTAATCACTAAACGCTGCTTACCCTTGGTTTCTTTACCGAAGGAAACGGTTCCAGTGACTTTAGCCAATACGGCAGCATCTTTTGGTGAACGTGCTTCGAACAATTCAGCAACGCGTGGCAAACCACCGGTAATATCGCGAGTCTTCTGTGATTCGATTGGAATACGCGCCAACACTTCACCAACTTCAACTTTTTGACCATCTTTAACTGTGATCAAAGCGCCGACTTGCAAACCGATGTTTACCGGGTGATCTGTACCCGCAATCATCACTTCGCCGCCTTTGGCATCAACCAAGTTGATCATTGGGCGAACGCCTTTGCTAGCAGCACTACGACGCTTACCGTCAATCACCACCAAAGTGGAGAGTCCGGTTACTTCGTCAACCTGCTTAGCTACAGTAACGCCCTCCTCAACGTTGTCAAAGCGAGCAATACCAGCGTACTCAGAGATGATTGGACGTGTTAATGGATCCCATGTTGCTAAGCTTGCGCCGGCCTTGACTGCAGCATCTTCTTTAAACAAGAGAGTTGCGCCGTAAGGCACTTTATGACGCTCACGCTCACGACCGTTATCGTCAATGATCACCGCTTCGCCAGAACGTGAAATCACGATCTGCTCACCTTTAGCGTTCTTAACAACACGCATCGTGCCTGAGAACTTCAAGGCGCCGTTAGACTTGGCTTCAATATTGCTCGCAACCAAGGCACGTGACGCTGCGCCACCAATGTGGAAGGTACGCATAGTCAACTGTGTGCCTGGCTCACCGATGGACTGAGCAGCGATAACACCAACTGCCTCACCAACGTTCACCAAGCCACCGCGACCTAAATCACGTCCGTAGCACTTTGCGCACAAGCCAAAGCGAGTTAAGCATGACAACACTGTGCGAACTTTAACTTCATCGATACCTAAGGCTACGATTTGATCAACGTGATCTTCATCGAGCAAGGTGTCGTGTGGAACGATTACTTCTTGTGTATCAGGATGAACGACGTCATCAATACATACACGACCTAAAATACGATCGCGCAATGCTTCAATGATTTCACCGCCTTCAACAAGCGCCTTCATTGTGACGCCGGTAGTTGCACCGCAATCATCTTCAATGACAACGAGGTCTTGAGTTACATCGCATAAACGACGCGTCAAGTAACCTGAGTTCGCTGTCTTCAACGCGGTATCAGCCAAACCTTTACGAGCGCCGTGGGTTGAGATGAAGTACTGCAACACGTTCAAACCTTCACGGAAGTTCGCAGTAATTGGGGTTTCAATAATGGAACCATCAGGCTTCGCCATCAAACCACGCATACCAGCTAACTGACGAATCTGCGCTGCAGATCCACGCGCACCAGAATCCGCCATCATGTAGATGGAGTTAAAAGATTCTTGACGCACAGTTTTGCCGTTACGGTCGAGTACGTCAACGTGTGACAACTCATCCATCATCGCTTTACCAACTTGGTCACCAGCAGCACCCCAAATATCAACCACGTTGTTATAACGCTCTTGATTGGTTACAAGACCTGACATGAACTGCTTGTCATATTCTTTAACCTTGGTAGAAGCTTCAGTGATGATGCGCTCTTTAGAGCTAGGAATCAGCATATCGTCGATCGCAACCGAGATACCGGCGTTAGTCGCCAAGCGAAAACCAGACTGTAAGAGACGGTCAGCAAAAATCACTGTTTCACGAAGACCGCACTTACGGAATGAAGTGTTGATCAAGCGTGAGATTTCTTTTTTCTTCAGAGGCTTATTAATTTCCTCAAAAGTCATACCCTTAGGCAAGATTTCTGACAAGATTGCACGGCCAACTGAAGTTTGATAAATCGAAGTCTTCTCAGCAAAACGGGCATCGCCCTCTGCTTTTTTGTCCACGATCTCAAACTCGGTAATACGCACAGCAACGCGGGAGGCTAATTCAACCTGGCCAGCATCATAGGCACGCATTACTTCAGTAATGTTAGCGAAAACCATACCTTCGCCTTTACCGTTGATCTTGTCACGAGTAGCGTAGTACAGACCCAACACCACGTCCTGCGAAGGAACGATCGATGGTTCGCCGTTGGCAGGGAACAATACGTTATTCGATGCCAACATCAAGGTACGTGCTTCCATTTGCGCTTCGAGCGACAAAGGAACGTGAACCGCCATTTGGTCACCGTCAAAGTCGGCGTTAAATGCCGCGCAGACTAATGGGTGCAATTGGATCGCCTTGCCTTCAATCAGCATTGGCTCGAAAGCCTGAATACCAAGACGGTGTAATGTAGGCGCACGGTTCAACATGATTGGATGTTCACGAATCACTTCTTCGAGAATATCCCAAACGATTGGAGTCTGACTTTCAACTTCCTTCTTCGCAGCCTTAATAGTGGTTGCTATTCCTAAAGTCTCAAGCTTGTTGAAAATAAATGGCTTGAACAATTCCAAAGCCATCAATTTTGGCAAGCCGCACTGATGCAATTTCAATGTAGGGCCAACCACGATGACTGAACGACCTGAGTAGTCAACACGTTTACCCAACAAGTTTTGACGGAAACGACCGCTCTTACCTTTAATCATCTCAGCCAAGGACTTGAGAGGACGCTTGTTAGCGCCAGTCATAGCCTTACCGCGACGACCGTTGTCGAGCAATGAGTCAACCGCTTCTTGCAACATACGTTTTTCGTTACGAACGATGATCTCTGGTGCGCGCAACTCTAACAAACGCTTTAAACGGTTGTTACGGTTAATCACACGACGATAAAGATCGTTCAAATCGGAGGTAGCAAAGCGACCGCCATCCAATGGCACCAATGGGCGCAATTCAGGTGGCAATACTGGCAACACTTCCATGATCATCCAGTCAGGCTTAATACCTGAAGTCTGGAACGCCTCGAGCACTTTTAAGCGCTTAGCGTATTTCTTGATCTTGGCATCACTACCAGTAGCTTTTAAATCGGCACGAATGGTCTCTACTTCACGATCGATATCAATCGAACGCAAGAGATCACGAATACCTTCAGCGCCCATGATGGCAGTAAACGCACCGTCACCGTACTCTTCAGTCTTGGCAATGTACTCATCCTCAGACATGATCTGACCGCGCTTCATGGCGCCCTCAGGAGTCATGCCAGGATCAACAATGACATAGGCTTCGAAGTAAAGAACGCGTTCGATATCCCGAAGGGTCATATCAAGAACCATACCCAAACGAGATGGCAATGACTTCAAGAACCAGATGTGCGCTACAGGGGCTGCTAACTCAATGTGACCCATGCGCTCACGACGTACCTTAGCGAGCGTAACTTCAACGCCGCACTTCTCGCAGATAACGCCACGGAACTTTAAACGCTTGTACTTACCGCATAAGCACTCGTAGTCTTTGGTTGGTCCAAAAATCTTGGCGCAGAACAAGCCATCACGCTCGGGCTTAAAAGTCCGGTAGTTGATGGTTTCTGGTTTGCGCACCTCACCAAAAGACCATGAGCGAATTTTCTCAGGGGATGCAAGACCAATCTTGATGACATCAAACTGCTCATCACCCTGCGTTTGCTTAAATAAATCGAGCAATGCTTTCATATCAGTTGCGCTCCATGTCAATGTCAATACCCAACGAGCGGATTTCTTTTACCAACACGTTGAAGGATTCGGGCATGCCAGCATCAATTGTGTGCTCGCCCTTGACGATGTTTTCGTAAACCTTGGTACGGCCTGCGACATCATCGGACTTCACTGTCAGCATTTCCTGCAAGACATATGAAGCACCGTATGCTTCGAGGGCCCAAACTTCCATCTCACCAAAGCGCTGACCACCAAACTGAGCTTTACCGCCCAGTGGCTGTTGCGTTACTAAGGAGTAAGGTCCGGTTGAACGTGCATGCATCTTGTCATCGACCAAATGGTGGAGTTTCAAGACGTGCATTACGCCAACAGTGACAGGACGCTCAAACTGATCGCCAGTACGACCGTCGCACAAAATCATTTGCTGACGTGAAGGTGTCATCTTCAAAGAAGTAGCTACTTCTTCTGGATAAGCCAACTCGAGCATGCGTCCGATTTCTGCTTCAGTAGCACCGTCAAACACTGGAGTAGCGAATGGCAAGCCTTGGCGCAAATTCTCAGCCAAAACATTGATCTGCTCATCAGTGAAGTTATCGATATCTTCGATACGACCGGTTTCGTTGTAAAGCTGCTTCATGAACTTACGAAGTTCAGCTTGTTTAGCCTGCTGACGAACCATCTCATCAATACGCTTACCAATACCTTGAGCCGCCCAACCTAAGTGGGTTTCCAAGATCTGACCTACGTTCATACGGGAAGGAACGCCCAATGGGTTCAAGACGATGTCAACAGGGCGTCCGTCAGCCATGAATGGCATATCTTCCGCTGGTGCGATTTTAGAAACCACGCCTTTGTTACCGTGACGACCGGCCATCTTGTCACCAGGCTGTAAGCGACGCTTAACGGCCAAGTACACCTTAACCATCTTTGTTACGCCAGGCTGCAAATCATCGCCTTGGGTAAGCTTAGTGCGCTTCTCTTCGAAGGCCTCATCAAACTGCTTACGCTTCGCTTCGATAGAAGATTTGATTGCTTCAACTTGTGAGGCAACTTCATCATCCGCTGGACGAACATCGAACCAATGGTATTTGTCTAAGTCAGCAAGGTATTCCTTGTCGATCTTGGTGCCTTTAGCTAATTTCTTAGGGCCGCCGTTAGCAACTTTGCCAATCAACAGCTTTTCTAAACGCATGAAGGCATCGCCCTCAACGATACGCAACTGGTCGTTTAAATCCAAACGATAGCGCTGTAATTCTTCTTGAATAATGGCTTGTGCACGGGCATCGCGCTCAATACCTTCACGGGTGAAGACTTGAACGTCAATAACAGTACCAATCATTCCAGATGGAACGCGCAAAGAAGTATCTTTAACGTCGGATGCTTTTTCGCCGAAGATCGCACGCAGTAACTTCTCTTCTGGAGTGAGAGTAGTCTCACCCTTCGGAGTAACTTTACCAACCAATACGTCGCCAGCTTCAACTTCAGCACCGATGTAAACAATACCGCTCTCGTCCAAACGGGAAAGTTGTGACTCTGCCAAATTAGAAATATCGCGCGTAATTTCTTCTGAGCCCAGTTTGGTGTCACGAGCAACAACCGACAACTCTTCAATATGAATCGAGGTGTAACGGTCGTCAGCAACCACTTTTTCAGAGATCAAGATTGAATCTTCGAAGTTGTAACCGTTCCATGGCATAAATGCCACAGTCATGTTTTGACCCAAAGCCAATTCACCCAAATCGGTAGATGCGCCGTCAGCAACTACGTCGCCGCGGACAACTCGATCACCGGCCTGAACAATAGGACGTTGATTGATATTAGTGTTTTGGTTTGAACGGGTGTACTTGATGAGGTTATAAATATCCACACCAACTTCACCAGCCGCTGTCTCATCATCGTTTACGCGAATAACTACACGGTTTGCGTCAACGTAGTCAACGATACCGCCGCGGGAAGCCAAAATAACCGTACCTGAGTCAACTGCAACAATGCGCTCTAAACCTGTGCCGACCAATGGCTTATCTGGACGCAAGCAAGGAACCGCTTGACGTTGCATATTCGCACCCATCAACGCACGGTTCGCATCATCATGCTCCAAGAATGGAACCAATGAAGCAGCAGCAGAAACGATCTGGCTCGGAGCAACGTCGATGAAATCGATGCGCTCTGGGCTAACCATCATGGTTTCACCAGCTTGACGAGCTGAAACCAATTCGTCAGCCAACTTACCATTTTTGTCGATCGTTGCATTAGCCTGAGCAATGACGTATTTCGCCTCTTCAATAGCAGAGAGATACATCACTTCATCGCTTACCTTGCTATTAGCGACCTTGCGATATGGCGTTTCCAAGAATCCATGCTCATTCAAACGCGCAAACAAGGCGAGTGAGTTGATCAGACCAATGTTTGGTCCTTCTGGAGTCTCAATTGGGCAAACACGTCCATAGTGGGTTGGATGCACATCGCGCACTTCGAAGCCTGCGCGCTCGCGTGTCAAACCACCAGGTCCCAATGCAGAAATACGACGCTTGTGCGTGATCTCTGACAATGGGTTCGTTTGGTCCATAAACTGGGACAGCTGTGAAGAGCCGAAGAACTCACGAATCGCTGAAGAGATTGGCTTGCTATTAATCAAATCATGCGGCATGAGGTTTTCAGTTTCGGCTTGGCCGAGACGTTCTTTAACCGCACGCTCAACACGTGACAAACCTGCACGGAATTGATTCTCTGCTAACTCACCTACGCAACGTACACGACGGTTGCCTAAGTGATCGATGTCATCGACTTCGCCTTTGCCGTTACGCAAGTCAACCAAGGACTTAATGGTGTCGAGGATGTCTTCATCCGATAAAACCATTTTTCCTTCCATCTCAGAGCGACCGAGACGGCTGTTTACTTTCATACGACCAACGCGTGATAAATCGTAGCTATCTTCGTTGTAGAACAAGCGCTGGAACAAGGCTTCAACAGCATCTTCTGTTGGAGGCTCACCAGGACGCATCATGCGATAGATGGCAATACGAGCAGCCATTTGATCTGCAGTTTCATCAGTACGCAATGTCTGTGAAATGTATGCGCCAGAATCCAAATCATTGGTGTAAATGGTTTCCAATTGCTTGATGCCTGCATCGCGCAATGTAGCCAACAACTCTTCAGTGATTTCATCGTTAGCATAAGCCAAGATTTCACCGGAGTCTGGGTCAATGATGTTGCGTGCAACTACGCGGCCAACTAAGTAATCATCTGGTACTACGATGTTCTTAGTCTTAGCTGCTTCTAGTTCACGGATATGCTTTGCATTGATACGCTTGTCTTTTTGAATGACTACTACGCCATTCTTGTCGAGCACATCAAAGTTAGCCATTTGGCCACGCAAACGCTCTGGTACAAATTCCATTGATGCGCCGTTTGCGCTCAATGCAAAATGATCAAAGTTAAAGAAGTTTGCAAGAATCTGTTCGTTGTTTAAACCAATTGCTTTTAGCAAAATGGTGACAGGCATCTTACGACGGCGGTCAACGCGGAAATACAGAATATCTTTTGGATCAAACTCAAAATCGAGCCACGAACCACGGTAAGGAATGATGCGTGCTGAGAACAGCAACTTACCTGAGCTATGTGTCTTGCCCTTATCGTGTTCAAAGAACACGCCTGGGGAACGGTGTAACTGAGAAACAATCACGCGCTCAGTACCGTTAATAACAAAAGAGCCGTTATCGGTCATGAGTGGAATTTCACCCATGTAGACTTCGCTCTCTTTAACCTCTTTAACCTTAGTCGGTGCTTCGCGATCATAAATAATCAAGCGAACTTTTGCACGTAAGGCTGAGTGATATGTGTAACCACGTTGTTGACATTCTTTAACGTCAAATGGTGGCTGTGCCAATTGATATGACACGTATTCCATACGTGCATAGCCATTGTTGGAAACAATTGGGAATGCTGATGTAAAGGCAGCTTGAAGCCCCTCTGTAAGACGAGACATGGCTGGCTTTTCAGCCTGTAAAAATTTAGCGTAAGATTCCAGCTGCGTTGCGATCAGGTATGGAACCTGATGATTATTTACTCGCTTAGCAAAGCTTTTACGGACTCGCTTGCGTTCGGTGAAGCTGTAGTTCATTTCATCTCCGAATTCAGCGACTGTACAAAGATTTGGCGATTGGCCACTACCAATCACTGGCGGACAACACTAAATCGAAAGATTCAGTGTCCGACCAAACTTGCATTCTGCAGTCGTATCAGAAGGCAAACCCGATTTCAATCAAAAATGAAATCGGGTTTGACCTCTAAAGATCAAACCCAACGTAACTAACGACTCCTTTTGGGAGGCGTTAGAAAAGTTTGTATTACTTGATTTCTGACTTAGCGCCTGCTTCGTCAAGCTTCTTCTTAGCTTCTTCAGCTGTCTTCTTATCAACAGCTTCTTTGATTGGCTTTGGTGCACCATCAACTAAGTCTTTAGCTTCTTTGAGGCCAAGACCAGTAATTTCACGAACAGCCTTAATTACTGAAACTTTATTTGCGCCAGCTTCGAGCAAGTTCACAGTAAATTCTGTTTGCTCTTCAGCAGCAGCGCCGCCAGCAGCACCAGCAGGACCAGCAACAGCCATCGCTGCAGCTGAAACGCCAAACTTCTCTTCGAACGCCTTAACCAAGTCGTTCAAATCCATTACGGACATGCTACCTACTGCATCAATGATTTCTTCTTTAGTAATCGCCATTTTTAGCTCCTAATACTTAATAGTTAATCTGTCGCTTATTCAGCGGCAGGGGTTTGCGGTGTTTCTGTTCCAGCTTCTGGGGCTGCGGCTGCAGGCTCAGCACTTGCTTCTGGAGCTGCGGCTTCAGCAACTACTTCTGCTGGGGCTGCTGCCACTTCAGCTACCGGAGCAGGTGCTCCTGCGGCTTTTTGTGCTGCTACTGCGCCCAATACGCGAGCCATTGCAGATACTGGGGCCAACATGACGCCCAACAACTGAGATAACAACTCGTCGCGGCTTGGAATGGACGCAAGGGATTTAACGCCCGCTACGTCCAATAACTTACCGTTATATAAGCCAGCAGTAATGACTAGCTTGTCTTGAGTCTTAGCAAAGTTCTGTAATACTTTTGCCGAAGCAATCGGATCAACAGAGATGCCATAAATCAAGGGGCCAACCATCGAATCAGCAAGAGGCTCAAACTGTGTGCCTTGTGCAGCACGGCGTGCCAATGTGTTCTTCAAAACGCGAAGATATACACCTTGGTCACGTGCGCTAGCACGTAGCTTTGTCAACTGCTCCACCGGAATACCACGGTATTCAGCGAGCACGACTGTTTGAGCTCCAGCCAATTGAGCGCCGACATCAGCAACAATCGCTTTTTTGTCTTGTACATTCAAAGGCACGGTTTAACTCCTAAAAAACCAACTGTTTCCAGTTGGGGTTACACACCAGCGTCTGATCATTTGTCACAAGAAATTCTTGTGAAATCTTTTCAGGGTCGCCATCTGCGCTGGCTATTACTCTCGTAATGATTAAGAATTATTTCTTAGCAAGCCAATAATTCACCAACGGTCTTTGATGTTCGACTCTCACTCAAAGAGCAGGAGTCGACCCAAAGTTCCTTTTGCTACAAGCGAGCGGGTTATATTTCTTTTTACTGTGCCGCTTGTATCGATGCTTGGTCTACACGTACGCCTGCACCCATCGTGCTGCTTACGGCAACCTTCTTTAAATAAATACCCTTAGATGCTGGTGGCTTAGCTTTGTTCAAAGCCTCTAGCAATGCGAGCAAGTTGGATTTCAATGCAGCTGGCTCGAATGAACGACGACCAATGCTTGCGTGAACGATACCGGCTTTATCCACACGGAATTGCACTTGACCTGCTTTTGCATTCTTAACTGCAGTAGCGACGTCAGGAGTGACAGTTCCTACTTTTGGATTCGGCATCAAACCACGTGGGCCCAATACTTGACCTAAGGTACCAACAATTTTCATTGTGTCAGGGGATGCGATCAAAATATCGAAATCAATTTTGCCGCCTTTAATTTGCTCAGCGAGGTCTTCCATGCCAACGATCTCGGCACCAGCAGCTTTAGCTTGTTCAGCCTTTTCGCCCTGTGCAAATACCGCTACACGAACATGCTTACCTGTACCGGCTGGGAGCACAACTGCACCACGGACAACTTGATCAGATTTTTTTGCATCAATGCCCAACTGAACTGCTACGTCAATAGATTCATCGAACTTGGCAGTCGCACATTCTTTAACGAGATTCAATGCATCTTCTAATGCATAAAACTTATTGCGATCTACTTTAGATTCGATTGCTTTTAAACGCTTAGATAACTTAGTCATGATTAGAGACCTTCCACTGTGATACCCATTGAACGGGCGCTACCAGCGATTGTTCTTACAGCAGCATCCATATCAGCAGCTGTCAAATCTGGCATTTTTGCTTTAGCAATTTCTTCTGCTTGAGCACGTGTAATTTTTCCTACCTTATCGGTATGGGGACGTGGTGAACCTTTTTCGATCTTCGCAGCCTTCTTAATCATGATGGTCGCTGGAGGCGTCTTCATGATGAAAGTGAAGCTCTTATCAGCAAAGGCTGTAATCACGACTGGAATTGGAAGGCCAGGTTCCATGCTCTGTGTTTGAGCATTAAACGCCTTACAGAATTCCATAATATTGAGACCACGTTGACCCAATGCTGGACCTACGGGCGGTGATGGATTTGCTTTACCTGCAGGGATCTGCAACTTGATAAAGCCAATGATCTTCTTTGCCATTGATTGCTCCTTAAAGCGCGCCTAACCTCATTAGGAAAGACCGCTGTTGAGTAAACGCTTCACTAGTTTTTGGCTTTCTAGATCCGCTCCTCGGTTATTACTAACCACTTAAAACCACTACTTTTTTGTTACAAAACACCCCTTTTAAATTGGGTATTTTTTACATCTTTTCTACCTGACCGAACTCCAACTCAACTGGGGTACCTCGGCCGAAAATTGTAACAGAAACGCGCAATCTTGACTTCTCATAATTGACTTCTTCGATATTGCCGTTGAAATCAATAAATGGACCTTCTTTAACGCGCACGATCTCACCCACCTCAAATAGAGTCTTGGGCTTAGGCTTATCTACCCCAGCTTGCATCTGATCCATAATTTTGGCTACTTCTGCTGTAGAAATAGGGCTTGGGCGGTTACGAACACCACCAACGAAACCGGTCACTTTTGGGGTATTTTTCACCAAATGCCAGCTCTCGTCAGTCATCTCCATCTCAATCAGGACATATCCTGGGAAAAAACGACGCTCAGATACTGATTTTGCGCCTGACTTGATTTCTACAACCTCTTCGGATGGAACCAAGATACGACCAAATTTTTCTGGCATGCCAGAGCGAGCAATACGCTCCTCTAAGCCTCTTTTAACGCTTTTTTCCATACCTGAATAAGCATGAATAACGTACCAGCGCATATTGCCAGTAGCTTGTGGGTTTGAAACTAACTCAGCATCAATCATTTTTTACTCACTTCCAGCCCAAAAAGACTGAAAAAACTAGCCATTCAATTAATTTGTCTGCAAGCCACAAAAACAAGGACATGATCACGACAAAGCCAAATACGACTAGAGTCATTTGAGTCGTCTCTTTGCGAGTCGGCCAAACAACCTTTTTTATTTCATACCAAGAATCTTTAGCGTAGGCGATAAAACGACGCCCATCCGCTGACATCGCCACAATCAAAACTGCAGCTGCTATGCCGCCAAACAAAACAGCTAAGCGAATCAATAAAGATTGATCCGCCAACGTGTAGTAAAGAACTAACGCTGCAACGACGATTAAAGCAGCGAGTACGGAGACCCAGCTGCTCTTTTCTTCAGAGTGACTTGCTGTTTGTTGAGACATATAACTTTCAGTTTAAATCGTGGCAGGGGCGGAGGGCATCGAACCCCCAACCTTTGGTTTTGGAGACCAACGCTCTGCCAATTGAGCTACACCCCTTTATAAAAACTTATTACAGTTTTACTACTTAAGCCAAAATCTTCGCAACCACACCGGCGCCAACAGTACGGCCACCTTCACGGATCGCAAAACGTAAACCTTCTTCCATCGCAATTGGTGCGATGAGTTTGACGGTAATCGTGACGTTATCACCAGGCATCACCATTTCTTTGTCTTTTGGCAACTCGATTGAACC
>Ga0209499_1000266_pt1 | contig 39236 bp, 50 predicted proteins | sample C_130208_EF_Meta_FD_187306 | JGI IMG/M metagenome (GOLD analysis project Ga0209499, IMG submission 187306) | Freshwater microbial communities from Lake Croche, Canada to study carbon cycling - C_130208_EF_MetaG (SPAdes) (version 2) | ecosystem: Environmental > Aquatic > Freshwater > Lake... | reverse complement strand
CTCCCCACGGCTACGCCGTCGGCGAGGTAGCCAGGATCTTCGGAGCGGACCAGGCGGGATTCAACGCCGAGCACCTGATCACCGGCGTCACCAGCACGACCTTCACCTTCGCCTGCTCCAGCGCCCTCACCACGCCTTCGACGGGTGTGGCCTTTGCCCGCCGCGTCTGCGCTCCCCTCCTCTGGGATGGCGGGTCAGGCAACTTCGTCCGCGTCGGTCTCGGTGTCCATGCAGCCGGTCCCACCTTTAGTAAGATGCCGAGCTCCTCCATCGCCACCTATCTGAATAACCAGGTGGCCGTCGTGCGGGGTCGGGATGAGGTGCTCCTCTCCGATGTCCTCGATGCTGAAACGTATGATCCGCTCCTCAAGAGCTTCCGGGCCAACGTCGGGAGCAATGATTACATCACCGCCCTGCACCCCTACGCCGAAAGTCAGGCCCTTATCTTCTGCCGGAAGTCCATCTACCTGGCCACCATTGTCCTGGCCGCCGATGGCATCTCCATCGACCCAGCCAACTCCTCCCTCCAGCTCCTCACCAATGAAGTGGGTTGCTCCGCCAGGAGGACCCTTGCCACAGCCGGGATCTACACCTTCTTCCTCTCCGACTCCGGGATCTACAGGCTCGACAATCAGTTCGACCTCAAGCTCCGAGGGAATACCAAGCCCCTCTCCGATCCGATTGCCGATCTGCTCCTGGAGATCAATACACCGGCGGTCGGGACATCGAATGGGATCTTCTTCAATAATAGGTACTGGCTGGCCGTCCCGACCAAGCTGGCTAATGGAGATCCGGCCACGAGCCCGAATACCCTCTTCATCTACAATATGCTCAATGAGAGCTGGGAGAGCCGGGACATCTACGCCTTCAACCTGGACCAACTCCTTGTCACCGACTACGGCACCGAGAGGCGGCTCTACGCGGTTAGCCGGAACGGGAAGCTCTACCTCCTGGATCAGTACGAGGACGGCCGGGATGACCAGCCGAGCGGAACGGTGAATCACACGACCGGCGCGGCCACGACCCAAGTGGCTGGGAAGCTCCTGACCAGGCGCTACGGCTTCGGGAGCTTGATCGCAAAGCGGATGAGCCGGGTGACATCCAGCATCGTCCTCCCTGCCGGAGCGGCCTGCGCCCTGGACGCCGTGACCACGGATCCGGATGATGATTTCGAGATTACAACCTTGACAAATAGTGGGTTCTCACTGGAAGATTACACAGTCAAGGGACCTATTCGTCGCAAGGCCAACCTCCTCGACATCAGGTGGAGGACAACCGCCGGAAGGCCCATCCTTCGCGCCGTCATGGCCGATGCAAGCGTCGCCTCCCTCCCTCAAGCCGGCAGCAAAACGGAATACTAATGGAAGACTCCCGCAGAGGCGCAGAGGCGCAGAGAAAATCACAGGCTCTTGATCCCCTGCTTCGTTTCATCATTCATCATTCATCCTTCATCATTTCCCCCTAATGGCCACCCTCACCAAAGGCAGAACCTTCGTCTCCGGAGAAGTTGTCACCCCGACCAAGCTGAACACGCTGGTCGATAGCGCGACGATCTCCGGGATCACCGACGCCGACATCTCGGCCTCGGCAGCTATCGCCGATACGAAGTTGGCCCCGATCGCCACCGCTGGTAAGGTGAGTGGGTCGGCCATTACTTCCGGAACGATCGGAGGATCAACTAACGTCTCCACAACCGGCACCATAGCGGCCACCTCATTCACCGGATCAGGATCTTCATTGACTGGGATTGTCGGTATCCCATCCGGCGCGATCCTGCCCTTCGCTATGAACTCCGCGCCGAGCGGTTGGCTGGCGGCCAATGGCACGGCAGTCTCTAGGACGACTTACGCTGCCCTCTTCGCCGCCATCAGTACGACCTACGGCGTCGGTGATGGTTCCACGACATTTACCCTCCCTGATCTGCGCGCTTCCTTTGTTCGAGGCGCAGGCTCGGATGGAACCGCCACCTCCGGAACCTTCGGCGTCAAACAGGCCGATGACCTCAAGAGCCACACTCATACATATACTGTCTCCAGCGGGTCTGGGAGTTATACTAACGGAGGCTCCCCTTCTTACGCACCCATCACCGCCGCTACAACCGGAGCTACACCGGCAGCTACTAGCACGGAAACCCGCCCTCGCAACATTGCGATGCTCTATTGCATCAAGACCTAAATGCTCGCATGGGAGATCGCAAAACAATGGCAAGCCGCCAACTGCATGACCCCCTTCGAGGAGCTCCTCGGGGCGTATCTCTCTTCTGGTCTGCTTCATTCGACACCCGAGGTCTTCCTGCTCGCCAGGGAAGTGACCTGGGATCCGTCAACCAAGCAAATCATCCCATCTTCCCGCTCCCGTCTTCTCTCTCCAGGCAACGCTTGGTTCGTGGAATTGGCAGCTTCAAACCATCACTCCAATCCGATCCGCGAATTTCTCCGCGTCGTAACTCATCCGCTTCCCTACGTCCTCTGGTGCCGTCAATCAGTCAATCGCCAACACGACATCCACGCCTACCGCTGGTCCCATCTCGCCAGGAGGGTCAACCTCTCATCTCCTCCTCTCTGCGATTGCAGACCCGGCCGTTGCTTCGCATCCGTTACGGCTGCGCCTCTGCGCGAGAATCTCTAGCCCTTTCGGCCGTTCTCGTTTTCATCATTCATCATTCATCCTTCATCATTTCCTAATTATGGGCGGCTCCTCCGGATCACAACAACCAGTGCCACAGAAGGCGAAAGAAATTGACTACGCCAAGATGATGCAGTCAGCCTCCGACGCAGCGCGCGCCCAGGTGGACCAGCAATTTCAGGACCAGGTCAAGTATTACCCCCAAATGGAGGCGCTCCAGCTCGGGACGATCGGCAAGCTGCGGGACAATCTTAACAACGACTACACAAAGCAAGCCAAAGGCGTCATTGACGCGACCCTCCAGCAGGGAGCCACGGAGCTGGCGGCCACCGGCAACCGGATCAATGCCCTCGGGGATCTCTCTGGTCAAGTCTCAGCCCAGGCCCAGCAGCGTGCCATGGCGGGTCCCACCTCGATCGAGCAGGGAATCTATGACCAGGCCAACTCTGACCTGGCGCTCGGCCGGTCCCTCAACCCCGAAGAGATACGCAATGCCTCCCAGGCTGCACGCGCCGCCTTCTCAGATCGGGGCCTCGCCACCGGATCGGGCGCGGCGTCAGCGGAGATCCTGAACCGTGCAGCCTATGGCGACGCCCGCTACCAGCAGCGCCTCGGAAACGCCCAGGCGGCGAATCAGACGATGGAACAAGGAATGCAGGGCAGGCAGAACACGGCCGCCGGTCTGCTTGGTCAAACGGCCAATCTCTACGGCCAAGCTGGAGGAGCTTTTCAAAATGCTGCCTCGGTCGGCTTCGGTGGAGCCAACGCCCTGGTCAACCTCGATCCCTACCAGCGGGCCATGGGGATCGGCGTCCAACTCGGCAGCGGCATCCAAAGCACCAATGGCCAGATGATCGGCAACACCTACCAAGGCGCGACTCAGATGGCCGGAAATGTCGCCAGCTTCAACGCCAACATGCTCGACAGTAGGTACAACTCGGCCATGAACAACAACGCGGCGATGGCTGGATCCAAGACGGCCGCCAATGGGCAACTCATGGGCGCAGGCATCGGAGCTGCGGGTGCGCTGGTTGGTGTGGGCATCCTCGCTTTCTAAATGCCATCCCTCTCTGCCACACTTGAGAAAGTCAGGCTGGCCCTCGCGGGAGCCAAGCGTCCCGCCGTGCTCTGGTCCGGCGGCAAGGACTCCACGGTCCTCCTGCACCTCGCCCGCCAAGTGATGCCGGAGATCGAGTGCATCCAGTTTCAGCTCCCTTGGATGAAGCAGAAGTGGGCCTTCCAGAATAAGCTCGCCGCGGAGTGGGGCCTCACGGTCCATGATTCGCTCCCTCTCTCCTCCGCTCTCTGCCATGGCCGGGACCGTATCGACCTCATGGAGGCCTACTCCATCGGAGAGAGGAGTATCGTGATCGCCAGGGGAAGCGAGCCCTTCGAGGAGGGGAAGCCCTTTCTCTGCGGAAAGGAGTGGCTCTCCCGGCCGAAGGCCGCGGCCGTCGAGTTCCCCTGGGATCTCCTGCTCTGCGGCCATAAATCGGATGACACCGATCCTCTCTCCGGTCCGATCCCGCTGAACCTGGACCGCCTCGACATCGAGGGGAGCGCCTCGGTCTGGTACCCGCTTCGAGACTGGACAGATGCCGATGTCTCCGCGTATATTGTCTCCAGTGGGATCTCGTGGGATGAGGGCCGTTACGATCTGATCGACGGGGTGCTCACGACCAAGGCCGACAAGCACCTCAACAGCGACTACTACCATGCCTGCTTCCGTTGTCTCGACCGCCGGGAGGAGGCCTATGTCGCCTGCCCGAAGCTGGCGGGAGGCGTCATTGCCAACATCTCCACCCAGGTCCAGCACTACGAGCCGAGCTTCGACTACTGCAATCTAAGGACCTCGCCATGTACGACTGCCAATCCTGCGGAGCCTGCTGCTCCCACAAATGGAGCTGGCCCATCCTCCGGCGAGACCGCTCCGACGCCACCCGCATCGACCCGTCACTGACGCGGACTGATTACCCCCTCATGAAGACACTCAACCACCGTTGCGCTGCCCTAACCGGAACGGTCGGCACCTCGGTCGGCTGCTCGATCTACGAGGACCGGCCCGCTGCTTGCCGGGCTTTCACGGCCGGATCCCCTCTCTGCCTAGAAGCCCGTAAATCCAAGAATCTCCCAACCCCCTAATTCCATGTTCCCCTACGCACCCTCCGTCAACGACACCTCCGGCCAGATCCAAGGGGAATACAACTATAAGGGAGCCCAGGCTGTCGCCAACGGGATCAGCAGCGCCGCCTCCTCGATCGCCGGTGCGGGTACTGGCCTGGCTAAACAGGGCCAGATGGACCGGGCCACCCTCGACATGAATATCGGCAAGATGGATCAGTACCATCAGGCGGGCCTCATGGATGGCGACACCTACGCAAAGTTTGTAGCCATGGGAGTTAATAAGCAGAGCGGAGCGCTGGCGGGATTTGAATCCACGGTTGTCCATCCCTATCTCCAGCAGCAAGGCTATCAGGCCCAGCAGCAGGCCAAGCAGATGTATGGCCAGGGCCAGCAAGAGAACACCGGCTCACCCATCTCCTTCTAGGTTATGGCTGACCAATCCCAGGTTCTCAGCCTCGAAGACTTCGGCAGGCAGTTTCTTAAGATCCGGCCGGGGACAACCGTAAGTGGCAAGGATGCCGTCCGCGTGCGTCAGATGTATGGCTCCTACATGAGCACGGCGGTGAAGGAGTTAGCCAGCGCTGCCAAGCCACCCTTCAATCCGGGTGGCTCGGAAGTCTCTCTCCCCGATGGCCGGAAGATCCAGATGGTCACGACATCGAACGGCTCCGCCATGCCCGCCCCCAAGGAGGAGGCCCCCAAGTTCGAGCGGATCACCGCCGCTGATGGCACGGTTAAGCTGATCGACACCATGACAGGCAAGGCGATCACCGCCTGGGATGAGCAGACTGGCTCCCCGGTCAAGGCTCCCGTCCGCTCCGGAGAGGATGCGGTCAAGGGCATCCAGGAGGACCAGCTCGCCCAGGACATCGCCAAGCTGAAGTCCGGCAGCGCTCCCTGGTATCAAACGGATGCCTCCTACCAGCGCGACATCGCCGGCAAGCAGGCCCAGCTCAACGCCCTCTACAATCCTCAGTCAATGGCCGGTCCCGCAGCAACAACACAGGCAGCTCCAGCTCCCCAAGCAGCGCCCGCCCCGGCTGCGCCAGCCCAGGCCCCGACACCCGATGCCTCCTACCTCACAGGACCAGCTCCGGATCCCGATCCCCAGCCTTCTACGCCTTCTGCACCCCAGGCCCCTTCGATGGATCCTGACTCGATCAAGGCTGCCTATAAGGCCGGTCAACTGACCAGGGAGCAGGCCGTCGGGATGCTCAAGGCCCACGGTTACTAGGCCATGGCAACCAAGGCAGAGGACTTCCTCGATGCTGCCGATGCCCCGGTAGCACCTTCTACCTCGCAAGCTGGCCTCTCGGCTGATGCTTTCCTGGGCGCTCCCGATCCCACTCCTGATCAACCAACTCAGCCCCCGGTCCCGATCACTAGCGCCGGTCCGCTCAATGATGCAGGATCCTTCCTGGACGCACCGGCCGCGGCTCCCCTGGGAGCCGTCGATCGCTCCGGCCGTCCTCTTGATCCCGCCAAGGCCGCCTTCGCACCCGAGGGAACTGACCCACTCTCACAGGCAAGCCGATGGAACGCCGAGACCTCCCCCTACAAAGTCACCTCCGGCGGCCTGGAGCTGGACCCTCTCCGCTATGGAGCAGGCGTCTCTAGTGCCTTCACCGACGGTCTCCTCGACCAGCCGACCTACGACAAGCTCTCGGCCAATGCCCCCAAGATCGAGGAGGCTGCACGGAAGCGGCGCGACATGGAGCTCTCGGCCGGATCCTCTCCCGAGGGGAAGGCTCTCCTCCATGGTCTCGGCCGGGGTGGAGCCGTCACGATGGGCTTCACCGGAGGAGCAGCTCTCCCTGGACTAGCCGGTCTCCCCGGCGGTCCTCTCGCTCTCGTCACCGGAGCAGCAGGGGGAATCGTCGGTGGGTACGCAGCGGGCAAGGCCTATGATGCCACCTACCAGGCGCTCGCTGATCACGACGCTGAGTTCAACAGCTACCTCTCCGCCAGTGAAGCACGCCCCGGCTACAATGCCCTGGGAGAGCTGGCCTCCATCGCCGTCGCTGCACCGATGGCACCTTACAATCTCGTCAAGGGGATCCAGCTTGTGCGTGAAACCAAGGGAGCCCTGGAGGCTGCCAAGTTCGCCGGGAAGGTGATCGGGATCGGAGCCGGGACGGGAGCCGCCACCGATGTCGCCTGGAAGCTAGGAGATCAGGCCTTCGCCAGTGGGGATCAAACACCGGAGGGTCCCACCTTCCAGGGCGCTCTTCAGTCCGCCGCCATGGGAGCTCTCCTCTCGGGCCTCACCGTCCAGAATAAACGCTACGAGCTCTCCGACATCCAGGGTCTCGTCGGGAGATCACAGGCTGGCGAGAAGCTGAACGCCATGGACCAGGAGGCAGTCTCCACCGCGCTCCGTGTGGCCGAGAGTGTCAAAGGTGAGTTCCCCAACTCCAAGCCAACCGATCTCTCCATGAGGCAGACTTCCTTCATGGGTCAGCCGGAGGCGATCTCCGCCAAGGTGACGATGGGGGAAGCTGGAAACCTGAAACCTGAAGTTGGAAACCTGAATGCTCCAGCGCCAGCAGCAACATCGCCCACTCCCGCCGCTCCATCTCAAGCCCCCGTTGCCTCGCTGCCCTCGCCCGCTCCTCTCCCCCTGGAGAACATTCCGGCCGGTGGATTTACGATGGATCGGAATAACGCCGCTCCTGCCAATGTCCCGGAGGGTGTGATCGCTATGGCGGGAAGACCAGCGCTGCCGAATCAAGCATCTTCATCTTCAGTAACTCCAACAATCGCCGAGAATCCGTCGATAACTCAAGTTACCACACCGGTTTCCAACGCGAGCGCCGAGGCTTTCCTGGATGACGCTCCCGCCCTGGTGAATACGCCGACGGAATCTACCGTCAATCCCTCCATGCACCCCGTGGTGGAGGCTCCGATCTCTGAGATCACGCTCTCGGAGGATGTCCAGAACTTCAAATCCGAGGCCTCCTCCTCGACTGGCGTGGTCCATGGCAACCAACTCCAGGGAACCTACAACCGCCTCGGCACCGGGAATATCGTTCTCTGGAAGCGCACCAATGGCGCTCTGGAGGTGATCTCCGGGAGGCACCGCTTCGACCTGGCCAAAAGGACAGGAGAGAAAACAATCCCAGCTCAGATCGTCCAGGAGTCACAGGGATTCAATACTCAGGACGCAATGACCCTAGACGCGGAACTCAACATCCGCGATGGTCAAGGGACGGTACACGATTATGCAAGCTACTTCAAAAACGCATCCATCACCGAGCAAGAAGCCAGCCAGGGAGGACTACTATCGCGCATTAAGGGCCGTTCCGGCTGGGCGCTCGGCCGCAGCGCGAGCAATGATCTTTACGCAGCCTTCAGCGCCGGAAGAATCTCAGAAGCCAAAGCAGTAGCCATCGCGCAAGCTGCTCCGGGAGACGAGGAATCCCAACGCGCCGGTCTCGCACAGGCTAAGACCGCCTCGATGACGCCGGAGGCGCTCGGCACGCTGGTCTCGATGGTCAAGTATAGCAAGGCCCAGGGAACCCAGGAGGATCTCTTCGGTGGATCCGACGCCGGGGTCAACGAGGCGCTCCGCCTGGTGAAGCTGGCTAACTCCAAGGCCGACGAGATCCAGGATCAGATCACCGCCGTCCGGGCCGCAGCCAGGAGGCCGGAGGCCGCCGCCAAGCTGGGGGTCAATGTTAAGGATCCGGAAGGAATCCTGAAGCGGGTCGTGGAACTCCAGGTCAAGGCCGATCAGTACCGCAAGTTCTACCTCTACCCTGAAATCCGAGCCGAGCTGACGGGAGCCTTCACGCCACCGTCTGAAACCCAAGCAACTCCCAACACTAGCGAGGTAGCTCCCAACACAACGGAGGTAGCTCCCAACATAGCCACCAACGGGGAGGGGAATCTCTTCGGGGAAGCCGCAATGCCGTTCAATCTCTACGGCCAAGCAGAGCAAGGCCCTACTCCGGCCGAGCTGGCAGCGACCGAGGCGGAGCGCCTGGCCCAGGAGGAGGCCGACCGCAACCAAGGGGATATGTTCTCAGGTGGCGGAGGGAATGCTGACTATGGCCCACAATCTCCTGGGGGAAATAGGAGCAACACCGCTGCCGAAGCTGGTCCCTCTGTCCCTGACAATGCTCCCATGGTCACACGCGGTCCCGGCTGGGAGATGCCTGAGATCCTGGGTGGAACCGATCGGGTCCTCCCTATCGAGGTGCCGGAGCTGATCCGCTGGTTCAGGGAGGCTACCGGCTTCTCTCCCTCACTCCGCCGCTCTAGCCGTGCGCTCGGGATGTTCACCGGGATCGGACCCGGCCGCATCTGGATCCGCTCTTCTCTCTTTAGCAACCCTGCCTCGGTCGCCATGACGCTGGCCCACGAGATCGGTCACTGGATTGATTACTTACCCGCTGAGTCACTCAAGCGGGGCAATATCCTGGGTAGGCTCGGCAGCCTCCTCTCCTACCTGAAGCACACCATGCCGCTCGGGGCCTCTCCCTCTCCGGTCGATAGCCCAAGCGGACCCGCACCAACCGCCAAGGAGCGCCGGAAGATCGCCGACGCTGCCCTGGAGGATCTCCGCAAGTCGATCGGAGAAGTCATCACCAAGATCATGGTGGAGGAGCCGATCTTCCGCGATCTCGGGATCTCCCCGGAGGATGTGAAGAGTCTCTTTGGCCTGAATGCCAGGGAGGAGCTCCCGGCTCTCTACGATTGGTTCGCCAAGCAGGACAGCCCCACCAAGAAGAGCGTGGTCAAGCAGGCGATGGCCGGGATCGTGGACGAGCGGATCAAACAGTTCGGCAAGCAGGAGCAGATCGGGACCAGGATGGTGGAGAAGGATGTCCGCACCGCTGGTCGCCCGCCTACCGCCGAGGAGATCAAGCAGGCGATCACCAACGCCATGCGCCAGGAGTACCGCAAGCGGAACCTGGCCAGCAATACGATGATCAGGGATGAGCTGATGGAGCTCTCTCAATGGTGGAAGCCCTTCGACATCGCCCTCTCTCCTGCCTCCTATGTCTCCTATCGGAACAGCTCGAAGGAGCTCTACGCCGACGCGATCTCTGTCCTCTTCAACTCACCCGCCGACCTGGAGCAGCGCTGCCCTTCCTTCTGGGAAGCCTTCTGGCTGAATGTCGAACGCAAGCCTGAGATCGCTGAGGCGATCCTGGGGATCCAAACCTTCCTGGCCAAGGGGCCGGAGGCCGTCAATGTCGCCCGGATCTCGGAGCAGAAGGCCGGATATGCCAAGGCCCGCGAGCTGGTCAAGCGCCGCGCTGCCTCGATGAAGGCCTGGTCCACCTCTCCGATGCGTCTCTGGGAGCGGATGAAGGATAGCTACTACTTCTACGCCGCCCCGGCGATCGAGCTGATGCACGCGAAGCGGGCCTCCGGAGCGCCGATGGGTCCCGAGGATCGGATGGACTGGCTCTTCGAGGAGATGCCTCTTGCCAACTCTTCGGTCCAGGCTGATCTCATGGAGATCACGGCCACGGTGACGCCTCTCCTCCAGGCCGTCGGTCTCTCCGATGATGATCTCGGGATCTACCTGGAGAACTTCCGTATCGCCAATGAGCGGATCGAAGTGGAGAAGCAGCTCGGCAAGGCGAGCTCGCAGGAGAGTGAAGTCGTCGTGACCGGCCGGACGGTGATGGCCAACCCTGACGGCAAGCACCCTGCCCTGGCCCAGGCTCTCCTCGATCAGCAGCAGGCAGAGATGACGCCCGAAGCATGGAAGGCGCTCCAGGCTGCCGCCCAGGCCTTCCATGATAAGATTTTCTCCGTGGTCGAGGATGCGGTCGATGCCGGGATCATCTCGCGTGAGACCTTTGACACGCTCTTGGTACCAAATCGCGATGTTTACGCCACGTTCACGCCGCTGAAGTACGCGGATCGCTATGTCCCGGCTGCCATCGTCCGCCAAGTCGGCACGCTCGACCAGGTAGCCAACCCCTTCACCCAAACCGTCCTGAAGATGGTGGCGATGCGCCGCGCCGCGCAGTCGAACAAGGCGAAGGCTACCTTCTTCGGATGGATGAAGGAGTCCTTCCCTGGCATGATCCGCGCGGCCGAGATGCGCTGGGATGGCCGCCGCAATGTGCCGGTCCCGACCCATGAAGTCGGCTGGTCCACGGTGAACTACCGCGCCGATGGCAAGCTCCGCGCCGTCCACCTCCCGGAGCGCTATGCTGCGATGTTCGAGGCGATGTCTCCAGCTCACCAGGACGGCCTCACTCAGGCTCTCTCGATGGCCTGGAACTCCCTGGCCTACCCGCTGATCATTAAATACAACCCGTCGTTCCAGCTCGCTCTCTCGCCGATGCGCGATCTCCTCCGCACGATGCGGAACGCTCCGAACAAGACACGCGGCCGGATCCTCGGTGAGATGGCCTATCAGATCGGTCTCGCCGCCCTCCAGCCGGAAGGCCGCGCCGCCCTGGCAACAACCGCCGGAGGAGTGATCGGTCAGGCTGTCGGATCCATCGGTGGATTCGTCGCTGGTCCCGCCGCTGCCCTGGCCGCCGGTCAGATGGGATCCTATGTCGGTGCCGCTGCCGGGATGGCCGTCGGGAAGATCCTGGCCATGATCCCTCTTCAGGTCGGATCCTCTCCGATCGTGGACCGGATCACCGGCGGGTCCGATGCCCTCCTCCAGGAGATGCTCCTGAACGGGGCCGTGGTCGGGCCGCACGAGTCATTCTACGTCACGCCCAATGCGGAAGGGGCTCTCGGTGACATCCTCCGTCAATTCCATATGCTGCCTCACGAAGATCAGCCTGCCTTTAGCCGTAAGTGGTTCATGAAGCCGGTGATGGAGTACCTCCGCGCTGTCCAGTTCGCCGGGCAAATCATGGAAGGCCTGCCCAAAGTCGCAGGCTATAAGGTCCTGGCCAAGGATCTCGGCTGGGGTGGCCGCGAGGCTGGGGCCTATGTGAGAAATTATCTCGGTGTCCCCAACTACATGAAGAAGGGGAACTCGATCTCGACGCCTGGTGTCCTCTTCCCCTTCATCAATATCACGATGCGCTCCTGGGAGTCCTCGATGAAGCTCCTGGCTGGCCGGGAGCGCGGTCGCAAGTCTCAGGCTGACTACATCCTCAGCTACATCCTGGCCGGTGGATTCCTCACGACGGTGATGATGGTCCTGGCGAGGGAAGGGATGTTCGGTGAGGAGCTGCAGAAGCTCACCGCCAAGATCCCGGAGCGCGATGTCTATGCCTATCACTCGGTCCCCATCGGATCCACGACGACGGGTGACTATGGTGGCAAGACGGCCTATGTCCGCTGGCCGGTCGATGAGGTGGACCGCGCCGTCAATGGCATGGTCTATTACGGTCTGACCGCAACGATCCGGAAGTCGAAGGGGGAGAAGACAGGCCTCGGTCTCGGCAATATCCTGGCCGTTGCCGGGAATGAGACGCCCTCGCTCAATCCCTTCATCTCGCTCCCGGCCAAGTGGCTGACCTATGCAGCCGGGGGCAATCCCCTCGATGAGCAGCGCGGCCGAGCCATCCTGACGGATGATGAGCAGAAGGCCGGCGGCTGGCCCGCGGTGAAGCGCCTCCTCATTCACTCCTCGGACAAGATCGGTCTCGGGAACTTCCTCCGCTACGATGAGAAGAGTGATACGGTGGCGGAGTTTGCTCTCTCCTCGACGGCTCCGATTAATCGCCTCCTCAAGATCAGCGACGCCGGAGCTGCCGAACTCTCCCGCGATGAGCTGGCCGGGGAGGAGAAGGCGATCTCCCAGGTCCGTGTCAATCTGACCGATGATGTCCGCACCGCTACCAAGGAGTACGCCTGGCTGCAAAAGCTCGATGCCCACCGGACGCCCCAGCAAACCCTCCGCTACGCTGTCCTCAAGCAATGGTACGGAGGGATCTACCGGCCGCAGATCGAGGCGATGCGCTCCAGCGTGGAGCGGGGCCAACTGGACGCCGGAGCTCGGGCCGTCTCGACGATCAACGGGATCACCGATGGCATGAAACGGTCCTGGGCAAGGCAGAAGTAACTACTCGTCACCAAGGCCCGGGGTGATGGCCGGGATGATGGCTGCCGGGATGGGTCCCCTTCCGGTATTGATAATCCGGTAGCCATTATCCCCATTAGGCTGGACGTAGATCGCTCCCTGGTCGGTGAAGGTGACGCTCGATCCGTCGCTGTGGGTATTCACGAAGTAGTTCTTCCCTCCATCGGAGACGATGTAGGAGTTGTCCTGGTTGCGGTGAGGCTTGGCCTCGGCGCTCGGGATGGTCGTGATGATTGCGGCCGCTGCCAGGATGGCAGCGAGTAGGGTAGTGTGTTTGTTCATGGTGTGGGTGGGGTTGGTTGTTGTGGTTACTTGGGAGGGTATTGTAAAATTGGATCTTCCATTTCTGCTACCAGATAGCCTTCAGAAACATAATCCGCCGCAATCTCAAGAGCCCGGTCCCGCTGTAACTTGAGCCTTTCGATCTCTGCTTTGCTCGTTTGAAGTCGGCGCTCGAGGTCACGAGCAAAAGTTGCAAGCACGACCTCGGAAGATTCCATGGTTTCCTTGAAGCAAAGGGAATCAGTTAGCGGAGTTGGGTCTGGTATGTTCATGGGGTGGATGGGGTTGATTGTTGTGGGGTTGGAGGCTTAATGCCGTAGAAGCTGTCGTGGTCAAAGGGGTTGACCCCCTCGCTCTCGCGCAAGTGCTCGGCGTAGTTGTTCATGGTGGTGGAGGCGTGCTTGTGACCCAGGAGTCGCATGGCTGCATCGACGCCCTGGTACTTAAAGGTGATGCTCGCGGCCTGTCCGCGCAACTGGTAGGACTTCTTAGATCCCTTGGCCGTCGGGATGTGGCGCTCGAAGAAGCGATTCACCGCCTTGTAACAGATGTCGTGCCGCTCGGTCTTATGCCTGGCCGGGACGACGTAGGCTGCATTCTCATCCTTCGCGACCGGCGTGGCGCTCTTATACTCTAGGAGCTGGTCCCAAAGCTGCCTACGGACGGTGATCCGGATCTCGATGGCCTCCCGATAGTCGCCTCGTGTCGTGAAGATGATCTCTCCGGCCTCCTCGCTGAAGTCGCTCCACTTGGCCATGTGGACCATTTTGTTCCGGACCGCCAGGTTGTGCATCATCGCCCAGCAAACCCATACGGGATCCTTGGCCAGGCGGAGACGCTCGGCCTCCTCCATCATGGAGATCACTCGCTCCTTCTCGAAGCGGGTAAAGCCTAGCTTGCTCGCTGCCCACTTAGGCGAAGGACTGGCGCTCTTGAACGCTACCAGGTCGGGAAGCCGGAGCCCCTTGTAGAGGCTCATCTTGTCCTTGCTGAAGATGGCCCGCGCCTGGGTGAGGTGGCTCCGGATCGAGGCGTCCGGCCGGATCTTCAGCGTGCCGTCGCCGGCCTTCATCGGCACGGTCCGGCAGCGCTTTACGAATTTCTCCACCAGGTCGGCCGTGAGCACCTCGGAAGAGACGCCCCGCGGCTCGGCCCGCTTGGTGGCGATCGTGACGAACCGCTCCATGGCATGAATGTAATCGAGCACGCTCCTGGGAGAGATCCCTACCTCGGCCGCGCTCTTCTCCAGGCGAGCCAGGATCTCCCCGATGGTGGCGAAGGTCGTGGCCTGCGCTTGCTTGGGCTCCGGCTTCCAGTCGTGGCGCTCCAGCTCGTCGAGATCGAGCTTGGCCTGCTTGACTGCGACATCCTTGATCGACGTCTTGAGGCTCCTCCAGGTAGCTCGTCCCTCCCTCTTGAACCGGAGATAAAGGTTGTCTCCCCTCCGCCAGAGAGTGTAGCTTTTGCCCCGATGAAGGACCTCTATATCTGTGCGTTCTGTTTTGCTCATTGCTTATTAAGTATGCTACACCTTTTGCTACACCTTTGCTACACCCAAGTGGGTGGATCGTTGTTGCAAGTAGTGGAGTACGGAAAGAGCATGAGTGTAGCAGTTACAGAGGAGAATCAGTGGTTTGCAGGAAATAACAGTTTCAAGCCGGCTTAGCTCAGTTGGTAGAGCACCTGATTTGTAATCATTGTTTCCTCTGTGTGGGGGAATTTTGCTACACTTTTTGCTACACTTTGAGCGTTGAAGTTAGCGGCGTTCCGTTCATAAAGTGCGCTCTTTTTGTTCTATTTCCTCGGATTTATTTGGCGGCGCTTTTTCGGCGTAGATTGTCAGGTCTTTGCTCGCTCTTTGGATTTTGTGGAGGGCTCGGATGATCATGACGATGAAGCCGGGGTGATGTTTCCCCAGGAGATCCCGGAGGATCCTTTCGGCTTCGGCTTTGGCTGCTTGGTGGCTCATGGTTTTTTATGTACCCGCGGGGGTAAGTTCGTTTGTGGCCTGCGTTTGCTAGGGTTACAAGGTGCGGAGGACTTCGGCAACTGTCGTTCCGAGGCTGATGGTGGTGCCGTGCTCTTGGGCTCGGCAGTAGGCGAGGCGCTCGGTGCCTGGGGTGCAGTCGTGGGCGCTGGCGGGTAGGTAGCTGGTCCCGCGGTCTCGATCGTGGATCCGGACGGCCAGCGTCGGGGCCTCGCGGCGGCCGCTCATGATCTCGGCCTCTTCGATGGTCTCGGCGTGGGCTCGGATGGTAAGGGATCCGAGCTTGTCGGTTCTGATGTGGTGGGTGGAGGTCATGGAGTGCTACGCTGCTATCTTGGGTCCGATGTAATAGCTTCGGATGATAAATCCTCCCTCGATTGAGAGGTTTCCGTTTTCGGCCATCCTAGTTTCATCTGCTATCCTATCGGGCAGGTTCTTCTTGCGGAGCGATACGATCCTGGCCGGATGAGTTTCGCCGTTTTCAAGGTGGTATATTCCAAGGACACCGAAGGCCTCGCGGCCCATGTTGTCCTTTGTTTTTGTTGGCCTTGTGTCGTCGATCTGGAAGCTGGTGATTTTGATTTTAGGTGTCATGTGAATAAAGGTTGTTGGTTGCGTTCTGTCTCGGCCTGGTCTCGGCGCTGGCGCTCGGTCTCGAGGCGCTCGGCCGGGGTTGGTCCCTGCTCTACCTGGCCGGTGAGGTTGAAGGGCATCTCTGCCTCCTGGAAGAGGCTGCCGGTGGTGTTGGTGGTCATCGGGTGAGTCGGGTGCGTAGGTAGTGGACAAGGCGGAGGCGTCTCGTGAAGTCGGCCTCTGGCATGGTGGCGACGCCTTCCTCGAGGGATCCTTTGAATCGGTAGAAAAGTCGGTATGAGTTCATGGCGTCATTTCCCGATCCGATTGATCGAGCGCTTTAGCTCCCGGGCTTCTGCCTTGAGCTTTTTGGCTGCCTTGGTTGCTCTGGCTTTTTCTAGGCGCTTGGCAAGGCACCGGCTCCGGATGGCCCAATGGTAAATGTCTTCGATGCGGACGGTCTCGCTCCGTCTCGTTCCATGAGGCCGGATGGTAAGAGTGTCCCCGTCGCTCGATGAATCTAGCTTGATGACAAGGCTGCGGCCGGTGTCGCAACCGTAGCCGCATCCGAGGGTGTCCCTGGTCTTTCTGATGACTGGCTTGTTGAGTGGTGTCATGGTCGTGATCTCCAGGGGATTAGCGGAAGACGCGAGCAACGATCCCGCTCTTGTCGAGTAGGGTGATGCGGTCGTCACTCAGCACGGCCTCGACCGTGGATGAGATGAAGATATTCCCGCCGCGGTTCATTCGGTGGCCGTAGTTCAGGGCAATCCGCCCGGCGCTCATGGTTCGGCCTGCTAGCTTGATGGTCATCTTTGGACTCATGTTGTTACGTTTGCCCGTTTGGTCGGTCGGCTCTTCCGTGGATCCAACATCTCACAAGTTCTCGTGGGAACGCAAGAGAAATCTGTAGAAATCTTTTAATGGTCTCCGGAGGGCCTTAGAATCTAGCGCTGCGAGCGACTCGCTCGATCGGCGTCCGCTGCCATGCGGGCTTTTTTCAACGCTGCCGGCGCGATCTTCCCGGTGCCGGTGACTCTCGGAAATGTGGTCCCGGCCAGGACGGCCGCGGTGGCTGCCTCGGAAACATATCCGCCTCGGGTCAGTCCGCTCTCGCTCGCTAGGTAATCCAGCGCCTCCAACACCTCGAGCCGGAGGGTGGTGCTCACTGAATGCTTGCCCTTCCCTGGTCCGTTTCCGGTGGTCTCTTTCGCTGGCTTGGCATTGGCCTTGGGCTTCCTGGTCATGGCTTGGATGGTGGCGGGCCTTTCCTGGCCTCGTCAAGTGCGCTGATGGCTGCCAGCGCTGCGGGCTGGTCGAGGACGTTGGCCCAAAATAGGACCCTTCCGCCGGGTGTGGTAGGTAGTGAGGCGAGCCCGGCCGCCTCTCCGGTCGTGGTGTCGAGGCGGAGCGTGACCTTGCCCCCGGTGGGATCGCTGGCCTCGTGGAGGGTGTAGCGTGGAGATGGTGATGGTGATGGCGAACAACCGGCAACGGAAATGATGCACAAGGACACTAAGAGAGAATGTCTTGCAAGGGTTTTAATTAGGTCCATAAAGGTAAGATGCTAGGTTTATGATCTCGCAGAACGTGGGCTTTGCTTCGAGTGAAAGGCGGCTCCGTGGTTGCCGTTCTTCTTGGCGTGAAATCCGATCCGCGGTCCTGGTGGCTGCTCTTTCTTCGGGAGGGTAATCTGTGGGGCCTCGGTGATGTTGTACCTCTTGGCCATGATCTCTTGCGCGGAGTAGATCCGGCCGGCCGTGACGACTTCGGTGATGGCCTCCCTGGCATAGGTGGATCGTGTCACTCCGCTCTGGGTGGCTAGGTAATCCAGGGCCTCTAAGACGTCATTCGGCAGGGTGCAGGAGAGGGAGTGCTTCCCTTTGCCGTGAGGGTTCTTTGCCTTGCTCATGGTTCAACTCTCTGCCTGGCCGTGAATAAATTCAAACTTTATCTTGCATAGTCTATTCATTCTAACTATAACGATTAGAAATGACTAAGGAAAAGACCTACATCAGTGTGCAGCTTCCGCCGTCGATCGCTGATGCAATCAAGCTGGAAGCGGAAAAGGAGCTGATCTCCGTCGCGGCCGTTGTCCGTCGTCTCCTCGCCGAGCATGTCCGGGGAATGTCCGCCAAGCAGGAGGCAATAAAATGAGCGCCTCGGCTTTCCTCGCTCTCCTGGTCGCTCTCTCCGGCCTGGTCATCCTAGCCTCGCTGGCGGAGCCCCTGGCCGACGCCGCCCTTTCTTTTTTTGATAAGCCACGCAATCGGAGGGCTCGGAAGTGATCGCCCTCGGTGACATTATGCGGCTGGAGATCCGGCCAACGCGACGGACCAGGATCGTCTTGGAGAAGTTCCGGCCTGGTGCGCTCCTCGCTGCGCTCTCCCCCGGCTTTTCTTTTTTTTATAGGGTGGAAATCAACGGGGAAATGAGGTCATGCACGAATGATCCTCTCGAGGCTCGTGAGGTGTTCCGCGACTCGTGCCGGTGGGCTGTAACTGTATGAGTCAAACCACTCCCCAGGCCGGTGCGTGGATGACGTCGCGCCAGGTATGCGACGCGCTCAATATCCACCTCAATACTCTCTCCCGGTATATCTCCCGAGGTGAGTTCGGTAAGATCCTGGTGCTCTCTGCCAAGGATCGACGCATTAACTCGGATGCGGTCCAGGCCTTCATCACTCGTCGCCTCGCAGGATGAAGAAGCGCCCCACGTCACTCCTCGAGGTGGAAGCAGCTAAGGCCGCCGCCGCCCCTGTTCTTTTTTTGGATGAGGTCTCTAAGGGAGTCGAGAAGATGGAGAAGGCTGGGGAGTTCACGGCTGAAAGGCTGATGGAGTCGCGGCCGGCGATCTACCGGGCAATCTGTGAAGGTCATGCCCAAGGTCTCGGGATCCGCCAGCTCTGCCGGGCCTACTCGGTCTCTCATCACACGGTCGCCGTTGTCCTGGCGCGAGAGCCCAAGGCTATAGCCACACTTAAAGAAGGGACAATCAGTACGTTGCGAACCTTTGCGAAGTTGGCAGCGGACCGGCTGCTCGATGAAGTGAACGACATTCCGATTCAGCAGCTCGCCGTTCCTTTGGGGATCTCCATAGATAAGGCGCAGCTCCTCGATGGTGGAGCGACTAGCAGGATCGAGCACACGGAGACCGGCCCGACGCATGAAGATTACCTGAAGCTAATAAGCGGGACAGTGATCGAGGCGGAGATACTCCCGGCAACCGGTTTAAGAGGGGGAACGGATTCTCTAAAGGGGGTCGAGGATGGCAGCGCTGCCGGTGCCGCGGTGCAGGCCGTGACCATCGAGGCGGTCCCGGCTGCTCTCCTCCCTGGTGGATCCTTCCCTGGTACTCTTCCCACTGGAAACGATGGGAATGATGCGACACCTGATGAGCAATCAGGTAGTTTAGAGGCCTACTACTCTGTAGAGGCTGGAGATGCTACACCTTTTGATACACTTCCGGACCCGTTAGAGCCCCATATCGAGGGATCAAAATCAATCCTCGAGGCTCCTGGAGCGTCGGATGAGACGCCGATCGACCAGGCAGCCGGGAAGATGAAGGCCCGCCGCGCTGGTGGATCCACGGCCGGTGCGATGAAGGCAAAGCGCCCGACAGAGGGGGGGAGGGGGTCCCAAAAATCGGCGGCGGTGTCCAGGGGTCATTGATCCAGTCACGGAAAATTTTCACTAAAATGAGCATAGAAACCAACAAACACATCGAAGCGCTGAAATCCTCGATTTTCGGCCATAAAAAAGAACAGGGGGGTGCCAGTCCTATGTCGCCAAGCAAGCGATCTAGCGGGGCTCCTGACGACAACGGGGCCATGGATGCGAACGACGGCACACGCATTAGGCTCCATGTCTCCAAGGTGGGAAAGAACGTCAATATCCTGGAGGCGATCCGCATGCACGACGCCAGCAACGAGCCGGTGGCGGTGCGGTGCAAGAACGCCCAGGCCTACAAGCTGAAGACCTACATCGAGGCAGAGGCCGACAGCGATGGCCACCTCACCATTGCTGAAGAAAAAAGGTGGCTCAAGTTCCAGCGCTGATTCTCCCATGAAACGCCTCTCCAACCTCCTCGACGCCGCCTACCTGGCGACCGGCAGCATCAACGGCTACCTCCATATCAAAGGATTGCCATCAGATCCCTCCAGCGTTGTTGTCCGCAGGAACATCATCCCGGCCTTCCGCTGGACCCAGCTCTGGTACCTCCTGCGCGACGTCCTAAAAAAAGAAGGGGTGAGCGCCCCCCGCTTCGCCTCCACGGCCTATCCCTCCCGCTGATCATGCACTACTACCAATTTAATCCCTCGGCGTATTGTCTCGATACGGCGCACCTTACTAACAAGGAGGATCTTGCCTACCGCCGCCTCCTCGATCTCGCCTACACGAGTGAAAAGGAATTGCCGTTAGATATTACGATTTTAGCGCGAAAAGTCCGGTGCGGTGCGGCCGAAGTCAAGTCTGTCATCGGTGAGTTCTTCACCAAGACCGAGGCTGGTTACATGAACGAGCGTGTCCAGTTGGAACTATCTCACTTAAAGGCCTTTGTGGAGGCTGGAAAGGCCGGTGCCGCGGTGCGATGGGGCAAGAAAAAGCCTAGCCCCCCTACAGAGCAGGAGATGGCATCCGATAGCCCCCCTATCAATGGCCATGAGCAAAAGGATAACCCCCTAATGCTACCTAACACCTATGACCTAGAACCTAATTCCCCTGTAGTCCCCAAGAATGGGGACAATCAGCTCCTCCATCGAGCCAAGATGCTCTTCAGAATGCGGGATTCTACCCAATTAGATTCAGCGCAACTCCGTTCTTGGAAAAAAAACAAAGGGGCGGTGGCGACTACTTCCGCCGAAGAGTGGCTGCTTCTGGAGTGGCTCTATGCCCAGCCAGCGGGAGCCAAAGAGGCCGGAGAGTACCGCCGCAAAGACCTCTCCACCCTCCTCTCGAACTGGAATGGAGAGATCCAGCGGGCTCGCAGCGAGGCGACCTTCCGCGGATTCCATGCAGAAAAAAAAGAAAAGGCGGTGGTGGCAGCTCCGCCAGGATGGAGAGACCAACTGACCGAACTCTGCGACGGATCGGATCCCGAGATGATCGAGAGCGTCACCTGGGACCAGCTCACACCAGCCATTAGGAGCCAGATCGAGGCCCGCCTCGACTGCATTCCTGCTTGATCCCATGAAGCCCAGCAAATTCAGTGCCGAGGCCGAATGCAACGAAGAGATCCTTCGCCAGCTCGCCAGCGCCAAGCGCAACGGCCACAGCCTCCGCATCGAGCCCGACTACGGCACCGGCGTCTGGAACTGGTGGGAAGTTGCCAATGCCACCATCGTCGGAGCCGCCTGCGACCGTTGGCTCCGGGCTCGGTACGACCGGACCCGCGACCGAATGATCATGCCGGTGGAGTATCATAAGGCCGTCATGGCTCGGGATTGCAACCTCATCACCGAGAAGAAACGCCTGGCAGCGCTGGCCGGATCCGAGCCCATCACACCAACACCTCCCTCACCATGAAGCCCTCCCCTGCACTCTTCACCGCCCAGGCTATCGACGCCCTCCTGGACAAGCTGGGAGCCGTCCTCCGCCAGCGGGACACCGCCATCCGGCTCGGTCTCGCCGCCACCCCCGACGCCTTCCAGGAGCTCTACGCCATGAAAGAAACAATCACCCGTCAGAACAACACAACCAACACAACACCAACATCACAACCATGAGCGCACCCATCACCTTCAGCATCGACGTCACCCTCCTGGACAAATCCAGGTTTAAGCACATCACCCGCCAGTCCGGCGTCCCGGCGATCTTCTGCGACATGATCATCCTGCCGAACAAGCAAGGCCCGGACCGCTTCGGCAATGATGCCATCGTCAAGCAGCAGACCAGCAAGGAAGAGCGCCTCGACGGGAAGGTCGAGATGCCGATCCTGGGCAATGCCAAGAAGATCGAGGCCAGGATAGCAGCCCCCGCGCCAGCTTCGGCAGCTACAGCAATCAAGGACTCCGTGAGCGCCCTCGAATCTGCGGATAACATTCCCTGGTAGAGGGGAGAAACCTGAAAGCTGAAACCTGAAATGAAATACATCACGCAATCAAGGTTATCGCAACTATCTGCGATGCCTTTAGATGCTCGGTACAAGAGTGCATTTCCAACACGCTTACATAGCTCACTTTTGAATTGGAACTACAGCCTTGGGGATCTTGTTCAAATGTCTCATCAACAGCTACTAAAGCATCGCGGCGTAGGGGTTAATACACTCCATGAGATAAGGGTAGCATTAGTAAATATGGGGTTGGATATTCATATGAAAGTTATCCCTGATACTGAAATTGAATCAATCACGCCAAAGTTAGATCACGCGATCTATAAGCTCGAATCACTAACTGGTGATCTTGTTATGGCAGATGCGCTTCGTGAAATAAAGGCGCTCATCACTTCATTAAAGAAATAACCATGATTCCCAACGACACCATCACCACGGCCGTCACGGCCTTGTGCCTGGTCGTGCTCTTTCTCTGCACGCCGAAGACATAAACGAAACCTGAAAGCTGAAACTTGAAACCTGAAAATAATACTATGCACTCCACAATCTGCAAACACATCGACCCCTGCACCTGCGCCACCTTGCGGGAGCCCAAGGCCTCCTCCTTCTGGATGGTCGTCCGCCTCGGGTCCCTCGGGTACACGAAGTCAGATGCCCACCCCACCCGAGAGCACGCCACCTTCGTCGAGGCCTTCCATGAGGCCGAGCGCCTAGCGGCCGCACATCCCACCCATGCACGAGGATTTGCCGTCCTGGAGGCCCAGCGCATCGTTAAGGCATCAGTCACACTTGCCGTCACCAACCTCGCATGAGCCAAGACCATTCCAAGACAGGGATCCCCTGGAACCACGACGCCGAGCGCGGCGTCCTCTGCTCCGCCATGCTCTCCCCCGAGTGCATGGAGGAGTTGACCGACCTCACCGAGGCTCACTTCTACCATCCCGAGCACACGGCCGTCTGGTCCTGCTTGAGACAGCGGGCCATCGACCGCAAGCCGATCGACCTGATCAGCGTTTCGGACGCCATGCAGAATGTCCCGACCTTCAAGGAGAACCCCGCCCTCCTGACCGAGATCGCCATCTTCATCAGCACCGCGGCCAATGTCAGCGCCTACGCCGACATCCTGCGGGACAAGGGGATGCGACGGGCCATCCTCCGCACCGCCAACGAGACAGCGCGGCTCGCCATGGAGAGCGACGCCGAGCCTCACATCCTCCTCAACGAGGCCGAGGCCAAGTGGCTGGCGCTCCGTGCCGGGACCAAGGCGGAGACCAGCATCAAGCCGATCCAGTCCTTCGTCATGGAGGCGCTCGACGGGATCGAGGCCACCTATAAAAACAGAGGGGGATGCGTCGGCCTGGCCACCGGGACCGTGGACTTCGACCGCATGACCGGCGGCCTGCGCGGAGCCCAGCTTGTGATCGTGGCCGGACGGCCTGGCATGGGGAAGAGCGCCCTGAGTGTGCAATGGGCGACCAGGATGGCCGAGGCCGGTGAGCCTGTGGCCATTTTCTCACTAGAAATGACTGGAGTGGATCTCGCCGCCAGGATGGTCTGTTCCGAGATGCCCCTCGATCTCGGTGCCGTGCGGAACGGCTTCATGTCCAAGGAGGACATGCGGAAAATGCCGATGGCAGCCACCAAGATCGGCAACCTCCCGCTCTGGATCGACGAGACGCCAGCCATGAACATCTTCGACTTCCGAGGCCGGGCTCGCCGCGCCGTCGTGAAGCATGGGGTCAAGTGCATCGTCGTCGATTACCTCCAGCTCATGACCTCCTCCTCCAGGAGAGCGAAAGAAAACAGGGCGCACGAGGTAGCCGAGATCAGCATGGCGCTGAAGGCCACGGCCAAGGAGCTCAACATCCCGATCATTGCGGCCGCCCAGCTTGGCCGGAATGCCGAAGAGCGGGCTCGGCCCAAACTGGCTGACCTGAGAGAGAGCGGCCAGATCGAGCAAGATGCCGATGTCGTCGTCATGCTCCACAGGCCGAACAAGGGGAAAACGAACGAGGATGGCACCAGCGCCGACGGCGGCGAGGTAGAGCTGATCGTCGCCAAGCAGCGGAACGGCCCCGTCGGGACCGTGAACCTCAAGTTCGAGAGCGAATACACCAGGTTTGCGAACGTCACCGAAAAGATGTTCAGCAACAACAAGGAGAAGCGCCAGAAATGAGCGCCCTCACTTTACCCAGGATGCAGGACGAGTGCCTTGAAGCGGCGCTCGCTCATGGGGCCACCTTACACTTTGTTGCAGGCAGCGATTCCCCCGGTCCGGTGGATGGGGGATCTCCGAAGGTGCACGGAGAAGCTGAAAAGGGGTCGCTCCCCGTCCCTGCACAGCTTTCACCCTCGACCGCTTCCTGCACGCATGAGCGTTTCACGGACAAGCTGGCGGCCTACCGCGAGATCGACCGCTACGAGAGGCATGGAGAGATTTACGCCGAGCCGGTGGAGATCCTCCGCCCCGCGTTCTGCGTGAGTTGCGAGAGCTGGTCGATTATCGGGGAGGTGGAAAAGTGAAAAGTGAAAAAGTGAAAGGTGAAGCAGTAGCCACGAAGCTATCAGTTCCTCCTCCGCGCCTCCGCGCCTCTGCGGGAGAATCTCCCTCTCTCATTCGGCAGGCCAAAACCAAGCGCGGATTGAAGCTCCTCTTCGGATCCGACTACGACCCGACCAGGTGCGGGCGCAACTGCACCGACGAAGGCGTCTCGGCCACCTGGCAATGCGGCCAACCAAACGGGAAGGGACTGCACGGCCTCTACTGCTGGAGGCACGCATGAATGAAGTAAAAGTAAAAGGTTGGAAAGTGAAAAAGTTATTATGAAACCATTACCTCTCTGCGCCTCTGCGCCCCTGCGGGAGAACCTCCCCTTCCATATCACGAAGAACCCTGGCATCTACGCCGAGGATCCGGTTTGGAAACGGTTCTGGAAGACCGAAGGGATCCGCGCGGTGAATCCCGACGGGACCATCATCCACGACGCCATGGAGCGATTCCGACAGGCCTTTTGTTTCGGCTCCTCCTACATGGAGGCGGCCCAGGAGAATAGAAACGCCGAGTTGCGCGAGCAGATCAAAGCCCTCCAGCTAGACCTATCCGAAGAGAGCCACCAGAACGATCTCCTGGCCATGGCAAATCGGAGATTGGCCGAGGAGCTCCTCATCGTGAAGAAGAGTTTGAAAAATTACCACGGAGCCATCGAATCCCTATGAGCGCAGGGAAAGGATCCAGCCCAAGGAGCTGCTTCAGCAGAGAGTTCAGGGAGAATTACGAGAAGATTTTCACGCGGAGACGCGGAGAAATTAATATGGAACTCAGGAACTCAGGAATTACCGCAAGGGAAGTCAGATGGCCAGATCGCGAGACGGGAGAACATTCCGTCCGATCGGTCTCCCCGCATCCCTGACCTAACAGTCTAACAGCCTACAGCCTAATAGCCTATCTCCCCCATGACTAAATCCTGGACACCGACGCCTCACCCCGTTCTGCCGCTCCCCCCGACGGAGTGGTCCGCCGACCGCTGGCTCTCCGCTGCGACGCTCCGCGAGGAGATGATCCGCAAGGAGAAGGAGGATCCGTACCGTCATGTCTATGTCCCACCTCACTGGAAGCTGGCAAGCGAGAGACTGGAGAGTGATCGGGAGGTGCTCGTGATGGGAGGCAACCGCTCCGGCAAATCGTCCTGGGCGGCGCGGGAAGTGATGCGCGTCCTGGTCGAGAAGCCAAAGAGCCGCGCCTGGTGCTTCCAGACCACCGCTCCCAACTCCGTCGAGATGCAGCAGCCCTACATCTGGAACATGATGCCCGCCGAGTGGAAGGTCGCCAAGAAAACCAACATCACCAACATCTCCTACTCTCAGAAGAATGGCTTCTCCGAGGCCTCCTTTGTCCTGCCGAATGGCTCTCAATGCTGGTTTCGGAACTACGCCCAGGATGTCACCACCATCGAGGGAGGAGAGCTCGACGTCATCTGGTGCGATGAGCTGGTCCCGATGGATTGGCTCGCCACCATGCGCTACCGCCTCCTGGATCGGAATGGCAAGCTGGTTGTCTCCTTCACGCCGGTCGAGGGTTACAGCCCGACCGTGAAGGATTATCTCACCGGAGCCGAGATCGTGGAAGAGACTGATGCCGAGCTCCTCCCGATCTACGCCGACCGGGAGGGGGAGCGGGTCCTGGTCAGTCACGAGCAAGTGCCTCTCCTCCAGCGCTGCGTCCGGCGAAAGGCCTCCATCGTCTATTTCCATACCAGGCTCAATCCCTGGGCCGGATGGGATCGGATGCGCTCGGAGCTGGAGAAGGCTGGCAAAAGCGAGATCCTCTGCCGGGCCTATGGAGTCCCGACCAAGGCCATCGCCGGTCGCTTCCCCCTCTTCACCGAGAAGGTCCATGTCATCCAGGACAGCCGAGTGCCAGCCAAGGGAACGCGGTATCAGTTCATCGACCCTTGTTCCGGCCGAAATTGGTACATGATGTGGATCCTGGTGGATGAGAGCGGGAGAGGATTTATCTACCGAGAATGGCCCGGCAGCGACTACATCGACGGAGTGGGCTACGCGGGAGCCTGGGCCGAGCCCGACGGCAAGAAGGCTGATGGCCGAGCGGGACCGGCACAGAAGAGCTTTGGCTTCGGCCTGGAGCGCTACAAGGAGGAGATCGAGAGGCTGGAGAAGGAGGAGACCGTCTTCGAGCGCTGGATGGATTCACGCTATGGGAACGCCGCCACCGTCTCCAAAGAGAGCGCCACCACCCTGATCGAGGAGTGCGCCGAGATCGGCCTGAACTTCGTCGCCACCCCAGGCATCACCATCGACGAGGGGATCCAGTTCATTAACGACTGGCTCCACTACGATCACACCAAGATCGTCGATGCGCTCAACCAGCCCCGGCTCTACGTCGCCGAGAGCTGCAAGAACATGATCATGGCGCTGAAAGAATGGACCGGCCAGGACGGCAAGAACGGAGCCATGAAGGATCCGATCGACGTCCTCCGCTACTTCTGCCTCTCCGGCGTGACGAATGTGGAAGGGGAGATTTTGTCAGTTCGATCCGGCGGATCGTACTGAAGGGGAAACGAAAAATGAAAAATGATGAATGATAAAAACGCCGACACACCCGACCATAACGAGCAACACCTCGAAATGGTTCCAACACCGCGAACCGATGCCTGGACGACCTATAATGGCGTGCCGGGGATTGAATATGTCTATGCCACCATCGCCCGCACCCTGGAGCGAGAACTCGCCGATCTCCGATCCCAGCTAGAGCTCGCTTCCCCAAAAACTCAAATCATCTCCGAACCTAACAGCCCAACAGCCTTCAGTCTAAACCCCTAATCACATGAACCCCATCACCTATCTCCTTCGCCGTCTCCGCTCCCTTTTCACTCCTTCAGCCTTCAGCCTTCAGCCTTCAGCCTTCGCCGCTTCTCGTCTTTCAGACGAAGAAAGGCTGATGGCCTTCTCCGTCGGCATGGAGGAGGAGACCCTCTGGTGGCGTGGCCTGCAAGAGCTCCTCTCCGACGCCGAAGCCGACCAGGTGGAGCTCGTCTCGACGGCCAACATCGCCGACAAGCATGGTCTCCTCGCTCATTGTGCGGGAGGTCTTGACATGATCCGCACGGTGCGTCAGGAGTTGGAGAGAAGACGGCAGGAGTCCATCAGCCCCCGGTAGAGGGTTGATCAACCAAGGTTTCCCCTATGGTACAATCAGTAAAAGCCCGCCCCGTCGTCCGATCCCCGCGCCTCGCCAAGTCTCTCGCCAGGGGGATCCGGCACGAGGTCGAGCAAGCAGCCAGCGCCGCCGAGATCAAGAGGCTCAAGGAGCAACTCCGCGCCAGCGAATCCTCGACGGCCAAGCTCGCCGCCGCCCTGGACAGGGAGCGCTTCACGCCCAAAGCGAAGCAGCTCCGCCCCGGCAAACCCTCCACCAAGCGCGGCAAGGAGGACATTTTGCGGGTCATTATTCCCGACACCCACGGCTGCAAGGCTGATAAGGGAGCCCTGGCGGCTTGCCTTGGAGACATCGCGGCCATGGATCCCGACGAGGTGATCCTCCTTGGGGATCATGTCGATTGCGGCGGCCACCTGGCCCAGCATCATGTCCTCGGCTACGTCGCCGAGAGCTCCTACACCTACGAGCAGGATATCGCAGCGACCAGGGCCTTCCTGGATGCCTTGGCCTTGGCTGCCCCAAGAGCCAAGATCGAATACATCGAAGGCAACCACGAGCGTCGCGTCGAGACCTGGTGCATGACGCAGACCCTTCGCAACTCCAGGGATGGAGAGTTCCTGCGCCGCGCCTTCGCCCCCGAGTTCCTCCTCGGCCTGGCGGAACGCGGGATCAGCTACTACCGCCAAGGGGAATACTACGACGGCCTCCAGTTGCCCGGCACTATTAAGCGCGGCCGCTGCTACTTCACCCACGGATCGAGCACCAGCAAGCAGGCGACCACGACCATGCTCTCCCTCTTTGGCGGCAATATCGTGTTTGGACATACCCATCGGGAGCAAAGCAGCAGCGCCCGGCCGGTCCACAGCGGAACGATCAAGGGGTGGAATCCGGGATGCCTCTGCGAGCTTCAGCCGTTGTGGTGCCACACCTTCCCGACAAGCTGGACCCACGGCTTCGCCGTCCAGTCCGTTGCCAGGAGCGGAGAGTTTCTGCATCTGAATATCCCGATCATCGCCGGTGAGAGCCTCCTCGGGCAGCTCGCCGCCAAGTTCAAGTGATCCCCACGACCCAGCAGATCAACACCAGCCGGAAGGCCGCCCGGATCCCGGAGGGATGGCACACCCGCCAGGAGATCATGCACGCCTGGGGCCTCTCCCCCGCCTACTCAGCAAAGCTGATCCGCGAGAGCATCGAGAACGGGAAGTGTGCGATGAGGAAGTTCACCATCCTGACCCGCTCCAGGGGCATCTACCCCACGCAGCATTACAAATTCAAGAAGGGCTGAAGTATTTCCCACGAGATCCCACGAGAAACTTCTTGACGCGTCGGTCGGAATATCGCAATGGTGCGATTTAATCACTAGAGCAACTCTTTCCGGCTCGTGGTGCCGGTCTCATCGCCCCTTCGGCGTGAGACGGCAGGGATAAAGGGAATGCATTACTTAGGGGATTTAACCTTATGGGAGCAGAGACAGAGATTAGCTTATCGGACATTGCAGCCTTCTTGCCGGGAGAGATCCCGATCGAGGAGAAGCAGGAGTCCGACAAGGAGGGAACAGCCGGTCCGGAGTCATCCGAGGCAGGCGAAGATTCCAAGACACCATCAGATCAGCAGGCTCCGGCCGAGGTCGAGGAATCTGACGATTCCAACGATAAGGAAGAGGAGAGCGATCAGGTTGACGAGGAGAAGACTGACGGAGAGGAGGGGAAACCCAAGTCCACCGAGAAACTTCTCAAGCGCATCGACAAGCTGACTGCCAAGCGCCGCACGGCCGAGGAGTCACTTGAGATCGCACGCACAGAGACAGAACGGCTCAAGGGAGCGCTGGCCGAATCCTCCAAAGTGGTTCTAGCGCCAACGCCAGAAGATCCCTTGACCGATGTCGAGAGCCTCGACGACCTGGAATCCAGGATTGCGACCGCCAAGCGGATCCGCACCTGGGCCATGACCAATCGGGACGGAGCCACCGTCAAGGGTGCCAACGGACAGGAAGAGTATGTGGACGCGGCCGAGATGGCCCGACACCTCGCTTCCGCCGATGCCATCGTGACAGAGCATGGACCCGCCAGGAAGGAGTGGATCGCGCAGCGCGAGAGTAGTGTCGCAGAAGCCAAGGCCAGTTATCCGGGGTTCTTTACCGCGGGATCGACTGAGCAGAAGGCCTACCGCGACATCATCAAGGCCTATCCGGCCATCGCCCGCTACCCGAATGCTGAACTGATCATCGGAGATGCCATCGTCGGCCAACAGGCCCGACAGGCCAAGCTCCAGGCCCAATCCAAGGCGCAATCAAATGCCCCTGGAGCGGGAGTGTCCAAGAAAGCGCCGTCCGCAGCGCCCGAACCTCCCCGCGTGAGTGGCAAATCGAAAGTCCCGGCCAACAGCAAGGCGGCAGCAGCCTCCCTACAGAAAGTTTTTGACGGCAACTCAGACCGAGAATCCGTCGCCTCACTCATGGAACAACTCCTGGGCTGACACAACCAAACCCGTCACCCCCAGACAACACACACACTATTATGGCCGAATTACTTATCAATGATCAGATCAGCCGCGGTCTCCGCGAGGATCTCTCCGACGTCATCGCCCTGGTCGATGCCAAGAGCAAGCCCCTCCTGGCCCTCGCCAAGAAGGGAGCCGAACTCGTCAACCCTGATGTCAACTCCTGGCAGGCAGACGGCTACAATGCACCCGCCTTTGACGGTGTGCTCAGCAACGCCGACGTCTCCAGCTACGACAGCCCAGCCGCCAACCGCGCCAAGCTCTCCGGACGCTGCATGAAGTTCCGCCGCGCCATCATGGTCGATGACTTCGCCGCCAACATCTCGGATGTCGCCGGTATCGGCCGCAAGAAGGAGCTCGCTCGTGGTGCAGCCAAGGCGATCGAAGAGATCGGCCGCGACATCGAGGCCGCCTTCTGCTCCGACCGCGACAGCCAACAGCAGTCCGGTGTGAATCCTTACCGCACACGCGGTCTCGGAAGCTGGATCAGCGCCACGGCACAGACCGACCTCCCCGTCGATGCAGCTTACCGCACCCCAGCGGCCAGCTCCATCACCACGGCCACGGATTCGATCAGCGAGTCCACCATCCAGAACATGCTCCAGTCCGTCTATGAGCAGACTGGCCAGGTCAAGGACAAGGTTCTCCTCTGCGGCCCGACGCTCAAGCGCCGTTTCACCGAGTTCACCAGGACCCAGGCTGGCAGCACGAACGTCGCGCTGAACATCAAGACCTACACCACCAACGCTTCTGACAAGAAGATCGTGTCGACGGTCGATGTGTTCGAGGGTGACTTCGGTTCCCTGACCCTCCTCCCATCTCTCTTCCTGGCACAGGATCAGGCAGCAGGCACTCAGACCCGCCGCGGCTTCATCCTCGATCCCGAGATGATCGAGGTGCGCTACGGCCGCCGCCCAGCCTTCACTGAGCTGGAGAACAAGGGTGGCGGTCCTCGTGGCCTCATCGACGCCATCGCCGGCCTTGTGGTGTATAACCCCAAGTCCTTCGGCAAGATCGCTTCGACCGCTTCCTAAGATTCGGGTTGTGATACTGAGCGCTCTCCGGAAGGGGAGCGCTCCCTTCACAGTCTGAAGAGCTGGTAAAAGGTAGGAAAGTAGAAAAGTAGAAAAGTAGAAAAGTCAGAACCTTCCCACCTTCCCACGAGATCCCACGTTCCCACCTTCCCACTTTCTAACCTTTTACCTTCTCAAGATGTTCGCAGGGGAAAATCTAGGCATCGAAGATCCTGAAATGATCGACCTGATCAAGCAGGAGCTTGTCACCGGCTGGAATGCCTCGGCCGTCCTGGCTCGGGTCCGCCAGCAGCAAGTGGCCGTGGCCAACTCCCGCATCGAGACCGCCATGATCGAGGGTGTCGGCCAGCACACCATGTCGATCGACGCTGACGCCTACCATTTCTGGAACTGGAGAGAGCCCGGCTGCTGGGGAGACAAAGCCTTCCGCCGCGAGTACCTCCGGGACAATCCCTCCGTCGCCGCCCCCAAGACCGACCGCAAGATCCAAGTCACTAACCGCTGGGGACGATGAGGGAAGTAAAAGGGATGAAAGTAGCAAAGTAAAAAGTCAGAACCGCCCCACCTTCCCACCTTCCCACTTTCTTACCTTCCCACTTTTTCTCCATGGACCGCTCCGAAATCTCCAGCCTCATCTCCGATCTGAATCAGGCCGAGGCCGATGCCTCCTACTACTTCGGGAGGAAGACCGATAACTTCAATACCCGCTTCTGCTTATGGGCCGGTCAGAGCGAGGATGGCCGGAAGCACTCCTCCTCCCTGGGCAAGAAGCCATTTCCTTGGGATAATGCGTCTGATGCCCGGATCCGACTGGCCGATTGCCTGATCAACGATACCGTCCGCCTGCTCAAGCGGGCCTTCTTCTCCGCCAGGATGCAAGTCCAGCCGGTCGAGACCAGCGACGCTCAGAAGAAGGGCCTGGTCGAGATTGCCCTGAATTGGATGATGAAGACCCACTGCCTCGATGACCTCCGGCGCGAGGTGGAGCTGGCCCTCCAGTTCCGAGAGACCTACGGCCTGGCCGTCATGGGTGTCTTCTGGAGAACGACGACCCGGATCGAGGAGAAGAAATTGACGTTGGAAGAGATCCAACAAGTAGCCCTCCAGGGAGATGGCGGTGCGGCCGCCCTGGTCGAAGCGATCCTGGACCCCCTTCAGGAGGAGAGCGCGAAGGAAATGCTCGGTATCTTGAGCAACAAGCTCTCCTCCCTCTCTGCCGTCAGAGCACTCCGTGAGAAAGGAGAAGTCACCTACGAGAACCCCTACATCTTCGAGAGCAAGCCGGAGTGGGTAGCCCTGGAGCCGTTGGAGGACATCCTTTTCCCCGCCTCCACCTGGTCCATCCAGCGCTCCCCCTGGGTAGCCAGGCGTGAGCTCATCAGCGAAGAGGAGTTGCGCGAGCGCGAGACCACCCTCGACTATGATCACGAGTGGATCGAGCGGGCCGTGAAGCAAAAGGGAATGACCCACCGGATCAACCGGAACATCCTCCGCGTGAATATCCACATGACCGACCAGGACCGCGACCTGATCGAAGTCTATCATGTCTATAAGAAGCTCCACGAAAAGGGAGCCACCAAGGTCCAGTGTGTCGTCATGCACACCGGGATCACCGATCTGGTGGCCAAGGAGGAGATCAGCTCCTACGAGCATGGCCTCTTCCCCTTTGTCGAGCTCCCCCGCGAGCGCGTCTCCCGCAATCTCCTGGAGTCCCGAGGGATCCCCGAGATCGTGGCGACCGCCCAGGCCGAGATCAAGACCCAGCGCGACTACCGGGCTGATCGCGCCTCCATCGCCATCCTGCCTCCCGTCCGTGTCCCGGCCAATCGGGGCAAGATCGAGCTCGTCTTCGGACCCGCCAGCCAGATCCCCGAGCGCAGGCCTGGAGAGTTTGGCTGGATGGAGCCCCCTCCGTTTGACAAGGGGACCATCGAAGTGGAGACCGCCACACGCGGCGACATCGACGACTACTTCGGCCGCGCCTCCTCCACCGTCCCTCAGTCCAGGACCATGCTGGCCCAGCAGGACCTTGTGGATGGATTCCTCACCGACATGAAGCTGGCCATCCAGCAGACCCTCCAGCTCATGCAGCAGTATTTGACCGACGCTCAGATCCAGCGGATCACCGGAGCACCGGCTGGCAACTACCAGCTCTCCAGGGAAGAGATCCAGGGAAGCTACGACCTCATGGCTGACTTCGACGTGAGAGATTTAGACACAGAATACCTCGGCAAGAAGCTGGATTACATCGCCAAGGTCGCCATCCCGCTCGATGTCGCCGGAGTGATCGACCGCGCCGGACTCGTCAAGTTCATCATGGGTGCCGTCGATCCGATCATGGGAGCCCAGCTCGTGAAGGATCCCGGCGTCGCCTCCGCCGCCGAGGCCGAGGATGAGCAAGTCCAGTTCACCAAGATCGCCGCCGGAGCCGAGCCCCCGATGAAGGAAGGCGGGAATCCCCAGGTGCGGATGCAAGTCCTCCAGCAGACCATCCAAAGCAACCCCGCCCTCCAGCAGCGCTACGCCCAGGATGAAATCTTCAAGGCTATGCTGGATGCCCGGATGAAGTCCTTCCAGTTCCAGATCCAGCAGCAGCAGAACGCCCAGATCGGCCGGACCGGAGCGGTGCCCGCCCTCTCGCAGCTAGGAGCTGCGTGAAGAGGTAAAAGGTAAAAAGTAGCAAAGTAAAAAGTCAGAACCTTCCCACCTTCCCACCTTCCAACTTTCACACCATTTATGTCCGCTAATCTCATCGTCGGTAAAGACCCTAGTGGCAACAAAGTCCCCATCGCCGTCGATGCGGCGGGCAAGATCCAGATCGGAGGTGTCCAGCTCGACAACCTCAACGTCAATACCGACCAGATCGAGGCCAAGCAGGATGTCACCAACGCCCTCCTGACCACGCAGGCAGCAGATACCGCCTCGATCAAAACTCAGTTGGCAACCGGCAGCATTGCCGTGACGGGCGGAGGAGGTGGATCGGGCGGCGCAAGCGCTGCCTACAACGCTACCCTCCCGACCTACACGAGCGGCGCAAGCTCAACGCTTCAGACTGACATTAACGGCAAGCTGATCACGACGGGAACGCTTACGGACACTCAACTCCGCGCATCAGCACTTCCCGTCTCTCTAGCCTCCGTTCCCTCTCACCCCGTAACCAATGCTGGCACGTTTGCGGTGCAACCTTCCGCTGGCGATCTGACCAGCGGCAGTCAGACCACGAAAATCGTCAACGGTGCGAACACCCTCGCCGTGGATTCAAGCGGCGCGGTGACGGCGAACACTCCTGCAAGCGTGGTCTACAATTACACGGCAACGGGCGTGATTGCCCTTAACACCGTAGTGCTCGGCCCCATCACTGGCGACTCAATCAAAGAGATTTCCGTCCAAGTCACTTCTCTTGGAACATCGTTCAATGGAATCGCCCAAATTTCAAACGACAACGCCACATGGATCACGGCAACGTACTGGAAGGATTCATCGGGTCAATCGTCCACGTCCACCACAATTAACAGCTTGGGCTTTTACACCTTTCCGACCAACTCAGTAAAATACTTTAGGGTTATTTGCTCGCAAGCAAGCACCGCATTAACCACCACGCTCGTCGCCTACACCTCGCAGACCTCTTCTAGCAAAGGGATTATTGGAGCGGTACTTACTTCAAATCAACCCTCCCCCCTGCCATCGGCGGGTCTTGGTTTTGCTCTATATCACAACAATAACTCTTCCGCGAGCGTCAATGGGACTCTTGTAAAAGGCACCTCTGGCACCATTGGAACTCTGCTGCTCACCAACACGACTGCCTCTTTTAAGTATCTGCTGTTGGTCAATAAATCGACAACGGCACCAGTGTCCGGCACAGACTCCCCAATTTTATCCATACCTATCCCGCCAAACTCGACGATTGATTGCTCTACTTCCTTTGCAGGAGTGAAATTAGGCAACGGCATCGGCTATTATATTTCAGCGACGAATACATTCACTGGTGTTTCAACATCCAGCACCCCAACTGCGGTTGCCGCTGGCGATGTCAACGTAGCAATGTCCTATGTCTAAGAAGATAATCATCAACGAAAACGAGAATCCGTTCTGGTCATCGGTTGCAACTACTCTCGCTGGTCAAGAGGGGGTCGTTGTCTCCGAGTCAACCTCGGATGCAGTCACCTCCTACAATGCGGAGTTTGCGATCTACGGGGCGGTCTTTGGTGGCATTCCCGCCGAGTTCTGCGAGGTCACGGAAACTGACGGCCCCTCTGACCTAACAGTCTAACAGCCTACAGCCTAATAGCCTTTCCCCATGAAACTCCTCCGCGATCTTTGGCTGCTCGTCCGCGCCTACCCGTCGGCCAAGAGAGCCGTCACGAGGAAGCGCGAGACTGAGTACCCTGGCGTGGTCCTGACACAAATCTCCTACCAGGAGACCCGGACCCTTCTCGTCAAGAAAGGGTGGAAGGATGACGGCATCACGGGCGCCGTGATCTACATCGCCGTCTCTATCGCCTATCTGGCGAATAGGTAAAAGGTATGAAGGTAGCAAAGTAAAAAGTCAGAACCTTCCCACCTTCCCACCTTCCCACTTTTAACTTTCCTCCCCTTCCCACCACTTCCCCATGCGCGAAACCTCCTACGAAAAGATCCTGACCGGCGTGGCCGCACGCATGGGCCTGGACTCCACCGCCTCCCTCCAGGCCTCGACGCGGGCCTCGCTGACCGAGTACCTCAATAGCCGGATCGCTGTCGGCTGGAGCTGGGACCGCTGGCCCGAGCTCTGCACCTTCGAGCTGCGGGATGTCGTGACCGTGGATGGCGTCCGCTCGATCCCCCTGGAATCGGGATCCCTCGATCCCCTCGGGGAAATCTTCGGCCTCTACATCGACAATCCCGACGCGATATTATCCCCCCGGGAGACTCAATGGGCGCTCCGATCAGATCGGATTATCCTTGACCCGAGCCGGTCAGAGACGCAACTCTATATCCATTATCGGACCCGTCCGAGCCAGTATAGTTCAGTGTCATGGAGCGCGGCCTCTGCTTACGCCGCCGGGGACATTGCGCGATTCACCGACGGCCATTGCTACCTGGCCACGGCCGCGAGCACCGGAGAGACGCCTAACGTCTCGGCTTCCTGGGTCAAGGTCCCGGTCCCGCTGATCCTCTCCGAGTACCTCAAGAGCTCGATCTACTCAGATACCCTCCGAGAGGATGGTCAGATCGACAAGGCCCAGGCCGAAGAGTACCGCGCCGAAGGCTACCTCATCTTCGAGAGCGACAAGATCGGTCTCCAGGTCGGCAACAACGGCGGAACCTGGACAGCGCGAGTTGCGTAGCAACTCGGTGAAAAGTAGCAAAGTAGCAAAGTAAAAAGTCAGAACCTTCCCACCTTCCCACCTTCCCACCTTCCCACCTTCCCACAAGATCCCATGAGCACCAAAACATTAGGCACCCCCACCCCCATGACTTCTATTTCCGGGACCATTGCGGTCGCGGGAACAGCTCAAACAGTCCTTACGGCAAACCCTCGCCGGAGCTACCTCCTATTCCAGAACATCAGCCCAAACCTGATGATGCTGACCATCGCGGGAATGACTCCAAGCGCCACCGTCGGCATTGCCCTTCCGCAATACGCACGCTACGAGGCGACGTCGGCCATCCCTAATGGCCCGATTCAGGTCTGGTGTGCCACGGCCGCGGGCTCCTTTTATGCCGTTGACGGCAACTAGGAAGCGGAAACTAGAAACCTGCAATGAACCTTCCTTCTCCTGATTTAGGTCTCAGGTCTCAAGTTTCCCCCCTCCCTCATCCGGTCGTCCTGGCCGGCACCCTCCTGGGTGCGTGTGCCGGAGCCGTCGCGCTCCTCACCTACTTCACCGTCTATGCGGTCCTGCCGGTCCGGATGGAGCGAGTGGAGAAGGCCAACGAAGTCCAGGATGCCAAGCTGACAGCCATCCAGGAGGATGCCATGCAGAGGAGGGAGACGCTCGCCGTCGCCGCCGCCACGATCCAGCAGATCGACCTCCGCACCAAACGCATCGAGGACAGGATCCTAGCCAAGTGACTCACGCGGAGGCCGCGGAGGAGTAAATCAGTAAAAGGTATGAAAGTAGCAAAGTAGCAAGGTGCCGAACCTTCCCACCTTTCACCTTCTAACTTTCCCACCAACTTCAACCACTTTCTCCGGCGGGGAGGGAAACACCCTGCCGTCTCCCGCTGATCCGTCGGAGAACTACCTTTCCAGAATGTACGATATTCCCTCCATGGTAAGCGCCGGTCTCAAGATCATCGACAAGGTGATCCCGGACGCCGATGCCAAGAACCGAGCCAAGGAGATTTACGAGCTGGAGGTAATGAAGCTCGCTGGTAGTGAAAGCGCCAAGCAGTCCGAGGTGAACGCGGTCGAGGCCGCTAGTCCCTCCCTCTTTGTCAGTGGATGGCGTCCCTTCTGTGGCTGGGTATCGGCCCTCGGCTTTGCCTGGGCCACGCTCGGCCAGCCGGTCTTCTCCTGGGTCTATACAGTGGCTACTCATCAACCGGCCCCCGTCATTGCGCTTCCGACCGATATCCTGATGACCACGATGATGGGCCTCCTCGGGCTTGGGTCACTCAGGACCATCGAAAGACTCAAGGGAGTAGCATCCAAGTGATCTCCTTCACCTCTCTGCGCCTCTCCGCATTCCCCCCCCGCATGATCGACGACCGCTCACAGAAGCACCTCGACTCCCTCCTCCCCCAGGTGAGGCCTCTCTTCGTGCAGCTCCTTGACCACCTCCAGGAGCACTTCAACGAGAAGGGGATCACCCCTAAGTTCATCGCCGGGAACCGCACCTATGAGGAGCAAGAGGAGCTCTTTGCCAAGGGCAGAACGACACCCGGCCCCCGCGTGACCAACGCCAGGGGCGGATTCTCGAATCACAACTACGGGATCGCCGTCGATGTGGGACTCTTCACTCCTGATGGAAAGTACCTCGAAGACACTCCCTTCTACCTAGACCTGGGAGATATTGTCGCTCTCTTCCCTCAACTCGAATGGGGCGGATCGTGGAAGAGCATCACGGATGAGCCGCACATCCAGTACCGGACCGGCAAGACCATCGCCCAACTCCGCGAGCTGGTGAAGGACGGCAAGGCAATCGTCTAAGACAGTAAAAAGTAAAAGGGATGAAAGTAGCAAAGTAGCAAAATCTGAAACCTTCCCACCTTCCCACCTTTAACCTTCCCACTTTTAGATGCCTTTAGATAGTCCTCTCCAACGCGACGGCGATACCGGCTTCCTCGGGATGGCCTCCCGGCTCAATCCGATGCAGCTCCAGCCTGGCATGGTCCAACTTGCCGAGAATGTGCGCCTCGACCGCGGCGTCGCTCAGACCCGGAAGGGAGCCATGCGGCTGGCCGATAGCATCTCGGCCGGTGAGGTGGAGCTGACTCTTGACTTCACCCTGGGGGATGAGGTGACGGGGCCCATCGTCCGATCCGTCTATTCGGGTGGCGTCTTTGCCAGTGGGATCTACTCCTCCCCCCGCCTCGATGACTCGAATGAATACATCGTCCTGGCCGGTCCGGACGCTGCCTACCTCTGGCGGAATGGAGCCAGCCTCGTCACCAAGAGCTACCCCATCGCGCCAGTCGCCGAGGTGATTCTCCCAGGGGATGATGTCTCGATCATCCAGGCCTTTGATAAGCTCTATCTCCTCCGCTTCCGACATGAGGTAGAGTATCGCCTGGCCTCCCTGACCCAGGGATTTTCCAACCTTGCCCCTTCATCGCTCACCTTTTCCTCAACAACCATCACCGCCGCCTTGGCTGCTCATGGATTAACGGTCGGCCAGCGGATCCAGGTCTCCGGCAAGACAGGCACCGACGCGGTTCTTAATGGCTCCTGGTCAGTTGCCACCGTTCCCTCGACGGGAGTATTCACATTTGTCATTACGACCGCGCCGACAGCTTCGGTGCTGGCGATCTCACTGTTGACCTACTCGCTGGTGGGATCGACGCCAACGGCCACCGCAACGAGTAACGGCCACCCTCTCCAGGTCGGGAACGTAGTTACCGTGGCGGGCGCTACTCCGGCCGGATTTAACGGTACATTGACGGTAACGGCCGTCACTACGAATACCTTCACCTATACGGTCGCGGGCACACTAACCACACCAGCCACGGGCACCATCACAGCCGCGCCATCTCTCTCTGCGACGGTCATTGCTTATGGCAATGGAGTCGCTACTGCTACGACGCCAGCTCCCCACGGCTACGCCGTCGGCGAGGTAGCCAGGATCTTCGGAGCGGACCAGGCGGGATTCAACGCCGAGCACCTGATCACCGGCGTCACCAGCACGACCTTCACCTTCGCCTGCTCCAGCGCCCACCACGCCT
>Ga0209499_1000265_pt1 | contig 39445 bp, 36 predicted proteins | sample C_130208_EF_Meta_FD_187306 | JGI IMG/M metagenome (GOLD analysis project Ga0209499, IMG submission 187306) | Freshwater microbial communities from Lake Croche, Canada to study carbon cycling - C_130208_EF_MetaG (SPAdes) (version 2) | ecosystem: Environmental > Aquatic > Freshwater > Lake... | reverse complement strand
ATCGTCCGTCAGAATCTCAGAGTATGTCTCCCAAGCAGTAAGAGTGTAGGTCTTACCGACTGCTGCGGGTGTTATTGACTTAGCGAGATCAAATCTTTCAACACCGCCCAACTCCCATCTCGCCATTTTTTGATTTATGGTTTCCAGCTTGGGGGAGGATGCGCCGGTGCCAATCATAGTATTGGTAGAACCAATTACGGCTCCAACAGCGGGATGAGTTACAGCCAAAGGGCTAGAGCTAGGCGCTGATATCGATCTGACTGGGCTAACTGTCGGGCTGCTGGTCGGCGTTCCAGGACTTTCTGACAGAATTTCACCCCTATCATGTGCTTCCGCTGCTTTGAACCAGTGATCGTCTTGCAGGAACATTGGATCTCCTAAACCAAATTTTTGCGCCCAATTCTTTGTTGCAGCATGTATCGCTGCTCTACCATTACCTGGAATTAGATAACGTGTTCCAGGTTCATTTATCCTGTAGGCATTAAAAATTTCTGCTAAAGGTGAACTATTAGGACGTCCGGTTGCTCTCCTTGGTTGAAGTGACGAAGTTCCTCGGATTATATCCAGCACTCCCAACCAATCCTGATCGTCTTTATCAAAATGTGTTTTTATGAAGTCGACAGGCACGTGATCGCAATGTACTTCTCCAACAATTCTGCCCATGTCCGCGGGCCATTCGACCGGATAATCTTTATAGATTTCTCCTGAAGAGGGATCGTAAAACGTGAATATGTCCTGATTGCGAAACTGAATTGTTCGTCCATTTCGGATAAAATTTAAACCAAACTCGAGTCGATCTAAATATCGCTGAACTCCGATCCAGCCCCAGACCCTACGTGAGGTTCTAATGATGTTGCTAGAGCCGCAAGAATCACATGTATGAACTGCAGAGCTTGCGTTTCGCTTGCCACAGTTTTCGCATATGGCAGCATCTGGCAATTGTCGCTCGAATTTCTTCACTGCCGCTACGTCATTACCCTTATATTGGACTGATCGCGCTTCAGACCAAATGCAAGGAAGCCAAGGCTGCACTCTCACGCCACCAACAATAATTTCTATTGGTCGCGGGGATCCCGCATGCTCACCTGTGAGGCCGGGCACGCTGTCTCGAAGTATGAATGAATAACATCTTCCCAAGTCCTCGCTAATTTTCGCAAGGTATCTCGGACGAGAAAAATCAGCTAAATGCTCTTTGTGAAGCTCAATTATCACCATTGTTCCGTGATTGTGAGACTTTTCCAAATCTATAGATACAGGCGTTACTAAAAATGAATTATCTCTCTTTAGTTGATTTATATCAACAATTACTTTTGTCCAGTGATTATCCTCTATTCTTTTTGTGATAATAGTGGCTTTGCGCCCGAGCCTTGCACATGCGACATTGAAACCTATCCCAAATAATCCGAGTTCACCAACTTTACTTTTAGAACTATAGCCTGCTCTAAGTGCATTGCCAAGTTCGACGTGAGACATTCCTGACCCGTTATCCTCTACAATAAGCGTGCTACCCTCAACATTTACTGTTACTCTTCCGTCAGCGCTCCCATTTCTACGGAAGTCATCGAGGCTGTTATCAATTAGTTCAGCGACGCACCGCCAAGGATCGACCGCCAGGTTCTCTAGTAGTTGCAGAATTTGAGGAGTTGGGGTTATGTCAAGAGGCTTGTGTTTAATATCAACTTCTTTCATTTTTTCCATCCACTTGCTCCATTATTTCGATGACTTCAGCCCAGCCGTATTCAGAGCAATAATAAAGCGCAAGACGCTTGACTAGTGCTGGATCAGTAAGAGCAATATCCGTCCAGTATTTCACACTGCCCCCTACTTTCAGGCAGGGCATGTTTGCTAGGTAGTCTTTTACATTTCTCCACTGGCGGTCTATGGTTCCAGGAGAACGATTAAACGCTCTGGCGATCGCTTTGCACTCTGGACGTTCATCATCCCCTGATGAGAATTTGGTCGACACAAATACCGCGCAGAGAACCACAATCTCTGCTTCAGACCAAGCCCTCTTTAGCGGCTCACGCGTCAATTTTGTCCTCGTTTGCGAGACGCAATAGTATATTGCGTACATCCTGCGGACACGCCCCGCCGGAACGCTCTAACCGACTTAGTAGGCCTTGAGCAGCTCTCTTTGACAACTGAGTTCGCCCTTGTGGGTCTAAAAAATCATTAAGGTTGTCAGCAAGATGGGTTGTTCTTGGCAGCTCAGCGCCACTGATTTCTGCACCGTCAAAAATTCCACTTTCTGGGAACCCTGTCAGCGGTATAACATTGCCGAACAGATCAGCCTGAGATGGGTTGAGTTTCACATTTGGTTGACCCTCCCAATCGAGTATACTATCCACAACAAATCGACCTACTGGTCGAGCGACCGCGTTTCCAGCCATTCTGTATTTTGAGGAGCTAGCAATATCCCTAAAATCATCGGGATTAAAACCTTGTAAACGAAGCGCCTCGTCAGGCGATAAGAGCCGAACAACTTCCCCATGGTGGATAGCAGGAGGTGAGGGGATCGATAACGTCGACCCAACTTTTATGGCGGGAACATATCCATCTGAATAACATATAGAATGGGTTCCTGCGGTCCAGTAAAAGCCTGCGGCTTTTACAACCTTTTTGCTTCTAGTTATTTCAGGTACTCGCCTGAATATATTAAGGTGCTTCGTTGGATATTTAGTTGCCACGATGAATACACGATTGCGATTATGAGGAAGACCAAACTGTCTAGCATTCAGTGTACGCCAGGAACAATAGTTAAAACCTTTACGCTTGAATTCCATCAATACTTCTAAAAAGACCTCACCACGTTCCAATCGCAAGAGATTTGGAACGTTTTCTGCTATAATGGTGGAACAATTACTTCTTACCGCTGCGTCTATGAATGCATAGAATAGACCTGAATTTTCGCCTTTCAATCCTTGCATTTTTCCAGCTACGCTGAGGTCTTGGCATGGCCATCCACCCACTAAAGCGTCAACGGTAAGATTAGGGAGTGTCCTAACATCTGTGTACTGCGTTGCATTCGGAAATCGCTTCCGAAGTACTTCACGACACTCTGGATCGATCTCGCAAATAGAGGAGGGCTCTTGCGAACCTTCTAAGCCTCCCACCCCAGTAAAGCAGCTACCATAATTCATGCTAAACCGTTTGTGCTTTCTTTTCTGACCTGCAAGGCCTAGCTTTTGACGTCTTTGGTCTCAGTACACAGAGATGGAACGATATCGCAAGGTTTACCTGTGGTCTATGGGTATGACAGTTTTTTTCTGTTGGGCTCTTGTTCGTCGCGATGATTGGCGACGAGATTGCCAATTGAATTTCGTGAGCTGAGATCCTTGCGACCGCGATTTGTTGGATCGTCGGCAATTCAGCCAACTTGACGTGAGAAGGTCTGATCGCGCACCCAAAGTTGATGGCATCTCTAGGGATCAGTTCAGATCATCCCCGACATTGCGCATGGTGGAAAAGGTCTGCACCTCAGACTTCCACTTTTGGATTTGCAAACTGCCTGCGGCGTAGTTGGCGGGCGTTATGGTCTTCATGATGCGATCATAGACGACCTGTGAGGCATCTTTGGCTGCACCGTCATCAAGGTAGTAGACCGCCAAGCCACACCACATGAAGGCTTCGACAGGATCGTTCTTGAACAGATCTGTGGCGTCAGAAATTTCGCAGAGCGAGCCATAAGCGAAGGGTTCGCCCTGTTCGGCGGATTTGGTGATCCAATAGACTGCATCGGGTAGGCTTTTTGGCACCCCCTCCCCGGCGAAATAGTCCCAGCCGATGTTGTTCTGCGATCCGGCAAATCCCAGTTTGGCCGCTTGCAGGTACAGTTCTGCAGCTTTGGCCCTATCCTGCGCAACGCCAAGCCCATAGGCGTAATGGTAGCCCAGGCCATGCATCGACATCGCATCGCCCTTATCGGCAGCCATCTGCAACCAACGATTTGCCGACACAAAGTCTGGCTCTTCATCGGGCCGGTAAGTCACGTAATAGTCCGCCAGATCCCGCATCGCCTGAAAGGATCCGTATTTGGCCGCATTGATCATGTAGTCTTCGTGGGTCTTGAAGCTGAAGTCGTCGGGGTAAGTGAACTGCGATGCCGTGAAATACTGGTCATAGCGATCATAAAAGCGAAGCTTGTAAATGGGTTGGCTTTCGACAGGCAGTTTGGGGTCATAGAAGAAATCAGCCACCTCGTGGAAACTCGTCCGTTCCATCAGCAGGTTGGTGGCATAGGCGGCCCCCATTTCTGTCATGTATCGCTTGATTTCATCCATCTTGCCCGGTTGGGTTTCCCAGACATTGGGGGCGACTTGGACGCGAACGGATGAGCTGTGCAGACCAACATGGGTCAAACGCCGATGATAAGCGCCTTGCGCTACGAAGACACAGGCGGATGTGCATTGGGGCGTGGCGTCAGGGATGACGGGCGATCCACTTTCTGCCGTAGCATGGTGCTTGCGCAGGATGCGGCCAATGCTAAGGCCAGCGCTGACCTTGCCACCGTAGGAGTTCAGAAACACGCGGGGAAACGCAGCATCCTTCGGTAGGGTCTCGTCCAACATGGTGAAGAAATCGAGGTCTTCATATCCAAGTTCGCCATAGATCGAGACATATTCCAGTTTGCCTGCCTTGATGCAGGCGGCGACGTTGCCTTTGCAGGCCGCATCCACCAAAGGATAGGCAATGGCGGGCAAGGCTTGGGCTAGAAACGCGGCCAAGGCGAGCGATGTCTTGATCATTGGGCTTTCTGCACTTTCATAGTTTGGACTTTGGGGCGTTGGCAGCCTGCACTAAGATTTACCACTCAGTTGAGCAGCCGAACGGGTCGGGCATCTATCCCCGGCGTATCCGAGATCACATTGGGTTCTTGAAACAGCGGTGCCCAGCGGCCTGCCATAGCTTTGGCCAAGTCCATTGCGTTTTCCGGCAGTAATGTTTCAAGCCGATCAAGCGCCTCTTGGGCCAAGGATTTGTTGGTTCCTTCATCAAGGTGTTCCACCGCAAGTATGGCGAATTTTGCCGCCTCGATATGCATCCAGTTGTCCTGGGCCACGTCTAAAAGGAGGGTGGCGAGGCTCAGATAGGCAGTGGGTTCACCGCGTTCTGCGGCACGACCATACCAATAGGCCGCCACAACCTGACTTTGCGGCAGGTTCAACCCACGTTCATAAAGATCACCAAGGTTGTTTATTGACCCCGCATAGCCTTGCTGAGCGGCGTCCCAATAGAGTTCGCACGCTTTTATGCGATCTTCATTCGATCCACTCATGAGAGCGACAGCCCTGTTGTGGGTTGAATAGGCATCATAAGTGCCTTCATTTTCCACGGCGTTGACCAGGTCGCGCAAGACCACCGCCATCGAGATGAACATCCCGCAATTGCGCAGAAGGGTCTGGTCATCGGTGGTATCAGCCTGCACGTCCATTTGGATCGCCGCATAGCATCGGCCCGCATCATTCTGACCGCCGAGGAATTTTGTGTAGCGGTAATAGCGGTTCAGGTCATTGCAACGCGACAATATCCGAGAAAATGGCACAGACACGGAACAATAAAGCCCCATGTCGAAGAGGTAACTTTCATATTCATCCTCGCTCGCATCGCCGTCCATCACCCCATGCAAGATGACGCGGAAATCCAGACCCATTGCGGCGCTGTGCACACAGTGATTTTCGTCATCCACTAGGCCGCGATAGCCAAAATCCTGCAAGACAGTTGCGACTTGCCGCAGGCTGACGCCACGACGTGGGGCGGTGGTTTCTTGATTATCAGTCATAGTTGTTGCTCTCATCAGAAGTTATCAAGGTGACGTTGCTGGCCCAAACCCATCAGCTAATTCAGCCGTCAGTATTCAGGGCGGGATCGGGCAAATCAGAACGGTAAAGGTCAGCAAATCGAGTCATCACCGGGCGCTCCAGAAGGATTCGTCATCAAGGTTAATGTGGCATTTAACCATGTCAAAACCTGTCATGGATGCGTCGCCGTGCTTGGAAAAAGCACTAAGCCATCTTCACTGGGGTTCACGGCGGCGGGTTGCAATTGCCCGGCTCCTGCCATCGCCCATGGACGCAAATTGGCAATGGCGCACCTTTAGGCATCATCGCCAATTTTGAAGTTCACGCAGCTGCGCGACCAAGGCAAAATGCTGCGCTACCAACGGGATCATTGCGCAGCACAGGCCTTAGCTGGAAGCTTGCGCAGGCAAGGTCGGCAAGGCGCAGAGTGTGTTGACCAGTTTCATCTGCTCAACGGTCTCGCACTTTGCCTCGCGCAGTCGGGGATTGCCGAAGATCAGCGACAAGGCCTTCGCGCGGGAAACGGCGACATTGATGCGGTTGATCGAGAGCAGGAACTCCATACCGCGCTGGGTTTCCTCAGCAGATGAAGCCGTCATCGAGACAAGGCAGACTGGGGCTTCTTGCCCCTGAAACTTGTCCACTGTTCCAACGCGAACCGTTTCGGGCAAGGCAGCGCGAAGCGCATTGACTTGGGCGTTGTAGGGCGCCACGACGATGATGTCAGACGGCAAAAGCGGGCGGGTCTCGCCATTGGCGTCTGTCCACGAGCCTCGCAGAAGATCCGCCACAGCCGCACTTATTGCAGCCACTTCTTCCTTTGCAATCTGTGCGTTGCCCTCATGTGGAACGGAAACCCAGAAAGCGCCTGCTGGCGGGAAAGATGGCGTAATGACCGCCTGTCGGGCTGTGTCCGGATGGCTGGTCAGTCGTCCCTCATAGACCTGTTCTGATATGTATTGGCACAGGTCAGGATGCATCCGGCGGGTTACGGGCAGGAAGATGCCACGTTCGGTTGCAAGAGTTGCAGCACCTTGGGACAACCAATCGAGGCAAGAAAGGTTAACTGGCTCAGGATGTGCGCCCTGGATCACTTGCGGCAATTGTTGGGGATCCCCCACCAGCACAATATTGCGGGCAGCACGCCCCATGGCCACCATATTGGCCAAGCCCACCTGCCCTGCTTCGTCAACAAAGAGCCAATCAAAGGCCTGCACATTCTCGGGCCTTGCGAAGAAGAAGGCCGTTCCACCAATAATCTTGGCCGATGCCAGTTTCGTGTCGCCGTTTACGCTGGAACGATAGATTGGGCTGTCTACCTTATAGCTATCTTCCCCGGTGCCGAGTTTGTGGGCAATCAGGAAATCCATATCGGCGTCGTCCGTCTCTAGAGCCTTTAGGCAGCCCAAAAGCACATTGCGGATCGCTTCGTGACTGTTCGATGCCACAGCGACCTTTGCACCCTGACGCACCAAAGAAAGAATAGCGCGGGCGGTGACATGGGTCTTCCCGGTGCCGGGTGGTCCCTGGATCGGCAGCACCGTTTCTTGCATGCGAGCCACGGCAGCAATGGTGCCGGCCACAGGATCCGCTCCGGCTAAGATATCCCCCTGGGCCCCCTTAAGGCGTGGGGCGCGGGCAGATAGGAGGTCATCCACTGCGGCGTAATTAACAAGCCCGCATTGATCGATGATGACGTCGCCCAAGGCATGCGCAATAACATCTGTCGAAAGGGGCTTCTCGGGGTGCAGCGTTAGGCGATCCGCCAGCAGGTGCTTGCGGGCAGCCCCTATCTTGAGGGTGATCAAACGAGCTTCTCGGTCGATCTCTTCCACCGTAATGGATGCAAAGCCGTCCGGTGTCGGGATCACAGGTGATTTTCCAGCCCGAAGTTTGGTTTCCTGAGGTGGATAGGAATAGGTGCGGGCAAAGGAGCGTTGCACGGGCACTGGCGGTCCTACCGCCTCAAGCCCACCCATGGCGTCAAGGTCGTCCAGCAAATCCTCATCTTCACGGCTGATGCTGTCAAAGACCGCCCACCAAGCTGGTTTGGCTTCGCGCTTATGGAACATCCCAAGGTTAAACAGCATATCCTGACGTTCCTGAGGCAAGCGAGACGTGACCAAGAGCGCACGCAGGTTGGTGACTTCCCTCGTTTCCTCGACCTCGGTCGCAGTGGCGTCTTCGGCACCTTCAGCCCAGGGGCCTTGCGGTCGGATTGTGATTAACCAATTCCGCAGCATTTCTGTTGAGACGCAATCCACACGGTTGTATTCGCAGATCTCGTCAAGGATCACTTGATCCCCACTCTCGCGCCAAGCCTCATAGGCCACGACAGAGCCGCCTGCCGTTTTGACCTCACCGTCGCGTTTGAGGCCATAGAAAGCCTCGAGTGACTTGATCGAATAGTTCTTCTCCGAGGCCAGCAAGCCTCCGCGGACCACCGCGTAAAGATCAACAAAACGGCGTTCGCGCATCAAGCGGTCAAGGAAGGCCTCGCCGAAACCATATTTCGTGGTCAGGCGGCGGAGGGCTGTGATCTCATATGGCGCATAATGGTAAATGCGAGCCTTGGGGAACTGCTCCAAGCGAGCGCGAAAGAAATCCAGCAGATCCGCAAGGGCTACGGCCTCTGCCGCATGATCATGCGCCCAAAAAGTGCGGAACTGATCGTCAAACCAAATCCCATGCAGATATTCGAGACCGCCCTCATAGTGCGGATCGCCCTCGATATCGTAGAACAAGTCGCCGGGCTGCGGTTCGGGCATCAAGGCAAAGCCTTTCCCAGGTTCTGCCGGTCGCAAGACAAAGGCTGGTTCCCCAGTTTTGCGGGCCTGCTGCAACCGCGCCTGCCCCAAGAGCCGTTCTTGCGTCGCCCGCGCGATCCCTCTCAAAGGCTGATCATGTTCTGCCAGCGCCTTCATGGTGGTGACACCCTGAGCCTCAAGCTTTTTGACCTGACCCTTCGAGATATTGGCGACGTTGAACAGGCTGTCCTCGGCCTTCCAGACGCTGTCGCAATGATCTGCCCAGCGGCAGAGAGAGCAATCGCTGCATGGAATGGGTCGGGTCGGCGTAGGACTGGCCACAAATGCCTCCAACCGCGCCCTGGCGGCACGGGCGTAGGCAGCATAATCGGCCAATCTCAGGGTAGCCCGCGTGCCGTTGCCCAATTCAACATGCGCATGAACCGGCATAACGCCCTGCACGTCTGCGAGAAGGTCAGAATAAAGCACCAGTTGCAGAACATGTTTGGGATGGGGGCGGCGTTTCAGTTTGGTGTCGGTGACCTCATAACTGAAGTCTCCCAATTTCGAGGGCTGCGGCACCCGTTCCAGAAAATCGGACCAGCCACCCCAATTACCACCCAGAAATGCACCTTGAAACACTACATCAGGGCCTTGCTCCAAAGCTATTCGTGTCTCTGCAACGTTGGAGGCAAGATCGCTTCGGGCAATCTCAACAACACTGCGGGCCTGAGCGATCAGGCGCGATAGATGGGCCTTTTCATGGGCATCGCCCTGTGCCTGAAGCAAGGCCGCATCGGCACTATCTTCGCGGGGTTTAGGACCAGTCCTGTTCAGTCGGGCCAAGTCGAGCGTGGTGGCGTGCGCACATCCCATGAACCGAATCAGGTCCGTCGCCGAAAACAGCACGTTGCCATTAGTTCTATGCATTCTTCTCCCCCACACCAACGACGACCAGCCTATCGATTAATCCAAAGCCAGCAACTCTTACCTCAGCTCACTGTCAGGGATGGATCAGCATTCCAGCGCAACCAGACCGTAGGACGCATTTCTTCGGGGGACAAAAACGTCCGGGCCGAAAAGACTGGCACACTGGCTTCAGGATCTCTTAACGAAAGGCCCCATTCCGGTTCGACGTCAGAATGATCCACCCTGCCCGCCCAGACCCCCGACTGCAGACCCGCAGCATAGTGATCGTCTCCATCCTCGATCAGCCGGGCTTTGGCTGTATGACGCAGGATTGTTATAGCCTCAGCGTCGACAGCTTCCAGCAAGGGCCGGTCAAGAGAAACAGCACTTCTTTCAACAAGTCTTTCGATCGCATGCAAAGTCAAGCTGGCCCGCGTGACTTGAAAGCTAGAGGTATTTCGCGTCATGCGCACCGCGACGCGAGTGTAAAACAACGTCTCCTCGCCAAAGACATCTGTGCCATCGACACGTGTGATCATCTGCCGTTGGTTGCGCAGGATACAGACCATGCCCGTTTCAGATCGCGCCAACCTAACCACGCCTGGCTGGCGTTGCAGACGCTCGGCAAAGCGGTCTTGGGATTTACGGTTCCGGCGCAACTCAGCCAGCTGGCCAAAGACTGTTGTTCCATCGGCATCCGGAGCGTGCGTGATGGCCTGCCGTGCAAGTCCGCGTTTAAAAGATAACCGGGTCGAGGATTTGGAAAAATCAACGTAAGCCATGCCCATTGGGGATCTCCTGCGTAAAGGAATCGTCAACCATTCTAATCTGTGGCATGATCATGTCAGAACCTGTCATGGATGCCGCAATGTCGTTTCAAAAGGCTGCCGACCTCCTCCGCCTCGCCGAAATGGCGGCCAGTCGCCACCTGGGGGTGGGCTTGGCCGACATCGAGAGCGAATTCGCCGTGGATAGGCGCACAGCCCAGCGCATGACCAAGGCCTTGGAAGAGACATTTCCAAACTACATCACCCGTACCGATGACGAGCGGCGCAAGTATTGGAAGATCAACTTCAACGAAGCAAAACTGATGCTGGCCCAAGGCCTGCGTGACAGCGAATTGGCCGCCTTGGAAATCTCGATTGTCAGGGCAGAACGTGACGGGGCTAGCAATGAGGTGCGTTCTTTAAGGGGTTTGCGAGATCGATTGCTGGCAAACATGCCGGGCAGTCATGCACGGCGCGCAGAGGCCGACGCTGAGGCAGTTCTAGAAGCCTATGGCTTCGCCTCCCGCCCGGGGCCCAGGGTTCGCGCTTCGCTGGACCTTTTGGGCACGGTGGCTGAAGCCCTGAAAGGTCCGCACCAACTGACCATCAACTATGCTGGTGGCCGTGACCCCTCGCGTGAGCGTCTGCTGGAACCGCATGGATTGCTGTTAGGCACCCGCCGCTATCTTGTGGCCCGCGAAGTGGGCGGAGACGGCAGGATGCAGCACTTCCGCTTTGACCGTATCAAAAGCGCCAGATTGGAAGCCTCAAGTTTTCAGAGGGATCCAGCCTTCAACCTGCCCGATCATTCCGCTCGCGCTTTTGGCAGTTACCATGCCGAAAAAGAATACGGCGAAGTCATTTGGCGCTTTAATCCTGTAGCTGCGCCAGTGGCCCGCGAATTTCTCTTCCACCCCCAGCAAACTGCCGAGGATAATGCAGACGGCAGCCTAACCATCCGTTTTCACGCGTCAGGGCAAATGGAAATGGCCTGGCATCTCTACCAATGGGGCGATGCTGTGGAAGTATTGGCACCCGCAGCATTGCGGGACTTGATAGCTATGCACCGGCGCGGAGATTTTGCTGCCTTGCCGTAGTCTTCTGGCATCTTACTGCAGAAACATTGGATAATTTAGGTGCCCCATACGGCCCTGAGAGAAGCGGCCTGCGGCCAAGCAGGCAAAACATCTTCAGGATCGGAAGATGTTTGGAGAAAACCCTGAAACTTCGCACAGTGGTCAGAGAATTCCGCAAGGGCGTTTGCCAATCCATCGTCAGTTTTGCCTTCTGCTGACGCCATGCGATCGATCAAAAGCCGCATCAATCACATGGCTCTGTTTTGCATGGCTTGTGCAAAGGTACCTTGGATCAGGCTTGATGCCAACACGCCCAAGGTCCAACCGATCTGCATCCCAGCAGGCCTGCACAGTAAGGTCCGCCTGTGTGAAGCCATCGGAATGCAGCAAGCAGGCGTGGCACAGCAATTCTAGCTCGGCATTTTCCAAGCTGAACCAAACACCCTGCAAAGTTCGAGCGTATTCTGCGGCACGGCGACCATGGTTAGGGTCGTGGTCCTCATTTTCGCGCTTGCTGTCATGGATAATGGCAAACAGTTCTACAATGCGAAGATTGGCACCGGTAGCAGACGCGACCTCTCGACCATTGCGCAGAACACGAAGCCAGTGATCTTTGCCATGAAAACCATGGTGGCCAAGACTGTGGGAGGTCACCAGGTGATTAAAGAAGGCTTGGGTGACCGTTTCAGAGGGTTCAAAGACCATTGGGAGCTCCGGCTGGCGTCAGTGATGCTACAAACAAATCTTGTGCGAGGGCCTCGATCTTTGGGCGGTGAACCAACTGGGCCAGCCATTCTTCCGGGATTGCGCTATAGCCGTACCGCGCCCCTGCCAGTTGTCCGGTAACTGCCCCAACGCTATCAGCGTCATCACCAAGATTGACTGCTTTGAGAATAGCATCCGCAAAACTCGTCGTGGTATCCACGGCCCATATCGCAGCCTCCATCGTATGCACCACGTAACCAGAAGACTTGATGCTGTCGCGGTTTCTTGAGGTCCAATCTGCCTCATAGAGGTTTTGCACGTCATCGGGCCATGCGGGATTATGTTCTGGGCGGATCGCCTCTTGCCAAGAGGCGCCGCTGATTAGGGCAGATAGCGTGGCGGCAAGAAATTCGCAGCATCCAGCCGAGATTGCTGAGTAATGGGTGATGCGGCTCTGCAAGTCTGCTGTTCTGCGAGCTTCTTGGGGATTGTTCCAATGACGGAGGGCGATGGGTGCCAGTCGCATCGCAGCACCGTTGCCATCCGATTTCTGCCGCGTTTCTGGTGCGAGCAAAGCACCGGTGCGATGGAAATTTCCCAAAACGCGAAGTGTATTTTGCCCGATGCCCACGCACACGCCCGTGCTGGTATTCTCGCCATCAGCGGCCCACCGACAAAAGCGGTCCAACAGATCTTTCGCATTGATGGCAGGATCAAAGAGGATGCTTTCGCCAAGGCACAGCGCCATAGCCGTATCGTCAGTCCAGGCCCCAGCTGGCAGTTTGAAGTATCCGCCGGAACGCATTCCAGAAACGGGCTCAAAACTATCCCTGCAGGAGAATTCCACAGGTGCGCCCAGCGCATCGCCCACTGCCAATCCCAGCATTGAGCCGATGGCACGGTTCTGCGTCGCTGGATACTCAATCGTCATGCACTCAACTTCCTGCTGGGATATGAAGGGGATAGGTTCAGTAGTGGATCGGCATGGTCTTGAGTGCAGAAATCAATCGCAGCCATTTTGGATTATCTCCCGGGGTTCCGACAACGTCGCGCCGGATTTCGATCATCACAGCCTGCCTTGCCCCGGCGTCGATCACGCCGCTGTAGGGACTATTGTGGCCAACCTCATACCCAGCAGCGGAAAAATGATCCGTCAACGCAACAATCCATTCGACTGAGGCTAGCCCATCGGTAAAGCCGATATCGATTTCAGGACGAGCACGGCCAGTATGGCGCTCAATGGACCAAGGCTCTTTGGGGTAAGTGTGCAGGTCAACTAGTGTGGCACCTTGGGCAACTTTCCGCAGTCGAGACCAATGCGGGGCATAATAAGCCGCCAGTAATTCAGCCCTGCGGCTTTGCGGCAAATTTTTGCGGATCCGAACCTGACGATGATCATGTGTGTAGATCGCTCCCCGCCCAACTTCGGCCATCTCTTCTTGCCCATCGTCATCGTAGCGTTCGACATCCACCACAATGCGCGAAACGGCGGCCTCGACGATTTCGGCACCCAGCCAAGCCTGACGCGCCATCAGATCTGTATCAAGGTCAGCAGATGTAAAAGCTTCGTCCTCCACCAGCTGTCGCGCCACCAAGAATTCTGGCCACGCATCTTCAGGGATGTATGTTGAAGCATGAGGCACATGAACCACTAGCTTTCGCATTTTAGGTTAGCCCATAGACAGTTCAATGGCTGCATCGGCGTAAGCTGGTACCAGACCCGCAAGAAAACTGTGACAATTGCGCCCTGCGTTCTCAGCAACTGCGACCCTGACCCTTTTGCCCCTGAACGGCAGCGAAGCACCCTTTCGATCTAGGGGAACATCACATTGGCAAGATCGACCAATGCACGACAAGCTATAGCTTTGGTACCTCCCATGGACGCCCACGTATTCAGCAGCGAACATGACTTCAACAGCTTGCGCAATCATGTCGCGATCAACCTTGGTCATTGTGTTGATGGTTGCGGCTCGAGCAAGAATACCGCCAATCTCGTTGGCAGTGCTATCTGATAGTGCTTTTGGTAGTTCTGACACTCCAAGGCTCCTTTGCTATCTTGATTTCAGTAGCTACAAATTTTTGTCAGGTGTCGCCATCACACTTCAGCACCCAGCAGCAAAGCATTACCTTGACCCAGATACTGTCCGTCTCACAGTATCCGCTGGTATTGATGCGCAATCGCCTGGAGAATCTTATCGAAAAAACTTTACTCCTGAAGCTCCCTTCCTTCTACAGAAATTACACTTCAGTGAAACGGTCACTAACCACAAAAGAATCCAGATTTCGATTTGACGTGGTAGACTTTGGCTAAAGTAAGTGGAATGATCATGTCACAGAGGCTTCTTACTCTAGGGCAGCTCGAAAAATTGCTCTGACAATGCGGCGACGGTATGATGCCTTGGACGGTCCTTCGCTTGGGGTTTGACGATGGCACAGATTGGCTTCTTTGATCTCTCAGAGCGCTGCGCGGGCCGAGAACTCAAGAGTGACATTCTCGTTGAAATAAATGCCGTCGGTCCCTATGGAGGATTTCATACCGCGCAGGAGCGGTTCTGTCGCAGGCCGGAGGCGTTGCGCAAGTACCAGTCAGAGCGCCGGCAGATGATGTTCAAGGCGATGTGCATACAACCTAAAGTCAAACGCGGAGACGAAACCTGCGAGGCGCGAGGTAATCATGTTCAAAAACAATGCAATTGGTTCGGACATGAACAACACAAATCCCCAGTTAATTTTCCCATGTTTCTCGAAGAAACAATCCGAGGTTTCCAATGAAAAATGACGAAAAACTAGCGCTCTCATCTCTTGAAATCATAAGTCAAATATTGGATAAAAACTTTCTACCAGAAGAAATGCTGTTTCTTGAAAGGTTACAGGGTCACAACGGTAGTTTTCAAGAACAAGAAAGTGTGCTTCATGACTATAAAGCTGAATACCCGCATAGTATCTCTGATGCCTATTTTGGTGGTATTCTCAGATTAATTTGTGCTTTCCACAATACATATGGAGGTCTAATATTATTCGGGATATCTGACGAGACAAGAATCGCAGGTAAGAATAAGGTAATCATTGATCCAGAAAAAATTAACAGAAAACTGAGAGAAAGCCTAACATCAACCGTTAACGTATCTTTTAAAAGCTACGATACATCAGTTGGACGGGTTGACGTATTACTTATACCAAAACGGCAAGTAGGAAATCCACCAGTTAGATTAAGCCAAGATATTGCCAACTACTCAAGCAAGAAGATATTTCTCCGGCGAGGTGCAGAGGTGCTCGACGCAAAAGGAACTGATTTAGAATACCTTTACGGAAATCGCTCCAGCCCAATCATGCAGCCGAGCGAGTTCCACACTTCCGCTGAGGCAGCTCTTCCCGCTTCTCCTGCGACTTTAGCAGAATTTGTTGGCCGCTTTTCAGTGATTGAAGACTTATGGAATTGGTTAGTAAAAACGCGCGATTCGCGGTTCTTCCTTTGGGGCGCAGGTGGTTCTGGAAAGAGCACAATCGCATATGAGTTTGCGCGCATCGTGGCGTCAGTTGGCAGACTAACTCAGATGAAATCTGGCAAAACCATTGACCGAGTGATCTACCTAACAGCAAAGAAAATTTATCTGGACCCTTTTAATGCTAAAATAGAAAAATTCCGAGGTACAGATTTTGAAAATGCTAAAGATTTATTTCGTTCTATTCTTGAACTTTCTCACTATACAACTAAAGATTTGTCGAATGCGGGCGAAGATGAACTCATCTCTTGCCTTGAAGATTTGTTCGAGATCGAGACACAGCTCATTGTTATAGATGATATCGATACACTCGTTACATCAAATCAAGACTTGGGGATGGAGCAACTTTTCGAAATTATAGCGAGATGCTCCAGCGGAACAAAAGTGCTCTATACACAACGAAACCTTCCGTCTTATGCCCGTAGAACCGCAATAGAGGTGCCAGGCCTTGATCTAGAGACTGAGTTCATTACATTCTGTAGGCTTTGCGCTGATCAATTTAAAGTACCAAAGCCTACTGAAGAAGAGGCAAAAAGGATTGCGAATCTTTCTGAAGTAAGGCCCTTAGCTATTGAGACAATCATTGGGTTACGCCGAATAACCAACGATTATGGTCAGGCAATGGCGCGATGGAACAGTGATAGCTCTGACGCTAGAGAGTACCTGTTCCAGAGAGAATATGAGCGCCTTTCAAATCAAAGTCGCGGCAAAAATTTGCTTGCGGCACTAGCGGCCCTAAACAAGCCCCAACAACTTGATGTTCTGAAAGCAATACTTCTTTTTTCAGATGAACAGATGCAAGATGCCATTGCGGAAACGCGAGATATTTTTCTTCGTGTCGAACACAACAGCAACAATGAAGGAGATTTATACTTTTTGGGCGCAGCAACTCACTCCTTCATTAGCAAAGTCTCTACTAAACTTGATTTTTACTCGCAAATACAAGCTAGAGTCAGCAACTTTACCTCACGAACGATTTCTACTCCGCCTGCGGTTGTAACATTGACTAGCCGTGCTGAGAGAAATATCGACCAGGGTGAAATTGATACAGCAATTTCCTTGTTAAAAAACCCTCAGTTACCAGCCGTTGTAATTGAGCACCCTGTCTACAAGGCGGTCCTTGCCGCCGCTTACAGTAAGTTACCAAATCCGCGCCTGGCAGAAGCACGGATTTTGTTTCGCGAAGCTTCGGTTTTAGGACATACTGAATACAAAATGTATAATAATTGGCTTTCAATGGAAGACAAAGCTGGTTCCGGAAAGACCCTAGGTATTGAAGTTTGCAAGATGGTCACCACTGGGAAAGGCTTTCCAGCAAAAACGTTGGCCACTTTTCATCTTAGATTAGCCGGGTTGCAGGTTGCTCGCGCCATGGAAATTAATGCGTCAGCGCCCAATGAAAGTGCGGCTCTTTGGAAGGATGCTACTCTTAGCAATACACGAGCTTATCTGATTGCAAGGGGCGCGCACCTCGATCTTGCGAGCAATGCATTCGAACGTTTCACCTATTCTCTCGAAAAGTTCTGCAATTATGCAGTTCGATATGGTCTAATAGACGACTTCTTTTTTGTTATTGAAGCGATTTTAAATATGGATTTCGATTTAACTGACTGCCTGCCATATGTTAGTAAATCAGTTGTAGCTTTTAGTAGTCGTCAAAAAAATCCTCAGGATGTTGTTTTTGTTCGAAAATACTTAAACCGCCTTTCAGGTTATTTTTCAAAACGGGAATTTTGTTTAGCGGACGCAATGGCCCGTACGGCGCTACAGACAAACATTCGTGATTTGATAAGTGCATTGAAGGGTGGCTGATTGTTCACCTCTCAATACGCCCCTGTTGCTAAAATCTGCTGTTGGTCGGGCTTCCTTTCTTGCGGCTTGCAGTATCATCAGTTTCATGTGCTGCACAATGCTACCGGTCCATAAATTTAAGTTGGCTCCGTGGTTCTTATGTAAGTTACAAGCAACAAAAAATAGAAGGATCTACTTGAGAGCTCCGCTTACTGATTCATTAAGAAAATCTCCCATTCTACCTGGTGGGAAATATCCGAACTTTTCCCCATGCACCGCTATGAACTCGTGCCTGTTTCTAATCATAGCAGAACCTGGAACTGTATCAGTTATATCTGCCTTAGCTTGTGCGCGTTGATATGCTGAGTAAGCGCTATCCAAGCGATGAGGAAGGAATCTTCCCCCAGCTACATTTGGCGAAAAGGCGGCAGGCGAACCTGTTCGCATTGCTGGAGATAGCGCCTGGTCGAACTCACGTTTTGTAATGAAAATAGACTGTGCTCCTGGGCTGTTGTTGCGGCGCTTTTCGACAAAAATTATATACTTTCCATTGGCGCTTTTTACGATATCTCGAACTTCTATGAATTCAGTCTTAAATTTGCGTAGCTCTTCTAACGAGCTAACAGTAATAGTTTGCTTCATTGTGTTACCTCCTTACGCACTTCGTGCGAACGCATTACCGGCTCAGTTGGCAATGTTGGAAGACCTAAAGCTGTAAGAGAGCTTGCAAGAATTGTACCATTTTCTGCTCGCCTTGATAGATATTCAAAGAAAATTTTCAGATCGCGACATGAAAATGAGGATTTTTTCATAATCGAGGCGATATGCTTTGTCTCGTAACTAGTTGGAGATAGACTTTCGATGAATGATATCACATCAAAGCGTGCTGTGTTTTTGTAAGAAGTTAGTTGGTTGGTTTTCATATTTTTTCCTTTCGAAATTGATTTATTGTAATAAAAATAATAGCATATATCATCTGGCGCTGCCAATGGGATTAAAAACAGTAGACAGTTTGTGGGCTATTCTATCAACTTCTGACTCTGCAGTTCCATAAACTCCTCGTTTTGAGCGGCTATGCAAGATTTCTAGATAATTTAGCTGCTTGTTGGATAACTGCTGAGATCTTTCAAATTGTGATTTGATAGAGTTGAAATCATTTTGTTCTTTCTGATTCAGTTTGGTTGGGTTTGTTGTTTCAAAGATTGATTTAACAGTGGCAGTTTCTTGTGGGGCTAATCTTCGTTTAGTCAAATTCGGTTCCTTTCTTTGGATAAGTTTTTATAACGCCCCCACTCTGATAAGGGGGGCGTTAAAGCTTTTGTGGCCTGTCGTTACTAGATTCGTCCCTATCCCTGTAGGTGTCCCGCATCTGTAAATCAAAACAGGTGGTGTTGGTCTTGGTGTCCAGTTGTCACCAGACAGGTAAAGCAGGTGAGGATATATACCGCCTTCGAAGACTTCGAAGTCTTCTGGCTTTGTCCATTCTGCAAAGTTGCTGAAGCTAAAGACCCCGTGCCTATCGACCTTCCTGAGCTGGTGCTGAAGCCCAAGAAGCCATTGACGCTCTTTGAACACAGGTATCTGACAAAAAATATGCAGATGTGGGTGAAAATCGCCGTTATTGTCCCACTTTTCGTTGGAGTGATACCAAGCTTCGGTAATGTAGCTAAACGCGATTGCCTTGGCGGCTTTTCGCATCAACGTTCTTGGCGCGTCTTCTGCAAACTGGCTATAGTGTTGACGGTTGACCTCCAGAACTAGGCTGTAGGTTTGTAAATCGTTGGTCATACCTAACTATATCTAATCTAACACAAATACGGAATTTTTAACTTCTAAGATTTGCGTCGAGGGGCACCAGAAATTTCAAAATTTTCCTGTGTCGGGCGTCAGAGAAAGCCCTGCGCTGGTAGATCAAAACAAAGGCCTAATGAACCGGCCTACCTGTCGTCTGCACCTGTCACGTCAAACTTGGTCAACTCACTGATATAATCGGTCGAAAGCGAATGGTCATAGAACTTCTGAATCATTTCCAGACTAGTCCCAGCATTTTTCGCAACAGACACAGCGTTGACGTTACCTTGTAGCGCCCAAGTGATTGCAGAATGCCGTATGGAGTATACAGAGCGCTTCCTGCCTTCTACGTCGCTCTCTAGGCCCACACGACGCAAGACCACCTGGAACGCTTGGTTTGTAGTGTCTATGGGCTTCCCGACAAATTCTTGACCCTTGTTGGTGAATTCTGGATGCCTAAAGACATAATCAGCAGGCCCAGTCGTGATCCCATACTGCTTGCAAATGTCTTGCCAGCGTCGAACGACGATTTTGCTATATGGCTGACAAATTACTAGTCGACGGCCCGTCTTGCCGTTTACGGCTAGGAGCACCCGTTCGACGTATTCATTATCCTTGCGAGGGTCGCGGACTTTGCGAAACTCTATCTGGCCCCATCTTAAGTGTCGTAGTTCGCCAACACGGCACATCGAGTGAGCAAGGATCAGCCAAAGATGCTTATTTTGTTCCCGATAAAACTCATAAAGGCGCGTGAAGTTGCCAACACTTGCGGGCACTTCCTTGAGGTAATGGTGATGGAGAAAATTCGTTACCTTGGACCATTCCCCGTGCGTGAAGTGGGGTCGCCTTGTATCCATTGCGCGGGAACGAATAGACGGAATCGGCGGCACTTGTCCCGACAGAATATACTCTCGCTTGACCGCATAGGAAAAGACCATCCGTAGCATCTGAAGTTCGACATTGATGGTCGCGGGGGCAGAAGGCTTGTGGGGCAAAAACAACGGTCTACCGTTTACCTTTTCAGTCTTGTGCATCTGTCCTTTCGAGCGACGCCAGAGGATTAGGTCTTCGATGTCGAGAGCGCTTATCTCCACAAAATCCTTTGAAAGATTATCGTCGAAATAAGGTATGTATACATTCTCTAATGTCCGGCGAAGGCGCTCAAACCTCTCCTTCTTGAGATCGCCCACTTCTTGCAGTCTTTTGTAATGGACTATTGCTTCTTGCGCGACCTTTTTGAAGGTCATTGATGAGACATTGATTCCAGACGCAACTCGCAGGGCCACTTTCGTGTATTGAGCATCCGCAATCGCCATAGCTTTTGGCAAGTCATCTGTCTTTGTGGAACGATATCGTATCTGCTGCTGACCGCGAATTGCGATGTTGTAGTACCACAAACGGCCAATTGTCCCAGTTTCCTGATCAATGCGCCTATAGACCTTTAGCTGTCCATCCTTGCCGGAATGGACCTCTGCCTTGTCGGTTTGTCTTACCAAAATGCTGCCTCCGGATCTGAGCAATCTTTGAGCAAAGTACTATCAAAATCAGAACTTTTGAGCAATATATTTGAGCATTTCGTCTAGTTAAGCTATTGTTTTAAAATGTATCGGCGGCCTCCTGCAGGCACAGGATATCGGGCTGCTCTTCGGCCATCAGCCGCGCCACCAACCCTTCGCGCAGGCGGACCGAGTTGATGTTCCAGGTGGCAAGGGTAAAGGCCATGGGGCTGCTCCAGATAGCGACGCCAAAGCCTAGGCGGTGGCGCGCAAAGCCTCAAGCCTTCAAAAGAAAGAGCATTTGGTTTGACAGGCTTGAAAGCGGCCTTTGGCGGCGCGGCTTGGCGACCCTGCGCGAGATTGCGGCAAAAAAGCGGCCGGGCAAACGGCCCGGCCAGGTCCAACAGGGAGAAACCGTGTCATGACCCCGACACGGCAAGGGGAACTCAAATCATCGGCAGTTTTAGCAGACAGCAACGCCAAAAGCCTGTCCTTGACTTAGGGTGCCCAGCGCCAATATTACGACCCAGAGAAAAGTTTTTGGCAGCGCACTGCGTCTAGCGCCTAGGCCACCAGTTTGTAACCACCCGCTTCGGTGACCAAAAGCCGCGCATTGGCGGGATCAGGTTCGATCTTTTGGCGCAGGCGGTAGATATGGGTTTCCAGCGTATGGGTGGTGACACCGGCATTATAGCCCCAAACCTCGTGTAGCAATATCTCGCGCGCCACCACGCCCGATTGCGCGCGGTAGAGGTATTTCAGGATATTGGTTTCTTTTTCCGTCAGGCGGATCTTTTTTTCCTTGGCATCCAGCAACAGCTTTTGGGCAGGCTTGAACGTGTACGGCCCCATCTGGAAAATCGCGTCTTCGGATTGTTCGTGCTGGCGCAACTGGGCGCGGATACGCGCCAGAAGGACGGGGAATTTGAACGGCTTGGTGATATAATCATTCGCCCCCGCATCCAGCCCAAGGATCGTGTCGGCATCGCTGTCATGGCCGGTCAGCATCAAAACCGGGCATTTGACCCCCGCTTTGCGCATCCGCTTGCACAATTCGCGCCCGTCGGTATCAGGCAGGCCCACGTCAAGGATCACAAGATCATAGGCGGCGGCCTTGGCCTTTTCCATGCCTTCCGCCCCGGTGCGCGCTTCGAAGACGTCAAAGTCTTCGGTCATCACAAGCTGTTCTGACAAAGCCTCGCGCAGGTCATCGTCGTCATCAACCAGCAGGATTTTGCGCAATGTGGACATGGTTCTTCCCTTTTCGGTTGCCCTTACCCCACACATGGCCTTGGCAAGCCGCGACAGCAAGATATGTGACAAGCCTCTCACGCGGTCGTGTCGCGGCGCGGGGAATTGTTTCAAACAGTGGCATAGCGCCCAAGATCGTGTAACACCCAATCCATGACCCTAGCGCTAACCTTTACCGAAAGACTGGCCCGTGCGCGCGGGGATTTGCGCATGGGCGTGCCTGTGATGCTGGTGGGCGAAGGGGCGGCCTTGGTCGTGGCTGTGGAAGAGTTGAGTGCAGCAAGGCTTGCGCTTTTCCGCGGCTTTGGCCAGCCAGTGATCGCCTTAACCGACCGGCGGGCCGAAACGTTAAAGGCGCGGGCTTATGACGGGGATTTGGCGCGCATTCCCGTGCCCGCCGATCAGGGGTTAGACTGGATCCGCAGTCTGGCCGACCCGTCCGACGATCTGCTCTGGCCGATGAAAGGCCCGCTGATGGCCTTGCGCACCGGGCCGGCCGATCTGCACCGCGCCGCATTGGCCCTGGCCAAATCGGCGCGGCTTTTGCCAGCGGTGCTGGTGGTCGACATTCCCGATGCGGCGGCCTTGGCATTTCAGGGTGATTTGACCCAGTTGCGGGTCGGCGAAATCGGGCCGGAACTGGCACGGCTTTCGCCCTTGCACGCCGTATCTGCCGCGCGGGTGCCGATTGCGGCGGCGCAGGCGGGGCGGGTGCATGTCTTTCGCCCCGACGATGGCGGCGAGGAGCATTACGCCATAGAAATTGGCCGTCCTGACCGCAGCCTGCCCGTGCTGGCGCGGCTTCATTCGGCCTGTTTTACCGGCGATGTGTTGGGCAGCCTGAAATGCGACTGCGGCCCGCAACTGCACGCGGCCTTGGCCCAGATGGGGGCCCAAGGCGCGGGCGTGCTGCTGTATTTGAACCAGGAAGGGCGCGGGATCGGGCTGGCCAATAAGCTGCGCGCCTATTCCTTGCAAGATCAAGGCTTTGACACGGTCGAGGCCAATCACCGTCTTGGCTTTGAAGACGATGAGCGTGATTTTCGTATTGGGGCAAATATCCTGCGGCTGATGGGCTTTTCGGCGATCAAGCTTATGACCAATAACCCCCGCAAGCTTGACATGATGCGCGCTTGCGGTTTGACCGTCACAGACCGCGTGGCGTTACACGTCGGCCAGACCCCGCAGAACGCCGAGTATCTTGCAACCAAAGCCACGAAATCGGGGCATCTGGCATGAAACCCTTGGATATGGTCCTGACCCCCACCGGGTTGCGCTTTGCCGGTCGCCGCTTTGCCTGCACCTTCGGGCGTGGCGGGATCGTCGCGCCAGAGGCCAAGCGCGAGGGCGATGGCGCAACACCGGCGGGCGTTCACCGGATTGTGGGGATGCTTTACCGCCCCGACCGCATGGCACGGCCCGCAGATTGGGCTTTGCCCATCGGGCCGCTGGATCTGTGGTCCGATGACGTCCGCGATCCGGATTACAATCTGATGGTGCGCGCTCCGCATGGTTTTTCGCACGAAGATTTGCGACGGGCGGACCCGCAATATGATCTGGTACTGATCACGGACTGGAACTGGCCCTATTCGGTGCCCGGGCGCGGATCGGCCATCTTCGTGCACCGCTGGCGCAGGGCTTGCGCACCCACGGCAGGCTGCGTGGCCTTGGCAGCGCAAGATTTGCTTTGGATCGCGCAAAGATTGCGCCATCAAAGCCGCTTGATCGTGCGGGTTTAAGTTACGCCTGCGGCCGCGCGCCAAAAATCGCCGAGCCGACCCGCACATGGGTGGCCCCGAAAGCGACCGCCCGTTCAAAATCGCCGCTCATGCCCATCGACAGGCCGGACAGGCCGTTGCGCACGGCCATATCGGCCAACATGTGGAAATGCGGCACCGGGTCTTCTGCGTCGGGGGGGATGCACATCAGGCCAAACGGTTTCAGATCCATCGCCTGGCAGTCTTTCAGAAAAGCGTCCAAGGCTTGGGGCAGGATGCCAGCCTTCTGCGGCTCTTGGCCCGTATTGACTTGCACAAACAATTCAGGGCACTGGCCGCGCGCCTGCGCCAGTTTTGCCAGCTTCTCGGCAAGCGAGACCCGGTCCAGCGTGTGGATAGCATCAAACAACTCTACCGCTTGCTTGGCCTTGTTGGTTTGCAAAGGGCCGATCATATGCACCTTGGCATCGGCAAACTGCGCCCGAAAGGCGGGCCATTTGGCGGCGGTCTCTTGCACGTAATTCTCGCCAAAGCTGCGCTGGCCGACCTGCAGCGCCTGCAACACTTTGGCATCGGGCTGCAGTTTGGACACAGCCAACAGGGTCACAGACCCCGCAGCGCGACCAGCCTGTGCCATGGCCGCGTCAAGGCGCGTGCGAATTGCGATCAGGGACATGGGGCACCTTTACGTTATAGTGTCAAAAACCACGCCCGCCGCCAAAAGGAAAGGGCACAGGGCGCAAAACGGCCGACCGCTTGATATCGAAAGGCGCGCCACGTACAACGGGCCACCCTAGGAAAGTCCTCGCCATGAGCTTTAACATCGACAAACTGCTGCGCAGCGCCAAGGCCGAGATCAAAGCAGGCCGCGCCCTATCTGCGCGCGTGTCGATCTTGACCGCGCTTGAGACCTATCCCGCCAATACCCGCCTGATGGATCAACTGGGCGAAGCCCAAGCCGCAGCCACCGGCCTGCCGCCGCGCCCTTTTGGTGCCGCGCACATGACCCACTTCCAAACCACGCGCACCACCTTTGGGCTAGAGCCTGCCATTGAAGAGGTCGCCGCGGCGGCCTTGTTGAACCCCGCAAGCCCCTGGGCGCAGGGTGCCTTGGGCGGTGCTTTGCTAGAGGCGCAGCTTTTGCCCGCCGCGATCAAGCATCTGCGATTGGCCCTAAAGCTGGATCCGAAATATCTTGAGGCCGGATTTAATTTGGCCAATGCTTTTCATTCGGCGAATAAAATCCCACAGGCGATTGAGGCGATTGATGATATCTTAAAACAATCGTCTGATTTACCACGCGCCTTATCAATCAAAGCCCGCCTATTGGCTCTGGCCGATCGTGATAGTGAAGCGATCGAAACCTTTACCCGCTACCTTGCCTTGGCACCCTCTGACCTAACCGCTATCATGGGAAAGTCGGCGAGCCTTTTTAAGATTAACAAACTTGATCAAGCCGAATTACCTTTGCGCGACTTATTGCGCGCCAATCCGACGAACGGCCAAGCACGTGGGATTTTAGGAAATATCCTTTTGGCAAAAGGTCTGGTGCCAGAAGCGATTGCCGAATTCGAAATGGCGTTAAAGGTGGCGCCGCGCTCGACGAAAAGCTTTTATAACCTCAGTCGCGCCAAAGATTTTACCCCTGATGATCCGTTGGTCATAGCGATGGCAGCCTTGGCCAAGGATCCGACCTTGGCGCTTGAAGAACAAGCCCCGCTGCATTTCGGCCTTGCCAAAGCCTATGAGGATTTCGGCGATTTTGATACAAGCTATGCGCATCTAAAGAAGGGCAATGATATTCGCGCGGCGCAGGCTGATTATAAGATCGATACCGACCGCGCCTTGTTCGCCGACCTCTTGCAACGCTTCGCGGCGGCGGGCCCCGCGCTGCACCCCCCGCTTGCCTCACGTCGGCCGCTTTTTGTGCTGGGCATGATGCGGTCTGGCACGACCTTGATGGAGCAGATCCTGTCCAGCCACCCGCAGGTGCATGGGGCCGGAGAGTTAGAGATTTTGCCCCGACTGGCGGGCGTTGAGCTGACAAAATCCCCCACCGGGCCGTTAGACGAGGCGGCGCTGACCCGCATTCGTGACGGCTATCTGGCAGCCCTGAACGATGAACCGGGCAATCAACCGGTGGTGGTGGATAAACTGCCCGCCAACTTTCGCTTCATCGGCCTGATCAAAAAAGCCTTCCCCGAGGCGCGGATTTTGCACATGCGCCGCGATCCGGTGGCGGTGTGTTGGTCGGTCTATAAGACCTATTTCACCCATTCCACCATCGGCTATGCCCATGATTTGCAAGACACAATGGCGTATTACGACCTTTACGAGCAGATGATGGCGGACTGGCGTATCGCCTATCCTGACAGCTTTATGGACGTGGATTACGAGGCGCTGACGCGCACGCCAGACCCCGTGATCCGCGCCGTGCTCGATTACTGCGGCTTGCCCTTTGACCCCGCCTGCCTGTCGCCGCAAGACAATCGGCGTGCGGTGCAGACCGCCTCGCTGCGGCAGGTGCGCTCGGGGATTTACCAAGGCAGCAGCAAGAAATGGCGCGCTTTTGACCAATACCTTGCACCACTTAAGGCGCATTTCGGTCAAGAGTAGGAAATCGGGGCCTTAAGCGGGGCCAAACCGGGCGAAATCTGCGGCCGCAACACCTTTGGTCACCCGACCTTGGCGGAAAACCTCTGCCCCAAGCGCTTGGTAATCAAACCCCAAAAGCGGGCGCGGCTGCGGATTGGGTGCACCAAAAACACTTTGGACCAAAGCGTTCGGCAGGGTCAGGTTGTAATCCCCCTTTGGATGCGGGAAAGATTGGGCCCCGATCCAGGGCCGAATATTGATTTCCAGCACATAGGCCGTGCCCGAAGGTTCCACCAGAATATCCAGACCGGCAGACTGGGCCGCAACAGCCTTGGTTGCCGCCACCGCCAAGTGTTTGGCAGCCTCGGGCAGAGTGTCAAAGCTCAAGATAATATCGCCTTGTGGGTTTGGCAACCCATTCGCGGCAAGCCAAACCGTCTGGCCCAAGGGCGGCACATCTGACCAAGCGCCGCCTCTGGAAAGCAAAGCCATTTCCACCTCGGCTACATCGGCGGTCTTTTCGACGAGGTAGGGGTTGCGCTTGCGGTCTTCTTGCCGCGCCGCAAATAAGCTCGCGACCGTGTCAAACCCATTGCCCACCACGTGGTTTGCCACACGTTGAAGGGCCGTCACCACCACGCCATCAACCACATGAACGCGGTGTTCAAACCCCTTTATATGCTGCTCAACCACAAAGCTTTGTTCAGGATTGGCCTGCAAATAGCCTGCAACTTGCTGCGCTGTTTGGTTTAAAAACACGCCTTTTCCCAAAGAGCCGGCCACAGGCTTAATCACAAACCGTCTTACCCCGGCCTGATGCAAACGGCCCAGCAAGACGTGATCATGCGCCGACATCACCCCGCCCACCGGCGTGTTCAGGTTTTTGGCATGTAGCAAGGCCTTGGTTTTTAATTTGTCTTTCGTTGCGGCGCAGGCTGTCGCACTGATCCGGTCACTTTGCGTGCCGTTGAAGAAATGGGCGCGGCGCGTGTTGCTGACGCGGTAAAAGATCGGCTCTGCCACCTCTTTTGCAAAAAGCGGATGGTTTATGCCCGCCTCGGCCTGGCTGCGAAAGAAAGTCACCGACAGGCCTTGGGTCAAAGCGGCAAGGGTCACCAGATAGGTGCTTGCCCCATGGCCTTTGGTGGCGCGGATCTGATTAAAAAAGGCGGGGTCGGTCAGGGTGATGGGCATCGGCGGCTTTCAGGCAAAAGAAAAGGGCAGGCTTGCGCCTGCCCTTTGTAGCCTAAGCGTGGGTGGATTAGAACGAGAAGTTCACGCCCAGGTCGTAAAAACTCTGCGACTTGGATGCCAGATCCCAGCCGTTTTCAATAACTGCCACTTCAACATTCGCTACACCACCGGTCACAGACGCACCACCACCCAAATCATACGAAGCGCCGATGCCCGTGCGAGTCAAAGAAAGGCTGTTGTCTCCTTCAAAAACATTCGACGACACGTCGGTGTTGATGTCGTAACCAGTCAAAGTAAGTGCACCGATCTTGTGCACCACAGATAGGCCCATGCTCTTGGCTTCTAGCGATACAGCGTAAGCATCTTCGTTATCGTAACCTGCATATTCGGTGTCATAATAAGACTCTTGATATGTCGCATTCATTTGCTTGTCTTGATAGATCGCCTTGATCGTCGTGTCGCCCATTACGTAAGTGGCCGCAATGGTAGAATCCGTCACACTACCGTCAGACACAACCGCTTTCCAATCGGGCCCTGTGATACTTTGGCCATCATAATAGTCCGTAAAGGTATAGGTTTCATTCGTCACCCAGCCGAACTCGTTCGAACCGTAGCCTGCCGCCAAAGTCAGGCCACCGGTTGTGTAAGAAACACCAAGACCGTAAGCGCTGTGGTCTAACGGTCCGTTCGAGATTTGGCTTGCGGAAGCATCAAGTGTCAGGCCACCAGCGCTGTAGGCATACAGAACTTTTGCCGGCGCCCCACCAGTGACGGTAGTCGTGGAATCATACTGCCGGGTATAAACGACGTCTCCGTATGACGGGTCGGTATAGTCGAAGTAAGAATCGTAATAGTATGTATAGCTGTCCTTGATCTGTGCAGGCACGCCGAACAGATCAAAGCCGTCCGAGGCGTAGTTGATGCTGTTGCCCGAACCCAGGCCGGTGTAGCCAACCGAAGCCAACTGGCCCACGGCTGCAGCGTCGCCGCTGTCAACGTCGCCCATCGAGATTTTGCCGAAAGCGCCCGAGATGTAGACCGAGCCCTTAGTGCCAGCGCCAGCGCCGTTAGCGTCAGCAGCACGGAACGAACCGCCGAACGTCAGGCCGCCATCAGTGGTGCCCGAGCCCGTGAATTTGACGCGCATACGCGACGAGAACACCGAAGCGCCATCAGTCGCAACAACGCCCATACGTGCGTCGCCCGAAACCGAGACGTCAGCGGCAGCAAAGCCTGCCGAAACGCTCAAGATAGTGGTTGCAAGAAGAATCTTTTTCATAGTGTCCCTCATTGTGACTCTAGGGTTACCCCAAACCGCTCATGCGACGTGGGAATGATCTAATGTCACCCGAAGAGACAGGTTTTGCAATCAAAAGGACAATTTTATGCCCCAATTATGTCTTCATTGGTGCAAGTGTGCCACACTTTCGCCACAAAGTTGTAAAAAAGGTTAATGAAATCGCCTTTAACGGGTAAATGACCAAACCAAACCCGATGACGCACAAAAAACCCACACTCCCCCTGCGCGCACCCCGACAGAACGGCCCAACCCCCCCCCGCGCCGCGCTCCACTTCCTGTGCCCGCGCAAACAAAAAGGGCAGGCTTGCGCCTGCCCTTTGCCGTGGCATCTGGTTTGGATCAGAACGACAGGTTGACACCAAGGTCAAACTGGTCGCGGGTTTCGGTCTTCAGAGTGTACTGTTGCAAAGAACCGTCAGCGGCCGAATAGGTGTTGGCTGTCGGAAGCTGCACGTCAATGCCCGACCAACCGCCGGTGATCGTGGCGCCACCGCCCAGATCGTAAGACGCACCAACGCCGTAGCGTGTCAAAGTTGCATCGTCACCAAGATCCCGGTCTGCCGAAACATTGGTCGAGATACCATAGGCCGTCAAAGACAAGGTGTTGATCTTGTGCACAACGGACAGGCCCATGCTGTCTGCGGTGGAAGACAGGTCAATGGCGGCGTGACCGTGAACGATGTCTTTTGCCGTCGTGCCAGAGTCAGCACGGGCGGCTGCGGTGCCTTCAATCGTCTTTTGCTGATAGATGCCTTTGATCGTGGTGGCCCCAAGAGCATAAGACGCCGACAAGGACAGGTCCGTCACAGAGGCGTCAAGCGGGCTGGTTTCAAAATAACCCGCTGTCGTGGCGGCAAGACCTGCGTTCCCGGGCGTTGCAACCACTGCGGTACCCGTGCGTGTATCATAGGCCTTCAGACCTTTGATCGTGGCGTTGTCAACCGCACCGTAGCCCAAGCCCACGGTCAGCGCGCCCATCGCGTAAGACCCGCCCAAGGCGTAAGCGGTTACGCCGCCATCGGTCAGTTGTGCCGAAGACAGGTTCAAGGTAACGCCACCAAACGAGTTGGTGTACAGCACGCGTGCGCCCGAATAGTCCATGAAATCGCCCGGCAGGCCGTTGTCGCCACCAGCGTCGGCTGCGTAGCTGATCTCGTTGCCAGTCCCAAGACCGGTGTAGCCGACCGAAGCCAGTTGGCCAACCGAAGCGTTGTCAGCGCTATCGACATCGCCCATCGTGATCTTGCCGAAGCCGCCCGAAATGAACGCCGAACCCGAGGTGCCGGCTTTTGCGCCGACTGCATCGTTCGCACGGAACGAACCACCGAACGACACGCCGCTATCCGTCGTCCCCGAACCCGAGAACTTAACGCGCATACGGTTCGAGAAGGTTGTGACGTTGCCTTTGGAAGCATCGTCGTACTTGTTAACAACGCCCATACGTGCGTCGCCCGAGATCGACACGTCTGCGGCAGCATAGCTGCCTGCGGTGACCAACATGGTCGTCGCCAGAAGAAGTTTTTTCATAATCGCTCCACCGTCTAATTTTAAGGTTGCGCCAAGCCAGCTCATCTGGCTTGGACGCTCTGTGACTATCCTTTCGGTGGGTTAATGCAACTAAAGTAAAATCTTTCGCGACATTTTCCCAAAGTGCGGTGCAAAAATGCCACATTTGGGCTTTCTTATATCCTTTCGGATAGGATCGCGACAACCCCATCGCCACAGCCCTTTGCCGATGCCTTGGGGGAAAGCCCTTGGCAGGCCCGCGTGGCTGGGCTAGACATCGCTGAACTGCGGGGGTTTTTATGATCTATCGTCGCCACATCGCTGCTATGACGGCCTTGGCCTGTCTTATGACACTTGCTGCCTGTGGCGGCGGTGGCTTGTTTCATCGCAAAGCGCCCACCGTCGATGCCGAGGGCCATGTGCTTAACGCCAACGAGGCAGAGCGCGCGGCGATTGCCAAGGTTGAAGGCACCGACGAGCCCGGCACCAAGCTCTGGGATCTGCTCAACAAGAACGCCGATCCCAGCATCACGGTGAAGGTGAACAAGTATATCTGGATGGCCGCGCTGGATGTGCTGAACTTCTTGCCCTTGCAATCGGTTGACCCCTTCACGGGTGTGATCGTGACGGGCTACGGCACCCCGCCCGGCGGCAGCCGCAGCTACCGTGCGACGATCTATGTGCAAGACCCGGCGCTGGATGCGCGGTCGTTGAAGCTGTCGCTTCAGGGGGCGAACGGGGCTGCGGTGGCGCCACAAACCGTCTCGGCGGTGGAAGATGCGATCCTCAACCGGGCGCGCCAGTTGCGGATTGCGGACGCGGGTCTGTAAACGGCCCCCCGTCAGGCTGGACCTTGCGCCGCGCGCAGGGTAGGTCGTGCCCCAATGATCTTAAGAACATGGGCTGATGATGTCGCGCTATGACCCTTCTGAAATAGAACCGAAATGGCAGCAGGCGTGGGATGACGCCCGCGTCTTTGAAGCGCGGCGCGATCCGGCCAAGCCGAAGTATTATGTGCTAGAGATGTTCCCCTATCCTTCGGGGCGCATCCATATGGGCCATGTGCGCAACTATACGATGGGCGATGTTGTGGCGCGCACCAAGGCGGCACAGGGCTATTCGGTGCTGCATCCGATGGGGTGGGATGCCTTTGGCATGCCCGCCGAAAACGCCGCGATGGAACGCGGCGGCCATCCGCGCGACTGGACCGAGGGCAACATCACCGAGATGAAGGCCCAGATGAAGCCCTTGGGCCTGTCGATCGACTGGAGCCGTGAATTGGCCACCTGTCGGCCGGAATACTACGGCCAGCAGCAGGCGATGTTTATCGACATGATGGAACAGGGTCTGGTCTATCGCAAAGCGGCGGTGGTCAACTGGGATCCGGTCGATATGACGGTTCTGGCCAACGAACAGGTGATCGACGGGCGCGGCTGGCGGTCAAACGCCTTGGTCGAACGGCGCGAGCTGACGCAGTGGTTCTTCAAGATCTCCGATTATTCGGGCGAGCTTTTGGCCGCTTTGGACGGGCTGAAAGACTGGCCCGAAAAGGTGCGCCTGATGCAGGCCAATTGGATCGGCCAAAGCAAGGGCCTGCAGTTTGCTTTTCAAACGGTGGGTGCGCCTGCGGGATTTGAGACGCTAGAGGTTTATACGACTCGCCCCGACACTCTGCTGGGTGCCTCTTTTGCCGCGATTTCCGCTGACCATCCGCTGGCCAAGGCGCTGGAATCTGACCCCAAAGTGGCGGCCTTTACCGCGCTTTGCCGCAAGGGCGGCACCTCGGCGCTGGAAATTGAAACGGCGGAAAAGATCGGCTTTGACACGGGGGTGCGCGTCAAGCATCCGCTGGACCCTTCGGTGGAATTGCCCGTCTGGATCGCCAATTTCATCCTGATGGATTACGGCACGGGCGCAATTTTTGGCTGCCCCGCCCATGACGCACGCGATTTTGAATTTGCCACCAAATACGGCCTGACGATCAAGTCGGTCTTCGTGGCCGAAGGCGCAGTCGAAGCCCCGCTGCGCGAACCCTATGTTCCGATGAAATCCGAACCCGTCCATTATATCCGCGGCTTTGCAGGCCCAGCCGTGCAAACCGGCGAAGCCGCCGTCACCGCCGCCATCGCCCATGCCGAGGCGGCAGGTTTTGGCCACGGTGTCACCAACTACCGCCTGCGCGACTGGGGCATTTCGCGCCAACGCTACTGGGGCTGCCCGATTCCCGTGGTGCATTGCGATACCTGCGGAGTGGTGGCGGAAAAGAAGGCGAATCTGCCGGTGGAATTGCCCTATGATGTGACCTTTGACATCCCCGGCAACCCACTGGACCGTCACCCGACCTGGCGCAACTGCACCTGCCCGTCGTGCGGAGCCCCCGCGCGGCGCGAAACCGACACGATGGACACGTTTGTTGATTCGTCATGGTACTTCGCCCGCTTCACATCCCCCCACGCCACCACCCCCACGGTGGCCGAGGATGCCGCCTATTGGATGAACGTTGACCAGTATATCGGCGGCATCGAACACGCGATCTTGCACCTGCTGTACTCGCGCTTTTTTGCCCGTGCGATGCACAAAACCGGCCACCTTCCGGCGAAAGCGATTGAGCCTTTCAATGCGCTGTTCACCCAAGGCATGGTAACGCACGAGATTTACAAGACCACCGATGCCAACGGCAGGCCCGTCTATCACCTGCCCGAAGATATCATCCGCTCTGACGCCGGGGCGGCTTTGGCGGATGGCACGGTGGTCGAGGTGATCCCCTCGGCCAAGATGTCCAAGTCGAAAAAGAACGTCGTCGACCCGATGAACATCATCAGCGCCTTTGGGGCCGATACGGCGCGGTGGTTTGTCATGTCTGATTCCCCGCCCGAGCGCGATGTGGAATGGACAGCCTCTGGCGCTGAGGCCACCTTCAAGCACCTGTCGCGGGTTTGGGCTTTGTCGGTGCGCGTGGCCGAGATGCCGTTAGACCATAAGGGCGAAGGCGATGCCGACCTATTGCGCGCCACCCACCGCGCCATTGCCGAGGTGACGGCGGGGATCGAGGGATTTGCCTTTAACAAGGCCATCGCCAAACTGTACGAATTCACCAATGCCATCGGGCGCGCCTCGGCCTCGACCATCGCGATGAAAGACGCGCTGCGCATTTTGGCGCAACTGATGCAGCCCATGACCCCCCATATCGCCGAGGCGGTCTGGGCCGCCCAAGGCGGTGCTGGCCTATGCGCCCAAGCGGCTTGGCCCAAGGCCGATCCGGCCTTATTGGAAGATGATACCGTGATCTTGCCGATCCAGATCAACGGCAAGCGGCGGGCGGAAATCAGCGTGCCCAAGGCCATGCCCGCGGCAGAGGTTGAAAAGCTGGCCTTGGCCAACGAAGATGTGCTGCGCTTTTTGGCCGGGCAACCGATCAAAAAGCTGATCGTGGTTGCGGGGCGTATCATCAATGTCGTGGTCTAGACGCAGCCTGCTTGTGACATTGCCCTTGGCGCTGGCCGCTTGCGGCTTTGCGCCCGCTTACGGCACAAAAGGAACGGCGGCGGCTTTGATCGGCACGGTTCGCGCCGCAGATCCGACCGACAAAAACAGCTTTGATTTCGTCCAGCATCTTGAAGAACGGCTTGGCCGCCCGACCAACGCCTTTTATCAACTGGCCTATACGATCAAAACGGCCGGACTCGGCGCGGGCATTACGCCATCAGGGGCAATCACCCGCTTCACGATCACAGGCGGCCTCGATTGGACGCTGACCCGCCTGTCAGACCAGTCGCGCATGGCGGGGGGGCATATTGACGCCTTCACCTCGTATTCCGCCACGGGGTCGACCGTCGCAGGGCAAACCGCGCAAAGCGATGCCAATCTGCGGCTGATGCGGATGCTGGGGGATGATCTGGTGCTGCGGCTTATGGCGGCCTCCACCAGCTTTGCGCCATGAAACTGACGGGGTCAGAGGCGCGGCGGTATCTGGCCAAACCTGATCCGGCCAAGGCGGCCCTTGTGATCTTTGGCGAAGACGCGATGCGCGTGGCCCTGAAACGGGCCGAGGCGGTGCTGGCCTTGGGCGGCCCCGATGCCGACGCTGAGATGCGCCTCACGCGCATTCCCGCAGCCGACCTGCGCAAAGATGGTGCGGCCCTTCTGGATGCTATCCAAGCGCGCGGCTTTTTCCCCGGTGCGCGCGTGGTGGTGGTGGAAGATGCCACCGATGGGCTGACGCCCACTTTGCAAACCAGCTTTGATGCGTGGCGTCCGGGGGATGCCAATATCGTGGTGACGGCGGGCAATCTGACCACCAAATCCACCCTGAAAACGCTGGCCGAAAAGCACTTTGCCGTCATGTGCATCGGCCTTTATAACGACCCGCCGACCCGCGAAGAGATTGAGGCAGAGCTAAAGCGTGCAGGCTTCTCCCAAGTGCCCGGCGATGCCATGACAGAGCTGTTGACCCTCTCGCGCGCCCTTGATCCGGGTGATTTTCGCCAAACCTTGGAAAAGATCGCGCTGTACAAGTTCCAAGACCCGCTGCCCCTGACCCCTGCCGAAATCGCGGCCCTTGCGCCGACCACGATGGAAACCGAAGCGGAAGACTTGCTGGACGCGGTGGCAGAATTGCAGATGGGTTCCATTGGCCCCATTTTGCGCCGCTTGGAAGGCCAAGGCGTTCTGCCCGTCGCCTTGTGCATCGCGGGCCTGCGCCACTTTACCATGCTGCATCTGATGTCCACCGATCCCGAAGGCCCCGCCGCAGGCTTTGCCGCAGCGCGCGGCTTTTACAAACGGCGGGATCGGATGATGAAACAAGCGGGCACCTGGACGGCACGGCAGATCGAAAAGGCCCTGTCTTTGCTGGTGGAAACCGACATGACGCTGAGATCAACCTCGCGCGCGCCGGCGATGGCGGTGATGGAGCGCACCTTGATTCGCATCGCCCGGCGTGAGCGTTAGGGGGCGAGCGTTAGGGGGCGGGGCAGCCCCGGAATTCGACCGCTTTGCCCTTGGCCAACACGGTCACAGTCACAGCCGATCGGTCCAGCACAAACGGCGCACCTGACGGGGGCACCAGATCAGTGGCGGCTGACAAAACACCCCCAGACCGCGCCACCTGCGCCTCGGCCACCCAGACAGCGCGGTCGTCGGTTTCAAACACCACGGTTTCTTCTGACCCCAGCGGCGGCAAAGCCAAGTGCGCTTGCACGTGCAAGCCATCGGCAATGGGGGCCACCACACAGGTGGCACCTTGGGCGAGCTTGGGCTTGTCGGCCAAGGCTGCCCGAATCTTGCTGTCTTTGGCCCCACTGCCTTGCAAAACGGCGGCAAAGGTCAGGCGGGCGGGCATGCAGATATCATGGCAAATGCCCAGATCCATCTTCAGCGCCACCGTCACGGGCTGGGTTGGGTCTTGGGCCACCACTTCGACCGGCAGGACCAGCTCGTTCAGATAGCCGATGCTTTTCATCCCGTTCAGCGCAATGACCTGCGGGCTTGGCCAATGAAACTGCACGTTTTTCAGGTTAGTCGATCCGGCCCAATCAAACACCGGCGGTATCCCGGCCTCGCCCGGAGCGCGCCAATAGGTTTTCCAATCGGGCGCAAGACGCAGGTCAAGGGCTGCCATGTAATGCCCGTTGGGCAGTTGCCAGCCCGATAAAAAGCCCGCCTGCACAATGTCATCCTGACTTTGCGCAAAAGCAGAGGTGGCCATACACAGCGAGAGAAGGGCATATCGGAACATGATGCCACTCTAGGCGGGTCTTTGCGGCTTAGAAACCCCGTCCAGATCACATTGCGGCGACAGGATGTGAAGGGGGTTGAGGATGGCTGCCCTTCGTCCCATCTTGAGGGCGGAGGAATCAATGGATTTGACAGGTAAAGTGCTTGTGGCCATGCCGGATATGGGCGATCCGCGCTTTGAACGCGCGGTGATCTTGATGTGCAGGCATTCCACCAGCGGGGCTATGGGGCTGATTTTGAACCAGCCCGTGCCGGATTTGCGCTTTCATGACCTTTTGGCGCAGTTGCATATCCCGCGCGGTGATCAGGCCCGCGACATTCGTTTGTTGATCGGCGGACCGGTCGAAAGGGGGCGGGGCTTTGTGCTGCATTCCGCCGACTACCAAAGCGGCAATGCCACGATCGCCGTAGGGTCTGGCTATGGCATGACCACCACGCTGGATGTGCTTGAGGCGCTCGGCCACGGGCGCGGGCCGTTGCAGGCGATCATGGCTTTTGGCTATTCCGGCTGGGGCGCTGGCCAGCTAGAGGGCGAGATTGCCCGCAACGACTGGCTGATCGGCGATGCCTCGGATGGGTTGGTCTTTGGCGCTGAGGCTGAGCGCAAATGGGCCTTGGCTTTGGGCAACATGGGGATCAACCCCATGGCCCTATCGCCCAGCGGCGGGCGGGCGTAAAAGGACGCTTCAGGCGCAGTTTTGGGGCGAAGGATCATCTGTCATGGGCGAAAACTGCAGGCTTTTGGCCCATGCTTGACGCTTTGGTCATAGGCGCGGGGCCTGCCGGATTGATGGCTGCCGAAGAACTGGCCAAGGCTGGCCTGCGGGTGGTGATCTGTGACGCCAAACCCTCACCCGCGCGCAAGTTCTTGATGGCGGGCAAATCGGGGCTGAACATCACCAAGGCCCAAGATTTGCCCGCCTTTACCGCCGCTTATCAAAGCCCGCAGATGGCCCCCATTCTGGCGGCGTTCGGACCGGAGGCGGTGATGGACTGGTGCCGAGCGCTTGGGGTAGAGGTTTTTACCGGCTCGTCTGGCCGCGTGTTTCCCAAGGCGATGAAAGCCTCTCCGCTTTTGCGGGCATGGCTGGCGCGGCTGGCGGGCTTGGGTGTGGAACTGCGCAGCCGGTGGCGGTGGGTGGGGTTTGAGGATGGCTTTGCCTTTGACACCCCGCAGGGCCGCAGCATTTTGCACCCCGCCGTCACGGTTTTGGCCTTAGGCGGGGCCAGTTGGGCGCGGCTGGGGTCGGATGCGGCTTGGGTGCCGTGGTTGGCACAGGTGGGGGTTACGATCACCCCGTTTGAACCCGCCAACATGGGCTTTTGTGTGGAGTGGTCGCCGCATATGGCCAAGCATTTCGGGCAGGCGGTCAAAGGTGTTGCCCTGTGCGTGGGTCATCGGCGCGAGCGGGGGGAGTTTATCGTATCTTCCAAAGGGATCGAGGGGGGCGGTGTCTACGCCGTTTCGCGCGATCTGCGCGAAGGTGCGGCTTTGACGCTGGACCTGATGCCCGATGTGCCGGAAGATGACGTTGCGCGCCGGCTCGTGGCGATGAAATCTTCTGAAACCCTGGCCAACCGTTTGCGCAAGCTTGGCCTGTCGGCCACGGCCACGGCCTTGATCATGGAATTTGGCCGGTTTTTGCCCATAGGCGAGGCCGTGAAAGCCCTGCCGATCCCGCTGGGCCCGCCCCGCCCGATGGACGAGGCGATTTCGGTGGCAGGCGGCATAGGCTTTGCCAGCCTGACGCAAGGCTTGGAACTTCGCGCCTTGCCCGGCACATTTGTCTGCGGCGAAATGCTGGATTGGGAGGCACCGACCGGCGGCTATCTGCTCACCGGATGCCTTGCAACGGGCCGCTGGGCCGGACGCGCGGCAGCGCAAGCTGTGGGATGATAAAATCCCCCGGGGATTCGGGGCGATGCCCCAACCCCCGGGGGGTGTTTTGCAAGGCTTACGACAGCAGCGTCACAACACCGGTTTCCAGATCATAGATGCCGCCGACGATCTTAAGCTGACCTGCCTCGACCAATTCTTTCAGAACAGGGCTTTTTTCGGTCAAGGCAGCCACGTTCAGGCGCACATTGGCCTCAGCCACACCCTCGACAAATTCGGCGTTCTTCGAGGAACGTTCACCGGTCAGCGGGGTTGCTGCGACAGCGGGCTCGATTTCGTCCAACAAAGTGGTCAGGGCATCGCCCACAACGGCCTTGTCGATCGCGCCTTTGACAGCCCCGCAATGGCTGTGACCCAGAACCATGATCGCCTTGGCCCCAGCCACTTTGGCACCATATTCAAAGCTGCCGATCACTTCGGTCGTGGCGACGTTTCCGGCCACACGGGCGACAAAAATGTCGCCGATCTGCTGGTCAAGCACCAGTTCGGGCGACGAGCGCGAATCCATGCAGGCCAGAACGCAGGCGAAGGGGGTTTGCTTTTCTGCCGTGGCATCGCCAAGCGCCACCAAATCGCAATGCAGCGACTGGCCAGCCACAAACCGCGCGTTGCCCTCTACCAGAAACTGGACGGCTTGATCGGGCGAGGTTGCTTTCAGCGATTCGGCGTCAAAATGGGCGCAATCGGCCCGCGCCACACCGGCGGACATGGCGGCCATAGCGGCGGCAAGGCCAAAGAAATGACGGCGGCCAAAGACCGGTTGGGTATCTTGGGTGGTTTCACACTTTGTGCACATGTGTCGTCTCCGTATTGTGGGTTTTGATTGGCGTGGGCCAGATTTGGCTTGTTTGTGTGATTGCTGTGTAAAAACCGAGTAAAAAATGTCACAATGTACGGAAGATAATTTTTTCAACGAAAGTATTATATTTTGGGGGTATCAGATATTACTTCTGGGCAACTGCCGCTTGCGCGGTGTCACGGGTCAAATAATAAGCGGCCAATATTGGCAGAAATGTCGTGGCGAAAACCACGATGGCGACAACATTCGTAACGGGGCGTTGGCGTGGGCGGATCAACTCGTCCAGCATCCAAATCGGCAGGGTTTTTGACGCAGCCCCCGTGCCTGCGGTGAAGGTGGTGACGATCACCTCGTCAAAACTTAAGGCAAAGGCCAGCATTCCGCCGGCCAAAAGGGCTGTGCCAAGGTTGGGCAGCAGCACATAGCGAAAGGTTTGAAAGGCATTGGCGCCAAGATCGGCCGAGGCCTCTAGGATCGCCCCCGACAGGCGGCGCAATCGCGCCACGGCGTTGTTGTAGACGATGACGATGCAAAAGGTGGCATGGCCCAGAACGATCGTGATCCAACTGAAATCAAGGTGCAGCATCGGCACAGCGGCGCGTAGGGCGATGCCCGTGACCACGCCGGGCAGGGCGATGGGCAGGACGACCAGCAAAGACAGCGACTCGCGGCCCCAGAACTTGGCCCCTGCCATCGCTGCGGAAATCAGCGTGCCCAAGATCAGCGCGATCAAGGTGGAGAAAAGCGCGACCTGAAGCGACAAGATCAACGGCGGCCATATGTCAGACCGCGCCCAGGCCACGGCGAACCATTGAGCCGTCAGGCCGGGGGGGGGAAAGGCGAAAGACCGCTCTTCGGTGGTGAAG
>Ga0209499_1000263_pt1 | contig 39529 bp, 28 predicted proteins | sample C_130208_EF_Meta_FD_187306 | JGI IMG/M metagenome (GOLD analysis project Ga0209499, IMG submission 187306) | Freshwater microbial communities from Lake Croche, Canada to study carbon cycling - C_130208_EF_MetaG (SPAdes) (version 2) | ecosystem: Environmental > Aquatic > Freshwater > Lake... | reverse complement strand
TCCACCGCCGGCACATCCATCCCCCCCGATCCATCGCCCCTGACCGGCGGCAGCGCCGCCGGCACGATCTCGTACAGCGCCGTCACCGTGTGCCCCGCGCCGATCTCGCCTGCGTCCACGGCATCGTTGTTAAAATCCTCCTTCTTCAGCAGCCGGTCCTCGTAGCCGATCAGCCGGTAGCTCGCCACCTGCGCGGGATTGAACTCCACCTGCAGCTTCACGTCCTGCGCAATCGTCAGCAGCGTGCCGTTCACCTGCGCCACCAGCAGTTTCTCCGCCTCGCGGCGCGTGTCGATGTAGCCGTAGTTGCCGTTCCCTTTGTCGGCCAGCTTCTCGAGCGTGGCGTCCTTGTAGTTGCCCATGCCGAAGCCGAGCACGGTCAGGAACACTCCCGACTTCGCCTTCTCCCCGATCAGGCGCGCCAGCTCGCCCTCACTCGTCACGCCGACATTGAAATCCCCATCCGTGCACAAAATCACGCGGTTGAGCCCGCCCGCCACGAAGTTCGCCTTCGCGATGTCGTAGGCCAGCTGGATGCCCATCGCGCCATTGGTCGAGCCGCCCGGCGCCAGCGCGTCGAGCGCCTCCAGGATCTCGCGGGACTTCGCCACCGGCGTGGACGGCAGCGCCAGCCCGCTCGCCCCCGCATACACCACGATCGCCACGCGGTCGTCCGGGCGCAGCTTGCCGATCAGCAGGCGCATCGATTCCTTCACCAGCGGGAGCTTATTGGCTTCGTCCATCGAGCCCGACACATCCAGCAGAAACACCAGGTTCGCTGCGCCGCGCGCCGCCATCGACACCTCGCGGCCTTTGAGCCCGATGCGCACCAGTCGGTGCCCCGGCGCCCAGGGTGCGTCCGCGACCTCCAGCGAGGCGGCAAACGGCGCCCGCGGCGCGGCCTTGTTATCGTCCGCCGTCCGCGGCGGGGCGTAGTGATACGGGAAATAATTCACGAGTTCCTCAACGCGCACCGAATCCGCCGGCGGCAGGCGGCCCTCCGACAAGAACCGCCGCACGTTGGCGTAGCTGGCCGTGTCCACGTCGACGGAGAACGTCGACAGCGGGTTTTCCGCGGCGCCCAGAAAGTCGTTGTCGTGCTGGTAGGCGTAGCTCTCGGTGTTGGGCTGGAGCCCCCCCATGGCCCCAGCGGGGGGTGCAGGATTCTTGCGATAAGGCCTGTCGACCACCCGGCCAGCGCCTCCCGCGTAAAGCACAAGCTCCGTCGGGCTTTGAGCGTTCGTCTCGGCGAGAAATTCCGCTGACTTTGCCTCGCTCGTAAGCGGCATGCGCTGCACCTGATTCAGATTGCCGCCGATCGCAGCCATGGACGTCGGGCTCGGTTCGGGCCGCGACCCCGTCTTCGCTTTTTGGGTCTCCTTGTCTTTCCCGGCCATGGCCAAGCGCAGTTGGTCCGACTGCGTCTGCCTTCTGGCCTCCGAGTCCGTGTTGTGCACAAAACGATCGGGTGCCAGGGAAGGCGCCGCGGGCAGGACCATGACGACTCCGTTTTGGGACGCAGCAACGGACCGGAGTGCGGGGGCATCCTGCTTCTGGTCCGCCACCGCCTGGCCCGCCGCCATCGCGTCCACGCGGCCGCGGTCCACCTCGTTTTTCGCCGCCGACTCAGCCGTGACGGTCGGCATATTCACCATCACGTAACTCTTCTTCTCCGCAAACTTGCCCAATGGCATCGCGGGCGGCTGCTCCCGGTAGGCGACGAGCACCGCAAACACCGCGGCCGCCAGTCCACCCACAACGTAATAGAACTGCGGGAAACTCAGCAGCTTTCCTTTCTTCCCATAGGAATCAGGCTTCGCCGCCGGCACCATCGGCTCCGCGCCGAGCGCGGCCTCCAGCTGCGAGGCCGCGGCCTGGATCTCCGCCACGGCGGCACGCGCCGCGGGATCGTCCCGCAGCGCGGCCTCGACCGCGGCGAGGTCCTCGCCCTCCAACTCGCCGAGGGCAAAGGCCGTCAGGCGGGGATCATCCGGAGAAATCTTGGAAATATTCTTCATGGGTCTAGGGCTGCTCGGCGGCAAATTCGCGGCGCAAACGCGTCACCGCGGTGTGAATGAGAAAACCGACATTGGTCACGGACAGCTCGGTGATCCGCGCGATTTCCTTGTAGCTGAAACCATTCTGGAACTTCAGGCGCACGACCTCCTGCTGGTTCGGCGGCAGCCGGTCGATCAGCTGCAGGACCGAGGCCTGCGTCTCCGTCGCCTCGAGGGCGCGGCCGGGCCGCGGCTCTGCCGTGCTGGCCCGCTCCAACTCGCCTTCCTCGAACCGTCTCATGCGGTTCTCCTTCCGCAGGATGTCGAGCGCGCGGTTGCGGCAGACGGTGTAAAGCCATTCCACCTCGTGACCGGCGACCTCGGCCGCCGGCTGCGCCATGAACCGGACGAATGCATCCTGCACCACATCGCGGGCGCGATCGGGGTCGTGCAGCAGCCGGGCCGCGTAGCGGGTGAGCGGGGCGGAGTGCGCCGCAAAGATGCGTTCCAATGATCCGGGGTGGTCATGCGTCTGGGCCCGAGAGGTCGGGTGGTCGGTGGACATGAGGTTCTGGGGGGTTAGACGGGCACCGGACGGGTTTCTTAGAAAAATAGTTTTTCCCGCTGCCCGTCGGAAGCAATGTCCGCCTCCGCCCCGCCGGCCGGCGCCGCAAATTCCCGGCTTGCCAGCCGCCACGCGCCGGCTTTTTTTCCGACCTTACCCCACCCCGCCATGATAACCCGCGACCATGATATTATTCCTCTCGTCGCGAACGCGGGTCCCTCGACCATCTGAGTCGAGTTTTCGCCCGCCGCACTCCAAGCGGGCGCCCCAGAACTCCAGTTTCTGCCAGCCCGCTCCGGCCCGAGCGGGTATTTCTACGTCCTGATATTTTCCCACCCGGCTCCCCTTCTGGCTATCGCCCCTCGCCTTTCGCCCCTCGCCTGCTTCCGCCATGTTTTCCCAATTCCAAGTCATCTGGTCGCTCATGCGCGGGTTCCGCCTGCGGTATGGCTGCGCGCTCGGCTGCCTGGTGATTGTCACCGTCCTCAACTACGGCGTGCCGCTCGTCGGTAGCGCGGCGATTGACTATGCCGTGGCCCACAAGTCCCTCGACGCCACCACGCCCAGCCTCATCGCCGGGCTGCTGCGCCTCCTGGGTGGCGCGGATTTCCTTCGCGCGCACCTCTGGCTCGCCCCGCTGGCGATGGTCATCCTCGCTGCGGCCGCCGGGCTCTTCAGTTACCTCAAGGGCTGGCAGGCCTCGCTCGCCAGCGACGGCATCGCCCGCCGGCTCAAGGACGACCTCTACGACCACCTCAACCACCTGCCCGCCCGGTATCATGACAAGGCAGACACCGGCGACCTCGTGCAGCGCTGCACCAGCGACGTCGAGACCGTCCGCCAGTTCCTCGCCGCCCAGGTGATGGAAATCGGCAACGCCCTCCTGCTCGCCGCCACCGCCCTGCCCCTGCTGCTTTCGCTGAGCGGGCCCATGACCCTCGTGTCATTCGCCCTCATCGGGCCGCTCACGATTTACGGCTACATCTATTTCCGCCAAGTGAGCCACGTCTTCAAGGAGGTCGCCGAGGCCGAGGGCGCGCTCACCGCCGTGATCCAGGAAAACCTCACCGGCATCCGCGTGGTGCGCGCGTTCGCGCGGCAGGAGTTCGAGCGCGCCAAGTTCGCCACGCCCAACGCCCGTTACCGCGACCGCAGTCTGCAGCTCATGCGGCTCATGGCGTGGTATTGGTCCATCAGTGACGTCGTGGCCCTGGGCCAGCTCGGCCTCACCCTGATCGTCGGCGCGCAGTGGATCACCGAGGGCAAGCTCACCGTGGGCATGCTCTTCGCCTTCCTCTCGTACCTCGGCATCATGCTCTGGCCGGTCCGCCAGATGGGGCGCATCCTCACCGACCTCGGCAAAACCTCCGTCGCCCTCGTCCGCATCCGGGAAATCCTCTCCGTCGCCCGGGAATCGGTGGCCGCACCGATTCCCGCCGTGAGCAAGGCGGAAGGCCGCGCCGGACGGGCCGACCCAGCTCAACCTCTGCCACCCCTCACCGGCCGCCTCGCCGTGCGCGACCTGCACTTTCACCACGCCGGGCCGGAATCGGCGGAGGCCAGCCGCGGCGCCCTCAACGGGCTCAGCTTCGACGTCCAGCCCGGCGAAACCCTCGCCATCCTCGGCCCCTCCGGCGCCGGCAAGAGCACCCTCATGCACCTGCTGCTGCGGCTCTACGATTACACGTCGGGCTCCATCCAGTTCGACGGCCGCGAACTCTCCGCGCTGCCGCGCGCGTGGGTGCGCGCACAGATCGGCGTGGTCATGCAGGAGCCGTTCCTTTTCTCCAAGACCCTTCGCGACAACCTCCGGCTCGGTCGCGGCGACGCCCCCGACCACGAGATCGAGGCCGCCGCGCGCGCCGCCGTCATCCACGACACCATCCTCGGTTTCGCCGAGGGCTACGCCACGCTCATCGGCGAGCGCGGCATCACCCTCTCCGGCGGCCAGCGCCAGCGCGTCGCCATCGCCCGCGCCGTCCTCAAACGGCCGCCCCTCCTCATCCTCGATGACGCCATGAGCGCCATCGACGCGGAGACCGAGTCCATGATCCTTTCGGCCCTGCAGGAGCGCCGCGGCCGCGCCACCACGCTCGTCATCGCGCACCGGCTCTCGACCCTCGCCCATGCCGACCGCGTCATTGTACTCGACCACGGCCGCATCATCCAGACCGGCACCCACACCGAGCTGTCCTCACAGGAGGGGCTCTACCGCCGGCTCTGGGAGATCCAAACCAGCGTGGAGTCGGATTTAAAAAACGAACTCAAGCCCGCCTGACCATGTTCCTTGTCGTTGCGAGAAGCGTAGCGACGAAGCAATCCATCTAACTTTTCCCCATGTCCGCTCAATTTCATCAGGAGGACGAATTCTCGGCCCGGCTCGACACCGGCCTGTGGTGGAAGATTTTCCGCCGCTCCCTCCGCTACAAGCGCCAGCTCTACCCGCTCTTCGCCTCCGCAGTCGTTCTCGCCGTCTGCGACGCCCTCTTTGTCCAGATCACGCGCTGGGTAATCGATGGGGTGGTCCGCGACGGCGCCGCCGCCCCGTTCGGCCGGTACGTGGCTGTCTACCTCGCCATCACCGTGGTCTTCAGCGGCTGCGTCTGGAGTTTCATCAACCTCGCCGGCAGCCTCTGCCACCACCTTGCCCACGACATCCGGACCGAGAGCTTCGACAAGCTGCAGACGCTGGAATTCGCCTTCTTCGACACCCGCCCCGTCGGCTGGCTCATCTCGCGCCTCACCAGCGACTGCGACCGGCTCGCGCGCGTCATCGGCTGGGGTCTCCTCGATATCACCTGGGGCCTCACCTATGTGGTCATGATCGCGGCCAGCCTGCTGTACATGAACTGGCGCCTCGGCCTTATCGTCATTGGCGTGGTCCCGCCGCTCGCCCTCATTTCGCGGTTTTTCCAGAAAAAGATGCTCCTGAGCTCGCGGGAAATCCGGAAGTTCAACTCCCAGATCACCGCCGGCTACAACGAGTCCATCCAGGGCGTCCGCACCACCAAGACCCTCGGGCGCGAGGCGGACAACCTCGGGGAGTTCCAGTCACTGAGCACGTCGATGTTCGACGCGTCCGTGCTCAACGCCCGGCAGACGTCCATCTATTATCCCATCGTCACGACCCTCGGCAGCCTCGCCGCCGGCCTGGCCCTGTGGCGCGGGGGTTACCTCACGGCCGGCGGCGCCATGAGCCTCGGTACGCTCGTGGCCTTCGTGAATTTTGCCGGCCAGTTCTTCAACCCCATCAACCAACTCGCCCAGCGCCTCACCGAGATGCAGGGCGCGCAGGCCGCGGGCGAACGTGTCCTGGGCCTGCTCGAGACCGTCCCCGCCATCAAGGACTCCGATGCCGTCCTGGCCCGCATCGCCGGCCATGTAGCCGCCAAACCCGGCTCGTCCGGAGGACTCGCCCTACCGCATCAGCCCCCCATCGCCCTTGACGGCTTGCCGTCACGCATCGACTCGATCGAGTTCCGCGGCGTCACCTTCCGCTACGAAAACGGCCCGGTCGTGCTGCATGACTTCAACCTCACCGTGCGTGCGGGCGAGACCATCGCCCTCGTCGGTCCGTCCGGCGGCGGCAAGAGCACCATCGTCTCGCTCGTGTGCCGGTTCTACGAGCCGGTTTCCGGCTCGATCCTCCTCAACGGCACCGACTATCGCGAGCGCTCGCTCGCCTGGCTCCAGTCGCAGCTCGGCATCGTCCTGCAGACCCCGCACCTCTTCAAGGGCAACGTCCGCGAGAACATCCGCTACGGCCGGCTCACGGCCACCGACGCCGAGGTCGAGGCTGCCGCGAAGCTCGTCAACGCCCACGAGTTCATCACGCAAATGGAAAACGGCTACGACTCGCCCGTCGGCGAGGGCGGCAACCGCCTCTCCACCGGCCAGCGCCAACTGCTGTCGTTCGCCCGCGCTCTGCTGGCCAACCCACAGATCTTCGTCATGGACGAGGCCACCTCGTCCATCGACACCGAGACCGAGCAGCTGATCCAGCGCGGGCTCGAGACGATCTTCTCCGGCCGCATCAGCTTTGTCGTCGCCCACCGGCTCAGCACCATCCGCCGCGCCGACCGCATCCTCGTGATCACCGGCGGCCGCATCGAGGAGTTCGGCACCCACGCCGAGCTGCTCCGGCAGCGCGGGCATTACTACGAACTCTACACCAGCCAGTTCCGCCGCGAGCGCGAGGAAGCCGTCTTGGAGGGTGCCTCTGGCATTTCCTGATCCTGATTTTATCGCGGAGACACGGAGGAGCGGAAACGCAGAAGCCCGGAAACCCATCCTCCTGATCGGGGATCGAATTCCGTGTCTCCGCTCCTCCGTGTCTCCGCGATCCCTCCGAATTCCCCCGCTTGGCACCCGGTCCGCGGCGTGCTCTGCTGCTGACATGCGTCTCAGTCCGCTCGTTGCCCTGCTTGTTCTCTCCGCGATATTCACCGCCGGCTGCGCGAAGCGTGAGACCCCGGCCGAGGAGGGCCTTCGCACCCACACCCTTCTCATCGGCAACCAGAACGAGCCCGCCACGCTCGACCCGCAGATTTACGACGCCGCCACCGACTACAATGTCATCGGCGCGCTCTTCGAGGGCCTCACCAGCTACGATGAGAAAACCGCCACCGCCGTGCCGGGCGCGGCGGAACGTTGGGAGATTTCCGCGGACGGCCTCGTCTACACCTTCCACCTGCGCGCCAACGCCCGCTGGTCAAACGGCGACCGCGTGACCGCGCGCGATTTCGCCTGGTCCTTTCAGCGCTTCATCACCCCGGCCCTCGGCAACTCCTACGCCTACTATTTTTACCCGGTCCGGGGGGCGGAGGCGTTTGCGACCGGCCAGACGAAGGATTTCTCCACGGTGGGCGTCGCGGTGATCGATGACCTCACCTTGCGCGTCACCCTGGATCGTCCCACCGCCTATTTCCTCGGCATCCTCGCTACCTCCGCCCTGCCCGTGCACCGCGCCTCCGTCGAGGCCGCCGGCCGTTTCGACGACCGCACCTCCCCGTGGGCGAAACCGGGCAAGCTTATTGGCAACGGCGCCTTCACCCTGACCGAGTGGCAGCCGAGCGCCCGCATCGTCGTCACCAAAAATCCGTATTACTGGAACGCCGCGCAAAACCACCTCGAGCGCGTGATGTTCTATCCCATCGAAAAGGCTGACGCCGAGGAACTGGCCTTCCGGGCCGGACAGCTGCACGTCACGTTCAGCGTGCCGCCGGCCAAGCTCGCCACCTACCGCTCCACCGCGCCGGAGAAACTCCGCATCGACCCCCTGCTGCAGCTTTCTTTCGTCAACTTCAACGCGACCAAGGCCCCCCTCGACCATCCCAAGGTGCGCCGGGCCCTCGCCCTCGCGCTCGACCGGGCGGCCATCTCGGCGAGCGTGTTCAACGGCGCCCGCCGGCCCGCCCATTCCCTCGTCCCGCCGAACTGCGGCGGCTACATCGGGCCCGCCGGCCAGACCGAGGACTATGCCGCCGCGCGCGCCCTCCTGGCCGAGGCGGGTTATCCGGGCGGACGCGGCCTGCCGTCGCTGCCGATGCAGGTGCTCAACGACGACAAGGTGCCGCGCGTCGCCGAGGTGATCCAGGCGCTCTGGCGCCGCGAGCTCGGTGTGCAGATCACCCTCGAGCCCTACGACCAGAAAACGTGGATCCAAAACCGGCTGAGCCTGACCCATGTCCTCTCCCTGCAGACTTGGACCGCCGACTTCCCCGACCCGCTCGGCTTTCTCGACATGTTTCACACCGGGAATGGCAGCAATGTCTTCGGCTGGAGCAATCGCGACTACGACGCCCTGCTCGATCAGGCGGCGAGAACCGCCGGCCGCGACGCCCGTTTTGCCCTGTTGCGCAAGGCCGAGGCCCTGATGCTCGATGACGCCGCCGTTGCGCCGCTCGCCTTCAGCGCCCGCACCTACCTGATCCACCCCGCGGTGAAAAACTGGGAATCCGCCCCACTCGGCATCCACCGCTACCAGCTGATCGAGTTGAAGGCGCCCTAAGGTGCGCGGGCACGTCCCTGTGTCCCGCATGGGTGGAATTAAAACGCTGGAGGCGCCCCACGTCCGCCCCGAAATGCGGGTCCGGGACGTGCCCGCCCACCCGATACCGCATGGGAACGTGGCGCTCCGCCGTGTTGTCTGGCCGCGGCGAGGGCGCCACGGCTCCATTGCGAACCTTGGCATGAGGCACTCCGCCTGCTTTGATCAGGGCGATGCGTCTCCGCCCGTTGTTCGCCCTGCTCGTTCTTTCCGCCCTGCTCACCGCCAGCTGCACCAAGCGCGAGACGCCCGTCGAGGAAGGTATCCGTACCCACACGCTCCTCATCGGCAACGCGAACGAGCCCGCCACGCTCGACCCCAACCTGATCGATGCGTACACCGACATGAACGTCGCCGTCGCGCTGTTTGAGGGCCTCACCGTCCTGGATGAAAAAACCTCCGCGGCCCTGCCCGGCGTCGCCGAGCGCTGGGACCTCTCGCCCGACGGCTTGGTCTACACCTTTCACCTGCGCCCCACGGCGCAGTGGTCGAATGGCGACCCGGTCACCGCCGAGGATTTCGCCTACTCGTTCCGGCGCATCCTCACCCCCGACTTCGCCTCGGTTTATTCGTACATGTTGTGGCCGATCCGGAACGCCGAGGCCTTCAACTCCGGAAAGCTGAAGGATTTCTCCTCGGTCGGCGTCACCGTCCTCGACGCCCACACCCTGCGCATTACCCTCGTCCGGCCCACGCCTTACCTGCTCGCCCTCGCCGCGCACAACACTTGGATGCCCGTGCCCCGCGCCACCGTGGAGAAGTACGGCCGCATGACAGACCGCGCCACCGCCTGGACCCGCCCCGGCAACCTCGTGGGCAACGGGCCCTTCATCCTCACCGAGTGGCAACCCAACTCCCGCATCGTCGTGACCAAGAACCCGCGGTACTGGGATGCCGCCCACAACCGCCTCGAGCGCGTCATTTTCTTCCCGACCGAGCAGTCCGACACCGAGGAGCGTAATTTTCGCGCGGGCCAGGTGCATCTCACCTACAGCGTGCCCTCGTCCAAAATCCCGGTCTACCAGCAGTCGTCGCCCGGTCAGCTGCGGCTCGATCCACTGCTCAGCCTGCTCTACGTCAATTTCAACTCCACCCGGCCGCCCCTGAACAACCCCAAGGTCCGCCGCGCCCTCGCGCAGGCCATCGACCGTGCCGCCATCTGTCGGAGCATTTACAATGGCTCCCGTCTCCCAACCCAAACCCTGACCCCGCCTGGTTGCGGCGATTACACGCCGCCCACGGGCATTCCCTTCGACTTTGCCGCGGCGCGCGCGCTGCTCGCCGAGGCGGGCTACCCCGGCGGCCGCGGCCTGCCCAGCCTGCCCTTCCAGGTGCTGAATGACGAAAAGACGCCCAAGGTCGCCGAAGCCTTGCAGGCCATGTGGCAAAAGGAGTTGGGCGTGCACATCACCATCGAGCCGTACGAGCAGAAGACCCAACTCCAGAATCAACAGTCCCTCAACTTCACCCTCGGCATCCAGGGTTGGACCGCCGATATCCCCGACCCCATCACCTTCCTGGGCACCTTCACCACCGGCAATGGCAACAACTGGACCGGCTGGGGCAGCAAGGACTACGACACCTTGATCGAGCAGGCCGGCCAGACCGCCGACCCGGCCGCCCGTCTCGCCCTGCTCAAGCGGGCCGAGACTCTGCTGCTCAACGAGGCGCCGCTCGCTCCGATCATGGTCGGGGGGCGCTCGTATCTCATCCACCCCGCGGTGAAAAACTGGCAGTCCGCCCCGCTCGGCATCCACCGCTACCAGGTCATCGAGTTGCGCAACTGATTTCATCCTCCCGCGCCGCGCATTTGAAACGGTAGCTTACCGCGAAGAACGCCCAGAGCGCAAAAGGATCGAGCGCCGGAATGGATCGCGGAAGCGCGGAGGGGCGAAATCGGGAATAATCCTCCGGATCGGGATCGAATTCTGCGTTTCCGGTCCTCCGCGTTTTCGCGATAAATACGACTTGGCCTTCGCGGCCTTGGCGATCTTCGCGGTAAAATCTATTACCCGCCCCCGCACTTGCGCCCACCCGGCCACCGGCTCAACTTCCCCCTGATGCGCCTCGTCTTCATGCTCGCCCTGTTGCTCGGTTCGGCCGGTCTTGCCCGCGCCGCCGAGGTCGAGTTCGTCCGCGTGTGGCCGAAATGGCGCGACGCGGAATCGTTCAAGCGCATCTCCGAATATTTCGACGGTCAGGAAAACACCGGCTCTCAAGTCGTGCTTCGCTCGCACCCGGAAATCCGCTCCGGTTTTTATTTTCTCGCCCGCGTGACCCACTCCGGCCCCGCCTTCTCCGCGGCCAAGGTCGTCCTCACCCTCATCACCCCCGACTCGCCCAAGGCCAAGACCTACACCTTCATGACGGCCCTCTCCGCGGGTGACACGGTCTTCAACCTCGGCCTCACCGGCGCCGACTGGGCCGGCGAGACGGTCCATCCCGTGGCGTGGAAGATCGAGGTCGTCACGACCGATGGCCGCCTGCTCGGGGCGGCGAAAAGCTTCCTTTGGGAAAAGCCCGACAAGTGAGCGGCCCCGCAGCCGGCGCCGGCTGGTCCGGCTGGCAGCCATTGGCGCACCGCGGCCTGCCGCTCTCCGCCAACGTCCTCGCCGAGACCCTCGACGGCGGCCAGGCCTTCCGCTGGCGCTGTGATGACGGGATCTGGACCGGCATTTTTGACCACAGCGTTGTCCGGCTCAGACTCGACCCCGCCGGCCTCCTGCACTGGTCCGCCCCCGTCGCGCTGGCGGCGGCCGCCGGCCCCGCCTGCGCCCACTATTTGGACGCCGCGCGCGACCCGCGCGAACTCGCCGACTCACTGCCTTGGCGCAGTGACGCCCACCTGGCCGCCTGTCTCGCCGCCTTTCCCGGCCTGCGTATCCTACGCCAGCCCTTCGGTGAAACGCTCCTCGGCTTTCTCTGCAGTGCGACGAAACAAATCGTCCAGATCAAGCAGATGATCGCCCTCGTCGCGGAGCGCCACGGGACGCCGCTCGAATCCAACCCCTCGCCAATCGCCTATCGCCCTTTGCCGTCAGCCTTTCGACTGCCGTCCTGGCCCGAACTCGCCCTGATCCCCGAGGCCGAGCTGCGTGCCTGCCAGTTTGGCTTCCGCGCCCGGTTCATCCACCAAACCGCGCAATTCCTCGCGGCGCACCCCGGCTGGCTCGAAACCACCGGGACCCTGCCGTATGCCGAGGCCAAGGAGCGGCTCTGTTCGCTGCCCGGCGTCGGCGAGAAAATTGCCGACTGCGTCCTGCTCTTTGGCGCCAACCGGCTCGAGGCGTTTCCCGTGGACACGTGGATTCTCAAGGCCATGGCCGCCCGCTATGGCCTGCACGGCTGGAAACCCGCCCAGATCGCCCAGTTTGGCCGCGCCCACTTCGGCCCGCTCGCCGGCCTCGCCCAGCAATACCTCTTCGCCTACGAACGCCGCTTCGGGTGATTTTTAACCACGAATGGACACCGGTTAGCGCGAATTTCGGAGACCGGAATTTGAACTGGAGAAAACAGAGGTAACAGAGCGGCCCTAGGCCGTACTCCGTTCTCTCGGTTTCCTCCGGTAAAAAGTTCTGCGGTTTTAGATTCCCGAAATTCTGATCCGGGTAATTCCGTGTTATCCGCGGTAAAAATTGCGAGGGTTGTGATCCGCCCCTCACTTCGCCCGCTGGATCAGCTCCACCTCGTAGCCCTCGGGCGCGTCGATGAAGGCGATTACCGAGCCGCTGCCGGACTGGGTCGGGCCATCGCTCAGCTTGTAGCCCTTCTGCTCGAGCTGCACCGTGAACGCCGCGAGGTCGTCCACCTCGAACGCGAGGTGCATCAGGTCGGGCTGCACGGCCACGCTGGGGCTGTTCGGGAGCTGGCAGATTTCGATTTCCTCGTCGCTGTTCGGGGTCGACAGGAACGCCAGCTGCGCCCCGCGCGGCGATGTGTGCTGCCGCGTCAGCTTCAGGCCCAGCGCCTCCTGGTAGAATTTCACCGTGCGGCCGAGATCGTTCACCCGCATCCGGGTGTGGAGAAGTTTTTTGACCATGAGCCGAGTTTGTCCCGTCGCCCGCCGCCTGCAAGCCACCGGAAGGTTAGCCACAAAAGGGCCCAAGGGCCTCCTTGCGGCTAAAACTCTCCGACCTCTTGCCACTTGGCACTTGTCCCTTGTTACTTCCCCCATGGCTCTCGACCTCTCCGCCATCCGGGCCGCCCATGTCCGCATCCGGCCCTACATCCACCGGACGCCCGTGCTCACGAGCGCCTCGCTCGATGCGCGCTGCGGGGGAAAGCTCTTCTTCAAGTGCGAGAACTTCCAGAAGGCCGGCGCCTTCAAGTCCCGCGGTGCGGTCAACGCCGTGTTCTCCCTCACCCACGCCGAGGCCGCCCGCGGCGTCGCCACCCACTCCTCCGGCAACCACGCCGCCGCGCTCGCCCGCGCCGCCCGGCTCCGCGGCATCCCCGCCTACATCGTGATGCCGTCGAATTCCTCCCCGGCAAAGATCCGCAACGTCGAGGGCTACGGCGGCCGGATCACGCTCTGCGCACCCACCGCCCAGGCCCGCGAGGAAACCTGCGCCCGCCTCGTCACCGAAACCGGCGCCGCGATGGTGCATCCCTTCACGAATGAGCACGTGATGACCGGCCAGGGCACGGCTGTGCTCGAGCTGCTTGAGGACGCGCCTGACCTCGACCTGATTCTCTGCCCGGTCGGCGGCGGCGGACTCCTCGCCGGCACCGCCACCGCCGCCAAGGCCGTTCACCCCTCTATTAAGATCATCGCCGTCGAACCCGCCGGGGCCGGCGACGCCGCACGGTCATTCGCCGCCGGTCACATCATCCCACTCGAGCATGCCGCCACCATCGCCGACGGCCTCCGCACCACCGTGGGCGAGCCCAACTTCGCCGTCATGCAGCGACTCGTGTCGGGGGTGGCCACCGTGAGCGAGGAAGCGATCATCGCCGCCATGCGTCAGCTCTGGGAAACCCTGAAGATCGTCGTCGAGCCTTCTGGCGCTGTGCCCTACGCCGCCCTGCTTGAAAACAACCTCCGTGTCACCGGCCAGCGCGTCGGCCTGATCCTCAGCGGCGGCAACGTCGACCTCGACGCCCTGCCGTGGATGATGAAACAGCCGTAAGGCTTAAGCGGTAAGTTTTAAGCAGCCGCGCCGCGGCATGATGCTTTCGGATTTTGAGCCTATCACCCAAGACCCATCGCCTATTGCCCGCCGCGTTTATGCGGCCGCGGTCGCCGGACCGGCCTGGCCGATCTGCGTGAGCATCTTCGTGAACCACGGCGTCTTGATGTCGAAGTGCTTGCCGCCCTTGATGCGCGGAAACTCGATCGCCCGGAGCTCGTTGTTCCGTTCCTCATCCTCGCCCACCACGCCGCTCTCGCGGCGCAGCGCGCAGGTCACGGCGTGACGCACACAGCGGTCAATCAGCCCGAGGTCCGCGCTGTTCGCCGCGGCCGCGCGCGCAAAATAGCCGCTCTTCTGCACCAGCACCTTGTCGGCGCCGATCAGCTTGGCGAAGCGTTCGCCAAACCATTTGCCCGGGTTGATCAGGTCGATCTTCACATGGCCGAACGGGTCCCGCGGCGGCTCCTCGCCGCGCGCAATCATCTCGGCGACGATCTGCTCGATCCCCGCGCCCTCGCTGAGAAAAACGTTAACATTGCCTTCCTTGTCCATGACCGCGCGCAGCCGCGTCGCCTCGGTCGCAATGTCGAAGGGGAGTTCCGGCAGGTAAACCCCGTGCACCGACATGCGGTCGCGCGAGATGCCGAGGCTCGGGACGTACGGCTGGGACTCGAGCAGCTTCTGGTATTCGAAGGTCGTGGCGGCCGCGAGCCAGCCGCAGTGGCGGCCCATGATCTCGTGGATGATGAGGACGCGCGTACTTGAGCTGTGCTCGGCCACCACCCGCTGGAAAAACAGCGCGCCCTCGCGTGCCGCGGTCAGCGCGCCGAGGCTCTGCCGGATGGGAATGATGTCGTTGTCGATCGTCTTCGGCAGGCCGATGACGGTCAGCTCGTGGCCCTCTTTTTTGAGGTAGGCGGCCAGCTCGGCGGCGGTCGTGTTGGTGTCGTCGCCCCCGATCGTGTGCAGCACGTCCACGCCGTCCTTGCGGAGCTGCTCGGCGGCGACGGCGAGCGGGTCCTGACCTTCCTTCACGAGGCCGCGCTTCACGCAGTCCTTGATGTTGGTGAGCTTGACGCGGCTGTTGCCGATCGGGCTGCCGCCGTAATGCCGGAGGATGCGGGCGGAGTCACGCAGGTCATCCGCCACGGGAATCTTGTCGCCCATGAGCAGCCCTTTGTAGCCGTTGCGGTAGCAAATAAGCTCAATCTCCGGCGCCAGGGCCGTGTAACGTTCGATCAACCCACCGGTGGCGGCACTCAGGCAGGGCGCAAGCCCTCCGGCGGTAAGAATGGCAACTTTACGGGGAGGCATAATCACCGCTCAACAAGCAGTTCTTGGGCCGCGCGTCCAGCCTGCCCGCCGTCATGTCCGCCCGGCAGCTTAGCGCCAGTGGCCAACCAGCCCCCCACCACTATGGTGCCCAGGACAGGACTCGAACCTGCAAGCCTTGCGGCAACGGCTTCTAAGACCGTCGTGTCTGCCAATTCCACCACCCGGGCGGGAGTGATTTTCGACTTTCGATTTCGGATTTTCGATGGGCGGACGCAAGCGGCGAATCGGGCCTGACCAGCCGGCAGCGGGCCGTCCCGGGTTTCCGGTAACCGAAAATCCCCATTCGAAAATCGAAAATTTAACCGCCCGCCCCCAGCTGACCCGCAGGCCGGGGCCCGCCCACCGGTGCCCCTGCCAAGAAAAGATGAATCCCGGTAACCTCCGCACCATTACCCTCGTCTTGTTGCAAATCGCTAGTCAGAAAAACCCAGATTCGTACCTCGCCCCGTCCCGCTCGAACCGCAACGCCCCACTCGTGATTCGTGATCGCTTCCTCTTCCTCCTCGCCGCGGGCCTGTTGCTGGCGGGCTCCGCCCCGGCGGCGACGGTGCAGCCCAACGCGATCCTGAACGACGACCAGTTGGCCTCCCGTTTTCTGGCGCAGGCGACCTTCGGGCCGACGCCCGAGGCCATCGCGGCCCTGCGCGCCGCCGGTTACGACTACAATGCCTGGATTGACCGGGAAGTGGCGAAGCCCGCCAGCTACGCGACCCCGCTCGTCGTGGCGGCCCTCGCCTCGGGCAGCATCACCAAGATCCAGAACTTCGAGAACCGCTGCGCGCGCAACCAAGTCATGATCGGCGGCGACGACCAGCTGCGCCAGCGGGTGGCCTACGAACTCAGCCAGATCTTCGTCGTGTCCGACGCCAACTCGGACGTCGCCAACGCCGATGAGGGTTCGTGCAGCTATTACGATCTGTTGGTGCGCGACTCCTTCACCACCTTCCGTCAGCTGCTGGTCGACGTCACCTACAGCCCGATCATGGGGCGCTACCTCAACCAGTATCGCAACCGCAGGGCCAACCCGGCCAAGAACACGGTGGCCGACGAGAACTATGCCCGGGAGACCCAGCAGCTTTTTTCCATTGGACTGTACCTGCTGAACGCCAACGGCACCTACCAGACCGACGCCAACGGCCGGCCGCTTGAGACCTACACCAATAACCAGATCACCGAGTTCGCTAAAGTCTTCACCGGACTGACCGATGAGGACCACAACCCGAGCGCCAAAGGCACCGGCGCTGGTCAAACTGATTTTCCTAACGCCAAGCCCAACTACACCGAGCCGATGAAGATGTGGCCGGGCCAGCATGACGTGACGGCGAAGTCGCTGCATCACTACGCGGGGGCGCGCAAACCCGACTTGCCCGCCGGCCAGAGCGGCGATCAGGACATCAGCGATGCCATCGACAACCTCGTGGAGCATCCCAACACCGCGCCCTTCATTTCCCGCCAACTCATCCAGCGGCTGGTCACCTCCAATCCGTCCGACGGGTACGTGAGCCGCGTCTCCGCCACGTTCCTGAACAACGGCCGCGGCCAGCGCGGCGACATGCTCGCCGTGATCAAGGCGGTGCTGCTCGACCCGGAGGCGCGGTCGGTGGCCTTCATCTCGGACCCGGAGCACGGCAAACTGCGCGAGCCGTACGTGCGCCTGACCCATCTGTTGCGCGCCTTCCACTACCAGGTTTCTGCCGGCGCCGGGCTGCGCTTTAGTCTCGGCAACGCCAACGAGAACACCCTCGGCCAGTTCCCGCTCGCTTCGCCCACGGTGTTCAACTTCTACGCCCCCGACTATTCGCCGCGGGGACCGATCGGTGACGCCGGCCTTGTGGCCCCTGAGTTTCAGATTCAGAACGCGGTGTTCGGCATCGCCACGCCTAACTTCTTTTACAATCTCGCCACCACCTATGTTGGTGTCGGGAATTTTTCCCTCGGCCTTGGCCCCCAGATCGCGCTGACCGAGAGTGCGACCGACCTTTCGCCCCTGCTCGACAACGTGGATCTGCTCCTGACCGCGGGCACGCTGAGTGCCACCTCGCGCGCTACGATCCTGGCCACACTTAATGCGGTGACCCCGTCGATGCTCACCTCCAACACCCCGGGAACCCTCGCCATGGCCCGCGTCCAACTCGCCATCTACCTCGTCGCCATTTCGCCGGACTACGCGATCCAGAAATAAGTCCCCATGAGCCTGCCCCCCTCATCCCCGCCCATCAGCCGCCGCGATTTTCTCGGCCAGGCCAGCTGTGCAGCGGTCGGTTCCAGCGCGCTTTTCTCCACGCTGCTCACCCTGCGACTCGCCAACTCGCTCTCGGCCCAGACGGCCCCTTCCGGCGGCGACTACAAGGCGCTCGTGTGCCTGTTCCTCGCCGGGGGCAATGACTCGTACAACATGCTGGTCCCCACCACCCCGGCGGAGTACGCCGCGTACGCCAAGTCCCGCGCCAACCTCGCGCTGGCCAGCGACAGCCTGCTGGGGATCACGCCGTCCAACCTGGGCGGCCGCACGCTCGGGCTGCACCCGTCCATGCCGGAGCTGCGCGACCTGTTCGCCGCCGGCAAGCTGGGGTTTGTGTCGAACGTGGGTTCGCTCATCCGCCCCCTGAGCCTGGCCGATTATCGCGCGGGCCAGTCACTCCCCGTGTCGCTTTACTCCCACATTGACCAGGTGCAGCAGTGGCAAACCTGCATCCCCGACCAGCGCACGGCAATCGGATGGGGCGGGCGGGCCGCCGATCTCATCGCTTCCCTGAACACCCCGAGCCTGGTCTCGATGAACATCTCTCTGTCCGGCCAGAATATTTTCCTGACCGGAAAAAATGCCTTCACCTACGCCGTTAACGCCACGGGGAACACGGCCCTGACCGGTTACGGCACGGCCAGCGTGAACAACCTGACCGGACTGCGGACCAAGGCGATCGATAGCATGATGGCGCAGCAATACCGCAGCCTGTTCGAGCAGACCTACGCGAACACCACCCGCGAGGCGCTCGACGGCTACCAGCAGTTCTCCACAGCGGTGAACGGCACCACGCTGAATACCGTGATCCCGGCCGGTAATGCGGTCGCCGCCGAACTTCGCATGGTCGCCCGGACCATTGCCGCCCGGGCCAAGCTCGGCGCCCGGCGCCAGATCTTCTTCGTCCTCCTCGGCGGCTTCGACCTCCACGACGGCCTCCTGACCGGCCATCCCGGTCTGCTGAGCACGGTCAGCAAAGGCGTCAGCAGCTTCTGGTCCGCCTTGGGCGAGATCGGCATGCAGGAGCAGGTCACGCTGTTCTCCGCCTCGGACTTCGGCCGGACCCTGACCTCCAATGGCGACGGCTCCGACCATGCGTGGGGGGGCAATCACTTCGTGCTGGGCGGCGCAGTCAAGGGCGGGCAGGTGTTTGGAAACAAGTCCGCAGGCTACTATCCCGACCTGCAAAACATGGCGGCCATCGATACCGGCCAGGGCCGGCTCATTCCCGGGGTGGCCGTGGATGAATACGCCCGCGACCTGCTCACCTGGTTCGGCATCAGCAGTGCGAATCTCGATTACGTGCTGCCGGCTTTCAGCAGTCGGTTCGGTGGACGCGACCAACTGGGTATCTTCGACACGTCTGGCGGCAGCACGACTCCCACCCCGACTCCTACTCCCACCCCGACTCCTACCCCGACTCCCACGCCGACGCCGACCCCGGCGGGCGGAAGCGGCGGCGGAGGTGGCGGGGGCGCGGTCAGTCCGCTGTTTCTCGCCGCACTGGGAACAGCCGCGCTGGTCCGGCTAAGACAGAAGCGCATGGCGGAAAAAAAGCCCGCCGCCGGCACAACCCCTGCCACTTAACCTGGCCGGCCCAACCGGTAGGTTCCCGCCAAGGCCTGCGTCGGGTGGGTGGTGGGGGATCCCGCTCATCGTCGTTCGCCGTCATCCGCAGGCCCCGGGTCTGCGGCCATGCGTTTGCCCATGGGCAGATCAAACCCGTCGAACGCCGGCCGGTGACCTGGATCACCGGCAATCGAAAATCCCTCAGCCCGCCTCGCCCAGCCGGTCGCCCATCCGTGCGTAGGTCTCAATATACTGGGCGCTTTGCGCGACCACATCGGCGGCGAAGCGGATGCGCCCGGCCTGGAACACCGTGATCACGCACGAGCCGCCGAAGGCAAACAGGCCCTTCTCCGCCCCCTTCACCGCCGGCCGGCCCGGCACGTGGGTTTGCCGGATGGCGCCAACGTTCGTCGCGCCCACCTCGATCATCAGCACCGCGCCGAAACGCGCGCTGTTGAGCCGGGTGATTTCGCGCTTGTTCTCGACCAGGTAGCGCAGGTTGCGCCGAAGCGCGACCGGACTGACTGAGTAGAGCCAGCCGTTGATCAGCCGGGGCTCATCCGGGACCCCATCCACGGGAAAGTGAAAGCGGTGGTAATCCACCGGGCACAGGCGCGAGATCAGCATCGAACCGCCGGCAAATTTCTCCGCCAGCGCGGAGTCGCCGAGCAGTTCCGCGAGGGTGAACGTCGCGCCCTTCACATAAAAGCCGTCCGCCGTGTCCACGTTCGGAAACACCAGGTGCCGACCGTCCGCCGGAAACACCGCCACGGACTCGCCCGGAGTGATCGGGCGCGCCTCGGGCTTCAGCGTGCGGTAGAAAAACTCGTTGAACGTTTTATAGTCGAAGGCCGACTTGGTGAACTCGTCCACATCCACGTTGTACTGCGCGATAAACGGGATGACCCGCAGCGCGCTCACGCGCTGATTCATCTTCCAGCCGTACCACTTGGAAAACCAGATCCGCCGTGCCGCCAGCCAGACCGCGAACCGGCCGGTGGTCGTCTCATACGCCCACCGCAGCCATTTCTCGCCGTAGATCTCCTCGGTCTCGACGGATTTCCTGTAGCGGTCGTAATAACGGATGGGTGCGGCGGACATGCGACGGGAAGGCTCGCGCAATGGCGCCGGAGCGCAAAGCAGAAAATCCCGGATCCAGACTCATCGCGGAGGGGCGCAGGGGCGGAAATACGAGGAATCCCTCTGCCGGTTCCGCGTTTCCGCTCCTCTGTGGTTCCGTGATAAATCTTCGCTGCCGCGATTACTTCATGACCAGTGCATCATCCTTCACGGAGAACTTCACCTCGCTGCCCTCAGCGACTTCGCCGCCGATGAGCGCCCGGGCAAGTTTCGTCTCGATGTTGCGCTGCAGGAAGCGTTTGAGCGGCCGGGCGCCGAAGACCGGGTCGTAACCCTTCTCCGCCGCCCACTGCTTTGCCTTGGCATCGAGCACCACGGTCACCCGGCGGTCGGCCAGGCGCTTGTTCAGGTCTGTCAGGAGCAGGTCCACGATGCTCGTGATCTCCTCCAGCGTCAGCGGCTTGAACAGAATGGTCTCGTCAATGCGGTTGAGGAACTCCGGCCGGAACGCCTTGCGCAGTTCCGCCATCACGCTTTCGCGGACGCTCTCGGAGATCGTGTCACCCGTCACGCCTTCCAGCAGGAAGCGGGACCCGAGGTTCGAGGTCATGATGATGACCGTGTTCTTGAAATCCACGGTGCGGCCCTGCGCGTCCGTGATGCGGCCGTCATCCAGGACCTGCAACAGCACGTTGAACACGTCCGGGTGCGCCTTCTCGATCTCGTCAAAAAGGATCACGGCGTAGGGCTTGCGCCGCACCGCCTCGGTCAGCTGACCGCCCTCGTCGTACCCGACGTAGCCCGGGGGCGCGCCGATCATCCGCGCGACACTGTGCTTCTCCATGTACTCGGACATGTCGATGCGCACCAGCGCGGCCTCGGCATCAAACAGGGTCTCGGCCAGCGCCTTCGCCAGCTCGGTCTTGCCCACGCCGGTGGGACCGAGGAAGAGGAAGCTGCCGACCGGGCGGCGCGGATCCTTGATGCCGCTGCGCGCCCGCAGGATGGCCTCGGTCACCAGGGTGACCGCCTCGTCCTGGCCGATGACGCGTTCGTGCAGGACTTCTTCCAGCCGCAGGAGCTTTTCCTTTTCGCCTTCGACGAGCCGCGTGACGGGTACGCCGCTCCACTTGGACACCACCTCGGCGATCTCCTCCTCGGAAACCTCTTCCTTGAACAGGGTCGTGGTGTTGCCGGCCTTCTCCAGTTTCTTCAGTTCGGCTTCCATCTGCGGGAGCTTGCCGTGGCGGATCTCGGCGACCTTGTTGAGGTCGTAGGCGCGCTCGGCCTTTTCCATCTCCAGGCGCAGCTGCTCGACGGACTCGCGGAGTTTGCGGGTCTTGTCCACGGAGCCCTTCTCCTTCTCCCAGTGCAGCTTGATGCCCTTGGCCTGCTCGCGGGCCTCGGCGAGTTCCTTGCGCAGCGAATCAAGGCGGCGCTTGCTGGCGTCGTCCTTCTCCTTCGCGAGGGCGGTTTCCTCGATCTCGAGGCGGAGCACCTTGCGGGTGAGCTCGTCGAGCTCCTGCGGCATCGAGTCCATCTCGGTGCGGATCATCGCGCAGGCCTCGTCAATCAGGTCGATCGCCTTGTCGGGCAGGAAGCGGTCGGAAATATAGCGGTTGGACAGCACGACGGCGCTGACGAGCGCGTTGTCCTGAATGCGCACGCCGTGGTGCAGCTCAAAACGTTCCTTCAGGCCGCGCAGGATCGAGATCGCGTCCTCGACGGACGGCTGGTCCACCAGCACCGGCTGGAAACGGCGCTCCAGGGCGGCGTCCTTCTCGATGTACTTGCGGTACTCGTCGAGCGTGGTGGCGCCGATGCAGTGCAACTCGCCACGGGCCAGCATGGGCTTGAGCAAATTGCCCGCGTCCATCGCGCCGTCGGTCTTGCCGGCGCCGACGATGTTGTGGAGCTCGTCAATGAACAGGATGATGCGGCCCTCGGCCTGCTTCACCTCGTTGAGCACGGCCTTCAACCGCTCCTCGAACTCGCCGCGGTACTTCGCGCCGGCGACCAGCGCACCCATATCGAGCGAGAAAATGATCTTGTCCTTCAACCCCTCCGGCACGTCGCCGCGCAGGATGCGCTGGGCGAGACCCTCCACGATGGCGGTCTTGCCGACGCCGGGTTCGCCGATGAGCACGGGGTTGTTCTTCGTCTTGCGGGAAAGGATGCGGATGGTCCGGCGGATCTCCTCATCCCGGCCGATGACCGGGTCCATTTTCCCCTTCCGGGCGAGCGCCACGAGGTCGATGCCGTACTTCTCCAGCGCGGCGTACGTCGCCTCGGGATTGTCGGTCGTCACGCGCTGGCTGCCGCGCATGTCCTTCAGCGCCTTGAGCAGCTTGCCGCGATCGAGCCCAAAGCTCTTGAACAGTTTCTTCAGCGCGTCCGGCTTGCCGACCTCAAGCAGCCCGAGGAACAGGTGCTCCACGGAGACATACTCGTCCTTCAGCGACTGCGCCTCGTCCTCGGCCTTGGTCAGCACCTCGTTCATCGCCGCGGTGACGTACACCTTGGACGTGTCCACGTTGCCGGAAACCTTCGGCCGGCGCTCCAGTTCGCGGTCCACAGCCAGTGCCATGGCGCTGGGCGTGATGCTCATCTTATCGAGCAGGCCGGGCACGATGCCGTTTTCCTGACCCAGCAGCGCCGACAGCAAATGCTCCGTGTCCACTTCATTGTGCTGGAGACGGCGGGCGAGAGCATGCGCGTCGGTGACGGCCTGGCGTGACATCTGGGTGAGTTTGTTGGAATCCATGGCGGAGTTTACCTCGCATAAGTCGCGCCAGACGACGCCCCGGTTTAGCCCGGGCCGGAGGCAATACCGGGGCCATTCTGCGCCATCGCTGGCGCGCCTTGTCACAGTCCCGCGCCAATGCGCCCGGTTCCATCCCCATGGCCTCGGTGGCACCCAATCAGATCGCGGAAGCGCGGAGCAGCGGAAAAGGCCGGGAATGGGATCGTTCCGCGCTTCCGTTCCTCCGCGCTTCCGCGATAAAATTGACCGATGTTTGCCGATTTGACCCCGGCCAACCTGCGACCCAGCCTGCTCGGGTGAAGATTGTCGAAATCGAGACCCGCGTCTGCAACGCCCGGATGCGCAACTGGATTTTTGTGAAGGTCATCACCGACCAGCCCGGCCTCATCGGCTGGGGCGAAGCCACCCTCGAGTGGCACACGCGCTCGGTCATCGGCGCCATCCAGGACCTGCGCGAACTGCTGATCGGCGAGGACCCGACCCGGATCGAGCACCTCTGGCAGATGATGTATCGCCAGCACTTCTGGCACAGCAATGGCATCGTCCGCGGCACCGCCATGGCCGGCATCGACCTCGCGCTGTGGGATATTTTGGGCAAGAGCCTCAACGTTCCCTGCCACCAGCTCTGGGGCGGACGGGTCCGCGACTACATCCGGCTCTACTGCCATCTCGGCGGCGGGAAGATGGAGGATTTTTATGAGACGCCGGTCGAGGAAGCGAAGCGTTTCGGCGACCTCGCGCGCCAGGCGGTTGCCGATGGGTTTACTGCGTTCAAGTCCATGCCGGTCCCCGAGCAGGTGATGATCGAGGGCGTGCAACCCGTGAAGAGCGCGGTGGCCTGCGTCGCCGCGATGCGCGAGGCGGTCGGCGATGACATTAACATCATGGTGGATTGCCACGCGCGGCCCTCGCCACGGATGGGCCTGCAGTTCGCCAAGGCGCTCGAGCCCTACAATCTCTATTTCTTCGAGGAGCCCTGCTGGCCCGAGCACCTGGAGGGCATGGCCGAAATCCAGCGCGCGGTGAAGACCCCCATCGCCACCGGTGAGCGCCTGACCTCGCTGCACGCCTTCAAGGAACTCTTCGAGCGCCGCGCCGCCAGTATCGTGCAACCCGACATCACGCACTGCGGCGGACTCAGCGAGGCGCGCCGCATCGCCACCATGGCCCACGCCCACGGCATGGCCATCGCACCGCACAATCCGCAGGGCCCGATCAGCACCGCCGCCTCGATCGAGTTCGGCCTCGCCACGCCCAACTACCTCATTTGCGAGGCCGTCCACCAGGACGTCCCCTGGCGCGATGAGATCGTCAGCTGGGGCTTCCGCGTCGAGAAAAAAGGCCGCCTCGTCTATCCCGGCAGCCGTCCCGGCCTCGGCGTCGAGATCAACGAGGCCGCCATCGCCAAGCATCCCTTCGCCCAGGAACTCCCGCGCCGCAGTTTTGCCCGCGATGGCGCCGTGATCGATTGGTAACCATGGCCACCTCGCTTAAATCCACCCCCGCTACCCTGCTGTCGCTGCCCGATCTGGCGGGCAAGGTCATCCTCGTCACCGGCGCCTCCGCCGGCATCGGCCGGGCCACGGCCGAATCCCTGCTCGCCAGTGGCGCCACCGTCCTGGGCATCGCGCGTTCGGCCCTGCCTTATCGCCATAAAAACCTGCATTCGCTTCGCTGCGACCTGGCCCGCGCCTCGGCGATCACCGCGCTCTTCAAAAAGATTTCGAAGCTGGCCCCTCACCTCGACGGCCTCGTCAATGTCGCCGGCATCGATCCCAAGATCGCGCTCGCCGACGGCGACGAGCACAAGTGGCGGGAGGTCGTGGACCTCAACCTGCGCGCCTATTACCTCGTGATCCGGGCTGGCGCCCCGTTCCTGCGCCGGGGTCGCGGCCGCGCCATCGTCAACGTTTCCTCGATCAATTACCGCCTCGGCGTGCCCAAGCGCTCGATCTACTCGGCCACCAAGGCCGGCATCCTCGGCCTGACCACCGGTCTGGCCCGCGAACTCGGCGCCGAGGGCATCCGCCTCAACACCGTCACCCCGGGCTGGATCTTCACCGAGCGCCAGGTGGGCGAGTATTTTGTCGGCCCCAAGGCGAAAAAGCACCTCGCCTACCTCGCCGGCGTGCAGTCACTGCCGCTCAAGATCACCGCGGGCGATGTCGCGAATCACATTCTGTTTTACCTGAGCGACGCCAGCCGCGCCTCCACCGGGCACAACTGCGTCGTGGACGGCGGCTGGCTGCTGGAATGATTCAGAAAACATCCAGAGCGGGCGGCGATGTCCCTGTCGCCGCATTTATCCGCCCAGCTCAACCCAGCCCCATTCGCCGCTAGGAACAGCGGCGACCACCTTCGAACAAAACCCCCTTATGCCCAACGTCACCCTCCTCATCCCGTCCCGCTGCAGCCTCGGCGAAAATCCGCTGTGGGATGAAAAAACCCACGTTTTCTATTGGACCGACATCGACACCGGCGAAGTCCACGCGTGGTCCGAGGCGACCGGCCAGGCCAGTCGGATTTACGCGGGGCCGAAGGTCGGCGGCTTCACCCTTGAGGCCGACGGCGCCCTCGCGCTTTTCCGCGTCAACGACATCGCGCGTCTCGGCGACGACGGTCGTTGCACGCGGCTCATCCCGTTTGCCGACGAGGGCTCCGAGCGGTTCAACGACGTCACCGCCGATCCCACCGGCCGCGTGTTTGCCGGCACCATTGGACGGAGCAAAACCTCCGGCGGTGTTTTCCTCTACGAACCCGACGGCCGCAGCCGGCTGCTCTTCCGCGGCACCGGCGTCTCAAATGGCATGGGCTTCTCGCCCGACCGGAAGACGTTTTATTGGACCTGCTCCACCACCAGCCGGATCTTTGCCTTCGATTACGACGCGGGCTCCGGGGAGGTTTCGCGTCAGCGCATCATCCACGCCGCCCCGTCCACGTCCGGCATTCCCGACGGACTGACGATGGAGGCTGCCGGCAGCTTCTGGTCGGCGCGCTGGGACGGCAGCCGCCTCGTGCATCACCTGCCGGACGGCACCGTGGACCGCGAGATCGCCATCCCCACCCTCCGGCCGACGTCGTGCTGCTTCGGGGGCGCAAATTTCGACCAGCTCTTCGTCACCAGCGCGCGCGGCAGCGAGGAGCCCGCGGAAAGTCCTGCCGGCGGCGTCTGGCGCGTGACCGGCGCCGGCGAGGGGCGCGCGGTGTTTCGTTCGCGGTTATTCTGTTGAGCTGCACCTGTGGGTTGCCCGCTTGCGCGCAACCCACATTCTTCCACCCCACCTCATGCCTGCCGCCCTCACGCCCGCCGCGCTCGTCTATACGCCGCATGCACCGCGGGCCGTCACGCAGTCCAGCGGGGTAAGCCAGCCCTCCGCCTGCCTCACCGGCGGCGAAACGCTCTTCACGCCCGGCGCGCAGCCCGCCAGTCTCGTGCTCGATTTCGGCGAAGAACTCGTCGGCGTGCTCGAACTCGACGTGGTGGCGGACGGCGCGACCACCGTGGAACTGATCGAGGGTGAGGACCTCGAGGAGGCGCTGCTGGTGAAGGACCCGTTTCCCCCTGAGCACTGGTATCACCAGCCGCGCGATGTGCTGGCGCTGCCACCGGGCGCCCAGGCCATCCGCAACCAGGGCCGGCGGGCGTTTCGCTTCGTCAATATTCTCGTGCACGGACCCGGCCGCCTCCGGCTGCGCCGCGCGCAACTGACGCTCGAGCACGCCCCCGTGACCGACCTCGGCTCGTTCCGCTGCTCCGATGCGCTGCTCAACGACGCGTGGTCGATCAGCCGCCGCACGATCCGGCTGTGCATGCAGGCCTTCTACGAGGACGGCATCAAGCGCGACGGCATGCTCTGGATCGGGGACTACCGCGTGGAGTTTCTCTGCGCCCATTATCTCTTCGGCGACGCCGCTCTCGCCCGCCGCAGCCTGGAGATGTTCGCGCAGTGCCGGCACGGGAACGGCAGCCTGTCCGCCGTGGCGCTGCTCGCTGGCGGGCACATGCACCCGCGCATCAGTTATCTCGGTGATCTGTCCCAGCCCGGCGGCCTGCACCAGTGGGTGCTCGACAACTACTGCGCCGACTTCGTCTGCAGCGTCTGGGAATACGTGCTGCATACCGGTGACACCGCGCTCGCGCACGAACTCGGCCCGGTCGTCCACGGGGTGCTCGGCTTTCTGGACCAGGTGGATCTCGCGGTCACGAAGGGGGGCAAAACGTTCATCACCGACAACCAGCCTGACGACAAGGACTGGTGGGGCAGCCGCTCCGCCCTCGCCTACCAGATTGCCGCCGCCTTCGCCGACGGAGCGAAAATCGCCGACCTCCTCGGCGAGACCGCCCTTGCCGAATCCTACCGCCGGCAGCATCGCACCCGTCTGCCCCAGGCCGCCGCCACTTTTGGCGCGCCCGACCGCGCCGCTTGCCGGGATGATTTTCCCGCCCACGCCACACGCAGCTGGCACGCCCACGCCGCCGCCTTTCTCGCCGGCGCCATCACTCCGGCCGACTTGCGGGCGGTCTATCCGATGCTGCAATCCGACCCCGCCGTCCGCCGTCCGATGGCCGGCTTCATGGAGTTTTATCTGCTGCAGGCGTGGCTCGATGCGGGGCTGACCCGTGAGGCGCTTGACGAAATGCGGTCGTACTACGGCCAGATGCTCCGCAGCGGGGCGACGACGACCTGGGAAATCGTGGACCGCCGCGAACCCGGCATTGACCACATCGTCCCCGCCGGCCGCAGCCACTGCCACGGCTGGTCCGCCGGACCGGCTTATCTTCTTCCCGCCAAAATCCTCGGCGTCACGCCCACTGCGCCCGGATATCGCGAGGTCGCGATCCGCCCCGCGCTGGGCGACCTCGCCTGGGCCGAGGGCGAGATTCCCACGCCGCATGGCCTCATTCGCGTGAAGCTGACCGGCCCCACCACGGGCGAAGTCACCCTCCCCATTGGCATCACCGGCACGCTGCAGTTGGACGGTCGTCCGCCGGCCGTGTTGGCCAGCGGGCAAACTCTCGTTTTGAAGTAGCCACGGCGAGGCCGTGGACGCGACCGTTTTGGCCGCACCCTGTTCGTCGGACTGGCGGGCAAAATGCGCGTGGAATTGGCCAAAATACGCCGAGCCGCACCGGAACCGGGGGTTATGATGCAACCCATTCGAAATGTGCCACGGCCCATATCGAATTCGCGCGAAAACGCCCGGGACATGAAGCGCTCAACTCCAACGACACTGCGCGCCGCCAAGTTGGCCCTGCTGGTGGGCGGCCTCGGCTTGGTTGCCGGATGCACCACCGCTCCCGCGGTGGATCGGGGTTACCCCGCCACATGGCCCGGGTATCTCGCCCTGCGCCCGGGAGGCGCAGAGTTTGGCTCCGAGCTCAACGGCACGTATGCCAACCAGGGGGTCGTGGCTATTCCGGGCCACGCCGAGGAGGTGATCACCTTAGTCGGCCTGATTCCGCCCCAAGCCGACGGACGCCCCCAACCTAACGCGGCCGCATTCGCGGAGGCGAAGGAGATCACCCTCCGGGTAACTGACTTTAAGGAGGAGTTCTCCACCATCAACTGGCCGGCGATCGAGTTCATTGCCGATTCCAAGAACGGAAAGGAAGGCGTGTGGGTGAAGGCAATGCCCAGTGATCGGGCGGGTGGGAAGGCGCTCACGTATACTCTGTCCGGCAACGGCGTGCTGCACGGCATGCCGTTGATCCACTATCGTATCGTCGACCATGATGTCCTGCTGACCAAGGCCGCCGACGGTTCCCTGATCGCCGAGATCCAGGACACCGGCGTGGGCATGTCCTTGTTCTTCGTCCCCTATTTTTCGCAATCGCGCATCTGGGCGCGTTTTTCCCCGCGGCCGGCGGGCGAGCACCGCGACTCACCGGGCCGCTCAACCGCCACCGCGGCCCGAAAACCCTGACTCCGACGCACCGCCACGCCATGAAAACCGCCGTCCTGCTCGCTTGGGTCTGCCTGACCGCCGGATGCGCCTCAACCGCGCCACTCCAGAAAGACAAAAATTATCCCGCCGCGTGGCCGGATCTCGCCACCCTCGGCTCGGACGGCAGGGGCCTGGAGGGAGCTTATGCCAACGCAGGCGTCGCGACGGGCGATGCCAAACCGGCCATCCTGCTCACCAGCCTTCTGCCGGAAACCGCCAAGATCAGACCGACCGAGGCCAAGGTCGTGAGCCTGAAAATCGTGCCGGGAAAACCGGACGCCCGCGGCGACAGCCAGGCTCGGCTACAAATCACCCTCCAGGGCGACGTACGATATCATTACGAGTGCGACGTTTTCTGCGTGAGTGGGAACGTCTTTTATGTGCAAAGCTCCGATTTCGGGGTGATTCCATATATTGCCATGGGGGGTTCGCAGTCCAACGTCACCCTGACCAAGGCCGTCGACGGCTCGTTAATCGCGAAGATTGATGGCAGTAGCGCCGGCCTCATCTTCATCGTCCCCGTCTGGGGGGGGTCGCACGCTTGGGCCCGGTTCCCGCGGGTCGGGGACTAAGCGGGCGGGGTCGCCATTTCACCTGCGCACCCGACCGGCGTGCCGGGTTGCCACCCAGGTGCGGATCAGCCCGCCTTCGCCAAGGTTTCGGGGGGATGGTTTTCTTTCGGACCCGAAAGAAAACTGGTGGACGCTACAGGACTCGAACCTGTGACCCCGTGCGTGTGAAGCACGTGCTCTAACCAACTGAGCTAAGCGTCCGACGTGGAGGCGAGAACGTGGACAGCCCCCTCCCGCGAATCAACCCTGTTTTCACGCCGCGCGGCTTTCACCCCGCCCTCCCGGCCGGGAATTCCTGTTGCTGCTGCACCGCCCGCCCGTTGCAGTGCGTTCGATGCGCACAGCGCCACTCAACCCCAAGGTGCGAGGGCGTGAGATCTGGGGCTACGCCCTGGGCGAGGGCGGGACGTCCCTGACGATGAACGGCATCGCGGCGTTCGCCATGCTCTACTACACGCAGGCGCTCGGCCTGCCGTTTGCGCAGGCCGGCTTCGCCTTTGCGGTCGCTAGCATCTGGGATGCCATCGTGGACCCGGCCATCGGGCACTGGAGTGACAACACCCATTCGCGCTGGGGTCGGCGCCAGCCCTACATCCTGCTGGGTGGCCTGGCCATGGCGGTCACCTTCTATTTCCTGTGGGCGGTGCCCGCCGCCGTCATCACCCATGGCTGGCTGTTTCCCTACGTGCTCACGATGAACCTGCTCTGCCGCACGGCCTACGCCGTGTTTGCCGTGCCGTACACCGCCCTGGGTTATGAGATCTGTACCGACTACCACCAGCGTTCCCAGCTGCAGGGCGCCCGCACCGCGCTCAACATGCTGGTGAACCTGCTCGGCCCGGCGCTCGGGTGGACGCTGTTCTTTCCGGACCAGGCCGGCGGACCCGAGGCCACCAGCGTGGCCGCCAACTTCCTGCACATGGGAAGCGCCTTTGCGGTCGCCACCGTGGGGTTCACCTTCGTCGTCGTCTCCTCCACGCGGCATCACCTCACCGACACGCGCGGCGTGGTCACCGGCACGGGCAACACCCTCGGCGCGTTTTACTCGGACTTCCGCGAGATCATCTCGGACCGCTACCTCCGCCCCATTGTCGGCTTCATGTGCATCGGCGGCACGGGCGCCGTCTTTGTCGCGACGCTGCAGATGTACCTGTACGTCTACTTTATGCACCTGACCGCCCTGCAGAAGACCATCATCCACGGCGGTGGCATGGTGCTGTGCGGCTCGGGCGCGCTCGTGGGCGTGGCGCTCGGGCGCAGGTTCGACAAAAAAAACGCCGTCTGCATCGGCGCGGGGATCGCCGCGACCTTCGACTTGGTGGCCGCGGTCGTCTTTCTCAGTGGCCTCCTCCTGCCGACCACCGTGTGGCTGGTAGGCGGTTTTACGGTGCCCATCGCCGTGATCGTGTTCGGCGGGTGCGACATGCTCAACTGGTTCGGCATCGGGCTGTTTTCCTCGCTGGCCGGCTCGATGCTCGCCGACGTCTCAGAGATCAACGAACTCGCATCCGGGGTGCGCAAGGACGGCGGTTACGCCGCCATTTTCTCGTTTTCGACCAAGCTCATCCTGTCCATCTCCGTCTTCACGGCCAGTGCCTGCCTCGCCTGGGTGGGATTCGTGAGCGGCAGCGACCACCAAACCCCGCAGGCCATCCGCTGGCTGGTGCTGCTGACGTTCGGGCTGGGCTCGCTGTTTGCCGCCCTGGTCATCCCGATCGCCCTGCGCTACCCCGTTGACCAGGCGTTCATGGCGAAAGTGAAGGCGGACCTCGCCCGAAAAAACGCGCCGGTCTCCCCTTGAGGCGCGGCGGCTAACCGCTCACTTTTTCGTCCGCACCGCCCGTTTTCGCTGCGGAAAGAGGGTCAGGCAGATTTCGCAGGTCATGCCGTCGCAGCTATGGGCGGTGCAGTGCTCCCGGCCGTAAAAAATGATCCGCAGGTGCAGCGCGTTCCAGTGTTCGCGCGGAAAGAATTTCTTCAGGTCCGCCTCCGTCTGCACCACGTTTCGGCCGCTGGTCAGTTTCCAGCGCTGCGCCAGCCGGTGGATGTGCGTGTCCACGGGAAACGCCGGCACGCCGAACGCCTGCGCCATGACCACGCTGGCGGTCTTGTGGCCCACGCCAGGCAAGGCTTCCAGTTCCTCAAACGTGCGCGGCACCTGGCCGCCGTGTTTTTCCACCAGGAGGTTCGACAACCCGGCAATCGCCTTCGCCTTCTGCGGCGACAGCCCGCACGGCCGGATGATGCGCTGGATCTCCGCCACCGGGACTTGCGCCATTTTCTCCGGCGTGTCGGCGAGCGCCCACAGGTGCGGCGTCACGAGGTTCACGCGCTTGTCGGTGCACTGCGCCGACAGCAGCACGGCCACCAGGAGCGTGAACGGATCGCGGTGGTCCAGCGGCACCGGCGTCTTCGGATACAGCTTCGCCAGCCGCCGGTGAATGTAGTCGGCGCGGGCCTGCCGGGAGGAGAAATCGGGAGGGGGAGCTTTCATCGGTTTGTCATTGCGAGGAGCCCGTACAGCGGGCGACGCGGCAATCCATCAGGATGGATCGCCACGTTCCGCCAAGCCGGAACTCGCGATGACAATCAATTGCCCAAACAGCCGCGCTTTCGGGGCGGAAACAAACCCTTAATTGCCCCGCCGCCGGCCAAATCGCGGTTGCGCGGCCGCCGCCCTCGCCTAGCGTTGGCGGATGCCGACGTCCCGCGATCTCCTTGCCCCCCCAGATACCTTTGCCCGCCGCCATACCGGGGACAATGCCGCCGATACCGCCGCCATGCTGCAGCAGCTGGGCTATGCGTCGCTCGACGCACTGATTGACGCCGCCGTGCCCGCGCACATCCGCCGCGGTCCGCTCAATCTCCCCACCGCCGCCGGGGAAAGCGCCGCCCTCGCCGAGCTTCGCGGGCTGGCCGCCCAAAATCAGGTCTTCCGCAGCCTGATTGGCCTGGGTTACTCCGACACGTTCGTGCCCGGCGTCATCCAGCGGAACATTCTCGAGAACCCCGGCTGGTACACCGCCTACACACCGTACCAGGCCGAGATTTCGCAGGGCCGCCTCGAGGCGCTGCTCAATTTCCAAACGCTCATCTGCGACTTCACCGGCCTCGAGATCGCCAACGCCTCCATGCTCGACGAGGGCACCGCCGCCGCCGAGGCGATGATGATGTGCCACCGGCTCAAGGAAGGTGATGCCGCCGCCCATCACAACTTCTTCGTCGATGCCGCCTGTCATCCGCAGACCATCGACATCGTGAAAACCCGCGCCCAGCCGCTCGGGATCGCCGTGACCGTGGGTGACTGGCGCACCTTCAAGGTCGAGGCCGGCTGCTTCGGCGTGCTCGTCCAATATCCCGACACGACCGGCAGCGTGCACGACTTCGCCAGCTTCTTCACCGCCGCCCACGCCGCCGGCGCTTTCACCATCGTCGCCGCGGACCTGCTCGCCCTCACCCTGCTCCGTGCTCCGGGCGAATTCGGCGCGGATGTCGCGGTCGGCTCCGCGCAGCGCTTCGGCGTGCCGCTCGGCTTCGGCGGGCCGCACGCGGGTTTCCTCGCCACCAAGGATGCCTTTAAGCGGCAGATGCCCGGCCGGCTCGTCGGCGTGTCGAAAGACACCCAGGGCAACCCCGCCATGCGCCTGGCGCTCGGCACGCGCGAGCAGCACATCCGCCGCGACAAGGCCACGTCCAACATCTGCACCGCGCAAGTGCTGCTCGCCGTCATGGCCTCGATGTATGCCGTCTACCACGGACCCGAGGGCCTCAGGAAAATCGCGCAGCGCGTGAAGCTCCTCACCGGCCTGCTCGCCAAGGGCCTCACCGCCCTCGGCGCCAAGGTCAACGCCGAGCCGGTCTTCGACACGCTCACCGTCACCCACGTCGCCGCCGAGCGCGTCCACGCCGCCGCCGCCGCCAAGAAGTTCAACCTCCGCCGCCGCGACGCCTACTCGGTCGGCATCGCCCTCGACGAAACCACCACCGTCGAGGACGTGCAGCTGATCCTGGGCTGCTTCGGCGAGGCCCCACTCGCCGCGGCCGAGACCGTCCCCGTCGAATTCTCCGGCCCGCTTGCGCGCACCTCTCCGTTCCTGACCGCCCCGGTGTTCCACCGCTACCACACCGAGCATGAGATGCTCCGCTACATCCGCCGGCTCGAGGCGAAGGACCTCTCGCTCTGCCATTCGATGATCTCGCTCGGCTCGTGCACGATGAAGCTGAATGCCACCAGTGAGATGCTGCCTGTCTCGTGGCCGGAGTTCAACCGGCTGCACCCCTTCGCCCCCCTCGAGCAGACCCGCGGCTATCAGAAGCTCTTCCGCGACCTCGAGACCTGGCTCGCCGAGATCACCGGCTTCGCCGCCGTGTCGCTCCAGCCCAACGCCGGCTCGCAGGGCGAATACGCCGGCCTGCTCGCCATCCGGGCGTTTCATGCGGCACGCGGCGAGGACGAGCGCAATATCTGCCTGATCCCCACCAGCGCCCACGGCACCAATCCCGCCAGCGCCACCATGGGCGGCTTCAAGGTCGTGCCCGTCGCCTGCGACGCCAACGGCAACATCGATGTCGCCGACCTGAACGCCAAGGCCGCCGCCCACCGCGAGAATCTCGCCGCGCTGATGGTTACCTACCCGTCCACCCACGGGGTGTTCGAGACGAGCATCATGGACATCTGCGCCACGATCCATGCGCACGGCGGCCAGGTGTACATGGACGGCGCCAACATGAACGCGCAGGTCGGCCTGACCTCGCCCGGCTTCATCGGCGCCGACGTCTGCCACCTCAACCTCCACAAGACGTTCTGCATTCCCCACGGCGGCGGCGGCCCCGGCATGGGCCCGATCGGCGTCGCCGCGCACCTCGCCCCCTACCTCCCCGGCCACTTCTTCTCGAACTCCGATCTGCGATCTCCGAACTCCGCTCGCCTGGGCGCCGTCAGCGCCGCGCCCTACGGTTCGGCGAGCATTCTGACCATCTCGTGGATGTACATTCGCATGATGGGCGCCGCCGGTCTCACCGAGGCCACGAAGGTCGCCATCCTCAACGCCAACTACATCGCCAAACGGCTCGAAGCGTGTTTCCCCGTGCTTTATCGCGGCGCCCATCTCCTCGTCGCGCACGAGTGCATCCTGGAGTTCCGCCCGTGGAAAAAGCACGGCCTCGAGGTGGAGGACGTCGCCAAGCGGCTGATTGATTACGGCTACCACGCTCCGACCATGTCCTTCCCCGTGCCCGGTACGCTCATGATCGAGCCGACCGAGAGCGAGGCGAAGTCCGAGCTCGACCGTTTCTGCGACGCCCTCATCGCCATCCACGGCGAGATGGCCGCGGTCGCGAACGGTGAGTCCGACAGAGCCAACAACCCCCTGAAGCACGCGCCGCACACGGCTGCCGTGGTGTGCGCCAGCGACTGGGACCATCCCTACACGCGCGAGACCGCCGCGTTCCCCGACGCCCACACCCGCGCCAGCAAGTTCTGGCCCGCCGTCGGCCGCGTGGACAACGTCTACGGCGACCGCAACCTCATCTGCAGCTGCGTGGGCATGGAAGCCTTCGCCGAGGCGAAGGCATAGCTGAATCACGAAACCAGGTGCAGGGACGCGAATGAAACCGCGGCTGGAGGCATCCGGTGCGGTAACGGAAACTTAACGATTTCCCGCCCTTCACCCCGTTGACACTCCCCGTCTCCCCACGCACGGTTTTGCCGTGAGCAAGAAGCCGTCCAAGGTCAACGAGCCCCAGGCCCCCTACACCGCCAAGCAGCCGGCGAAGGCGACTGCGGCCGGGAAGTCCCTGAATAAAGACGCGGAATTTCGTCGGATCGCGGATAAAATCTTCTCAGAGCGCAAGGAGTTGCTCCACAAGCTGGCCCAATGAAGGAGCCGCGCTTTGTCGACCGCGAGACGGTTGACTCTCTGCACCGGCTTTCGCTGGAAGCTCACGGCGGACAGGACGGATTGCGCAACGAGCACGGTCTGGAGTCAGCCCTGGCCCAACCGCAGCATGTTTTCAGCCATGGAACCGGTGACCTCGCCGATGTGGCAGCGGCGTACGCGTATCACTTGGCGGAGAATCAGCCGTTTATCGACGGCAACAAACGGACCGCCATCACCGCGGCACTCTATTTTCTGGAACTCAACGGCGTGAACACCTCCACCCTTGCCAATGCCGAACTCTTCGACGCCATGATCGGCATCGCCGAGAAGCGGCTCAACAAGGCCGGACTCGCGGCGATGTTTCGCACCCACTTGGGCATGTAGGTCGGGCTTTCTTGCCCGCCATAGCCTTGGCGACCGCGGAACGCCCGACATGCCGGGAAAATTTGTCGGGGATAAACCCCGACCTGCCAATTGCATCCCACCCTCAGCCATCGTCAGAAGTTCAAAATATAGCTGACAGCTGAGAGCTGATTGCTGACAGCTTGTCTTTCCTCCCCATGAAAATCATCCGCCACCTCACCCCGACCGGCCCGGCCTATGCCGCCCTGCAGCCCGATGGTTCCGCCCGCGCGATCGCCGGCGACATCCTCGGTGAGTTCAAGGTCACCGCCAACGTGGTCCAGCCGGGCAAGCTCCTCGCACCCCTGGTGCCGGTCAGCATCCTGGCCATCGGCCTGAACTACAAGAAACACGCCGAGGAGGGCGGCAAGGGCGTGCCCGCGCAGCCGATGCTCTTCATGAAGAGCCTCAACTCGCTCCAGAATCCCGGCGACCCGATTGAGATTCCGGTGAAACTGGCCAGTACCGAGGTGGATTACGAGTGTGAGCTCGCCGTCGTCATCGGCAAAAAATGCAAGAACGTCTCCAAGGCCGACGCCCTGAAGTACGTGCTCGGCTACACCTGCGCCAACGACGTCTCCGCCCGCGACTGGCAGATTAAATGGGGCGGCGGCCAGTTCTGCCAGGGCAAGAGTTTCGACACCTTCTGCCCGCTCGGGCCGGTCATCACGACCACCGACGAGATCCCCAACCCGAACGAGCTCGGCATCAAGACCATCCTCAACGGCACCACCTTGCAGGACTGGAACACGAACGACATGTGTTTCGACGTGCCGACGCTGATCGAGTTCCTGAGCGCCAGCAAAACCCTCCTCCCCGGCACCGTCATCCTCACCGGCACGCCCCACGGCGTGGGGTTTGCCCGCAAGCCCCCCATCTTCATGCAGGCCGGTGACACCGTGAGCATCGTCATCGACAAAATCGGCACACTCACGAACCCGGTCGTCAACGAGAAGGTCTGAGTCGAAATCGCCGAAGGCACGGACCCGGAGATCGCGGAGACGCAGAGGAGCGGAAACACCGGGAATCCGAGGTTAGTTTCTGCGTTTTCGCGATAACCTGATCCTCATCCCATGAGAAAGGTCCACATCCCCGCCCTCCCCGAGGTGGAACAGAAATCCCCCACGGGGAAGTTTCACTCCTTCTGCCGCAACCTCACGCTGGAGCTGAATGGCGGCATCCGCGCCGGCACCTGGGGCGGCGGTCATCCTTTCGACCTCCAGATCCGGCGCATCCCGCCCGGCGAGCCCCACCAGTTGATCAATTCCGGCGCGACGGACCTCGTCGTGCTCCTCGTCGCCGACAACCCGCCCAACGTGTTCTGGCACTACCCCGATTCCAACAAATACGGCCTCCGCTCCCCGCGGAAAATTTTCCGCGCGACCGTCGTGGATTACCACGACGGCGAGGAATGAGGTAGGGCGGGGTCTCTGACCCGCCCTTCGGCGTGGGTTGCGTGCGAGCGCTCAACCCACATCAAACCGCCCGGCAAATCCGCATGGCATACCGGTACAGCCACGCTGTCGCCCCCGCGAACAGCACCAGCCCAATCACGATCCCGGGCTGCTCAAAGCTGTCGCCCACCACCGCCAGCGGCTTATCCGTTCCCGCCACGGCGACGATCCCGGCAAACGCCACGCCGAACAAACTTTCGCCGACGATGAGCCCGGTGGCCACCAGCACGCCCATGCGCTTGGCAAACTCCGGATTCCCGCCGCGGTCGGCCCACTTGTCGTAGTAATGTCCGATCACGGCGCCCACGGGGATCAGCACCGTCAGCGCCATCGGCAGGTAGATGCCCATGCCGACACACAGTGGCGGCAGCCGCATCTTGCCCGTCTTGCGGAGCACCTCGTCGAGAATGATCGTGCCGACGCCAAGCAGCGCCCCCCAGCCAATGAGATTCCAGCTGATGTCGCCGCCGAGCACCCCCTTGGCCAGCGCGGAGATGAGCGCAGCCTGTGGCGCGGCGAGCGCGTGCTCCCCCGCCCCGGGAGCGCCAGCGAAGCCGAAGGCCTTGTTGAGCAGGTCAAGCACCGGCGGGATCACCAGCGAGCCGAAGATCACGCCGTAGATCAGCGCCAGCTGCTGCCGCCACGGCGTCGCACCGACCAGCTGGCCGGTCTTCAGGTCCTGCAGGTTGTCGTTCGCGATCGTCGCGATGGAAAAAACGATGCCGGTGGTGAACAGCGCGTACGCCACCAGCGCGCGGGTCTGCTCCGGGGTGCCGCCGTGTCCGTAGACCAAGACCAGCAGCAACGACGCGCCCAGCACCGACAGGATGCCCACGCCGGAAACGGGACTGTTTGAGGCGCCAATCAGGCCGGCCATGTAGCCGCAGACCGACGCGATGATCGCCCCGACCACCACGACAAAGACCAGCGTGCCGAGGATCACCGGACCGATGCCGGACGCGATCGCCGTACCGGAGCAAAAAACCCAGAGCAGCCCGGCGATCGGCACGAGCAACGCGAGAATGGTGCCGCCGACAATGCCGATCGGCAGGTCCCGCTCGGTGAGCGGCAGCTCAGTCCCGGCCGACCGGGCCTTGGACGCCGCCAGCGCGGAGCGGATGCCCTTGATGATCGGACCAAGGATACGGATGAGACTCCAGAGGGCGGCGACGCCGATGGTTCCGGCACCGATGAAACGCACCTCGCTGCGGAAAGTCGTGTTGACCAGGTGATCCAGGTTGCCCGTCACGCCGTGAACGGCCGTGAGCATCGGCACCAGCCCGACCCACGCGATGAGCATGCCAAAGAGCATCGCCACGCCGACCGAGAGTCCCACGAGATGCCCGACGCCAATGAGCGCCATCGACAGGCTCGTCGAGGCGGCCGTGGCGCCACGGAACAGCCGAAAACTCACGGCGACGTCGGTCGCCGCGAGGCGCATCGCCGCGAGCAGCGCATAACCCGCCGAAACCACCGCGCCGACGATGATCATGCGCAGGCCCTTGGCGTTCTCCACCTTGCCCTCCGCGGAACCGAAGCCGACCTTGAGCACCTCGGCGGCCGCGACGCCCTCGGGGTACGGCAGGTCGGAACCCGTCACCAGCGCACGCCGCAACGGCACCGAGAACATCACCCCCAGGATGCCGCCGATCGCGCAGACCGCGACGGTGATCCAGTACGGAAAGCCCTGCCACCAGCCGACCATGATGAGGCCGGGCAACACGAAGATGATCGCGGCCAGCGTGCCGGCAGCGGAAGCGATCGTCTGGACGATGTTGTTCTCGAGGATGTTGGAATTCCCGACGAGGCGCAGCAGCGCCATCGAAATGACCGCCGCCGGGATCGAGGTCGCGAAGGTTCAGGCCGACCTTCAACCGAGATAAACATTAGCGGCGGTGAACAGCAGCGTGATCACGCCGCCGAGGATGACACTCCTGACCGTAAGTTCGCGGACGGACGGGGCAGATTGCATCCCCGACGCTGCAAGCGCCGCCGCAAGGCATCAAGCCTCAGAATTAAAACCGTTGTACACCAAGGACGTAAAGGCTCGCAAAGGACGGGTCAGACCGTGACCCCTTTGCGTCCCTCTGCGACCTTCTGTTCAAATTCCGACTCCGAGGGTTAGGAGGCCTGATCCGTGTCATTCCGTGTAATCCGGGGTAAAAAGGGCCTTGGTTCAGACCTGAATCAGTATCCGCATCTATCCGCGCAATCAGCGGTAAAATGGCTTGGAGGCCGCGCGACTTCCCCGCTAGCTATTTCCCTTCATGAAGCACGCCACGCACGTCGCCGACCCCGATGTCATCCTGATCGGCAGCGGTATCATGTCCGCCAACCTCGCCGCCCTTCTCAAGCGCCTCGAGCCCAAGCTCACCCTCCAGGTGTATGAGGTCACCGCGGAGCTCGCCCAGGAAAGTTCCCACGGCTGGAACAACGCCGGCACCGGCCATGCGGGTATCTGCGAGCTGAGCTACACGCCCAAGCGCGAGGCCGACGGCACCGTCAATGTCACCAAGGCCATCGAAATCTTCGAGCAGTTCGAG